>Ga0116170_10000844_pt1 | contig 32064 bp, 24 predicted proteins | sample AD_JPNHW1_MetaG_FD_89797 | JGI IMG/M metagenome (GOLD analysis project Ga0116170, IMG submission 89797) | Active sludge microbial communities of municipal wastewater-treating anaerobic digesters from Japan - AD_JPNHW1_MetaG | ecosystem: Engineered > Bioreactor > Anaerobic > Digestate | place... | reverse complement strand
GTGAACCTGCCGCTGGCCATCACCGGCCAGGAGGAGGTGTGGTACCGGGTGTATAAAGAGTTGGGACTGTCGGAGCAGCAAATCGGCGAATTCCTGGCCGGTCCCGCCTACCTTCCCTGGGGATGGATGGGCAATATCGACGGGTTCGGCGGCTCGCTCACCGAGAGCTGGCGAAAAGGCCATGTCGAATTGCAGCAGAAGATCCTGGCACGCGAACGGGCCCTCGGCATGACACCCGTACTTATGGGTTTCACCGGGCACATTCCGGCTTCGCTGCCCGAAAAGTTCCCCGGCATCAAGATCCATCGCACGGGCAACTGGTCGGCCGGGTTCGGAGGGACGGTGTACCTGGATCCCGGTGAAGAACTTTTCCGTCGTATCGGGAAACTGTTCATCGAAAAGCAGACCGAACTCTTCGGCACCGACCACTATTACTCGGCCGACTGCTTCAACGAGGTGAATCCCGACAGCGACGACCCGAAAGCCATTTCCCGCATCAGCCACAACGTTTACCGGGCCATGTCGGAGGCCGATCCGCAGGCGGTGTGGGTACTGCAGGCCTGGTTTCTTTACTACCAGAAAGACTTCTGGAAAGAACCACAGGCCAAAGCCTTTCTGCATGCCGTACCCGACGATAAGATGCTGGTGCTCGACCTGTGGGGCGAACGTTACCCGGTGTGGAGAACCCGCTCGGCTTTCTACGGCAAGCCATGGGTGTGGAATGTGCTCTACAACTTCGGCGGAAGGACCGCGCTGCACGGGAACCTGAAGGATATATCGGCCCGGTTAGGCGAGGTGATCAACAGCCATGACAACGGGAAATTCTCGGGGATCGGCATGGCCATGGAATATTTCGGGAATAACCCGGTGGTGGAGGAGTTTGTGATGGACCACGTATGGGAAAAGGGCGCTTCCGACCCTTCCCGGTGGATCCGCGATTATGTCATCCGCCGTTACGGAAGCATCCATCCGCATGCGGAAAAGGCCTGGCAGTACATGCTTCGCACAGTCTATAACACCCACAACCAGACCGGTACTTTCCTGTGCGAACGGCCGGGTTTCTACGATCCGAAACTTTCCTACCGATCCTCCCCCGTACCTCGTTACAGCCAGGACACCCTGGCGATGGCGCTCGAGGAACTGCTGGGATGTGCCGACGTATATCACCGGCTCGAAACCTATCGCTTCGACCTGGTCAACCTCACCCGGCAGGTGCTGAGCCCGCTTGCGCTTACCTGGATACAGGAGCTGGAGAAGGTCTATAAAGAAAAGGACACAGTTGCGATCAGGAAATACCGTACCCTTTACCTGGGACTCATCACCGACATGGACGACCTCCTCGCTACCCGGAAGGAATACGAACTGGGCCGGTGGCTGGAAAGCGCCCGGTCGTGGGGCACTAACTCCGACGAGCGGGGCATCTGCCTGTGGGACGCCCGCAACCTGATCACACTTTGGGGAGGCGACTGCACCGAGGGCGAATACGACGACCTGAACAACTACGCCCTGAAGCAATGGTCGGGGATGTTCCGCAGCTACTACCTGCCGCGCTGGACGAAGTTCTTCGACGGACTGGAGAAAGCCGTGAAAGAAGGAAAAACCTGGGACCGGGGGAACTACTACAGGGAATCGTGCAAGTGGGAGAAGTCCTGGAGCCGCGGCAGGGAAACGTTTCCGACGACACCGAAAGGCGAGCCCATCGAAAAGGTAAAGGAACTCTGGACAAAATACCGGTCGTATATTGTAACCCGTTAACCCCTGCCCGGGCGATACCGGCCCCCGCCCTTACCCCTCCTCGTCGGGGAATTTCCTCCCTTAGCCGAAATCCGTGAAGCCGGCAAGGCAAGGGTGCCTACTTTTGGCGCCAAATCAGCCTCACATGAAACCAAAAGTGATCATCATCGGCGGCGGGGTGGCCGGTCTTTCGGCTGGGATCTATTCCGCCATGAACGGTTTCAACACGGAAATCGTCGAAATGCACACTATAGCCGGCGGACAATGCACCGCCTGGGACCGGAAAAAGTACCGCTTCGACTACTGCCTCCACTGGCTGGTAGGCACTTCGAAAGGCGCCTTCCACGACATCTGGAAAGAGACGAACGTGCTGAATGACCGCACTGAAGTAATCGATCACGAGATCCATTCGCAGATCACCGACCGCGAAGGCAACCGTTTTATCATCTATGCCGACATCGACCGCTGGGAAAAGTACCTGGTGGAGCTGGCCCCCGAAGATGAGCGCCCGATCCGGAAAATGTGCAAACAGATGCGGAAAAGCGCGCTGCTCGAGCCTTTCGCCCTTCCCCCGGAACTTCGCAGCCCGGTGGATTATGTGCGGATTGGTACTAAAATGTTCCCCGTGCTGCTGCTGGTGCAGAAGTTCGGAAGGATGACCTGCCGCGAATATTTCGAAAAACTGAATTTCCGCAACGACAGGCTCCGGTCGGCCCTGTTCGCGATGTACGGCAACCGGAACTTCTCGGCACTGGCCTTCCTGTTCATGCTGGGCTTCTTCAACCAGAAGAATGCCGGGTACATCAAGGGAGGTTCCTACCCGCTGGCGCAGCGGATGGTAGAACGGTTCCACTCGCTGGGTGGAAAGATTTCGTATGGGAAAAGGGTTGAACAGATCTGGGTGGAGAACGATACGGCGCGCGGGGTGATCCTCGCCGACGGCACCCGTTTGGCGGCCGACTACGTGATCAGTGCAGCCGACGGGTACTCAACGATCTACAAAATGCTGGGCGGAAAATACCTCTCCCGGGAATTCGAAAAGGCATACCGGGATTGGGAACTTTTCCCGCCGCTGGTACAGGTGTCGTTCGGCATCAACCGGGTGGTCACTTCCGAAGCTCCCATCCTGCTTGATTTTACAAAAGGTACGCGGATCGGCCGCACCGACCTGCCCTTCGGTTACTCACTGATGAATTATTCGTTCGACAACACCCTGGCACCCGAAGGAAAGACCGCCGTGGTGATGCGCTATGAGAGCCCGTGGAACCTGTGGAAAAACCTCTCTGAAGAAGAGTACCGGAAAGAGAAAGAACAGATTGTGCGGGATGCTGCGGCCCTGCTGGAAAAGAACTGGCCCGGGATTTCGGCCGACATCGAAGTAACCGACGTAGCAACCCCGAAGACCAGCGTTCGTTATACCGGTGTGAAAGAAGGCGCCTACGAAGGGTTCCTTCCCACCCGCGAGAACATGATGAAGTCGTTAAAGATGTACCTGCCGAAGCTGAAGAATTTCTACATGGCCGGCCAGTGGCTGATCCCCGGCGGCGGGCTTCCCCCGTCGGCACAATCGGGCAAATGGGCGGTTCAGCTTATCTGCCGGCAGCGGAAGCAGAGATTTACCAACTCCCGTTAACGATCAACCCTTCCCCGGAGGGGCCATAGAAACGAGAACAGGCCGATCTATATCTCCGCCGGTAACTCCTTTGCATCCGCCGGAACCTCCCCGGTCAGCGCCTTCAGAAAAGCGACGAGGTCGTTCACCTGATCGGGGGTCAGGTCTTTGTTGAGCTGAGCTTTGGCCATGATGATAACGGCTTTCCCCAGTTCGGTCACGCTTCCGTCGTGGAAATAGGGATGGGTCTCGGCGATGTTGCGCAGCGACGGCACCTTGAACATGTACTTGTCGGCTTCATTCTTTGTGGCCTGCATACGTCCCGGATCGTCAGTGGCACTGCCCGTATAGTCTTTGTGATTCCCAAACAGCGGATATTTCTGGAACATTCCGCCTCCCAGGAGGGATCCCGTATGGCACGTGGTGCAACCGGTCTCCATATACGTTTTCAGTCCCCGCAGTTCGGCCGTGTCGAGTGCCCGTGTGTCGCCTGCCAGGAATTTGTCGAACTTTCCCGGGGTGATGAGCTTTCGCTCGAATGCAGCAATAGCCTTGCGCATGTTTTCAAAAGTCACCGGGTTCTTCTGGTCAGGATACGCGGCGGCGAACATCTTCTTATACCCTTCCACCCTGGAAAGCTTCGACATCACCTCCTTTTCGTTGGGCATGCTCATCTCGGCCGGGTTCATGACCGGCCCGCCCGCCTGTTCTTCGACATCCTTCATCCGGCCGTCCCAGAACTGAACGAAATGCAACGCGGCATTGAAACTGGAAGGAGAGTTGCGGTTCCCGTTCTTGCCGTTATCCCCCGGGCTCGTAGCTTTCAGATCAACCCCGTACGTGCTGAGGTTGTGGCAGGTGTTGCAGCTTTCCGTGTTGTGCATCGAAAGCCGGTTATCACAATACAATTGCTTTCCCAGCGCCACTTTCTCAGGCGTGATGGGGTTTTCAGGATTTACGGCCTCGCCCGGCAACGGTTGAAAATAGGTCTTTGCCTGAGCCAGCAGTGAATCTGCGCTGGGAACGTTGGCTGTTTCTTTCGGACCCGTCCCGGTACAGGATGCCAGGAGGAGAAACATTCCGATAGTGTTGAAGAGGAGAGACTTTTTCATTGCGCTTCGGATTTAGGTTTGCTGTTTTTTATTCGTCAAAAATAGCATTTCCGGTCGAATCCGATGCAAACTGCCGCACAGTTCCTGTCCTTTTACCTTTTCATCATCAGCGAGCGGATCCTTTCGAGGACTTCATTCCGGTAATGCCTTCCCAGAGCCAGTGTGCCCAGACTGGTGACCACTTCGGTATTCCCGATGCTTTGTATGGCGGAGACGGCAACCAGAAAGGATTTATGGATGCGGACAAAAAGGTCGGCAGGCAACTGCTCCACCATGCCGGAGAAGGTGAGGTAAGTGATGTATCGTTTCTGTGCCGTGTGAATGATCACATAATTGGACATGGCTTCGACATATACCACATCGGCCATGATGATTTTTTCGATCCGGCTGTTGCATTTGATAAAGAAAAATTCGCTTGTGATGCTGAAGTCCTTTCGTTTCGCCTGAAGCACGCTGACAGCCTTTTCCACAGCCTTCAGGAAGCGGGCGAAGGAGACGGGTTTCAGGAGATAGTCGACCATATCGAGCTCGAAACCTTCGAGGGCAAAGCCGGAGTACGCGGTGATGAAGATGACCATCGGGGGATCGGCGAGTGCCCGGATGAATTCGATACCGGTCAATCCGGGCATCTGGATGTCGAGAAAAACGAGGTCGATCGGGTGTTTCCTGAGCAGTCCGGCGGCTTCCACCGCGTTTTTGCATTGTGCCACGGGGTTGAGATAATCGATCTGCCGGATATATTCGAGGATTCCTTCGCGCGCAACCGGTTCATCATCGACCACCAGGCAGTTCATCACCAAACCGGATTTTAAGGGTTGTTTCATACTGTTGATTGTTGTGGGACCTTGTGAGGCTGTGCTTTTCGGGGTACAGCAACGCCAGCCGGCGTTTCAGGTTCTGGAGTCCGAGCCCGCTTTGGCCGGTCGAAGCCGGAAGTTTGGCCGTTGCATCGCAGGTATTTACCACATGGATCACAAACCAATCGCCCCCTTCAAAAGAGAGGTGGATATGGAGCCGGTTTTTCCCCGGGTCCCTGGCATGAGAAAGGTATTTGAAGGCATTCTCCACGAGCGGGAGGATCAGCAGCGGAGCGATCCGGAGGGAACCGGGATCTTCCGGGAAGGTCAGCTGCAGGTCGGTACCGGGTTCAAGCCGGAGTTTCTGAAGCTCGACATAATTCCGGATGAAGGCGATCTCCCGGGCCAGGTCGATCCGGTCGCCGGTGCACTCGTACAACTGATACCGCAGCATCTCCGATAACTTCTCCACCAGGTCGCGGGCCTGTTCATTCTCCCGGTTGATCTGGAAATAGATCGTATTCAGGATATTAAACAGGAAATGCGGATTGATCTGCGACCGCAGGAAAGCCAGCTCGGTGTGGATCTTTTCGCTTTCCGTTTCCCGAAGCTGCCGCTCCATTCCAAACCGGTCGGTGATGATACGCACCGCGCTGCTGACCAGGATCACGATGCAGTTGATGATGAAGAAAAACGAAAAGAGGTATTGCACCACGGCAACACGTGCAAAGATCGATTTTCCGCTCAGCTCGTAATAAAAAAACCCGGTGATCAGGTAGGTGATAACCGTATTGGCGAGGACCGTCAGCAGTAGGGCGCCTGCGAATCGGCCGGTTTTCCGTCTGTACAGGAGCCCGGGCACCAGCTTCTTCGAGGTGAAATAGGCAGGAATGGCGGTGAGAGCGGTCACCAGCAGGGTGGCGATGATCTGGCTGGAAAGCGGTGCTTTTTCGTCATAGATAAAATAAAGCAGGAAGAAAGTCAGGAGAACCCAGAGGAAAAGGTTCATGCCTGTCCGGACGAGTATTGCTTTCCTGTCCATATCTGCCTGATTAATCCCCCGCAAGGTACGGCAATTTCTTCCGGGATGGACTTTCACAGGTCAAGTGTTGACCGCCGTTCGTCATGCGACCGCATCCGGTGGTGTAAATCCCGGAAATCCCGGCCCCTTCAGGGGTAATTTTATCCTGCAAATCCCTGTCCGAAAACTCTCGACATCAACCTCAATTCTTCCATCCATGAAAAACAGAACCGGAATTCTTTTCCCTTTTATTATCCCTGCTTTGCTGATCCTCACCCTTCTCTGCGGATGCAAAAAGAGCGACAACGATAAAACCCCCGAAGGCACCGGGAACACCGTAACCGATGTTGACGGAAATGTTTATCCGACCGTCACCATAGGAGGCCAGGTGTGGATGGCAGCCAACCTGCGTACGACGCACTACCGCAACCACCAGCCGGTCACACCGGTAAGCGACAGTGCCCAGTGGGCCGGGCTGACCACGCCGGGGTATTGCATGTACAGCAACGATGCGGCCCTGGCGGCAGTTTATGGGTACCTCTACAATTGGTACGCGGTGACCGACACCAACAACCTGGCCCCATCGGGATGGCATGTTCCCACCGACGCCGACTGGGTAGCCCTTGAGAACGCCCTGGGCAGCACAGCGGGAGGGGCGATGAAAACCACAGGAACGACGCAATGGAATTCACCCAATACCGGTGCCACCAATTCATCCGGGTTTTCGGGAATTCCCGGCGGTGACAGGAGCTACAACGGATCGTATCATTACATGGGTCAGTACGCCTGCTGGTGGAGCACCACGGAAAATACGACGGCGACTGCCTGGGAACATGTGGCCAAATACAACAGCTCCTCCATCCTCCGGATGAACTATTCGAAAAACCTGGGTCTCTCGGTCCGGTGTGTGAAAGATATCCCTCTTCATCACCCGTTTTAACGAGGGATACTTCAGGTTAATTGGAATCGGGATAAATCGTCCGGCGTATTGATATTCCGAAGGATAGAATCATCCTCTACCTCCACCCGTTTACAGGGGAACATTAGAAGAATATCCCGGAGTGGGATATCCGGCCCTGTCTGTTCCAGGATATGCCGGATAATGGACTGCGGGAGAACCACGGGATGCCCCCCCCTGCCCTGGTATTCGGGTGAGGTCCATGCGGCCGGATCCCGTTCATCCAGGATCGTCCGGATCATCTCTGCCGTCACGAACGGATTATCGACATTCTGAAGAAGGCAGAAAGGGGATTCTTTCAGCTCCTGCAATCCGATCTTGATCGAATGCATCCTTCCCCATTCCGGGTGTTCGTTGAGGACAAACAAAACCTCCGGGCGCCGGGGAAGCGTTTCGCAGAAAGGCATGACCATCCGGTTCACCGTGCACACTACGCGGTTGCAGCCGGCTTCGAGGTACTGGCTGATGATCCGTTCAAGGAAGGTGGCAGCCGGATCCCACTTCAACAGAGCTTTGGGTTGTCCCATCCGTTCCGACCATCCGGAAGCGAGGATCAGGGCCGGGATGGTTTCGGTTTGCAGGGTTCGCTTCCCCCTCTGGGTGAAGGGATCAAAGCAGGTATCATCCAGCCGGATGACCAGGTTGCCGGGAAGCCCGGCTTTCAGATCCGTCAGGTCGACCGGTCCGGTGGTATCCGCCGACAAGTGAAGTCGGTCTTCTCCCCTCACCCGGCTGTAGGAAGCGTTAAAGGCCCTGACCGCCGGCTGGGAGAACATCCATTCATCGAGCATCCGGATATTCAGCGGTTCACCGGTGGTCAATATTACCTGGTCGGCAAACCGGCTTTCGATCCGGTCGAGCCGGAGCAGGTTTGAACCGCACGGGCAGGGGGTGGAAAGGAAGCGGGAGCGGTCGCCGGTGCGGTAACGGATCAGGGGCATAGCCTCGTTGGAAAGCATGGTCAGGACGATCTCGCCGGGTTCTCCCGGATGGGCTGCGAGGCCGGTTTGGGGGTCGATGATCTCGACCAGGATATCGGCGTCGCGGGTATGGTGCCCGCAATGAGAAGGGCAGTCGACTGCGTATCCGAATCCTGTTTCGGTCATGCCATAATGGGTGAACACCTCGCATTTCCAGGTTTCGCGGATGGCAACGATCACACTTTCCGGCACGTAATCGGCCGTCAGGAGCACACGATCCGGTCGCAGGCCGGGCGCGATGCGGCACAGGTACAGGAGTTCCGACGGCAATCCTACGAGGAACCGGGCATCCTGAGAAAGGGCGATGGCCTCGCCGGCATTGGTCACCGGCGGCAGGATGCGGGCGGTGACTCCGATCGTAGCCAGCGCTTCCCGAAGGAGATAACCGAGGCTGTTGACCGTGTCGTCGGAGAGCAGGATCGCAGCCCGGGACCCTGTCGGGGTGGGGGGACCCTGTCGGGGTGGGGGGACCCCGTCGGGGTGGGGGGACCCCGTCAGGGTGGACATCCCTACGGCGAAATATTCCCGGATACGGTCGATGTCCCCGGCCGAAAAGCAGATCCTTTTTCGCGGACCTGTGGTACCCGAGGTGGTCAGCGTCGTGATCCGGGCCACCTCTGACTGCGGTATTGCCAGGAAAGCCAGCGCATCCTTCGCGAAGTCGGCCGGGGTGGTGAAGGGAAGTTGTGAAATATCACCCACCTCCGGAAGATCCCTGTAAAACCGGGTCATCGCCCGGGCGTAACGAACCATCTGCCGCCACTTTTCCTGCTGCCACTCCGACAGGGTTAAGGGATTCAGGGTTCCACCCAACCCGGTCTTTTCCGCCACCCAGGTATGTACCGGCGAAATCATCCTTCGGCCCCCCTTTCTGCCACCGCAAGAAAATACCCGCCCTTTACCGTTTTCATCAGGCCGGGCGTCACTCCGAGGCCGCCGTAAAAAGCATCCGCCCCGTGATCCAGGATCATCTGTCCCATCAACGTTTGCAGGGCATGGGTGGCATCCCCGAATGATGTGACCCGGAATCCATGATCCTCCAGTCGCGACAATACGGTCTCCTTCGTGTCCAGGCGCCCCAGTTGACCCGCCAGGACAACCGGCTCTCCCCGTGCATACAGGTCGGCCAGGAGTAATTTCCCTGTTGGCTTCAGGACCCGTCGGCATTCTTGTAACACCCGGTCGGGATCTTCCATCAGCGAAAAGCTGCATTCCATCAGGATCCCGTCCATCGAGCCGCCGGGAAAGGGTATCTCCTCTCCCCTTCCCTCCCGGATCAACCCGGTTGCCTGCCCCGGACCGGTGGCACAATCGATTCCCGCCGCATCATAGCCATAGGCTGACCTGAGATGCAACACGGTATCACCCTGACCACAACCGATATCGAGGACTTTCGCCCCGGGCATCAACCCGGCCATTGAAACCAGGCGCGAAGTCATGTCAATCCCTCCCGGCCGGCCGCTCCACCCTATGCATTTCAATGGTCCTTCCATGGAGTGAGAAAATAGGAACAGAATGGGACCAACCGCCCGTCATCATACACATGCAGGCTGCAGTGCCGGAGCCTCGCGAGATCGATGTTGCCTGCATCCTGGAATGCCATGGCGGTAAGGGTGAACCCGTGGTTCCTGACATGATGGAGAAACACTTCCATATCGCGCAGGTCATCGCCTGTCACCACCTCCCCTTCCTCCTTTCCGACGGGCCGTTGCCAGCGACGGGCTACGAATTCCCTGTTTTTATCGGCCGGAGCCGGTGTGCAGCAACAGGCGGATGAGGTCTCCTTTTTAGCTAATAACGGAACCAGGTTTCCGTTATGAACGACAAAGTCGCCGTGAAAGCCGCACAACGGATGATCGCAGCAGGAAGGAAGCAGGTTCGGGGCTGCAATAATCCCCTCTGTCTGCCGGACAATCTCCCGGATCAGCTCGTCGAGGGTGAAGCGATCGTTGTCAGACGGCAGAGCCGTCACGCGGCCAAGGTAGGTAACAGGCTGAAAATGAACACCTCGTACGGCCGGCGATTGGTCCACGGCAAACCGGATGATCTCCCCGATGTTGTGCGTATTCACGCCACGGATCAGGGTGGGTACCAGGGTGACCCCCAGGTTGGCATCTGCACACCTCTCAATGACTTTGCGCTTTATATCGAGTAACGGCCTGTTCCTGATTTGTTGGTGAATCGGCTCTTCCGTTCCGTCAAACTGCAAAAAGACAAACGACAGGCCGGCAAGTGCCAGCCGGCCGGCCAGCTCGCGGTCGGTGGCCAGTCTGAGTCCGTTGGTGTTGAGTTGAACGTATTTTGCGCCCACTTCCTTGGCAGCTGCCACAATCTCCGGGAGGTCGTCACGCACGGTAGGTTCCCCGCCGCTTAGCTGGACCAGTGTTTTCCCCTTTTCAACCAGCTTTTCAAGCGATGCCCGGATGGCGGATAACGGCGGATCTTCCCTCCCCCTGCCCGGATCGGCAAAGCACACGGAGCATTCCAGGTTGCACCTGCCGGTAATATCCAGAATGACGCAGCAGGTCTGCTGGAGGTGATCGGGACACAGTCCGCACGCATCGTTACAGGGCGGCTCTTCGGTCCGATTCCCCGGCAACCCGCCGGTCCATTCGTTAAAATCAAGAAATCCGCGCCAAATTACAGTTTCGAAAAGGCCGTGCGATGGACACCTTTTCCGCAGGAATATTTCCCGGCCCCGGACCATCCGTATAGCGGGAAGGCGTTTCAGGCATACGGGGCAGAGGCTCCAGGTCTCGCTGTGGATTCTTTCCCCGGTCATTCTATTTATCTTCCAGTTGCATCTCCACGTCCGAGATCCGCCCCTTTACAAGCTCCTCGGAGATATACACAGTGCCGCACCCGGGGCACCGGGGCAAATCGGTGAAGAAACTGTGTCCCAGATAGGTAAAGTCGGTTTTCTTCATCTCCAGTTCCCTGTTGCAGGAAACACAGATCAGCTTTTTTGGTTCAGCCATAACGTTACTCCTCGATTTTCAAACGGTGGCAGTACCCGTTCACCAGTTCAACCCTTCCTTCGCCCGCTAACCGGTATTCCACCCAGAAGGTCATGTGGCCGATCTGGCGGTGGCCTGTGTAAGAATTTCGGTCCGGGTCATACAGTTTTTTCCCGCTGCGTTCGCAGTATTCAACGACATCCAGGAGGTCGGATTCCAGGATATGGTTTTTATGCAGTTTCTCCTGCAGATCCTTTGGGATCACCAGTTTTTTATCGGATTCCATCCTATTCCATTCTTCATTCCAGAATTCCGTGAGCACCCTTTTCTTCAGCTCCAACCGGTTACGCTGCCGGTCGGAGACGGACAGCCCGTTATCCCTGCCATTCCCGATACCGAACAGGATATCGAGGATATGAAAGGTTTCTTTCCCCGCCGCGGCAAAGATATCGCGGCAATTGGAACAATAGGTGATATACGGGGTGTTTTTTTGTCCGATCCTCTTCGCGATCATATTCTCCGCATAGGGTGGATGGGCGATGGCCACCTGCCCGCCGTAGCTGCAGCATTCAGCCATACGTCCTTCCATCGGAAGGGGATCGAGCGCAAATCCGGCCCCGGTGGCCAGTTTCCGGATGGTGTCCTGCAGCAAGGGTTCATGGCGGCTGGTGCAGGGGTCGTACACCGACGCCGTCGAACCGGAAAATGAGGCCTCACGCCATCCCTGCTTTTCCTGCAGGATCGAGTAAAGAAATTCGACCGGAATCTCGGGAAGATACTTCCGGAACATGTGTGCGCAGCTGGGGCAGGCAAGGATGGCAACAGGTCTTCCCAGGTCCTCCCACTGGTTATAGATCCGGGCGATAACCTCCGCATGACCCGCCTCCTCCCCTGCCCATTCGGCCGGTGCGCCGCAGCATCCCAGCAACAGGGAGGTATCCGTGAAATGGGTAAGGAGGAACCGGTAGCTTTGGATCACATATTCGGGATTGGAAGCACCCAACTGGCAGCCGGGGAAAAAGAGGTATCTACTGGTTTCACAACCGTCAGGAAGTCTTGCCAATCCTGCCTCACCCATTGAAAAGGCCATGTCGCGCAGGTAAAATTCGTGGAAGGCCCAGGGCATCTGTCCAAGCCGTCGCATGGTTCGATGGCTCTGCAGCAGGAATTCGCCTGTGTCGATATCTTTGGGGCACACCTCCCTGCAAAGGCCGCAATGCATACAGGCCGAGATATAACGGGTGGCGAGTTTGGCCGCGCCATCGAGCGAACTGGGAGTGATGGTCACCTGCACCTCCTCCGTGATCCGTTTCGGGAACTTCCGGAAATAGCTCATCAGCGGAGAGTGGAAATTGCAGGCGTCGCAGCAGCACTTCAGGCATCGTTTCGACTCACCGATCGCTTCTTCTTTCGAATAGATGCTGCCATTGGAGGGATGGATCAATTCGGATGGAAGGATCCTGACGACTTCGTGAGGCAGTTTCGTGGTGACCGGCGCCCAGGAGTGATGCATCGAGCCGATCTTCAGCCAGGTCTCGATGGCGTTGGCGGCATTCAGCCCGTGCACGATGGCGGTCATGGAATCGGCCCCGGCAAGAGAGCCGCCGGCAAATACGCCGGGGTGGGAAGTGGCAAAGGGGGCGCCGGCCCCCAGGGTCAGTCCGAAACTCCTTCCCCCTTTCCCGGTTGCGACATAGATCGCATCAAATGAAAGATCCTCCAGGTTCGTGATCTCCGTATTCGTGACCAGGGAATACTGTTCGAACTTGAACTGCAACGCAATGTCTGTAAGGAAAATCTCTTCGGGTAAAAGTTCGTAGAGGTGTCCGCCGATGCGCTCGCTTTTTTCGAAAACCGTTACCCGGTATTTCCGGCTTGCCAGCCGGAGGGCACAGGCCAGTCCGCTGATCCCGGCTCCGATAACAGCGATTCGTTTCTCTTTCGGCGGAACGTTGTACCGATCGGGATCGGTGCTGCGTGCATGTGCAATGGCGGCCTTTTCCAGCGCTTTCAGGGAGATAGCCCCGCCGGCATCCTTCATCGGGCAAACCGCCTGGCAGGGTTCGGGGCACAGCGCACTCACGATGCCCGGGAAACCGGTGGCATTCTGGTAAGTCTTATAAGCGATGTTGAACCTCCCCTGCTGCAGCTTGCCAATGAAATCGCGGATGTCGAGACTGAAGGGGCAGGCGGCCGTACAGAATGCCTGCTCGAATTGCAGGCATTCCGCGACCAACTCGTGTGAAAAGGCCATAGGCAGTCGTTAGAAGAACCGCTCTCCTCCTCCTCCTCCCAGCGGCTTGAAGAAGTCGTTGCCGCCGAAAGGTACCGGGTTCGCCTTGATGTTTTCCAGCTCATCGTACAGGTCGGAGCCCAGGAAGTATTTCTTCGGTGGTTCGATGGTACCCCCACTGGCGAGAACATCCAAGCCCTCCTTGACTTTCTCCTTTGAGGCGGGCATTTCGAAGATTCTCACCCCGCAGGCGTTGTAGATGGCGTTGAGCACGGCCACGTGGCCCGAAGCCTGAAACGCTTCCGATGCGCCGGAAGAGCCGAAGGGTCCTGTTTTATCGTCCGATTCGTGGTAGAGAAGGACGATCTCGTCAGGGATATCCTTGATGTAAGGCACTCCGCTGGAAGCAATATTGGTATGTTTCTTCACATCGTCGTAATTCTCCGATAAGGCGAATCCGATGCTGTGGGAGATCCCACCGTAGGCCTGCCCGTTCACCGCATCGATGTTGCCGATCTTTCCCACATCGGAGACGCAGACAAAGCGGGTCACCGTGGTTTTCCCGGTTTTGGTGTCGACGGCCACTTCGGCCATGTTCAGGGCATAGGTGAAGGCCGGGGTCGGGTCGCCGATGCCGGTGTTGGGATCGAGGCGGCTGAGCCCGGGAGTGACGACCGTCATGTACTTCCCCTCATACTTCACCGGGATGCCCTCTTTCACCATCTCGTCGTAGGAGCGGTAGGTTCCGTCGGATTTCCGCATGGCGTTCATCAGTTTTTCGCCGGCGATGGCGGTGGCATGACCGTTCATGTAGTGGGAACGGCAGCCGGCCGACATTCCGCTGTCGGGGCAGATCTTGGTGTCGCTCTGCACCAATTTGATTTGTTCGGGCGTGATCTTCAGCGGCTTGAGGGCTTCCAGCGTGACCATGACGGAGCCGATATCGCCTCCCTGTCCCAGTTCCTGCCAGGTATCGTATTTGGTGATGGTTCCGTCGGGGTTGAGTTCCAGCGCCACCGTGGCATGGTCGGTTGGGCCTTCGGTTACGTTGAACCCTCCCCAGGCCAGCCCGACCCCGCGGCGTACCTCCGGGGTGTCTTTTTCCCTAGCTTCCTTTACGGCGCGGTCATAATAAGGCCGCAGCATGTCCATCATCTTCTCCATGGGGTAAAGACGGTACGGACGGCTGTTGGTGTTGGTTTGCCCGTCGCGGGCGATGTTCCGGTAGCGAAATTCGAACGGATCGATCCCGGCTTTCTCGGCCAGCATGTCCATCAGGGCTTCGCTCATCGTGTATGCCTGGGGCGAGCCGTAGCTGCGGTAGGCCGTGCCGAAATTATGGTTGGTGATGGCGATGCGCGACAGTCCGGCCACATTGGGCACGAAATAGGGGAAGAAAGCAAAGCGGACCTGCTTGGTAATGATGTCGTCGCCTCCGAAAGTATAGGCTCCCTGGTCCATTCCGAACTCGAATTCCGCCGCGGTGATCATCCCGTTCCCGTCGCAGGCGACCCGGCCATTTGAGTGGCAGGGACGGCGTTTGCCGGAGAAATGCTGATGTTCTTCGTAGGACATGGAGAGGGCAATGGGCGACTGCGTCACGACGGCGGCGGCGGCGGCCAGGCAGAGATCGCCTGCATTGGTCGACCATCCGAAACTGGCGCCGGTCGGATTCATAATGATGCGGATCTTGTCTTTTGGATGTCCGACGGAATTTCCGATACGGCCGATGGAGGAGTACACACCCTGTGATTTGCATTGAAGGGCCAGGTATCCATCTTCGTCAAAATAGGCCTGGATGGAATCTCCCTCGATGGAAAGATGCGGCTCGCGGGTACAGTAGAAACTGCCTCCCGCCTGGAAGGGCGATTGGTCGATGATTCCGGCGACGGCGGCCGGATCGTCGAGCCCGGCTCCCTTGAGCACCGGCTGCATGGCGAAGATGTTGGGAGTATCTTCGTGAATGCGCATGGCGTCGGGCATGACTGCATCGAGATAATTCAGGTATTCGGGCAGCTTTTCGATCTCCACCTTCACCTTTGCAGCGGCTTCTCGGGCGCGGTCCTTGGTGTCGGCACAGACCAGGGCCACCGGGTCGCCGTACCGGAAGATCTTTTCCTCGCACAGCACATGGCGGCTTGGCACCATGATGGTGGTACGTTCGTGGAAGTGCCCTTCGGCCATGATGTTGGTGCCCCCGGCTGCTTTGATGTCCTGCGCCGTGATAATCCTGACCACACCGGGCATCTTCTCAGCCTCGCTGGTGTCGATCTTCAGGATTTTCGCGTGGTGCGCCACCCGTGGCTGTACCATGACGACATGAAGCGTTTCGGCGGGCATCTTCAACTCCTGGTCATCGCCGTAATCGGCCAGGCCGCATACTTTCGACAGGGCGGTCGGACGGATGACCGGCTTCCCGTAATATTCGCCGTCGCCGGGATTTTTGAACATGGCCTCATCGATGGTCTTCTCTCCGCGCATGATCTCGGCGGCCAGCATCACGGCATCGGTGATCTGAACATAACCGGTACAACGGCACACATTCTTGTTCTTGTGGAACCAGTCCCTGACTTCTTCGCGGGTAGGGCTGGGGTTTTCGTTTAGCAGGGCATAGGTGGAAACGATGAACCCGGGCACACAAAAACCGCATTGAACGGCCCCTTTGATCATCCAGGCCGCCTGGATCGGGTGCAGGTTGGCGGGGGTTCCGATCCCCTCGATGGTGAGTACCGTGCTGTAATCGTCGATGTTCCGCATCTTTTTCGTACAGGCACGGGTGAGCTTCCCGTTTAAAATGACGGAACAGGATCCGCAAACGCCGACGTCGCAACCTACCTTGGTTCCGGTAAGCCCCATACGGCGGACGACATCCGCCAGGGTATCCTTCCCCGGGTTACACATCAGCATCCGGTTCACTCCGTTGATGTTAAGCCACATTTTTCGCAGGTTCATGAGTTGTCCTCCTTAAAGATTAGTTGGGATTGAAATCGTCTTATAGTTCTTCTTCCAGATAAACAATGACTGACTCAAGGAATTTCCCGCAAAAATCATGGATTTGCGGAAGACGGGCCAGCAGTTCCGGCCCGCTCAGGTTGCTCCGGTCGAAACCTACGAGGTCGTTGCATTGGCTCGATCCGTGCTGCTTTTCGAAGTAGGCGATCAACTCGCGGGCTTTACGGCGCGAATCCAGCTTCGCTTCGTAATCGGAACCTTCCGAGGATCCCTGCTTCAACCCCAGCACCATCAGCGCGCCGGTCAGTGCACCGCAGGTTTTACCATACCCTCCGATACCGCCTCCAAACGGGCAGGCGATTTTCAGGGCCGTTTCCCTGGGTAGGCCGAATTCTTCGCTGAATGAGCCGAATACAGACTGCGAGCAGTGCAATCCCGACCGGAAAAGCGCGATCGCTTCAGTTACATGGTCCTTCATGAAACGAAATTTAGGGTGGGGTTAAAATTCGAATTTGATGCCCTGGGCGAGAGGCAATTCGTTGCTGTAATTGATCGTATTGGTTTGCCGGCGCATGTATTGCTTCCAGGAGTCGGAACCCGATTCACGGCCGCTTCCGGTGTCTTTTTCCCCGCCGAACGCACCGCCGATCTCCGCCCCGGAGGTCCCGCTGTTGACGTTGGCGATGCCGCAATCGGAACCCGCATTGGAAAGGAACTTTTCAGCCTCCCGCATGTTCAGGGTAAAGACAGACGACGACAGTCCCTGCGGAACAGCATTGTTGATCGCGATCGCCTCTTCGATATCCCCGTCATACCTGATCAGGTAAAGGATGGGAGCGAATGTCTCCTCCTGAACGATCTTGTAATGGTTTTCGGCTTCGACCAGGGCGGGAACCACGTAATTTCCCGATTCAAAACCCTTTCCTTCCACCAACGTACCGCCGTACAACACTTTTCCCCCTTCCGACTTCACCTGTTCGATGGCATGCAGAAAAGCCTGCACCGCGGCCTGGTCGATCAGGGGTCCGACCAGTGTTTGCTCATCCAGCGGATTTCCGATCTTTTGGCTGACTTGCTCGTATGCGTTGATGAGGTTGTATTTGACCTCGTTGTAAACCTTTTTATGGACGATGATCCTCCGGGTGGAGGTGCAGCGCTGACCGCAGGTACCTACCGATCCGAAAACGGTGGAGGCGATGGCCATACTGAGGTCGGCATACCGCGAAACAATCACGGCGTTGTTGCCTCCCAGTTCCAGGATCGCCTTGCCCAGCCGCTGGCTGATGATGGCCCCGGCTCTTTTTCCCACCCGGGTGGAACCGGTGATGGAGAAGAGCGGAATGCGGCGGTCGGCCACGAAATTGTCGCCCAGCACCGACGATTTGGCGATCACCAGGTTGAAGATGCCTTCAGGAAGATGGTTCTTTTTCAGCACATCCTCGATGATCTTCTGCGTAGCGATGGCACACAGCGGCGTTTTTGAACTGGGTTTCCACACTATCACATCGCCGCATACGGCCGCCAGCATGGAGTTCCAGGCCCAGACAGCCACCGGGAAGTTGAACGAGGTGATCAGCCCGACAATCCCCAGCGAGTGATACTGGTCGTACATGCGATGATCCCTGCGTTCGGAGTGCATGGTAAACCCATTCAGCAACCGGGATTGCCCAACGGCAAAATCGCAGATATCGATCATCTCCTGGACCTCCCCGAGCCCCTCCTGGTAGATCTTCCCCATCTCCAGCGAAACCAGATAACCGAGGTCCGGCTTTGCCTCGCGAAGGGCCAGGCTGATCTGCCGGACGATCTCTCCCCGTTGCGGCGCCGGAACATCGCGCCAGAAAAGAAACGCGTCATGAGCGGTTTTCATCACCCGTTCATAATCTTCGAGGGTGGCATTTTTTACCTTGGCAATCAAACTGTTATCAATCGGCGAACGGGATTCAGTTATATCTCCCGGGGTATCGAACCACCGGGTACCGGTTGTGACTCCGCTGTTGATCTCGGTTATTCCAAATTTTTTCAGGATCTCTTTGGTTTTCTTTGAATTCATTGATTTATAGAATTGTAGATGAATTTACTTACGGATTACAGGTTGCGCATCAGGGGATATTATTCTTCGGCTGATCAGGTCCCCAAAAATGCGGACCTGATCGCGCAGGATAAACCGAATTGCAAATTTTTGCATATCGGTGGCAAATGTATAAAAATCCGGGCAAAGTAAGGGGATCGCCTTTATACGGGATCCCTGGCGAGACAAATTTTCCGGGCGCAGTACCGGAACAGGTGGTATCCTGCCCCGCCCTGGCCAACAAGATCGAAGAGGAGATCCGGACGGGTAATCCGGGTGGCTCCTACATGCGTGACATGATGCCGGAAAAGCACATCGGGGATCACGCTGCTGGAAGGGCCCGTCACAATGAGCCGGGTTCCGGGGGTTATGGCCGACAGAAGACCGTCGATCGTATTGTTTACCAGGGTCAGCCCGGTGATGATCACCACACCGGACCCGGGCAGGACCTCACGAAAGCCGGCGGCGGGAATGTAATGCTTCCGGTGTTCTGCAGACAGGGCGTTTTCGTTGAGTTCAAGGACATTCAGCCGGCTGCGTTTCCCTGAAAGTTTCCGGATATACGACTGAAACGCCCCGACGATGGTGATGGTTCCATCGAAATCGGGATCGATCAGGTCGACAGGATCCGTATCTTCGAGAATGTGGTAGCGGTTGCCGGCCAGTTCCCGGGAAGAGATGGCATTCAGCACCGCGATCCGGAGCGAGGAGATGAGGCCCGACTGTTTCTGGGTTTCGAAGAGTTCGGTGACTCGTTTCCCGACGATATGGCCGGGTGTAAAATCCCCGAAATCGCGGGTAGTCCCGGTGCAGTGCGGTTCAGCATCCGGCAGGGTACCGGCCATACCCAGGCCCCCGTCGGAAAGTCCCACTGCGGTCAGGAACATCCCGATCTGCACCCGGGTAAGCGTCAGGTTTTCGAGGCGGTCTTTCTGGTTCGTCAGCAGGTACCGGTAAGTTTCTTCGAGTATCATGGATCGCAGGAGTTTGGTGGCGGGTAGCCGGATCGTGACGGCGAAGGTAGCGACTTATTCCCGGTCGACAAGAGATCCTTTGTGAAACGCCCTTCCGTCGTGGCTCAGACAGCGGTCAATTCCTGATCCTCAGGGCGACATGTTTGATCCGGGAGCGGTTGTACGTATAGGTGATGTGTATGACGCCGTTTGAGGTTCGGATCACCGAGGGATAGCTGTATTCGCCATCCGGGTGATCTTCTAAGAGGAGCGCCTGCTTCCAGGTGATGCCGTCGCCCGAAAGGGATATAGCCAGCCGGTTCCTGCCTTCCCACCATTCTTTCCCCGTATGGCCCGGGTTGTGAACCAGCAGGTGCATCCCCGGTTCCACGGTGATGGCATCGATGCCTGAATTCGGGTTGGGGATTTCCGTCGCCCGGAGCGGGCTCCAGGATTTCCCGTCATCCAGCGAGCGGCTCTCCACGATCGCGTCGCGGTCGCTCCGGCACAGGGCCAGAAGGCTGCCATCCTGAAGTGTCAGCAGGCAGGGCTGGATGACTTTTGCAGGGTTGCCGGTATCGACGGGGATCTTCGCCCAGGTTTTTCCCCGGTCGGCCGAACGTTCCATGAAAACCTGCCAGCGGCGGTCGCTTTCGGTACTGGAGGGACTTAGCCAGCACCCTGACGGTGTGATGAGCGGCTTGTTTTTCGAAGGGCCGGTGGCGCCTATCATCCGGATCCCTTCCGACCACGACCTGCCTCCATCGGTCGAAACGACATACATCCCCTTCCATTCCCGCGGGGATACTCCCTGTTTGTAGAAGAGAATGAGGGTGGAATCGCCCGGAGCGAATAACACCGGATTCCAGCAGGGAAGCGGGTTTCCTGCCGTATCCGATCCGCAGGCGATCCGCAGGGGAACCGACCATTGGTCACCATGAAGGACCGACGACCAGATGCACACATCTGCCGCTCCCTCATAGCTTCCGCCAAACCAGGCAACGAGTATATCTCCCCGGACTGTCTCCGCCAGGGTGGAAGCGTGGCACTGCCGGAAAGGGGCATCCATGAAAACAAACTCCTCTGAAAGCACGGATATCACAGGGTCAACCTGTCCCTGCACGACCGGGGCGGCCAGGAGAAACGTCAGGAAACCGATCATCCGGTAAAAAATTCCCATCATCCGGTAAAAGTAAAAATAAACCCGCTGGGCGCCTGCAGTCACGGGTATAAACCCCTGGGCCAGCCCGATAGCTATCGGGCCAGGGCCCTTATTCCGCCGCAGAGCAGCGGGGTATTATACCCTCCGCTTCGCGGAATTGTTCGACATCTGTTTTCAATTCACTTCGTTTTTGAAAACACTGTCTCACGAACAAAAGCCAAAATCAGATTTCCGGTGAAAGCGATTGATAATCGCTCTAGCTTTGCATCCGGCAGCGCCAGAAGACTGCCATCCAGGATGGAAAAAATGAACCCTGTTTTTTTTGTAACCGACCTTCACGGAAGAAAGAACCGGTATGCGGAGCTTTTCAGACAGGTCAGACATGATGAACCGCCGGCCCTTTTCATCGGCGGAGATCTCATGCCCCATTTTGCCCGGATGGTTGCCACCGAAGATTTTTTTGCGGAATACCTGATCCCGGAGTTCAGGCGGCTCAGGGATGAGATGGGAAGCCATTACCCGATGGTCTTTATCATTATGGGGAATGATGATCCGGCGATTGAAGAGGAACACCTTTTCCTTGGCGAGGCCGAAGGGTTGTGGCATTACATGCATAACCGGAAGAAGGCCTTTGGTGAATTCACGGTTTACGGATACGCCTGCATCCCGCCCACTCCTTTCCGATTGAAGGACTGGGAACGGTACGATGTATCGAGGTATGTCGATCCCGGCTGTGTACCCCCGACGGAAGGCTCCCGTACGGTCGATACCGGCGTGGATATTGAGTTTGCGACGATTCAAAAGGACCTGGCGGCACTGGCCGGAGAAGATGACTTGTCGCAGGCCGTTTTCCTGTTCCATTCGCCTCCGTATCAGACGCTTCTTGACCGGGCTGCGCTCGACGGGATGATGGTTGAGCATGTTCCCCTGGATGTCCATATCGGCAGCATCGCCATCAAACGGTTCATGGAAGAGCGGAGTCCGATGATCACGCTGCACGGGCACGTGCATGAGTCGGCGCGGATCACGGGGAACTGGTCGGAGAAAATCGGCGATACGTATGCCTTCAATGCAGCGACAGACGGGCCGGGGTTGTCGCTCGTCCGGATCCCGCTCAACGACCCGGCGGCCGCCACCCGCACTCTTTCGGCGGGTTGACAGGATTCAGGGGTTTCTTTTCCGGATGAGCCGTGCCCCGTCGCTCAGCGACCCGATCATCGAAGCAAAGCTATCCCGCTTCACCAGGTCGGCATCGGTGACCAAGTGAAGGTCGATCAGTCCGTCTGAACGGTATCCGGTTCTCCGGTAGTTGATTTCTGCCAGGCAGAGGCTCCAGCCTTCAAACCATGTTCTGAGTTCCCTTTCCTGTCCCTCATTTCCTGTGAAATGGAGGAGGATGTCGATGTCGCTTCCGGGGCCTGAAGTCGCATTTTTTACGCTGCCGATGAGGTAAAATGCTTCGACGCCATACCGGACGAGGTCGAGTTTCCCGGCCATGGCGCGGACCATTTCATCGCGCCACTTCCAGTGTACATCTGGCTTTTCCGGAAGGAGTGCAGAAAGGTCTTCACCGGACAGGTCATTCGCAGGACTTTCCTGTTCGAGGGTTTCGATGGTTTTCAGCAGTTTTTTATTGAAGATGTAGGTTCCGATCAGGGCGGCGATGGTGTTCAGCAGCCTCTGTTCTTCCGGGAGAAACTGGCTGTTGCCCGTCAGTTTCCGGAACTGGGTGTAAAACACTTCTATCTTCCCCAGTATCCGGTCGTCGATCACGATATCGGCCGACTGCGACCATCCGGTCTCGGTCCAGCCGTCCTCCCGGAACGTTCGGCCATTGTATTCGATTTTCACCCGCAGGATCATCGGGAACTGCCACCCGCCCCAGATATGCTTGACGATTTCCATGAGGAAGTCATCGACCGGAAGGTTTTCATTGATGATCTCATTTACCTTGTAGAGGCATTTCAGTTCCTTCTCTCTTTCTTTCAGGAGCAGGAGTTTCTCTTCATATTCGGAACGGTCGAAGATCATGAGTTTACTGTTTAATGACCTGATGTGTATGGAGTTGCCACGGACAGGTATATTTTCCGGCGATAAAGATACGGAATCCGGGGGGACCCTGTCGGGGTAGGGGGACCCTGTCGGGGTGGGGGGACATTTTTCCGTATTACGACCTGATATTTATCCGGTTTAACGAATATTCCGGTAAGAAGCGGTGACTTTTAGATAGTTTTGTCATCCCATTTTGAATACCATCCACTGATGAACGATCACGTCATTCTGTTCTGCGATTGCCGGGCCAACCGGGAACAGCCGGAATGGAAAGCTGTTGCCGGCATGCTGGATACTGTCCGCCATTCCCGGATCGTCACCCTGAGCGACCTCTGCGGAATATGTGCCGGGAAGGATCCGGAATTGAAAACCCTGGCCGGCGAAGCGCGGCAAATCCTGCTGGTGGCCTGCCGTCGGCGTACCGTGAACCTTATCCTCCACTATTACGGGATCGGCCATACAAACAACATCCGTTTATTCAACCTGCTTGAAGACGACCTTTCCCTGTTTGGAACCGTACTGGCCGAATTTGAGCAGGCGGCCCCGGAAAGGGTCAGCGGTAACGGAACGGAGACCGGCGATCCGGCATCCACGACGGGGAACCCATTGAATCAGGTGTTGGACCAGCATGACCCTTCCTGGCCCTCCTGGTATCCGGTTATCGATGAAACCCGGTGCAATGGCTGCGGTCAGTGTGCCGATTTCTGCCTCTTCGGCGTTTACCGGAAAGATTCCGGCCGGGTCGGGGTCGTCCAACCCCGGAACTGCAAGAACAACTGTCCGGCCTGCGCCAGAATTTGCCCCAGGGTCGCCATTGTCTTCCCGAAATTTACCGGTGGTGGCGCCATCGGCGGATCGGACCGCGTAGATGAAACTGCCGAGTTGCAACGTTTGCAGAAAGATACTGAAACGATCCTCGGAAGTGATATTTATCAGACCCTCGAACAGAGGAAGAGGAAGCGGCAATCGATCCTGCGGGAAGAAGCACTGAATACAGCGGAAAAGGAGAGAATCCAGGCGCTGCGGGAAGCCGGGACCGGGCCGGAATAACCACGGTCCTTCCATTATCCGCGTTCATGCCCTTACAAACAGTAATATCACTGAAACCCGGTACCATCTGATGTCACTCTTTCGCAACCTTCTCCGAACCGATAAACGATGTCTTCTGGCTTTCCTGAAGTTTGGCCTGACGGGAGCCCGTACCTTCCGGCAGTTTGACCGCAGAAGAAGAAATGGATCGGCCTTCCCGGCATTCCAGTTCATCTCGGTGACCAACCGGTGCAACCTGGCCTGCCAGGGATGCTGGATATCACAAAACTCCGGAACCCGCGACATGAGCCTTGAATTAGCCGACCGGATCATCCGCGACAGCAACGACAGGGGTTCCTGGTTTTTCGGCATCCTGGGGGGGGAACCCCTGCTTTACCCCGACCTGGTGACGATTTTCAGGCGGCACCCCCGATCGTACTTCCAACTTTTCACCAACGGAACCCTGCTGACCGACCGGGTAGCGGCAGAGCTCAGGAGCTGCGCCAACGTGACCCCCCTGATCAGTTTCGAGGGGAACGAAACCGTGGCCGATATCCGGCGCGGCGGAACAGGCGTTTACCGGCACGCCCTTCGCGGCATCGAAAACGCCGTCGGCAATGGCCTGATCACCGGTGTGGCCATCAGCGTATGCCAGTCGAACCTGGAGATGGCATTGTCCCATGAATTTGTACAGATGATGCACCAGCGCGGGGTACTTTACCTGTGGTATTACCTCTATCGCCCCGTCGGGGAACACCCCTGTTATGAACTCGCATTGTCGGAAGAACAGATCAGGCAACTCCGGGTTTTTCTTGTTGAGGGCAGAAAAAAATTCCCCGTTATCCTCATCGATTCTTATTGGGATGCCGATGGAAACCCGTTTTGCCCGGCTGCAGAAGGCCTCAGCCACCACATAAATCCCTGGGGTCATATTGAGCCGTGCCCGGTAATCCAGTATTCCTGCGGACAGGTGGGCGCAGAAAACCTCGGGCAAACCTACGACACATCCCGTTTCCTGCAGGATCTGAAAGAGGGAATCCACCACCGGACCCGGGGTTGCATCCTGATGGAGGAACCGCGATGGCTGGCAGAACTGGCCGGACGTCATCAGGCATTGAACACATCGGGAAGACCGGCTATGGAGGAACAACTGCGAACAGCCCCTGCCGTCTGCAGCCATGCCTCCTGCCCGGTAATACCGGAATCCCGCTGGATATACCGTTTCGCCAAGCGTAATGCCTTTTTCGGGCTGGGAAGCTACGGATAACAATTGCACGCCGATGGTACCTGATCACATGACCCCTTCCCTTGAGATTCCCGCTGATGTCGACATCCGCCGGCAAATCCGCATGAATGCCGGTGAATATGTGAGGATGCATCCGGCCTTCCCTCCGGCCTCGTGGGAAGATCTTTCCGTTATGGCAAGGGCATTGACGAAGCAACATGCGCTGGAAGAGAGGTACCTGGGCTTTGTCATGCTTTGTTGCGGAAACGCCGTATGGCATCCGATCGTCGGGGCGGTCCCGTTTGAACGACGAATTCTTCTTCTTCCCCAGTGCCTGAAAAACAGCCGGGTATGCCGTGCCGAAGTGGATGAATTCGGACTCTTATGCAACGAATGCGGAAAGTGCACAATTGCCGGGCTCATCAAAGAAGCCGAAGGTCTCGGGTACAAGGTCATTGTATCGGAAGGAACGACGCTTGCCACCCGGCTGATCGAAAGCGGACAGGCTGATGCGGTACTCGGCGTCGGCTGCATGGAAGTGCTGCAAAAAATTTTCGGGCTGGTCAATACCTACGCGGTTCCGGGCATAGGCGTTCCGCTCCTGACCTGCGGTTGTTCCGATACCACCCCCGATCCGGACTGGATCCGGGAAGAGCTACACCATACTTGTGGAGATGACACGATGCGCCTGGTGAACCTGGATCATATCAGGAAAACGACCCTCTCCCTTTTCCATAAGGATGAGGTATACCGGCTCCTCGAACCGGGAAGCGACGCGACACTGAACCTTGTGACCGGGGCACTCCTCGCGGGAGGACAGCGGCTCCGTCCCTTTATAGCGGTGGCTACCTGGATGACCCTGTGCCCGGACCCCGATCCCGAAATCCTTGTCCGCATGGCTTTTTCAGTGGAATGCTTTCATAAAGCTTCGCTGATCCACGACGATGTCGAAGATGAAGATCCGGTACGATACGGAAAACTGACTCTTCATGCCCGGTATAACGTCGCCGTTGCCATCAATGCGGGTGATCTTCTGATCGGTGAGGGGTACCGGATACTGGCGGGCAGCAGGCTATCTCCCGCCACACTGGCTGACTGCGTCAGGGTGATCGCACAGGGGCACCGTGATATGGCCGTCGGGCAGGGGGCGGAGTTACTGGCAACTTCGGCAAACCGGATCCTTTCGCTGACCGAAGTGCTCGAAATATTCCGGAACAAGACCGCCTCCGCTTTCAGGGTATCCCTGCTCCTGGGAGGGATTATGGGGGGAGCCGGACCCGACACCCTGGAATGCCTGGAGCGATTCAGCCATTTTGCCGGCATTGCCTATCAGGTGAAAGATGACCTGGAGGATTACCCGGAAACCAGCAGCGACAACCGTTTCCGGAAACCATCGGTCATGCTGGCCATGCTGATGGAAGATCTCGGCGATGAGGAGTGGCGGATCGTGGAAGAGGCCCGTCATTCAGGCCGGTTCGACAAGATCGATTCCCTGCTGGCCGGACATCAAACGGCCGACCGGTGTAAGGCACTGCTCAAAGATAACCTGCGTCAGGCCCGGGAAAGCATTGCGGGTCTTCAGATTCCGGGATTAAAATTGGCTTTGTATGCAATTCTTGGAAAGATATTCGGTCAGGATATATAAGGTCCTTTCCTTATCCCGTATTTTCCCCGGAATGAATCGATTTATGCAGCGGGGTGAAACGATAGCCGGACTGCTGAATAGCCTCCCCCGCCAGGGTACGGACCTTCTAACCGGCCAGGTCCGGGATGAGATGCGGCATTTGCTGAAGGAACGACAAACCCGCGCGGGTGGATTTCCCGATCGTGCCGGTACCGAAGACGTGTACTACACCTTGTTCGGCTTTCTCCTGGCCGAAGCACTGGAGGAAGAGAGCGTTCTTTCAGGGATCCGGAGTTACATCCTGGATAAGAGGAAGTTGCCGTTTCCCGGCGGTGTTGATCTCTTCTGCATGGCCATCCTTTCTGCTTCACTCTTCCCGGGGGATCCCCGCAACCACCACCTGGCGGCAGCCATCCGCAAAGAGCTGACAAAGAAAAACCCGGAGACAAACCTGTATACTCCTTTTCTGGCCGGCTGGTCGCTCCTTTTACTCCAGGATCCGGCCGGCGCCTTCCGGGCAGTGAAAAAGTGGAATTCGTTTGGATCCGGCGCCGTCATGCCCTGCACGGCAACGGCAGCGCGGATGATCATGGATCACCTGCAAAAACGGGACTCCGCGGCAGACCGGGGAAATAAGACAGACGGCCAGAAGGCCTGGCCTGAGCCATTGCCTCGTTTCTACCGGCAACCGGGTGGCTTCGCTGCACTGGAAAACACAACGGAAGCCGACCTCCTCTCAACAGCGGCAGCCCTTACAGCCCTCCGGATGTCGGGATCCGATCTGCGCCTGATCCGTTCCGACTGCTTCGGGTTTATCAACAGTCTGTTCAGGGATGGAGGGTTTGCAGCGGTTGTCTCCGACCCGGTCGCCGATACCGAATATTCCTTTTACGGGCTCCTGGCCCTGGGAGCACTGAATCCTGAAAAAACCACCTGACGTGTTGCAAAACGAATTCGATCGATGGAGTGAATCGCTGCGGGCTTCGCTGACCGACCGGGGCTGCTGGGAGGGAGAACTCTCATCAAGCGCTCTGGCAACCGCCGTAGCCGTGGTGGCGCTGAAACTGGACACCCCCGACCCGACGGATGAGCGCGTCAGGCAGGGAATTCACTGGCTTTGCTCGACCATCAACCCCGACGGAGGGTTCGGCGACTCGCCCGGCAGTCTCAGTAATGTGAGTACCACTTTGCTGGCCTATGCAGCCATCCATTACTGCCCGCCGGAAACAACCGGGGCGGCCGGGATTCTCCGGCGAATGGAGCAATACCTCATTGGCCAGGGGATCGATGTACGTTCGGCCGCGATCGTGGATTCCATTCTCGGGTACTACGGGAAAGACCTTACCTTCTCCGTTCCGATCCTGTCGATGCTGGTGATCTGCAACATCCTGGACCGGAAGGCGCTCAAAAAAATCCCCTCGCTGCCTTATGAACTCACCCTGCTGCCACTGCCGTTGTACCGGTTTTTCAACCTGCAGGTCGTCAGCTATGCCCTCCCCGCCCTGATTGCCGTCGGCATCTTTCTTTTCCGGCACAAACCTCTTCCCAACCCTGTCGTGGCGTTCCTCCGGAGAAAAGCTACCCGGCCGGCATTGCGGAAACTGCAAAGGATGATCCCGTCCAGCGGAGGGTTCCTGGAAGCCATCCCGCTAACTGCTTTCGTGTCAATCTGCCTGATCCGGGCGGGATTTGCCGACCATCCGGCGGTAACGAAGGGGGTGGCCTTTTTATCGGAACTCCAACGCAGCGATGGAAGCTGGCCGATCGACACAAACCTGTCTACCTGGGTAACCACGTTAAGCATCAAGGCATTGGGCCCCCGGATCCGGACCCTCCTGACCGAAAAAGAGAGGGACCGGGTGCGGCAGTTTCTCCTGGATCACCAGTATCAGCGACCGCACTCCTTCAACCAGGCTGCTCCGGGAGGATGGGGGTGGACCTCGCTCTCCGGAGCGGTGCCGGATGCCGACGACACGGCAGGCGCCATCCTGGCCCTGCTGACACTGGATCCGGAGGATCCTTCCGTTCGGAAAGCTGCGTTGGAAGGTTGCCGATGGCTGGCCGGTTTGCAAAACCGGGACGGGGGCATTCCCACCTTTTGCCGCGGCTGGGGACGACTGCCGTTCGACGCCAGTTGCTGCGACCTGACCGGCCACACCGTGCTGGCATGGATCCGTACGACAGCTAACATGAGTAAGCCGAATGACGGCCAACCACCTGTCCGCGTCATCCCGGCGCTGGAGGATCACATTAACCATGCCCTTCGTTTCCTGGCGAAAATCCAGCGAAACGACGGTTCGTGGTTGCCCTTATGGTTCGGGAGCCAGCTTTCGCCCGATAAGACCAACCCGGTATTCGGAACGGCCCGGGTTGCCTCGTATCTGGATGATGCGCTCGAATACTGCATTCCGGGCACCGGTCGCTATGAGCAGATTTTGCAACTGATGGAAAAAGCGCGAGCATACCTCGCTTCGTGCCAGAATGAGGATGGAAGCTGGGGAAGCCGGAAAGGGATTCCCGGCACGATTGAAGAAACCGCGGCAGCCGTCAGTGCACAGGTCCGTCACGAACCCGTTCAGTGCAGGAAAGCGTTTGACTGGCTTCAGCGGCAGACCGGTTCTGCCGGATTAAAGCCCTCGCCGATTGGCCTCTATTTCGCTACTTTATGGTACGACGAAAAGATGTACCCGTATGTCTTTTACCTGGAGGCGCTGAGAAAAGCGATAGAGGGATTCCCCCAACCCGGAAATTCCGCCGCTACCGCCTTCCGGCAGGAACTTTAGCCGGGCTCCGACCACCGAATTTTGTAAAATTTCCACCTGCTTCTTTCTTTGTTACAAAGTTCACAATACATTTGCGCCCCGAAACTACGTATATCTGCTTATATCCCCTCCCGTAATCATTCTCATTCAATTTACGTATAACTCTTAGCCAACCTTCATGAAAAAACTACCTCTTCTCCGATTTGCGGCATTATTAACCGCGATGCTACTGCCCTCGGCGTTAAAGGCCGCTGAATCCATCACTACCGGACTTGCTCCCGCGATTGTCGACGACCAGCATTACAATCGCGCCATTCACATCATGGCCATGTTGCTTGTGGGGTTCGGATTCCTCATGGTCTTTGTCAGAAAATACGGAAGATCGGCACTCACCGCCACATTCCTGCTGGTGAGCATCTCGATCCCGGCGTATATGCTCATCAACAAATCGGGGATCGGCGCCAACGAGAACGAAGTGAGGCGGCTGATCCTGGCCGAGTTCTGCGCGGCGAGTCTGCTGATCGCGGCCGGCGCCGTTCTCGGGAGGCTGAAGATGCACCAGTATCTCGTGCTGGGATTACTCTTCGTACCCAGTTACATGCTCAACGAATGGATCGTGCTGGAAGGCGGTTTCAACCTGGTGCAGCCGGGCGGCGTGGTCGATACCGGCGGATCGATCGTGATCCATATGTTCGGAGCCGTTTTCGGATTGGGAGTGGCCCTGACGATGACCACCCGCCAGGAATTTGAAAAGACCATTGAATCGGACTCCATTTCCGACCGTTATTCGATGCTGGGGAGTATGATCCTTTGGGTATTCTGGCCCAGTTTCTGCGCTGCCCTTGTGACGCCCGAACAGATGCCCGCTACGGTCGTGAACGTGATCCTGGCGCTGTGCGCATCAACCATCTCCACCTACATCCTTTCCATTTCCCTCCGGCGCAAGATCAGTATCGCTGATATCGCCAACGCCGCACTGGCCGGGGGTGTTGCCATCGGATCGGCATGCGCCCACGCCAGCCATTCCGAAGCCATCATCATCGGGATCCTGGCCGGGGGATTGTCCACCTTCGGTTTCGCCGTCATCCAGTCAAGACAACAACGGCTGATGAAGATCATCGACACCTGCGGGGTGACCAACCTTCACGGGCTTCCCGGTCTGCTCGGCGGGCTGGTGGCCACACCCATCGTCAAGGGACTCGACATCAACCAGCAATTTCTGGGCATAGGGATCACCCTGGCCATTGCCTTTGGTTGCGGCCTGGTTGCCGGGAAGATCCTTCCGCTGTTCGGACGGCGTTCGGAAGCCTACGACGATGCCGAAGAGTTCCTCGACGCGGCGGAATAGGTGAAGGACCCCGACAAGGTGGGGGGACCCCGACAGGGTGGGAATTGTTAATTTATTAACTTTACCGAAAATACTCATTTTCGGTATGAAGCACCTACTCCTCCCTGGCCTTGTATCCCTCGCCCTGCTGATTGGTTCATCCCTGAAAGCTCAGCACGTTACCTATCCCGACTCCTGGTCACCCGCCGGATTCAACCTGAAACAATCCGGCCCGCAAGGAGCCGATATCTCCTTCTCCATCCGCGACCTGGGCATGGAAGAGGTAACTATAAAGGGTGAAAAGATGGTACATCTCGCCCTCCCCGGCAGTTTTCTCTTCAACAACGAAGGATGCCCCAACCTGCCTGGCGACGGACGGATGATCGCGATCCCCAACGGCGCTGCACCGGTTTTATCGGTCGTGCGATCGAGAACGGAAGTGTTCCGGAATGTCGATATCGAACCCGCCCCCAGAATACCGAACGAGACCGAGTCGGGCCCGCTCGACCAGGTAAAGAACCCCGATGTATATGGACGGGATCAGATTTATCCGGCTGAACCGGTAATACTGTCGCCGGTATTCAAGGTCAGGGGAATCGATGTTGTGATGCTCGGAATCACGCCGTTTCAATATAATCCCGTCACCCGGGAACTGACCGTGTACCGCGACCTGGAAGTACATATCACCTTTGCCGGCGGAACCGGGCAGTTCGGCGAGGAACGGTTCCGGAACCGCTACTGGGACCCGATCCTGGAAGATGCATTGCTGAACCACGCCTCCCTCCCTGCCGTCGATTACGATGCACGTCCGGCCACCAACGCCGACGACGCAGGGTGCGAATACCTGATCATCACCCCCACCGGCAGCGACTTCGTGCAATGGGCCGATTCGATCCGGCGGTTCCGGATCCGGCAGGGGATCACCACGATGGTGAAGACCCTCGCTGATGTCGGCGGAAACACCACCACCGCCATCGAGAATTACATCAACAACGCCTACAACACCTGGAATCCCGCACCAGCCGCCGTGCTCCTGCTTGGCGATTACGGTACTGACGCCTCCAATTCGGTGATCTCCCCTATCTACAACTCGTATTGCGTATCCGACAATATTTACGGCGATGTCGACGGCGACCACCTTCCCGACGTCTGTATGGCCCGGATCACCGCCAACAACGCCGCTCAACTCCAGGTGATGATCTCCAAATTCCTCAATTACGAACGGAATCCTCCGACATCGGCCTATTTCTACCAGCATCCCATCTCCGCCCTCGGATGGCAGACGGAACGGTGGTTCCAGATCTGCTCGGAAGTCGCCGGCGGGTACTGGAAAAATGTCCTGCTGAAAGATCCCATCCGCATTAATGAAGTGTACAGTGGCACGCCCGGCACCGACTGGTCCACCGCAACCAATACCAGTACGGTGGTCAGCTATTTCGGCCCCAGCGGGCAGAATTACATCCCGACCCAGCCTTCCTCCATGCCCTGCTGCTGGACGGGCGG
>Ga0116170_10000842_pt1 | contig 32104 bp, 23 predicted proteins | sample AD_JPNHW1_MetaG_FD_89797 | JGI IMG/M metagenome (GOLD analysis project Ga0116170, IMG submission 89797) | Active sludge microbial communities of municipal wastewater-treating anaerobic digesters from Japan - AD_JPNHW1_MetaG | ecosystem: Engineered > Bioreactor > Anaerobic > Digestate | place... | reverse complement strand
CGTGACCGGATCGATCGAACTTCCCGAGGGCGTGGAGATGGTGATGCCTGGCGACACGATCTCGATCAACGCCGAGCTCATCACTCCGGTGGCCATGGACAAGGGCCTGAAGTTCGCCATCCGCGAGGGTGGACGTACCATCGGCGCCGGCACCGTCACCGAAATCATCAAGTAAGTCCGATGCGGCTCGGCTTCATGCCGAGCCGCTGTCTTAGGGGAATAGCTCAATTGGTAGAGTAGCGGTCTCCAAAACCGTTGGTTGCGGGTTCGAGTCCCTCTTCCCCTGTTCGATCGCGAAAGGATCCTTTGTGCGCAAGCTTTACCAGTACTTCCTAGAAGTCGTTGCGGAAGGGAAGAAGGTGACCTGGCCTCCTCGCAAGGAGCTGGTGGATAGCACTTGGATCGTCATGGCGTTCAGCGTGATGTGTGGCTTCCTGATCACGTTCGTCGACGTCATCGTCGGCTTCCTGGTCGAATACCTGCTGAAGGGCGGCGCATGAACTGGTATGTCTTGCACACCTATTCCGGCCAGGAAAACAAGGTCAAGGCCTATATTGAGGAATTGATCGAGCGTCAGGGCTTCCAGGGCGTGATCGGGCAGGTTCTCCTGCCTGCCCAGGAAGTTGTCCAGGTGCGTCATGGCAAGAAGATCCGCCAGTCGCGCAAGGACTTCCCCAGCTACGTGATTCTGGAAATGGACATGACCAAGGATGCACAGCACGCGGTGTTGTCCATCCCTGGTGTCACTCACTTCGTCGGGGTCGGCCAGAAGGCTCAGCCCCTGCGGAAGGCGGAAGTGGATCGCATCCTGGGACGCACCGGTCACGACCGCGGCGAACTGGATGGACACGCGATCCAGATTCCCTTCAAGGTTGGCGATGCGGTGCGGATCAACGAAGGCCCCTTCAAGGACTTCGATGGATCGGTCGAGGATGTCAGCCCGGACAAGGGCAAGCTCAAGGTGCTGGTCAGCGTCTTCGGACGTTCCACTCCTGTGGAGCTGGATTTCCGTCAGGTGAGCGAAGTTTAAACCATCACTGGACAATTGGGCGAGGACGATTTAGTTTTCACCCCCCATTTTTTCCGCGGACCAGCATAACCTGTTGTCGCCGCAAAAGTTAACCCGCCGAAAGCGGGAAAAGCTTCGGGAGTAACGGCCTTGGCCAAGAAAATCACCGGCTACATCAAGCTCCAGATTCCCGCAGGGGCCGCGAATCCTTCGCCTCCCGTGGGCCCCGCCCTCGGTCAGAAGGGCGTCAACATCATGGAGTTCTGCAAGCAGTTCAATGCTCGCACGCAGGACCAGAAGGGGATGATCATCCCCATCGTGATCACGGTCTATGCGGACCGCTCGTTCACGTTCATCACCAAGACTCCCCCGGTGCCGGTGCTTCTGAAGAAGGCCGCTGGCGTCGAGAGCGGTTCGGGCGAGCCCAACCGCAAGAAGGTCGGCAAGGTGACCCAGGCGCAAGTCATGGAGATCGCCAAGATCAAGTTGCCCGACCTGAACACGCTTTCCATCGAGTCTGCGGCATCGCAGGTTCGTGGAACCGCCGTGAGCATGGGTCTCACGGTCGAAGGATAAACCAGAGGAAATCGTCGATGAAGCATGGCAAGAAGTATCGGGAGGCCGCAGAAAAAGCGTCCGTTCGCACCGAGTGGGCCCTTCTGGAAGCGATCAAGTTTCTGAAGGAAAACCGCGTGGCCAAGTTCGACGAAACGATCGAAGTCGCGATGAACTTGGGAGTCGATCCCAAGCACTCCGATCAGATGGTTCGTGGAACGGTCGTTCTGCCCAAGGGGACCGGCAAGACGGTCCGCGTGCTCGTGTTCGCCAAGGGTGAAAAGGCCCAGGAAGCACTGGCCGCGGGAGCCGATCATGTCGGTGCCGATGAACTCGTGGAAAAGATCCAGGGCGGCTGGATGGACTTCGATGTCGTGGTGGCCACTCCGGACACCATGACCATCGTCGGCAAGCTCGCTCGTCTGCTGGGTCCGCGCGGTCTCATGCCCTCCCCCAAGACGGGAACGGTGGGTGTCAACGTCAAGGAGATCCTCGCCGAGCTCAAGGCCGGCAAGATCACCTACCGCGTGGACAAGGGCGCAAACGTTCAGGCTCTGGTCGGAAAGATCTCCTTCGGCGCGGAAGCGCTGGAAGAGAACGCTCTGGCCCTGATCCGCTCGGTGGTCCGGGCCAAGCCCCAGACCTCCAAGGGGACCTACGTCAAGAGCATCACCATTTCGTCCACCATGAGCCCCGGTCTGCCGATCGAGCTCTCCGTGGCTCGCGGTTGAGGGGACCAACGTGATTAGCCTCGACAAAAAGAAGCAGACGACCGACTCCCTGGACAATGCTTTGTCCGACGCGGGTTCGGTGTTCCTCGTCGACTTCGGCCGCATCGTGGCCGGACATGACGTCGAGCTCCGCAAGGCGTTGAACAAGCAGGGAATCTTCTACCGTGTCGCCAAGAACACGCTGATCAAGCGCGCCTTGCACAAGGCCGGGATCACCGCGCTGGACAACACGCTGAAGCTTCCTTCCGCCATCTTGGTGGGATCCAAGGACGACCCCATCGCCCCGGCGCGCGCGATCGTGGAATTCCAGAAGGCCCATGCGGGCTTTTTGGACTCCAAGATCACCTACCTGGACGGCGATACGTTTCCCGGCAAGGCGATCGCCGACGTGGCGAAGCTCCCCGGCAAGCGCGAGCTCCAAGCGCAGGTGGTCCAGCTGTTCCTCAGCCCGGGCGCCACGCTGGTCGGCCTCATCAAGGGCCCTGGCTCCAAGATCGCAGGACAGCTCGAGGCTTTGGTAAAGCGCCTCGACGAAGCCGCCTAAGAATTCACCAACCATCCAATCCTCAGAGGAATCCACAATGTCCGACACCAAGACCTACGCTGCTGAAATCGTCGACCTCGGCGAAAAGATCATCAACCTCTCGCTGGCCCAGGCCCGCGCCCTCTCCGACTACCTGAAGGAAGTCCACGGTCTGGAAGCCGCCGCTGGCGGTGTCATGATGGCCGCTGCTCCCGCCGCTGGCGCCGCCGCCCCCGCCGAGGAAGAGAAGACCGAATTCGACGTCGTGCTGAACGAAGCCGGCGCCAACAAGATCGGCGTGATCAAGGTCGTGCGCGAGCTGACCGGACTCGGCCTGGCCGAGGCCAAGGCCGCCGTCGACGGCGCTCCCAAGACCCTGAAGGAAGCCGTCGCCAAGGCCGACGCCGAAGGCATGAAGAAGAAGCTGGAAGAGGCCGGAGCCAAAGTCACCCTGAAGTAAGGGTGTCTTTCTCCTTCGAACCATCCAAGTCCCTGGCCCGGCGCAAGGCCGAGGTCCAGGGACTTTCGTTTTGGGCCGGCCCCGAATCGCGGCTGGCTTTCAGGTGTTTTCCGAATCCCACGAGGCGAGGCGGTCGATGACGGAACGCAGAAACTTCGCGAAGAGCAAGTACTCGATGGAGATCCCCTTCCTCTTAGAGGTCCAGGTGGACTCCTTCAACAGGTTCCTGCAGATCGGAACCTTGCCGCGTGAACGCGCGAACGAAGGGTTGGAAGCGGTGTTCCGCGAAACCTTCCCGATCGTCGACGTCAAGGGTATGTACGAGCTCGTCTACGAAGGCTACAACCTTGGCGTGCCCAAGTACTCGATTCCCGAGTGCCAGGAACGCGGCATGACTTTCGCCGCTCCTCTGCGCGCCACCCTTTCCCTGAACGTGTACAAGGTGGAAGGGGAGGAGAGGACCTTCTCCGAGAAGATCACCAACGACGTCTACTTCGGCGACATTCCGTTGCTGACGGAAAACGGCACGTTCATCATCAACGGCGCCGAGCGCGTCGTGGTGAGCCAGCTGCACCGCAGCCCCGGCGTCTCGTTCGACGAAGACTTCCACCCCAATGGCAAGCGCCTCCTGAAGGCGCGCATCATCCCCTACCGCGGATCCTGGGTGGAGTTCCTCCAGGACGTCAACGACGCGATGTACATTAACATCGACCGCCGCCGCAAGCTGCCCGCCACCATCCTCCTGCGCGCCATCGGATGGCAGACCAACCAGGAAATCCTGGAACTGTTCTACCCCATCGCCGAAACCGCCGTGTCCGAGGAGCTCGAGGGCAAGGTGCTGGCCGCCGACGCCATCACCGGCGACGGCGAGATCATCGCCGAGGCCAACTCGCTTTTGGATTCCGATCTCGTCGCCAACCTCCTGAAGGCCGGCATCCGCGAGGTCAAGGTGGTGGATCTGGACATCGAGACGGATCCCGTCATCCACAACACGCTGGACGTGGACCCCACCACCGGCGAGGAAGACGCTCTCCAGAAGATCTACGGCGTCATCCGCCCCGGCGATCCGCCCAACACCGACACCGCCCGCCAGCTGATCCTGCGGATGTTCTTCGACGACAAGCGCTACGACCTCGGCGAGGTCGGCCGCTATCGCATGAACAGCCGTCTGGACCTGGACGTGCCCATGACCACCCGCACCATGACCCGCGAAGACTTCATCGCGATCATGAAGAACCTGGTGGGACTGTTCAACGGCCGCATGAAGGACAAGTCGGGCAAGGAGATCACTCCCTACATCGACGACATCGACCATCTCGGCAACCGCCGGGCGCGTTCGGTCGGCGAGCTTCTCGCCAACCAGTTCACGGTCGCCTTCACGCGCATGAGCCGCACCATCCGCGAGCGTCTGTCCCTGCGCGACACCGAGGAGATGACGCCCCAGGACTTGGTGAACGCGCGCACGATCAACGCCGTGATCGCCACGTTCTTCGGATCCAGCCAGCTGTCGCAGTTCATGGACCAGACCAACCCCCTGGCCGAACTGACGCACAAGCGCCGCCTGTCGGCTCTCGGACCGGGCGGTCTGACCCGCGAGCGCGCCGGCTTCGAAGTCCGCGACGTGCACCACACCCACTACGGTCGCCTGTGCCCCATCGAAACGCCTGAAGGACCGAACATCGGTCTGATCAGCTCGATGAGCACCTACGCCCGCGTCAACGAGTACGGGTTCATCGAGACTCCGTACCGCAAGGTGGTCGACTGCCGGGTCACCGACCAGATCGACTACCTGACGGCCGACAAGGAAGACAACTTCATCATCGCTCCCGCCAACACGCCCGTCACCGACGATGGCATGCTGCGCGACGAGTACGTGATCGCCCGCCAGCAGGGCGAGTTCCCCCTCCTGCGTCGCGAGGACATCCACTACATGGACGTCTCCCCGCGCCAGGTGGTGTCGGTGGCCGCCGGTCTGATCCCCTTCCTGGAGCACGACGACGCCAACCGCGCGCTGATGGGTTCCAACATGCAGCGCCAGGCGGTTCCGCTCCTGCGTTCGGAGGCCCCCATCGTGGGCACCGGCCTGGAAGCCCGTTCGGCCCTGGACTCGGGATCCATGATCCTGGCCAAGAATCCCGGCGTGGTCGAACGCGTGGACGCCTGCCGCGTCATCGTGCGGCGCGACAAGGGCGAGGTCCGCGAAGACGACTTCCTGGACATGCCCGAATTCGACGTCTACGAGATGCGCAAGATGCGCCGCTCCAACCAGGACACCGTCATCAACCAGAAGCCCATCGTGGACCTGGGACAGCGCGTCGTGAAGGGCACCCCCCTCGCCGACGGCGCTTCCACCGACCACGGCGAGCTGGCCCTGGGCAAGAACATCCTGGTCTCGTTCCTGCCCTGGAACGGATACAACTTCGAAGACGCCATCATCATCTCCGAAGAGCTCCTGGTGAAGGACACCTTCACCTCCATCCACATCGAAGAGTACGAGATGGAAGTCCGCGACACCAAGCGCGGACCGGAAGAGCTCACTCGCGAAATCCCCAACGTCGGCGAGGATTCCATCGGGAATCTCGACGAGATGGGTGTGATCCGCGTGGGCGCGGAAGTGAACTCGGGCGACATCCTGGTGGGCAAGGTCACTCCCAAGGGCGAGACCGAGCTCTCCCCCGAAGAACGCCTCCTGCGCGCCATCTTCGGCGAGAAGGCCCTGGACGTGCGCGACAGCTCGCTGAAGGCCCCTCCCGGAATGAAGGGCATCGTCATCGAGACGCGCGTCTTCTCCCGCAAGGAGAAGGACAAGAAGTCCAAGAAGGCCGACAAGGACCGCATCGAGAAGATCAAGTCCGAGCTGGGCCTGAAGATCCAGGAAATCCGCGAAGCCCGCGACAAGAAGCTGGGCGAGCTCCTGGAAGGACAGGTCTCCGGCGAAGTCAAGGACGCAGCGACCTCCGAGATCCTGGTGGCCGCCGGCAAGAAGTGGACCAAGCAGCTGGTGGCTCGCACGAGCTTCGACGACGTGGCCGCCGGATCGGTGTTCTGCGACGACGCGGCGCTGAACGTCAAGGTCGGCAAGATCGTGCAGACCGCCCAGGAGATGATCCGCCAGCACGAGGATCGGCTGGACAAGGAGATCGACAAGGTGGTGCGCGGCGACGAGCTGAAGCCCGGCGTGCTCCAACTGGTGAAGGTCTACATCGCCAAGAAGCGCCGCCTGCAGGTCGGTGACAAGATGGCCGGTCGCCACGGGAACAAGGGTGTCATCTCCAAGACGGTTCCTGTCGAGGATATGCCCTACATCGAAGGCGGCACTCCGGTCCAGATCCTCCTGAATCCGCTGGGCGTGCCTTCCCGCATGAACGTCGGACAGATCCTGGAAGTTTCGCTGGGCTGGGCGGCGAGCCGCCTGGGCTACCGCGTGGCCACTCCGGTCTTCGACGGCGCCACCTTCGAGGACATCGAGCAGGAACTGGTGAAGTCCGGCCTGCCCAACACCGGCAAGGTCAAGCTCTTCGACGGACGCAGCGGCGAACGCCTGGAGAACGCGACCACGGTGGGCTACATGTACATGCTCAAGCTGGGCCACCTTGTCGACGACAAGATCCACGCCCGCTCCATCGGACCGTACTCGCTGGTGACTCAGCAGCCTCTGGGCGGCAAGAGCCAGTTCGGCGGCCAGCGCTTCGGCGAAATGGAAGTCTGGGCGTTGGAAGCCTACGGCGCGGCATACACCCTGCAGGAACTCCTGACGGTGAAGTCCGACGACGTCGTGGGACGCTCCAAGATCTACGAGGCGATCGTCAAGGGCGACAACGCGCCCAAGCCGGGACTGCCCGAAAGCTTCAACGTGTTGATCAAGGAAATGCAGGCGTTGGCTTTGGATGTGCGCTTCTCGCCCGACGGCGAAGTGGCAGCTTGAGTCAACGAAGGACGCATAGGGGACATCGGAGGATTCGATGAACGAGACCGCAACCGGCTTCGACAGCGCCGTACCTGACACCGGAGCCATCTCCATCCAGCTGGCTTCCCCGGAAGTCATCCGGGGTTGGTCGTTTGGTGAGGTGACCAAGCCGGAAACCATCAACTACCGCACGTTCAAGCCCGAGAAGGACGGTCTTTTCTGCGAAAAGATCTTCGGACCGGTCAAGAACTGGGAATGCTCCTGCGGCAAGTACAAGCGCATCCGCTACCGCGGCGTGGTCTGCGACCGTTGCGGCGTGGAGGTGACCCACTCCAAGGTGCGTCGCGAGCGCATGGGCCACATCGAGCTGGCCGTGCCCGTGGTGCACATCTGGTTCTTCAAGAGCCTGCCCTCCATGATCGGGCAGATGCTGGGCATGAGCATCACGCACCTGGAACGCGTGATCTACTACGAGTCCTACCTGGTGCTCAACCCGGGCAACACCGAGCTGAAGCGCGCTCAATTGCTGACCGAAGACGAGCACATCGAGCTCGAGGACGAAGGCAAGGAATTCGACGCCAAGATGGGCGCCCCCGCGGTCAAGCAGATGCTGGCCGAGCTGGACCTGGAACATCTTTCCCGCGACCTCCGGGCCCGCGTGAAGGTGGAGACCTCGGTGCAGCGCAAGCTGGACACCCTCAAGCGCCTGCGCATCGTCGAGGCCTTCCGCAAGTCCGAGAACCGCCCCGAGTGGATGGTGCTGGACGTGCTTCCCGTGATCCCGCCGGACCTCCGCCCGCTGGTTCCGCTGGAAGGCGGCCGCTTCGCGACCTCCGACCTCAACGACCTGTACCGTCGCGTCATCAACCGCAACAACCGGTTGAAGAAGCTCATCGACATCAAGGCTCCGGAAGTCATCCTGCGCAACGAGAAGCGCATGTTGCAGGAAGCCGTCGACGTGCTGTTCGACAACGGTCGCCGGACGGTTTCCGTCAAGGGCGAGGGACGTCGTCCGCTCAAGTCGCTGTCCGAGCTCCTCAAGGGCAAGAACGGCCGCTTCCGCCAGAACCTTCTGGGCAAGCGCGTGGACTATTCCGGACGTTCCGTCATCGTGGTGGGACCCGAGCTCAGGATCTTCCAGTGCGGCCTGCCCAAGAGCATGGCCCTGGAGCTGTACAAGCCGTTCATCATCCAGAAGCTGGAAGAACGCGGGATCGCCCACACGGTCAAGAGCGCCAAGAAGTACATCGAGAAGGAAAAGCCCGAAGTCTGGGACATCCTGGAAGAAATCATCCAGGACCATCCCGTCCTGCTGAACCGTGCCCCCACGCTTCACCGCTTGGGCATCCAGGCCTTCTATCCAACGTTGGTGGAAGGCAAGGCGATCCGTCTGCACCCGTTGGTCTGCGCGGCGTTCAACGCCGACTTCGACGGCGACCAGATGGCCGTGCACCTGCCGCTGTCCTTCGAGGCGCAGCTGGAAGCCCGCATCCTCATGCTGTCGGCGTTCAACCTGCTGCACCCGGCGTCCGGCCAGCCCATCACGGTTCCTTCGCAGGACATCGTGCTGGGTGCGTACTACCTGACCAAGCCCACCGGCCCCAAGCCGGAAAAGCCCGAACAGATCGCCAAGCTGCGCGTGTTCGGCTCCGTGCTGGAGCTGGAGCAGGCCGTCAACGGCGGTGGCATCCGCCCTCACGAGTGGATCAAGTTCCGTTTCCAGGACAAGTTGATCGTGACCACCGTGGGCCGAGGCATCTTCAGCCAGATCCTGCCCAAGGAGCTGGGACTGGTCAACGAGACCATGTCCAAGAAGCAGTTGGGTGTGGTGATCGGCGACGTCTACCGCAAGGCCGGCAACAACGGCACGGTGGAGTTCCTGGACAAGCTGAAGTCCACGGGCTTCCATTGGGCCACTCGCTCCGGCTCGTCCGTGGGCCTGGGCGACATGCTCATCCCCGACGACAAGTGGAAGATCGTCGACGAGGCCCAGAAGAAGGTGGACAACCTCCAGGACCTCTACGACAACGGCGTGATCACCGACGGCGAACGCTACAACCAGGTGATCGACACCTGGTCGCATGCGACCTCCGAGGTGGCCAACATCCTGTTCGACAAGCTCGCCAAGGACCAGGACGGCTTCAACCCCATCTACATGATGGCCGACTCCGGCGCTCGTGGTAGCCGCGAGCAGATCAAGCAGCTCTCCGGCATGCGCGGTCTGATGCAGAAGCCGCAGAAGAAGCTGACCGGCCAGGAGACCATCGAGAACCCGATCAAGTCCAACTTCAAGGAAGGCCTGTCGGTCCTCGAGTACTTCATCTCCACGCACGGCGCCCGAAAGGGTCTTGCGGACACGGCTTTGAAGACCGCCGACGCCGGGTATCTCACCCGCCGTCTGGTGGACGTGGCCCAGGACCTGGTGATCTCCGAGATCGAGTGCGGAACCGTCCAGGGCATCGAGGTGGGCGCCATCACCGAGGGCGACGACGTCAAGACGCCGCTGTCGGAGCGCATCATCGGCCGCGTGCCCCTCAACGACGTGCTGCACCCCCTCACCAACAAGGTGCTGGTGCCGGCGGGCACGATCATCGACGAGGCGCTTTCCAAGGCTTTGCAGGACGCCGAGATCGACAAGGTGCTCGTGCGTTCCGTGCTCACCTGCGAAAGCCGCCGCGGCGTCTGCATGAAGTGCTACGGACGGAATCTGGCAACCGGTCGCCCGGTGAACATCGGCGAGGCCGTGGGTGTCATGGCCGCCCAGTCCATCGGCGAGCCCGGCACCCAGCTGACCCTGCGCACGTTCCACATCGGCGGCGCGGCGACGCGTCTGACCGCCCAGGACAAGCAGAAGGCCAAGATCGACTCCACCGTCCGCCTGGACAAGGTGGAGACCGTGCTGCGCGGCGGCAAGGACATGGTCGTCATCAGCCGCACCGGCGAATGCGCGGTGGTCGACGACAACGGCATCACCAAGTCCCGCTACCCCGTGCCCTACGGCTCGGTGCTGCGCGTCGAGGAAGGCAAGAAGGTCAAGGCTGGCACCGTCCTGTTCGAATGGGACCCGTACAACTCCGTCATCGTGGCGAAGGAAGACGGCCTGGTGCGCTGGGACGACATCGAGGAGGGTCACACCCTCGAGGTGGAGGAAGACGAGAACACCGGCTTGACCACCTTCCGCGTCATCAACGACAAGAAGGGCAAGCTCCATCCGCAGCTTCTGGTGTTCGGCGCCGACAAGGACAAGCCCATCGGACGCTATCCGGTTCCGGCCAACGCGGTGCTCCAGGTGCGCGACAACACCAGGATCGGCGTGGGCGAGATCCTCGTGAAGATGCCCCGTCAGGCATCGGCCACCCGCGACATCACCGGCGGTCTGCCGCGCGTCGCGGAGCTCTTCGAGGCCCGCGTGCCCAAGGCTCCGGCCGTGGTCACCGCCGTGGACGGCATCGTGGAGTTCGGCGAGATGGAACGCGGCCAGCAGAACGTGATCGTCCTCGACGAGAACAACGCCCGCCACGAGTACCTGATCCCCCGAGGCAAGCACCTGTCGGTGCACTCCGGCGACCGTGTGCGCGCCGGCGACCGCCTCTGCGAAGGACCCAAGGATCCGCACGACATCCTAAAGATCGGTGGCGAGAAGGCCGTCCAGGAATACCTGGTCGATGAGATCCAGGCCGTGTACAAGCTCCAGGGCGTGACCATCGCCGACAAGCACATCGAGTGCATCGTGCGCCAGATGCTGCGCAAGGTGAAGATCAAGGATCCGGGCGACTCCCAGTTCCTGGAAAACGAGGAAGTGTCCAAGACGCGCCTGCGCCTGGAGACCCTCCGGATCCAGTCGATCAACGGCGATGTTCCCACCATCGATCCCCTCCTTCTGGGCATCACCAAGGCGTCCTTGGGAACCGACTCGTTCTTCGCGGCGGCATCCTTCCAGGAAACCACCAAGGTGCTCACCCAGGTGGCCGTGGCCGGCAAGACCGACACGCTGGAAGGCCTCAAGGAGAACGTGATCGTGGGTCGTCTGATCCCCTCCGGAACCGGCGCCCGCACCTACGGAAACATCCGTGTGCGCGACGAGGAAGCCGAAGTGGAAGCGGCCCGCCGCGCCCAGGAGAAGATCCAGGAAGACGCCCGTCGTCGCGAGCTGGAAGCCGCTCTGGCAGCCGCCGACGAGGAAGACGAACTGGAAGAAGAGCTCGAAGAAGAAGTCCAAGTGCAAGAGTAAAGGGTTCAACCCCTTGCCAAACAAGGGGTTGGACACCTACGTTTGACCGCCTCAAAAACCCAAGGAGCCTGAAGAAGGTGCCAACTATTTCGCAGCTCGTCCGCAAGGGACGGCAAAAGGTCCAGAATCGCACTGCATCGCCCGCCCTCAAGGCGAGCCCGCAAAAGCGCGGCGTTTGCACCCGCGTCTACACCACCACGCCCAAGAAGCCGAACTCCGCGTTGCGCAAGATCGCCCGTGTGCGTCTGTCCAACCGCCTGGAAGTCACCTGCTACATCCCGGGCGAAGGTCACAACCTCCAGGAACACTCCATCGTGCTGATCCGTGGCGGTCGCGTGAAGGACGTTCCCGGTGTGCGTTACCACATCATCCGCGGCACCCTGGACACCGCCGGTGTCGACGGGCGTCGCAAGGGTCGTTCCAAGTACGGCGTCAAGCGTCCGAAGCCCGGCCAGGCCGCGGCCAAGGGTGGCAAAGGCGCACCCGCCGCTAAGGGAAAGAAGAAGTAAATGGCTCGTCGCAAATCTGCAGAGAAGCGGGAACGCAATCCCGATCCGAAGTTCCAGTCGACGCTGGTCACCCAGATCGTCAACGGCATCATGCGCGATGGCAAGAAGTCCATCGCCGAGTCCGTGGTCTACGGTGCGATCGACGAGCTCCAGGCTCGCGCCTCCGGCGAAGAGGATGGCCTTTCCATCCTCAAGCGCGCGATCAACAACGTCAAGCCTTCGCTGGAAGTGAAGTCTCGTCGTGTTGGTGGCGCCACCTACCAGGTCCCGGTGGAAGTGAACCCCAACCGCCGCCAGGCGCTGGCCATCCGCTGGATCGCCGACGCCGCCCGCCGCCGCACCGAGCAGAACATGGCTCGTCGCTTGGCTGGCGAGCTCTCGCAGGCCGCCAACAACGAAGGCGCCGCCGTGAAGAAGCGCGTGGACACGCACCGCATGGCCGAAGCCAACAAGGCTTTCGCGCACTTCCGCTGGTAATCGGGAAAACGGGTTTTTGAGGAGAACGGGAAGAGGCTGCCGCAAGGTGGCCTCTTTTCGTGTTGTTCAGAAATAGGATGGATGTACGTCGCTTGGCTGGGTCGGTCTGTGGCCAACAAGGCCTTCGCGCACATACCGCTGGTCATCGGTAAAGCGGGTTTTTGAGGAGAAACGGGAAAAGAGGCTGCCGCAAGGTGGCCTCTTTGCGCATTGGGGAAGATATCGCAGCGGGCGAGCCACCCCCCGTCCAGCACGTCCAGGTCGGTCGGAAGCTGAGGATGGAACCGAGGCCCGGAGATGGTACACTGCCTTGGTCAATTCCATCGCCCAGGAACGAAACCATGTCCATTCGAAGCAAGATGCTCCTTATTCTGGTCCTTTCCGTGTTGACCGTGATCGTTGCAAGCAGTGTTCTGGTCTCCATACGCCTGATGGCCTTTGGTGGAAGGCAAGTGGAGCAGTTCCGCAGGGATGCCATGGAACGGCAGGTGGCTGCCATCCGCGAACAGGTGGAGACCGCCCTGAGCATCCTCAAGCCATATGCAGATTCCGTGGACACCCCGGAGAGGCGCGCACGAGCCAAGGACGTCATCGGAAGGATCCGGTTCGGAACGTCCGGATACATGTTCGTCTACGACTACGAAGGGTATTGCCAGGTGCTCACCACCAAACCCGCCTGGATGGGGACGCATCGGATCGACGAGAAGGACAAGCTGGGAAGACCATACCTGAAGCAGCTGATCGAAGTAGCCAAGCGTGGAGGGGATACCGTACGGTACAGCTTCGACAAGCCGGGAACGAGTGCCGTGGCAGACAAGATCGCCTACGCCAGGGGATTCGAAACCTGGAAATGGATGCTCGGCACCGGGGTGTACATCGACGACATCGATTCGATGGTGGCCATGCGCGACCGTGAAGTCCGCGCCAGCACGAGAGGGGTGATCTTGGGAATCGTGGGCATGTCGGTGCTGGTGCTGGTACTGGTGCTGACCGCGACCGTCGTGGTGTTGCGTCGGACCTTGGCTCCATTGTCCGCGCTCCAGGAGCGCATGGAGGAGGTCGCTCAGGGGGATGCCGATCTTCGGCGACGCCTGGAGATCGCAAGCGACGACGAGGTGGGCACGGTCGCGCGTGCCTTCAACCGGTTCCTGGCAACCCTGCAGAGCACCGTGGGGCAGGTTGGTGCGGCCTCCAAAACCTTGGCGGCGACCTCGGAGGAGTTGTCGTCCATGTCCCAGGGAATCGCCGGGGAATCCGGATTCCTGGCCGGAAATTCGCGGGAGGTTGCCAGCCTGGTCGGGAAGACGTCGACCGATCTTGGTGGCATCGCACAATCCGCCGCCAACGGGACTCGATCCATGTCCACCCTGTCTGCCGCGATCGAGGAAATGAGCGCATCCCTGAGCGAGGTGGCCAAAACCGGCCAGCAGGAACTGGAATGCGCATCCAAGGCCAGGGACAGGGCTGTGGCCGCCCGCGAGGCGATGGCCCGATTGGACCGGGTGATCGACGGGGTGGGCGGCATCCTGGATGCGATCGGCCAGATCGCCGACCAGACCAAGCTCCTGGTGCTGAACGCGACGATCGAGGCGGCGCGAGCGGGCGATGCAGGAAAGGGATTCGCCGTGGTGGCCGGCGAGGTCAAGCTGCTGGCCCAGCAGACAGCCAAGGCGACCATGGAGATCCAGCAACGGATCGCGCAGATGCGCCAGGGTGGGCTGGATGCGGTGGAAGCGGTTTCGGAGGTGGAGCAGGTGATCGGGGAGGTCCACCATCTTTCCGTGGTGGTGGGCGGTGCCGTGGAGGAACAATCGGCGACGGTCAAGGAAATCGCGCGCACCATCAGCCAGGTGGATCGCGAGGTGGCGAGCATCGCCTCCACAGTGTCGGAAGCCTCGGGCCAGCTGGGGGCGACATCGCAGAGCATCCGCGGGCTGGACGATGGCGTGGGCAGGATGGGTTCGGGGATCGTGCAGATGGATCAGGCGACCAGGGAACTGGCCAAGCTCGCCGCGGAACTCCACGGGTCCATCGGCCGATTCAAGTCCTGACTTCGCGCCTGCGGACCCGAGCGGACTCCCGGGCGTCTCTCAGTAGGGGCTGGTGGGCAGGGAGTCGCGCCAGAGGGTGGTTTCGTGCCCGGGAACGCCATCCACCGCCTGGATGCGCACATGCCAGGTTCCTGGGGGCAGGGAATCGAAGACCCAGTCCTTGGCGTCCAGTCGTTTCGATTCGGGGAGCCCCCGCACGGTGATCCGCAGGAACCACCCGGATGGCAGTGCGGCCAGAGCCGAGTCGTAGGATGTCCACGATCCGGCAAGACGTTCGCGGGGCTGCATGGCCAGGTCCGGAAGCCGGAAGTCGGAGTCGTGGACATGGATGGACCGACTGGATCCGTAGGCGCCCTTGCCGGTGGTCGCGTCGGCCAGAAGGATCATCCGCGGCTTGTCCAATCCCCGCAATTCGAAGGATCCGTCGCTTCCCACGCTGGAAGCCGATCGGGGATGGCCGTTCCACGCTTCCGGGACATCCTCGTCGATCACGGCGCGGATGGTTCCCGACCGGATGGGCAGGGAGTCGGGTGCCACCAGGCGTCCGCGCGCGGTGACCCCGTTGGTGGTCTCGGTGATGACGCCCTTGCCGGATTCCCGGTCGCCGAAAGAACAGCCCAAGGTCAGGAGTGCCAAGCCCAGTGGGCGCCAGTGGGGGATCATGGGGTCTTCTCCGCTGCGGTTCGTTCCGTGCGGCGCGCATCGGCCACGGGAAGCAACTGGATGTTGAGCTGCACCACGACATCCTCCTGGGGCAGATCGCGCGCCCAGGCGATGACTTCCTGGCGGAACTGACGGATCTTGTCCTTCAGCTCGTCCAGCCTTTCGCGGCTGGCCGGGAGGGTGAGGGTGGAGACGTCGCGTTCCGGCTTTGGGGTGGCATCCAACAGCTCGCCGGACAAGGCGATGGTCTGGCGTTGGAATTCCTGCACAGCCTGCCCCAGCCATTTCTCGCCGGATGAGACCGTGCCTCCCGTGGGGCGGAGGATCCCGCGGGGGTCGCGTTCCACAAGTCCCAACCGCAGGAGAAGCTCCACGGATTGCCGGGCCTGGTCGGGGGTGACCGTCTTGCGGAAAAGCCCCGCCAGCCGCGTCCAGCCCAGGCCTCGGAATTCCACCAGGCTCAGGAGGGTGCGCATGACCGGATGCAGCCAGCTCGTGAAGTACTCGTGGGTGTCGTCGGAAAGATTCCTCTGGAGATCTCCGCGCATCTGGCGAAGTTCCAGGAAGGCCTGGTGGGAGGTGGCGGGATCCGCCGCGGAATTGAGGCGCACCAAGGTGGCGAGATACCGGGTCTCGCGGGGCGCAAGCTCCAGGAAGTGCGCGACATCGGGGATGTGGCGCGAGGCCAGGTGCTTCTGCCCGGCCAGGACGTGGGAAAGGTGGGTGGGATCGATCTCCAGAAGCTGGGCAAGAGCCTTCTTGGTGCGCGAGGGATGGCGGCGCCGGATGTCCTTCAGCGCCACATTCAGCCACGGCCGGTAATCGGAGGCCTGGTGGAGCCCTTCCATGTCTGGAAGGTAAGTGGCAAAGCCATGGGTGCGCAATGGGGGATGTCAATAAAACTTGATCAGCAGGTCAATTCTGTCTTAGAAATTCTTGCAGAGGGATCAATAGGAGGGGGTAAAATTCGTGAATAGAGGTCAATGGTGTTCGAATCATGGCCCGTTCCCTGAGTGCCGCCGAAGGCGGTGTATCGATGGGCGGACCATGATCGCGGGTTCCGGCCAGGAAATCAGTCGCTGGGAGAGAGGGAGGAGCGATCATGAACAGGAAACCGATTCGTCTGGCATCGATAGCCCTGGCGCTGTGCACAGGCTCTGCGCATGCCCAGGCGCCCAAGCTGGCCAAGGTGGCGCACCATTGGCTGGCCAACACCGGAGGCACCAAGGAAGACCACATCGCCAACTTCCTGACCGACATGACCCTCTACACATGGAGTCAATCGCCCCAGGACAACCCGCTCCTTCTGACCGCTTCGTTCTGGGACGAAGGAGGATGCGGCTACTGCTCGTATTCCACCGGGAGGAAGGGGCTCCAGGTGGGAAAGGCCGAGTGGTGGAAGGATACGATCCATTCGGACCGCGCCTGGTACAAGGGGCTCAAGTGCGAGATCCGCAATTTCTGGGGGCGCAACTTCCTGGAGCACCAAGGCCCGCCACCGAAGGGCGACTCCGCACCTTGCGTGGTTTGCGCCAATGGCGACACCCTCCGCTCGGTGACGGACCCCACGGCCCTGGCCTTCGACAACCAGGGAAACCTTCTGGTGGCCGACAACGGCCCCGACCAGGACATCAAGTTCTTTTCCCTGGATCCACCCAGGCTCCTGCGCACCTTCGGGGATTCCGGCGGGGTGTTCGCCCCTTCCAAACCCGGAGCCAAGGCCAAGTTCCTGCCGGGCCAGGTGGGACCGCGCCGCTTCTGGGGCATCCGGGGGCTGGCGGTGGACAGTGCCGGGAACCTCTACGTGGGGAACACCGGCATGCCCATGCAGACCATGGGCGGGACCAACATCCGCGCCTTCGCGCCCGGCCCCGACAGCGCCCTTCTGTGGGAGAACCATGGCTTGGCCTTCGTGAACAACGCCGATGCGGACCCCGCTTCCAATGGACAGGATTTGTACCTGAACGCCAAGCGATTCCGGATGGACTATTCCAGGAAGCCGGGCGAAAGCTGGACCTTCCAAGCGGTCACGCTGGACCCCTTCCGTTTCCCAACGGACGCCCGTCTGACCACTCCGATGGAATCGGTGTGGGAAAGACGCATCGGAGGAAAACGGTTCCAGTACCACACCAACATGGTGGGGGACTTCGTCTACGTGGTTCGTTTCGAGGATGGCAGCGAGATCGGGATCCCCACCGCGTTCTTCTGCTCCTACGGCGACCGGACCACCGGATGGGGGGCCGACAGCGCGCCGAAATGGGAGCGCAACGAAACCAACAAGCGGCTTCGCTGGGCTTGGGTGGACGGAAACGGCGACGGCATCAACCAGCGCTCGGAATACCGGACCTTCGAGAACTGGAACAGCTACAACCAGGGACTGGACGTGGACGAGAACGGCGACATCTGGTTTGGCGGCAAAGGCGACACCAGCACCTACTTCCGCGCCGGCGGCGTGGCGCGGATCCGCGCCGGGGCGCTGGACGCCCGCGGAGTGCCGGCCTTCGACGTGGGGAGCATCGACCGCTGGAGCATTCCCCACACGGAAGGTCAGGGAAGCGCGATCCGGATCAAGCACCTGGTGGGAGGCGACCGGCTGTTCCTCGCCGAAGGCCGCGACGCGTGGTATTCGGCGGGCATCCACGTGTACAGGGATTTCACCGACCCCCTCGAACGAAAGAAGCAGTGTCGGATCGATCTGGGGTTCGACAGCAAGGGGCAGTCCGAAATCCATCTGGACCAGGGCACCGACATCATGACCCTGCCGTTTTCCTTCACCGCCGACAGCGAATTCGTGTACGTGGGATACATCGACAACGGGCGCTACTCGCGGCGCCGCGGCGAGGCGACCGTATATGCGGCGAGCACCTGCCAACCGGTGGGCTGGATGGCTCCGGATTCGCAATACCTGGGCGGATTCGGCGGGACCATCGACTTGGTGAACGGCCTGAACGTGGCGGTGCGCGACGACGGCAGCCGCGTGGTGCTGATGGAGGAAGATGGCGCGGGGAAGGTGCTTGCGTACCACTGGTGCCCGGACGGCAAGCCTTGCGCAGGAACTTCCGGCCCGCAGCGGTCCGTGGCGAGGAGCCTGCCTTGGCGGGCCTTGGTGGGTAGGCTGGATCTGCGTTTGGGAGCGGGAGAACGGTTCGAGGTGCGGAATTTGTCGGGTCGTTTGATGGGCCAGGGACGCAACGCATCCGGCGAGGCGATCCTGCAGGCTGTTTCCGTCAAACATGGCGGGTACCTCCTGCACATCCTGGGCGGCGCGCAGGATCGCCAATGGGTCGTGCCGGTGCCGTAGGGAGGTGTCATCGCTCGCCCTTCGATACAGCGGCCGTAGGCCGCCACTCAGGGAACGAGCGATGATCCGGCATGTGGCAGGCACCTGCACGGTTCCTCATGGTCCGTTCCCTGAGTGCCGCCGGAGGCGGTGTATCGAAGGGCGGACCATGATCGCCAACCGATTGGATGGCGCCGGTGGGTGTTTCCGACGGGAAATGTTCCCGATGTTGCGTTCCGGGTTCTTTTGTATTATGTTGATCTAGTACAAAAGAATGGAATCCATGGACGTTTCGATCGACGAAAGCAGCGCGATCCCGGTTTACCGTCAGCTGGTCCAGCAGGTGGTGAAGGCGGTGGGCGATGGGCGCTTGCGTCCTGGCGACCCGTTGCCCACCATCCGCCAGTTGGCGGTCGACCTGGACCTCACTCCCGCGACGGTCTCCAAGGTGTACCAGATCCTCGAAGCGGCGGGGATCGTGGCGACCGCGGGACGCAGGGGGACCTTCGTGCACGGCGAGGCTTCCGCCAACGTGGGACGGTTCCTGTCCAGGGAGATGGAGATCCGCTTCCGCGAATTCGTGGACGAACAGCTCCAGGCCGGCATCGCCTTCGCCGACCTCAAGCGCTTCGTGACCAAGGAACTGTCCGATTCCAACCGGAGGAACGCATGAACCTGACGATCGTCGCGTCGTGGATCCTGATGGGATCGCTGGCCTGGATGGGAACCGCTTCCCTGGACGTCCAGCGCAAGCAGACGCTGGCCAAGAACATGGACTGGGTGCTGGAAAACCCCGACTTCCTGCGCCGCCATCTCAGGGCTCCTCTGTGGCCCCTGTTCGCGCTGACCCTCTTTTGCATGGTGGTGATCGCCTTCGGGTTCTGGTCGCTGCCTTCGCTGGAAGCCGTCTACCTGAAGAACGGCACCATCCTGGCGGCCGCGGGAATCCTTTGCGCGGTGCATGGCTTCCAGGAAAGCCGGATCGCGCAGGCCATCCCCAAGCCCGATCGACGATCTGCTACCCTCCGTCCCAGGAGCCTGGAGAACTACGCCCCGAAGGCCTTCCGTTGGTCGGCCGATGCGGCATTGCTCCTGGTGAGCTTGGGTGTGCTGGTCGCATGGAGCTTGGGTGCCGTGACGGCGGCCTTCGCGGTGGCCGTGGCGATCTCCATCGCCACCCTGGTTGGGGTGGTCGCATGGGGAAGGTGGGCCACGTTGTCGGAGCGATCGCCCCACTTCCAGCAGGTGCGCCGCATCACCGACAAGGATCTGAGCGAGAACTACCGCAGATTCGCGGTGCAGCTGATGTTGTCGATGCAACTGGTGGTCGCGTTGCTCGTGGCCGTCCAGCTGGCCGTCCAGCTCGCGGGCTGGCAGCTGGTGCACAATCCGCTACAGACCATGCTGCAAGAGGTGTTCGGCGGCCAGAGAACCTTTCCCGTCCTGGTGCGCTACGAGCACTACGACGCGGTCGTCTCGATCCTGGCCGCCATCCTGGTCGCATGGCTTCCCTGGACGCCGGCCTTCGCCGACATCCGCAAGATCAACCTGGTTTCCCTGGCCAAGGAGGAAACACGATGAACCTGACAACGATTGTCGCCTGCGCATGGATGTCCATGTTCGCCGGCGAACCGGATTCGACCGCGACGCCGGATTCTTCCACGACGCCAACTTCGTCCGCGACGCCACCCGAGCGGGAGCCCCGGTTCGTGGTCGACTTCCTGCCGTCGCCGTTCCAGCTTGCGGGAGATCTGGGGGTGGAGTGGTTGTACCTGCCGACCGTCGGACTCGGTGCCTGGGCGAGCGCATCGGGAGGGGTGGGCGACAACTGGTTGTCCGGGCAGTCCAACGATTTCACCACCTTCCAGGCGGGATTGACTTGGCATCCTTCAGGACGTCTGCGCTCCAACGCCGTGTACGTGCGCTACTGCATGGTCGCCAGCGAGCAGGAGATTCCCGACGACGACAATCGAATCCATCGGCTGCGCTACGAGAGCAACCAGGTGCGCGTGGGCATGCTGGGACGCAACCACATCTGGAAGCGTCTGGGGTGGTTCTGGAACGTGGGGTTGGGATTCAAGGCCGGCGATTCGCGCGCATGGTGGGTCGGGGAGGTTCCCGAAAGCGGGGAAGCCCTCGCCAAGTGGATTCGCGTGCTGGGATACCTGGATGCGGGCTTTGGGCTCTCCATGGAAATCTGATGGCAACCTGAGGAGGATCGCACTGCAGGCCGGGTCGCATGCCCGTTGGGACCTCGGATGTTTCCCGCGATGTTTTCTTGGCCCTTTTCCACCCGTCGGCGGGAAGGGCATCCCTCGAGTTAGACTCTCGCCAGGCCGCAAGGGTCGCGGTCGGGAGGTGCTCGATGGGCAGGACCGGTTCGGTGGGGAAGGCGATGTGGCTGGGCGCGAACCTGGTGGCGGGGACGGCTTGGGCCGAGCCCTACACCTGGGGCAACGTGCGGTTCGACGGTGGCGGGTTCGTTTCGGCGATCGTCACCAGCCGCATCCAGAAGGACCTGGCCTATGCCCGTACCGACGTGGGCGGCGCCTACCGTTGGGACGCCACCGCGCAGCGCTGGATTCCGTTGATGGACTGGGTGGGCGAAAGCGTGCTGGGCATGATGGGAACCGAGGCCATGGCCTTGGATCCCCAGGATCCGGCCAAGCTCTACATCCTGGGGGGCACCGAATACTTCACCAACGGTCGCACCTGGATTCTCCGTTCTTCCGATTACGGCGCCACCTTCGACACCACCGAGGTGACGTCGTTGTTCAAGGCCCACGGCAACGGCATGGGTCGCCAATCCGGCGAGAAGCTGGCCGTGGATCCGCGCAACGGCAAGAACATCTGGTGCGGCAGCCGCCTCAATGGCCTGTTCCGCTCCACCGACGGTGGAAAGTCCTGGACCAAGGCCGACACCCTGGGATCCAAGGCTGGAGGCAGCCTGGTCAACGACAACGGGATCGGCTTCGTGGTCTTCGACAGCGCCAGCGGCTTGGCGGGCACATCCACCAAGACCTTCTACGTGGGAATCGGCAGGACCTCCAACAACCTCTACCGCACCACCGATGGCGGTGCCACCTTCACCGCCGTCCCCGGCGGACCTGCGGGCTTGATGCCCTTGCGCGCCGTGGTGGCGGGACGCAGCCTCCTGGTTTCCTACGCGGGTGGGCCCGGCCCCCACAGCGTGACAGGGGGTGCCATCTGGCGGGTGTCCATGGCCACCGGAGCCTGGACCAACATCACCCCCAAGGATGCGGACGGATATTTTGGCGACGGCTCGCAGGCGCGCGGTGGGGCCTTGGGTGGTATCTCTGCTGATCCTCTGGATACCCTCCACCTGGTGGCCAGCACGATGTGCCACTACGGCGGCCAGTGGCGCTTCGCCGATTCCACCGACGGCTGGGGCGACAAGCTCTTCGAAAGCAAGGACGGCGGCGCCACCTGGAGGATTCTGAACACCTACGCGGAAAAGAGTCGCACCGACTTCAATACCGACCCCAACGGCACCGAGTGGATCCATGGCAAGGCCATCCACTGGGCCGGGTCGGTGGAGTTCGACCCGTTCGACACCAAGCGTGTGTGGGTCACTTCCGGCAACGGCGTGTTCCGCACCGACGATGTTTCCGCAACCAAGACCATCTGGAAGTTTTCCGCTCGCGGCATCGAAGAGGTGGTGCCTTTCGAGGCGCTCAGCGTTCCCAACGGTCCCTTGCTCACGGCCATCGGCGACTACGACGGAGCCGCCTACCTGGATATCCACTCAAGCTACCCCTCCTACAAGCCGGAGGTGGGCACCACGCTTTCGTTGGGCTACGCCCCGACCACCCACAAGCTCCTGCGCGTGGGCACGCAAAGCGACTGGAGCACGGGCACCGAGATCAAGACGGATGTGGGATTCCTTTCCAGCGATCTGGGCAAGACCTGGACCCGGATTCCCAAGGTGCCCGCAGGCAAAGGGATGACGGCCATGAACGCCGATGGCTCGGTGTACTTCCATCGCGCCGAAATGGCCTCCAGCATCTACCGCTCCGCCGACGGCGGCAGCACCTGGGCCAAACTTTCCGGCATCGACGAAGGGCAGACCCAGAACAGTCCTCTGATCCCGGATCCGGTGGACCCCAAGGTGCTCTATGTCATGGACGCCCAGGGGAAGATGTGGGTCACCCCCGACGCCGGCGCGACCTTCGCCAAGGTGGGGTCGGTGCAGGACGAGTCCAAGGGCCTGTACCAGGCCAGTTCCGGCAAGATGGCGGCCATGCCTGGAACGTCGGGGGAGCTGTGGATCCCGCTGGACCAGATGCAGAGCTGGGTGCCGGGCGGATACACCAAGAATGGCCTGGCCTACACCACCGACGGCGGCAAGACCTACACCCGCATCGACACCTCCCTGGTGCAGATCTGCATCGCGGTGGGCTTGGGCAAGGCGGCGCCGGGGGCCGCCTATCCCACCATCTTCCTCTGGGGGGCGGCGGGCCATGGTGCAGTCGGCATGTACCGCTCCACCGACAAGGGCGCCTCGTGGATGCGCATCAACGACGCCGCCCATCAGTTCGGCGGCGTGGGCAACGGCCAGTTGGTGCGGGGCGACTGGAACGTGTTCGGGCGGGTGTACATGAGCTCGGCGGGACGCGGTCTGGTCTACGGCGAACCGGGCGGATCCAATATCCTCGAGTCCAGGTCCTTGCGCGCCACCTCGCTTCGCCGCGAAGGATCATTCGTGACAGGGAACGGTTTGGACGAAATCCGTCTGATGGATTTGCGGGGCCGTTTGGTGCGCCGCTCCCAGGTGGTCGCGGGCGTGTCGCGGTTGGACCTGTCCGGGTTGGGTGGCGGCCTCTTCGTGGCGCGCACGGCGACGGAGGCGCTGACCCTCCAAACGCTCCGGTAGGCGGGAGTCCTACCGGTAAGGCCGACGCCCCCACTTGATCTCGGCTGGCGGCTGGATCTCCACCACGGGTTTGGGCGGAGGGGATGGAGGCTGGGCTGGCCTTTGGGGTAGAGGCCTGGCCACGGGCGCGTGCCGGTGAGGGTGCGCAGGATTCGACGCCGGAGGTGGTGCCTGGAATCTTCCACCCCCCGACGATTTTTGGCCGGGCCTGGCATCCCCTTGGGGGCGATTCCCCTGTTGGGGCTGGAAGCGATTTCCTTGGGGGGCATCGAAGCGATTGCCCTGCGGAGCCTGGGAGCGATCTCCCTGTGGGTTGTGGGGCTTGGCACCATGCGGCGGATCCATGCGCGGGTTCCACTTCCTGGGCTCCAACGCGGCCTCCTTGGCTATGGCTGCGGGCGTCTTGCGTGCCAATTTCTGTTCGTGATCCCGGCGCGCATCCTCGATGGCTTCCATCACGCCTCCCAGGTCCAGGAGGCTCGTGGATTCCTCGAACCGGCCGGTCAGTTCCACCTGCGGGGTCAACAGACCATTCTGGTAGAGCGACCAGATCTCCTTGGCGTACCGCAGGCGCGACAGCTCCGGTGCGAACCGTGAGAAGTACCTGGCCATGTTGTTCACATCGCGCTCCAGCATGCGCTGGGCGTTGTTGTTTCCCGCCGCGTTCACCGCCTGCGGGAGGTCGATGATCACGGGCCCCTTGGTGTCGACGAGCACGTTGAATTCGGACAGGTCGCCGTGGACGATGCCCGCGCAGAGCATGAGCACGATCTGGTGGATCAGCTCCTCGTGGTAGGCGCGGGCCGTTTCCGGGGTGAGAGCGATGTCGTTGAGGCGCGGAGCCGGCTCGCCCGCGTCGTCCGCGATCAGCTCCATCACCAGCACGCCGTCGAAGAATCCGTGGGGCTTGGGGACCCGCACGCCGGCGGCGCTCAAGGTGTTCAGGGCCTGGACTTCGGCGGTGATCCAGTTGGTTTCGGCTTCCTTCTGGCCAAAGGACGACCTCTTGTTCAGGGCGCGGGCGCTGCGGCTGTTCTGGACGCGGCGTCCCTCCTGGTAGGCGGCGGCCTGCTTGAAGCTGCGGTGGCTGGAATCCTTGTAGACCTTAGCGCAACGGATGTCGTCGGCCAGGCGCACCAGGAACACGTCGGCTTCCTTGCCGCTGCGTACCTGGCCAATCACCTCGTCGATCACGCCGTCTTCCACCAGAGGCAACAGTCGTGGAGGGGTTCTCATGAAGCTCGATCGAAGATGGGTGACCTCTGGTCTGGCGTGGACGGTGCTCTGATCCGAAAGGTAACCCCGTGGAGCGCAGGATCGGAGGTTCCCGCGCTCCCGTGGTCGGGGGCCCTATTGCGAGTTCTGCATGCAGCGCAGCGGATGGGCGTAGTCCTTCTGGACGCCGCCGAAGTCGAAGTCGTAGTTGGTCTCGCCCCCGAAGGTGAAGCCTGCCGTGAAGTACGGGCCGCTTTCCTCGGTCCCGGTGAGCCAGAAGCCGTCGTAGCCTGCGCTCAGGAATTGTCCGGAGATCGCGCGGTAGCCACCGGGCAGGGCGTGGAATCCGAAGTAGTCCCAGCCGTTGTTCACCTTCCAGCCGGTGGTCGAGCGGACGGCGCGTCCGCCCCGGCCCTTGCTGACGCGGGAGTCGGCTTCGATGTTGGCGATGAGGGCCGCCATGGAGGCCGCGCGGGGGACGTGCCAGCCCTGCGGGCAGAGGCCGGGGTGGTCTCCAGGGGCCAGGCTCGCGCAGACCTTCGCGTTGCAGCTGTCGTGCAGCTTCATGACGGTCGCCCACTTGTAGTAGCGCCCGTAGCGGACTCCCTTGGTCAGGTTTTCGTTCACGGTGTCGCCGGGGCGGGCCGCGTCCAGTCCCTTGAAATGCCAGGAACTGTCGACCGCGTAGTTCAGGTTCTCCGCCATCCAGGTCTGCTTGTACACCTTGATGGTGCGGTAGACCTGACCGTCGCGGCGGTCGTACAGATTCCCGTAGGCCACGCCCGTCTTCCAGGGCACCGCATTGGAGGTATCGAAGCGGATCACGATCCCGGAGGTGTCCTTCCAGGAAACCGGGATGTCGACCACTGTTCTCCCCGACCACACCAGGCGCAGCGTGTCCGTCTGCACCATGGCGCGCGTCGAAGCAAGCGGAGAGGCCGTGGTGGGGGTGCGGCTTCCCGGAAGGGTCGAGAGGGTGGTGGTCTGGCCCTCGCAGGTGAATCCGATCCACGCGGCGGGAAGGACGGCGACCGGCAGGGGAATGCTGGAGTGGCCAGCCTGGAGGGGGATGCCGGAGAGGTTCGCCAGGGTGGCGCCGCTGGCGTCGAACACCCGGATGCCGACCGAGGCGGGCCGGACCAGATCCACCTCCAGGGTGCGGCCGTTCCACTGGAGCGATGGTGCCTGGGCCAGCGCCTGGATGCCCGAGGTGGAAGCCACCGACCATTTTCCCTGGGCGGTCGATTTGGCGGTCGCGCCATTGACGACCAGCTTGACGTCCGCGTTCGCCAAGGGCTGGAGGTTGCGATCGGTGACGGTGCCGGAAATCGTGATGGCGTTCGATGTGCCCGCGAGGCAGGCGAGGATGGCGAGGGATGTGTGGTGAAGCTTCATGCGTGGTCTCCATTCTCTGTGGGGACGCGCGTCGATGGCGGAGCGGTTGTCGGGCCAAAACACCTGTCGACGGCGGGTCGGAGTCCTTCGGGCCGATGCTCAGGAATCATCCTGTCGGCATTCACGCTCGCGGGTGCGAAGCACATCCTCGGTGTGAAAGTATCCAATTCTCGAGGCCTCGGAGGGTGGCGGTTTCAGGGAGCCATCGCCTGGAAGCGGCAGGTGGCGCTTCTTCCCTGCGGATCCAGCACCGTGACCACATGCCATCCCGGTGCCACCTGGGCGGGCATCTGGTGGTCTTCGGCGCTCTGGCCCAGGTAGGTTCCGTCCAGGTGCCAATGGAGGCGGCCGATTCCCGTGAAGGCCGCCCGCAGCACCAGGGAATTCCGGCGATCGTCCTGTCCGCGGGGAAGCACGATCCTCGACCCCGCGGCGGGGTAGGATACCACCAGCTGGTCGTCTGTTTCCGGAGCGCATCCTTGCGCCCACCGGGGCATGCCGGGTTCGGAGGCTCCGCGGCCCTGGAAGCCTTGGGCCTGCTCGGGCGGCAGGGCGAAGACCGTCCGCGGCAGGCCTCCGCGCGCGCACCCTTCGTGGACGTGGCGGCCCCGCGCATCCACCAGGATGGACTGGTGCCAGGGGCAGGGAGGCAACAGCAGCGGCACGTCCGGGACCGTGAGCGGTTCGCGGCGCGGGCAGGAGGTTCCGGCGGGGCGTCCGGAAGTCGGACAGATTTCCACAACCTTCCATCCGTGCGCCGGGCGGCGGAACCAGCCGTCGTGGGGGAACATCCCGAAGAGGCGGAACATGAGCGGTGCGGCCGCGTCGCGCCCGACAATATCCGGCATGCCCGATCCGTCGGCGTTGCCCACCCACACCGCGATGGTGCGCTCGGGAGTGGTGCCCACCGCCCAGGCGTCGCGGTGCCCGTTGCTGGTGCCGGTCTTCCAGGCCACCGGCCGCGCGCCTTCCCAGCTTCGCCAGTTGCGCAGATCGCCCGGCCGGTTCAGGTCGCGCAGGATGTCCAGCGTCCAGAAGGCGCAGGCCGGGTGCAGCCGGATCCGGGGAGGTTCGAGGGGTTCGTCCCGCAGGCAGCGCGGCGACCGCCACGGGGGCAACTCCTGGGCGTCGGCGGCCAGGTGTCCGTACATGCCCGCCAGATCCCATACGGTGGTCTCCGCTCCGCCCAGCACCAGGGTGAGTCCGTAGCCGCCCGCGTCGCGCTGGAGGGTGGTCATGCCCAGGTCCGCCAGTCGTGAACGGAATCTGTCCACTCCCGCGTGGGCCAACAGGCGCGCGGCCGGTGCGTTGAGGCTCTGGGTGAGGGCTTCGGAGGCGCTCGCCGCGCCGTGCCAGGTCCGGTCGAAGTTCTCGGGAAGGAATCCGCCCCACGACGACGGAATGTCGGGGACCAGGGTGGAGGGGAAGAGTTCGCCCTGCTCGAAGAGCATCTCGTAGAGGAAGGGCTTGAGGATGCTGCCCGAACTGCGGCGCGCCTGGGCGAGGTCCATGGATCCCGCCTGGACCAGGGAATCGGCCTCGGGGAGGTTGGGTCCGTAGGCCAGGACGTTTCCTGTCCGGTTTTCCAGGACCACCACCGCGGCGTTGGCGATGCCCTGGGAATGCAGCGACGGGGCGACCTGGGCGAGTTCCTCGTGGAGCTTCCGTTGCAGGTCAAGATCCAGCGTGGAGCGGAAGGCGCGGAGCGAACCGTGGCGGCTCTGCAGGGTATGGACCAGGCTCCCGGCCAGGCGGGGAGGCGTGCGCGCAGGCGCAGGCAAGGGTTCGGATTTGGCGAGGGCGGCATCCAGCCGGGCAGATCGGGATCGGAGCTTCTTGCGCACGGAATCCGCGCCGCGCCTGGGGGGCGATGCGAGGACGCGGGAGGCGAAGTGGAGGAGAGGCGGGAGGGGCATCTGGAGTGGATTGGAAAAAAATCCTCGTGCGATCCGCGGAGGCGGGCGGAGAGGCTGGCTACATTGGCGTGTCCAAGGTGCGATCCTGGCTCCAAGGCCTCCCGATGGATTCGCGCCCGATCTCCAACACCAGCCGATCTTCGAGGAGTCGCACCCGCGGATGAAACGAATTCCCTCCCTTCCTGTACTCCTGCTTTCCGCTTTGCTCTGTGGGGAAGCGGCCGCCGATTTGAACGCGTTGCCGTCCGCCTACGGATTCAAGGAACACCAGTTCCCCAATGCCCCCGATTCCGGACACTGCGGCCGGGCGGCCAATGTTTCTGCCAAGCTCGGGAAGGTCCAGTTCGCCCAGACCCACCTGATGGAGCCTTCGTGGCCGTTCTTCTATCTGGCGGGCGGGCGCCCCGCCTTGGTGGCGGTCCATCTTTCCGGCCAAGGGGCCTCGCCCGATGTGAAGATCAGCGTGCAGGTCAAAGGGGTGACGGTGGGGAATGCGTGCCTGGCCGGACCGGAGCAGATCCCTCCCGAGGCTGCGGATACCGCGCCGTCGCTGGATCGCCTCTACACCATGACCTTGCCCAAGGAATGGGTGATGCCCGGGATGTCGGTGGTGGTGGAAACGGGTATCGAGCGCAAGGCGTGGACCGCCGAGCAACTCCAGGTGAAGTCGCCCACCGAGGTGAACGTTCTGATGGCGAGGATGCAGTTTCTTGATCTGGACGATACCGCGTGGGAACGTTTGGTGCCGGAACCTCCAGATTTCCTGGCCGATCTCGCGGAAGCGCTGCCGGCTTCCGTCACCCGGTTGGGACATTTTCCGGTCACCATTCCCTTCGAGCGGATCGTGCTCCAGGGGCCCGATTCCAAGCCCCTGCTGGGTTGCCGCAAGGATCTTCCCAACCTGGACGGATGCGGGACGGTGATCGTCGACAACAGCACCGAAGTGAAAGCGTCGCTGCTGCGCTTCTGCGAATCGATCTCCAAGGCTTTGGGGGTCTACTACGAAGGGGGCTACTTCTACGGGCGTTCCAGTCTGTCCAACAGCGGGGGGCTTTCCAGGCTCGGAAACAGGGTCGCCCAGGGGACCGGCTACTACGGCTTCTTCCTGCACGAGCTGGGTCACTCCATTTCCCTACCCCATTGGCACGAGGTCTATGGGAAGACTCCCCAGGGCAATTGGGAGTACGAATACCCCTACGGAGGGCCCAACGGCGACGGTGGCGGGCGGGGAGAAACCTGGAATTGGGCGCAAACACGGAAGGCATTCGCTTCGCCGCGCTGCCAACTGAGCAACCACCAGGACGTCGGAGTGGAACGCAAGGACCAGATGTCCTATCTCGGAAACTCGTGCAGCGAGGCGCGCTCGGGGCAACCGGGGCCCTGGATAGGTTTTTCCGATTTCTCCGCCTATTCCATCCATTGGTTCCTCAACGGACAGGATTCCGCCTACCGTGGGCAGGTTCTGGATCGGGACACTCTTCGCGACTTCCAAGTTCCATCCTTCTTGGGCCAGTCCAGCCTGGTGCTTGGCCCCGAAGGACGCCCCACCCTGTTGCGACGGGAAACACAGCCCGTCGAGCAGGGCAACGTCCACAACGCGGGGAACGACCCAAAGCCTTTCCTCATGCCACTGCCCGCGGAGTCGAAACAATTCCTTGTGTATGGGCAGTACCACCCCACGCTGACGCAGGCCAGGTACGTCTACCCTCCGGTTCCCTTCCTGGGCCATGGGGTGGAGCTGATCGATCCCACGGATTCTGTCATCTTCGAGAAGCTCAAGAAGAGCTGGACCGGTCCATACGGAGTGCAATTCCTCTACCAGCACGACCTGACCTTCCGCTTCACCTACGCCGACAGCTCCACCCGAACGGGGATCTTTGCCACCGAAGCGGTGGACCTCGAGGAATTCAAGGACACCACACGGGATTGGACCTCAGACCTGATCAACTTCGCGATGGTGGTTCCCGCCGACAAGCCGCTGGTGAAGGTCCAGCTTCTGGGACGGCCGTTTTCGTCCTGCGATTGCTCGGGCCATCGAGGCGATGTGGCCCAGGCTGGCTCCACCATCACCGCACGCAATTTCCTGGACAGTGCCGTGGTCCTGCTCGAGCGGACCTTCCCGGGCGGCGTTTCGCCCACGGGGATCGCTCCGCACCCTGTCCGATCCATCGATCGGGAAGCCCTCGGTGGCCGGGTGACGGTCAGGGCCTTGGATGGAAGGATCGTTCGCAGCTTCCTGCTGGAGCCGGGAGGCTCGCTGGATCGCCGCGTTCGCGAGGCGGGGCCGGGCCAGGGAATCTGGCTGGTCCAACTGGCCACCAAGGCGGGGGGCGTGTCGCGCACGGTGTTGATCCACTAAGTGTGATGTCCCGGCGGAAAAGAAACTATCCGTTCGTCCTGAGGAGCCCATGGAATGGGCGTCTCGAAGGGCGATGTCAGTTTCGGAATTGTCGGGACGCTACACTTGTTGTCGCCTCCCGGGATCGATCGTCACTCGCCAAAAGCGACCAGGCGCGCGATTGCGTGTTGAGGGAGGCTTGGGGCGCCAGGAGACTGTCGGCCAGGGCCAGGGTTCCCGGCATGGCTTCCTTGGTGCGGCCTTGGCGGGCCAGCGTGTACACCGCCACGGCTTGGTCGCGCAGGACGGATCCGAACGTCTCGCCGGGCTCCACGTAGGAGATCGCCAGGCTCCGGCTGCGGACCAGCTCCTGCGCGGCCTGGCTTTGGCCGGCTCCCGGCGAGGCCGGCGACCACCATGTTCCCGCCAACTGCTTCTGGCGGAAGGAGGCTCTGGGATCGGGGGTGGCGTGGCCCGTGAGGCCAAGAAGGCATTCGTCCACCACGGCCACCGTGTAGGTCATGGGTTTTCCGGCGGCCTCGCGGACGGTGATGGACAGATTCTGATTGGGGCGCATCTCGGAGGGAGTCGACACCACCGGCGAGAGGCGCGAATAGGGATCGTCCACCGGAAGCGGAAGGATCCCGTAGAGCCGCAGCGGGAGGTCGTTCTTGCGACACTGGTGCGGTTGGATCAGGCTCACCAGGGCGCGGCCCTTGCCGGGACTGGTGAAGGCGAGGTTCGCCGTCTGACCCACGGAGTAGGAGGTCTTGTCGGACGAAAGAGTGAGGATGGACGCACCGGCCCCCACCTGCTCCTTGGGACGTCCGGCCCATCCGGGCCAATCGATGAACGCCACCTTGCCCGCGCAGTGGCCCGTGCTCAGGCTGGTGGCCACCAGGTGCAGGATGCCGTCGGCTCCGGACTTGGCGATCAGGCCCAGGTCCGAGGCGATCAGGTTGCGGTCGCGGATCTGGCCGGAAGGGGTCTTGCGGAAGAACTCCTCGGTGCAGGCGCTGGGGAGGTTCTCCGATCCACCGTCCCCCGATTCCCCATCCGATTCGCCTTGCCAGGATTCGGACCATCCGTCCCATCCCGATTGTTCCTTGGTCTTGTTTTCTTCCCAGTTCTCCAGCGGTGCCGGTTCGGTGGGTTCGGGAGTTTGGGTGTCGCCGGGGCAGGGGAAGATGGATTGAGCTTTGTGGATCCGGAGCGGAAACAGCTAGACCAAACCGGAGGGGGTGTGGAGGGAGGGGGGGGGCTCTTCCAGTGCCCCCAGAACCTAGATTGGAATCATGGCGTCCAGTTCCAAGGAATTCAACACCACCGGCCCTTGCCGTCCGGAGATGCACTACATGCTGCCTCCCGAGTTGCGCATTCCGGGTGCGGATTTGCAGCGGCTGATCGACAAGGAGCTGTATTGGGTGTTGCACGCGCCGCGCCAGACGGGTAAGACCAGCTTCCTGATGTCCTGGATGCGCAGCCTGAACGCATCGAATCAGGCTGTGGCCTGCTATGTGAGCGTGGAGGCCTGCCAGGGAATCGAGGACCTCGCCATGGCGATGCCGGCGATCTGTGGGGCCATCCGCAACTACGCCGGAGATTTTGGCGTTCCTGTTCCCACCAAGCCCCCTACGGGATCCGATCCAGCCATCCAGCTCACCGAAACCATCAAGGAATGGGCCGCGTTGTGCGCCCCCAAGCCCTTGGTGATCCTTTTCGACGAGGTGGACACCCTCTCCGGTGCCACCTTGATCAGCTTCCTGCGCCAATTGCGCGGGGGATTCGCCTCGCGGGGCGTGGGGCGGTTCCCCACGAGTGTGGCGCTGGTGGGCATGCGCGACCTCAAGGACTATCTGGTGGGCAGCAAGGATGGTGTGGCGATCAATCCCGGGAGTCCATTCAACATCAAGGAACAGTCGCACACCCTGCGGAACTTCACCGAAGCGG
>Ga0116170_10000838_pt1 | contig 32195 bp, 29 predicted proteins | sample AD_JPNHW1_MetaG_FD_89797 | JGI IMG/M metagenome (GOLD analysis project Ga0116170, IMG submission 89797) | Active sludge microbial communities of municipal wastewater-treating anaerobic digesters from Japan - AD_JPNHW1_MetaG | ecosystem: Engineered > Bioreactor > Anaerobic > Digestate | place... | reverse complement strand
CTCATTACTGATGCTCATTATGTTCAAAGGCCGGCGCATTAAGAACAGGTTTATATCATATGACAAGATAAATCAATATCTTCCTGTCTTATGTGAACTTTCTGAAGATAAATCAGTCCCGTTATACTCAAGCCAGCTGGTATATACTACTCATGCCGACAGGGTAGAAGAGATTGAGGCCAAGACAATATGGTCTCTCATCTTTCGTAAACCCAAACGCGCAGACGGATACTGGTTTTTACATGTCGATACGCTTGACAACCCCTATACCGCCGAGTATAAAATAACTGAACTGGCTCCCGGAAAAGTCTTCAGGGTGGATTTTTATCTTGGTTTCAAGATACCTATCAGGCTTAATGATTATTTCAAACAGGTACTGGATGCGATTAAGGCTGACGGTTCCATAGACCTTGTAAGCGGGCATCCCTCACTCAGGGCACATAATATACCTACAGATTTCAGATATGTGCAGCTGGAAAGAGTGCTGCCACGATATATTGACCTTCCTTTCTGGGAGAAGCTTACACTTACCACCTATTCATTCTTTCACCGCCATGGTGTAAATGACGTTACTGCATACGGATTGGATACCACACTTGTTACGGTAGAGAAAGTTCCTCTTACCATCCCTTCCGATTCCGGCACGGTAAAACTTCGGGTGCGCCGCAATTAATTGAAGCCTCCGGACCCATAAAAAATAAAATTGCACCTTCTGATTTAGCAAAAATACATATCATTTAGAGAATTAATATTAAAGTGTATATTTGTGAACCGACCTTAACAGGCCGTTAATTCGTCTTAACTTGTTAACTGTAAAATTATTAGAGATGGAAAGAGATACTGCCATATTTGACCTTATCAGGAAAGAGCGTGAACGCCAGGTAAACGGGATTGAACTTATAGCATCAGAGAACTTTGTGAGCGATCAGGTGCTGGAAGCAATGGGATCTGTTTGTACAAACAAGTACGCCGAAGGTTATCCCGGTAACAGGTATTATGGTGGTTGTGAAGTGGTGGATATGATTGAACAGCTGGCCATAGACAGGCTGAAAGAGCTGTTTAATGCTGAGTATGTGAATGTTCAGCCTCACTCAGGCGCACAGGCTAACATGGCTGTCTTTATGACTGTTCTTAAACCAGGAGACACTTTCATGGGTCTTGATCTTTCACATGGCGGACATCTTTCACATGGCTCGCCTGTAAACTCATCAGGTATTTTGTACAGACCAGTTTCCTATGGTGTAAAACAGGAGACCGGAAGAGTTGATTATGATATGATGGAGCGCGTGGCCATGGCCGAGAAACCCAAACTTATTGTTGGAGGAGCATCTGCCTATTCGCGTGAATGGGACTATAAACGCATGAGAGAAATTGCAGACAGGATAGGAGCATTGCTCATGATTGACATGGCTCACCCGGCCGGTCTTATTGCTGCAGACCTGCTTTCTAACCCTCTTGAATATGCTCATATTGTAACCTCAACAACACATAAGACGCTGCGCGGCCCACGCGGAGGTATCATACTGATGGGTAAAGATTTTCCAAATCCATGGGGAGTTACAACTCCAAAAGGTGAGGTTAAGATGATGTCAGCAATGTTTAACTCTTCTGTCTTCCCCGGCGTACAGGGTGGCCCGCTTGAGCATGTAATAGCTGCCAAAGCCGTATCATTCGGAGAAGCACTAACACCGGAATTTAAAAAATATCAGGCAAGAGTAAAAGCCAACGCTGCTGCACTGGCAGAAAACTTCATGAATCTTGGTTATAAGATCGTTTCTGACGGCACCGACAACCACTCAATGTTAATTGACCTGCGCCCGAAATTTCCTGAAATATCCGGCAAGAAAGTCGAAAATACACTTGTCAAAGCCCATATCACGGTAAATAAGAATATGGTTCCGTTTGACACCCGTTCACCATTCCTGACATCAGGTATAAGGGTCGGCACACCGGCAATCACAACACGCGGACTTAATGTGTCAGATATGTCTGTGATTGCAAACTATATTGATGAAGTCATTTCAAACATCGAAAATGAGACGGTGATTGAAGCCGTTGGTGTAAAAGTTAAAAAAATGATGAAAGACCTGCCTCTGTTTAACAGTAATATTTAGATTGCAGAAATCGGTCTTTAAAAATTTATTAACTTTATTTTTATTATAAATTTCGGATTAATGATAAGGCCGAAGCATATATTTATTGTAGATGATGATCCTTTTATTACAAGGCTGATAACCAAGCGTCTGTCAGATGAGGGATACAATATAAGTGCGTTTGCCTTTGCCGAAGATTGTATTACTGCACTGCCCGATAATCCGGATCTGATTATTCTGGATTTATATTTCCTTAAGGAAGGATTCAGCAAAATGGATGGGATGGAGGCATTTAAAAGGATACAGGACTACAATCCGGACCTGCCGGTTATAATTCTTTCCGGCCAGGAGAAGGGTGAACTGGTTCTTGAACTGGCGCGTAAGGGAATTGCCGGCTATGTTATTAAGGATCAGAATATTATTGACAATCTTTTTAATTCAATAGCGGAGGTATTTAACCGTCAGTAGAATACAATTTCTGAACAACAGGATTATTTAAGCTTGAAGATGTAAGTAATCTGGCCCAGCTGTATTTCAGGGGCATTGGGATTATTATCGAATTTAGCCTTTAAAGCGGCTTCTTTTGCAACCTTCAGTAAATATTGATCAAGAGTTGTGGATCCTTTGACGCCCGGAACCGCTTTAGTCACTGTACCTGACTTGTCCACTGTTACGTCCACCACAACTTTCCCTTCACCCTGATAGTCGTAAACTGGCAACGGAAGTGATTGTGTGACTCTGTTTGTCAGTGAAGCTGATGCAACTGTGTTGCCATTGCCACCGCCTGGGCCATAATTACGGACTCCTGGTGTTCCATCAGGCACTCCCTGGTTACCCTGTCCTCCTGCAATACCCTCGCTGGTGCCGGAGGTACCTACATTTCCCGGGTTGCCAAAGGCGTTCTTGGTCCTGCTTGAAATGGCATTAAGCCTTTTTTGTTCCTCTTCTTTCTTAATCCTTTCGGCTGTCTCTTTTTCAATCCTCAGCCTCTCAGCATCAGCCTCTTCCCTTCTTTTTTTGTCTGCAGCAATAGCCTCTTCCCTTCTTTTCTTCTCTTCAGCTGTGGGTTCACTCTTCTTTGCCTCCGGTGCTTCTTCAAAATCCTGGGTAATGATATTATCATCCTCTGAGGCATTCTCACCCCTGTTGTTCTGTTGAGGTGGCGGAGGAACCTGGGAGGGTGCCGGTTCAAAAAGACCTTCACCTGTCTCGTCAAAGCCAAAGTTTACAAGGAGTCCCTCTTCCGCCTGAACAGGATCGGGCTTGTTTACCGTAAAAGTGATGGCAAACAGGAGGGAGAAGAGTGCAATATGAGACACCGCACTCCAGAAAATCCCCTTTCTTTTTGCATCGCGGAATTCGTCGCTATTTGGCAGATGTGGCAAGGATGAGCTTGTATTTATTTTTAGCAGCAATATTCATCACATTCACAACATACTCCACTGGCACGCTCTTGTCGGCATGCAGGGAAATGTAGATGTCAGGATTTGATCCCACCTTAGCCTTAAGGGCTGATTCAAGGTTATCAAGAGTAATAGGCTTGTCTTCAATAAAATATTGAAGGTCTTTGGTTATCGATACAGTTGTCTGAGGTCTGCCTGTAGTCTGCGTGGTCCCTTTCGGGAGAAGAAGTTTAAGAGCCGTGGGCTGAACCAGAGTTGATGTGAGCATGAAAAACAGTAACAGCAGGAATATTATGTCAGACATACCTGCATTGCTGAATGAGATACCAATCTTGTTTCTGTTGGTAATTGCCATGATAAATTATTTTACCGGTTCGTTAAGTATATCCATGAACTCAACGGATGTGGCTTCAAGATTGTAAACAACCTTTTCAACCCTTACAACCAGAGTGTTGTAACCAAAGAATGCCAGAATACTGACAATCAGACCACCCACCGTGGTGATGAGGGCTACATATATACCACCACTGAGGGTGCTAATATCGAGTGCATTACCGGCGACAGACATCTGGTAAAATGCCTGCACCATACCAATCACGGTACCGAAGAATCCCAGAAGCGGTTCAGCTCCTGCAATGGTTGCCAGTGTGGGGAAGCCCTTTTCAAGCTTGTAAATTTCAAGCCTTCCCACATTTTCAATGGCTGCACTGATGTCATTTAAAGGCCTTCCAAGCCTGGTAAGCCCTTTCTCAACCATCCTTGCAGCAGGTGAGTTGGTGGAACGACACAACTGTAACGCTGCATCAACCTTCCCGTCGTGCATATAGTCTTTAATGCGGTTCATGAAATTGACATCTTCCCTGGCAGCCTGTTTTATTACTACATACCTTTCAATAAAAATATATAATGCAACAAATGAGAGCAGAGTGATAGGATACATTACCCAACCCCCAGCAAAATATAAATCAAGCAGTGACATTGATGCCTGTTTGCCAGCCTCAACGCCAGCAGCTCCCTGCAATAGAACGGTTGCTAATATCATCTTCCTTTTACGTTTTTGTAATTGATACTTTTCTTGTGAATTTTGTATACCCTCTTACCGGCGAATATATGAAAAAAACGGGCAAAATGTTTTGGAATTATATAACCTGTAAAAAAAATGAGGTATCCCTTGAAAAGCTTCTGCCAGACTATTTCTTCTCACCGGCAGGCGTCTCCTGTTTCTTTTTGTCCTTTGACTTCCTTATCAGGTCTTTGAATTTATCAAATTCGTGACGGTATAACAAACCGAATCCCTGTGTGTATGGTGCCGTTTCATAAAACACGTTGTCATTTGACCTGTTGAAAGCCTTGAATTTGAGACGGTCGGTGATGCTGTATTCGAGTGTAAAATCGGTTGTGACATTACTGGTCTTGGTACTTGATTTTCCTCCTACGTCCACATTACCGTTAAGTGTAACCTTGTTGTTTATCAGCTGTGTTGAGAATGCCGCTTCAACCTGTTGGGTCGATATCTCATTGCTTGGGCGGTAAACAAATCCTATATCAAAATCATTGCTGATCTGTGACAGCCAGTTGCTCAACTGGTTTGAAAGCATTTCCGTAGTAGTTACCCCAAGTGCATTTGTGCCCTGGGTTGAAGATTGAGCTGAGGTTGAGAAGAGTGCCGGGTCAGGATAAAAACTGTTCATCACCAGCAGATAGAGAAACTGTTTGCTCATCTCCTCTTCACTATTGATTGCCATCTTCAGATATTCACGCGTCTCATCATCAGCCATAGGGAGGTTGATGTCAAAGCCAACAACAGGATTGAAGAGCTTGCCGGAGAGGTTTAAGAGGCAATCGACCCGGATCCTTTTCTTATAGGCTTCTTCAGGGAAGAGGTCGTATAACGATGTTTCACAGGTATATTTTGCTTTAAGATTCAGGTCAGCATCAGTAAGACCTCCATTCCATGTAATTGTCCCTCCGTTTTCAATCGTAAACTTCTTGTTGAGCACGTTACCCATCGTGAAAAGATAATCTCCCTTTTCAATTACATAATCGCCAGCCATCTTTATCGGGCCGTTATTCTTCATGCTGATATTCAGCTTTCCGGAGCCACTGCCCTTGATAATATCACCGATCTTTGAGTCAAGGATCATCTGCGCCTCGGCGTCAGGAGTCACCTCAAGATCGATGTTCAGGTCAATACCACTGCTTTTTACCTTCTTCTCAAACATGTTATCCTGGGCGGTAGTTTCCTGCTTTGCCTGCTTCTTGTCTATGAAAAGGATATATGGATATTCTGCCACAGAGGCACTTGAGTTAAGGGGCACAAAGAAAAATGTATTTTTCCCGGTCTTGGCAGAGATATCAAACGAGAGATGGTTGGCAGGTCCTTTTAACCTGACTATTCCTGATGCATAGGCCGTTCCGTAGAAATATTGAGAATCTTTTGGCTTGGTATTGAGTACCATCATGTTCTTCATGTTAAAGACAAAGTCAAGACTCATATCCTTGAATCCCTGGTGGTAAAGAATCCCGTCTACGGTACCCTGGTTCTTTTTGTCGTCTGTGATCTTAATGTTCTTAAACTCAATTCCCTTTCTGGTAAACCTGATGCTGTCATTCAGATTGTAACGTGTCTGCAGGAAGTCAACCTTAAGTGAGGCCTCTTTTGCCTTAACAGCTCCTGTCAGATTCAACTGATTCAGCCTTCCGTAGAGATTTATCTTTCCGCTACCCATTCCCCTGAGGTCTGATGCAAAAGATTTTATCAGAGGGTTAATTATGTTCAATGGAAGATTGGTTAACAGTGCAGTAAGATTAATGGATCTTGATGAAGGTTTGTATTTACCGTTAATGTCAAAGAATTTTATTCCTTCCAGATCGTTGGAGGCCTCAATATTGACCTCTTTATTATTGTTGTCCCATTCACTTCCTATATTTATCTTCCCGTAATTACTGTTGTTGAAAGTGAAATCGCTGATATTGATATCGCTTTCAAGTCTCAGAGCCTGTTTTACATCCGAGAGATTAATATACCCTTTAACGATCCCGCCGAACTTCATCTCCATTGCTGCATCCGTCTTGTCACCACCAAGCCCGTTCAGGTAGGAGAGATTGACGCCGTCAAAACTAAAACTCAGTTTGTCCTCAGGATTAGAGGATGTACTGCCATCGAGTTTAAAGAATTTATCTTCATTGTTGATGTAAATATTATCAACATGCATTACTGATGAGTCAATGGAAATGGTGGCCGGATTTATCTTCCAAGGCTGGCCCGAAACATAGGCAGTTGTGGGCAGCATATTTATCCTTAGGACAGGCTTCCCTTTATCGTTCAATGTTATAAATCCATTGGCCTTAATATTTCCGGTTGTTACGCCCTGATCTTTGTTATCCCAGTTTATGTTGAGGTCAAGCGTATCGGGATGCGATTTAAGATTGACTGAGAAATTCTTTACAACCGAGTTATCGGGCAACTGGACAACATCAGACAGGATGATGGTATTCATCCTGTTACCAGCGATATTTACGTTAGCACCAATGTTCATGAATTCACATCCAGCCATCCCGAATCTTCTTGATCTGAAATTAAAAAGGAATAGTGAACTGTCGGGATGAAAAAGTCCCTGGATAGTACTGCTGTCAGCTACACTGAGCCCTGTGCTGAAGAACTGGTTAAAGCTGTTAATATCCTTAAAACTGGCTGAATAAGTGAAGTTGTTTTCTTTGATTTTTGCTGATGAGGCAGGCATCTTGAACCTGGCAGGAAAAAGCCGTGCGAATACTGATTTGGCAGCATATTCCAGCGAGGCATAATTATGAGGCCCACGCACTTCAGCATCTACAAAATCAGAGGTAAGAGTAAGCAATGGAACTCCATTCTGCGAGGTTGAGCGGATGTAAAAGTCATTTATTGATAATGTCCCTGTGGAATTAACAAAGGTTGAGTTGTCAAGCCTGATGCCTCCGTCAAGGTTGTCAATATTATTACCCTTAAAAGAGGCTGTGACCAGTGCCTTTGCCTTGTAGAGCGTATCCTGTTTCATAAGGTTAAGCTTATAAAGGTTGGCATTGAGCAGATACATGCTGAAATCAAACTCAGGAAGGTCATTGCTGAAGTCAAATCGTCCTACAACTTTCATATCAATGTTTTCATCCTTTATTGTCACATTTCCATCCCAGATGTTCTCAGTCATCTTGCCTTTCAACTCCACATTCCTGTAGGTGTAGCTGTTTATATCTATACTATCAATTGCCCCGTTAATATTTGCCGAGAAATGCTTGAGTGAGGTTGAGTAGCCATCCATATCTGCATGACACCACATCTTTCCAAAACTTTTGGGATTGCCTGTAATTGTTGCCATGTCAATGTCTCTTCCCCTGAGCATCCCCTTGAATTTGAATACGTTGCTGCTGTCGGGTCTGAATGAGACGTCTGTTGTGAAGCTTCCTTTCTCGGTGCGCAGGGTACCATAGCTTACAAAGTCAGTGGTGAACCCTGTGAAGTTACCGCGGAAGGTCATTCTACCCATATCGTGAAGTGACTTTGGCAGGTTAATTGTTTTCCCGGGCAGCCGGAACAGTTCAATATCCCCGGCACTGGTTCGTAACTCATTTACTTCAATAAAGGCAAAAGTGTTATCCAGCTCAGGAAGGCCCGAGAGATCAAAGTCACATCTGATCCTTGTCTCTCTTCCATATTTTATCTCTGCTTTCCTGCCATTGAATTCGGATATGGTCCCGTAGAAGTGACCAGAAATATTGACCATCTCGTCAATACCCCTGAAAGCATAAACAAAATGGGAAAGCTCTGCAGTACTGACACTCGTGTGATCAAAAACTATATCAAGCTTTACCTTGTTTATGAAATCGGCAAATCCCACCGAGTCGACCGGAGTAAGATGGATCGTCGGAGCCATTATTATACTCGAGTCGGTTATTATCTTAATATCGTTGAAAAGCAGACTGTCTCTCTTTATTGTCAATGATGAATTGAAGTCGCGTGATGTAAAGCCTGTCGACTCATTAAACGCCAGGTTCTTGATTTTGAAGTACACCGAATCGTAGTTTACCGTAAAGTCTGAAACATTAACAGATATGCCAGTAATCTTAAGATTAGAGAAATCAATCAGGCCTTCTTTTTGCTTGACGGTATCTCTTTTGTTTATCAGTCTGTACGAAGCGTCATAAAGATTTACATCTGCAAGTGATACAAGCAGGTTTTTTGCCCCTCCCTTTTTTTTGCTGGCATGATCGCCACCGCTTAATATATCGAGATACCATCTGAGGTTTGATGTCCCTGTTGTATCGGTTATCATCCTGAAATCAGGCTGATAAATATCTATTTTGCCGAACCTGAACCTGTTTGAGGCAGGGTTAAACTCCTTGATTTTCACCGACAGCTGCTGGGCTGAGAGGAGAGTATCATTATTCTGGTCCTTGATAAGGATGTCGTAAGCGATCAGCTTGTTAAAATAGGTATAGGACACTTTGCCGATAGATACATGTGTTCCTGTCCGGTTGGATATAAATGCCGAAAATTGTTTTACCAGAAAACTCTGAAAAACAGGAGTTCTTCCTATTACAACCGAGATTGCAATAACAGTCAGTAAAACCCCTGTTGTGGTTAGCAGGTACCTGATGAATTTTTTAATAATTTTGGGCATTGGTAAAGATGAACTTGCCGTAGCGAATATAAATTAAAAATAACCGAAAACAAAGCATTGATGAGCATAACAATACTGGCCATAGAATCTTCATGTGATGATACTTCTGCTGCTGTCATAACAGATGGTTACGTATTATCAAATCTTATTGCAAACCAGGCTGTCCACCAGAGTTATGGTGGAGTGGTACCAGAGCTTGCCTCCAGGGCTCATCAGGCAAATATCATACCAGTGGTTGATCAGGCGCTTGCAAAAGCCGGCAGGACTATCGATGATGTCGATGCTGTTGCTTTTACACGTGGCCCCGGACTCCTGGGCTCGCTCCTGGTAGGGACTTCCTTTGCAAAAGGCTTTGCCCTGGCTCGCAATATACCCCTTATTGAGGTCAATCACCTTCAGGCACATGTGATGGTACACTTTGCCAAAGAATACGACAGGGAGAACAGGTTGCCTCAGTTCCCTTTCCTCTGTCTGCTGGTCTCGGGTGGTCATACTCAATTGATAATTGTCAGAGACTACCTCTCCATGGAGTTAATTGGCAACACCATTGATGACGCAGCAGGGGAGGCCTTTGACAAATGTGCCAAGGTGATGGATCTGCCTTACCCGGGCGGACCTGTCATTGACAAACTGGCTAAAGACGGTAACCCGCACGCGTTCAGATTTGCGAAACCAAGAATTCAGGGACTTGACTTTAGCTTTTCAGGCCTTAAAACCAGCTTCCTTTATTTCCTCAGAGATCAGATTGAGACTGAACCGGACTTTATTAAAAACAACATGAATGACCTTTGTGCTTCGCTTCAGTCGACAATTATTGAGATGCTCATATCAAAACTGGTTAAGGCAGCAAAAGAGACAGGAATCCATGAGATTGGTATTGCAGGAGGAGTGTCAGCCAATTCAGGCCTGAGGAGTGCGGTTACTGAAGAAGCAAAGAAAAGGCATTGGGATATCTTTCTTCCGGAATTTCGATATACAACTGATAATGCAGCTATGATAGGCGTAACAGGTTATTATAAGTACCTGCGGAACGAATTTACCAATCACTCGGTAACTCCTATGGCACGCTTATAATTCTTTGTTGCTTACCAACTTTGTTTTTTCTATATTTGTTTTAATCCTGTCTGAAGAGGAGAAATTTTTTAACTTTGCAAAAAATATTTTTGTTGTGGGAAAGAAAATTGAAGGGACTAAGAAGACTCCGGAAGTCTATCTTGGCCCAGAGGGTGTAATTAAAATTTGGGGACGTTCTATCTCTGAAGATGCCAGGGGATTCTTCGAACCTATAAATGCATGGATAGATGAGTATCTTAAAGATCCTGCAGAGACAACGGCTGTGGAGATAACCCTTGAGTATTTTAACTCTGCTTCGGCAAAACAGATAATATTTATTCTCCAGAAATTGCTAAACCTGACCCTCCAGCATAAAAAACTGACTGTGAGTTGGTTTTACGAAGAGGGAGATGACGACATCCTTGAGAAAGGAGAGTATTTTTCATCGGTCCTTAACATGAAGTTCAACTTTATCGAGTTGAGCTAACGATAATAGAACAAAATACGGTACCAGCCCGGGTGGTTTATACTACTCAGGCTTTTTTGTTTTTTGCCCTGAAGATAAAATAAACAGGAAGTCCTATTAAAATTATTGCTAATCCCGCACCTGACTGCACCGGCAGGCTTATCATTGTGTTTATCACAAACCATGATGAGATGATGAAGAACAATAACGGAGTAAGTGGATACAAAGGTGTTTTATAGCCTGTCAGTGTACCCGGACTACGCCGCCGGAAAACGAACAATGCAAATGCTCCCATGGCGAAAAATATCCAGTCGGCAAATGTTGAGTAGGTCACCAGGTCGGCAAATGTACCCCAGAATAATAGCAGCACAACAGACCACACTCCCTGAAGGATGATGGCATTCACCGGTGTCTGGTACCGGGGATGAATCTCTGCCAGCTTTTTAAAGAACAGCTTGTCTTCTGCCATGGCGTAGTAAATCCTTGGAGAGGTGAGTGTATATGCTCCTATGGTACCAAGGGTGCTTATTGCAATAGTGGCAGCAACAATAGCTCCGCCAAACGGGAACACCTTGCTTACCGCGGTCGACGCAAGTCTGTCTGTACCTTCAATCTCCGGTATGGTCATAAGCGATAGATAGCTTATGTTTATCAGGATATAAATGATAACCACAACGGCGGCTCCAATAATCATGGCTCGTGGAACATTTCTCTGGGGATTTTTCACTTCAGCTGCCAGAAATGAAGAGTATTGCCATCCTCCATACGACCAGAGAACGCCTATGAGTGCCACACCAAAAGCCGGGAGAGTGCCTGCCCAGGCAAGATTGGAAAGAGACAGGCCTGTGAATGAGTTTACCGGAGCGCTGTAGAAGAGCCCGGCAAAGATTATAAAGCAAATACCCAGAACTTTTAACGCTGTAAAGATGCTGGAAAAGAACTCACCATATTTGGCCCTCAGTATATTGATTACGGTAACCACCGCTATCGCTATTGCACCTGCAGCAGTCTGCCAGTGGCTGTTCATCGGAATGAAATATCCCAGATAGGTTGCAAATGCAAGTGCGATGCCCGCTATAGCTCCAGAGGTGATAACAAGGAGATAGGACCAGCCGTATAGAAAACCTACCCAGTCGCCATATGCTTCCTTTAAAAACACGTAAACGCCGCCTGCCTTTGGGAAGCGTGAGCTGAGCTCACCAAAGGAAAGAGCTCCTGTAAGAGAAACGATTCCGCCAACGATCCACACCACCATTATTGATGTGGGAGCAGGAACGCTCTTTGCTATATCAGATGGTGTCAGAAATATTCCTGATCCTATTGCAGAACCAATGGCAACCATCGTAAGGCCATATAGTGTCAGCTCTTTTGCTAGTTTGGTCATCTTTGTCCTGAATAAAGGATCTGGTTTTTCTGTAGTATCTCCATTAGGTTGTTTTCCTGTCTGATGAAGCCTTTTTCTTATCCGCTTTCCATGCCAGGAAATAAAGCACCGTCACTGTTAAAAATACAAGTCCGATAGCAAGTGATAAAATCATCAGGGCTATAGAAGGCATTTCATTAGCGCATGTTGCAATGGAGACCCTGTAGGAGTAACCAATTATTGTATATACGATTATGAACACGCTTAATCCCAGCCCAAACCATATCATTCTGGGGTCAATATAATAAGTGCTTTTATACAGATCGCTGTTTCTGAACTGTATATAAGACTCTCTGGCATAAGCTTCTGCCTTTCTTTTTGCTTCCTCTCTTCTGTAATTTACCCATGATGCGTAATACTTCTCCCGCTCTTCATCCGTGATCCTGCTCTGTACAGGAGCGCTTATCAGGTACTGATAGGCCTCAGTAATCCTTATGAACAGGGTTGAAGCTCCCGGATCAGGGTTTCTGTCGGGATGATATTGCATTACCTTCCTGCGGTAGGCCTTTTTTATCTCCCCGGGAGAAGCCCCCGGCTTTAATCCCAGCAATGCATAATATTCATTTACATTTACCAAGGGGATCGCATTACATTATGTTAAGTAACCGGCTTTCTTTATCAGATCTGTTGTGCTTCATCAAGAGCTTTAGGATCATGCTTATGTTTGAAGAATATTGCAAACAATACCGCAATAACAAGTGCATATGTTGCGAATGTAATCCATATTGACTGCCACTGCATTGCTCCATTTGAACCTGTGAAGAAGTTCTTTATCACAAAACCGGCTGTTGTGCTTCCCAGAACAGCACCTATACCGTTTGTCATCATCATAAATAATCCCTGAGCGCTTGACCGGTGCGAAGGATCAATAGACGATTCGACAAACAATGAGCCTGAGATGTTGAAGAAGTCAAACGCCATCCCGTAAACAATACATGAAAGGATGATCATCCATAACCCGCCTGCAGGATCACCAAAGGCAAACAGACCGAAGCGAAGGACCCACGCAATCATACTGATGAGCATAACCTTTTTGATGCCAAATCTCTTAAGGAAGAATGGAATGGCAAGAATAAACAACGTCTCCGACATCTGTGAGATTGACATAATTATTGTTGAATACCTCACAACAAAAGAGTCTGCGTATTCAGGTATGCTCTTGAAATCACCAAGAAATACATCACCATAGGCATTGGTGAGCTGTAATGCTGCTCCAAGAAACATCGCGAAGATGAAAAACAATGCCATTTTGGTATTTTTAAACAGCTTGAAGGCATCAAGTCCAAGCCTCTGGGTAAGGGTTCTGCTGACTGATCTGTCAAATACCGGAGGACATTTAGGTAGGGTAAATGAATAGAGGCCCAGCATTACTGAAACAGCTGCTGAGATGTAAAACTGATTGGCTGAAGCCTTATTTCCTGATAGGTTAACAACCCACATGGCTGCAATGAATCCAATTGTTCCGAAGACTCTTATTGGCGGGAAACTCTTTACAACATCATAGTTATTGTTTTTCAGCCCGGTGTAGGCGATCGAGTTGGCCAGTGCAATAGTTGGCATATAAAACACCATTGCCAGAAGTATCACCCAGAAAAATGTGAAAGGATCATTTACAAGAGGCAGAAGAGCCATTGTAATACCACTGCACAGGTGAAGTATACCATAGAGTTTTTCTGCGTTTAATCTTCTGTCGGCAATCATACCAGCTATTGCAGGCATGAACAAAGATGCTATCCCCATGGTAGAAAAGATAATACCGAACTCGGATGAAGACCATCCTTTTGTCTGAAACCAATAATTACCTATTGTGATTAACCACGACCCCCAGACAAAGAACTGCAGGAAGTTCATTAAAATAAGACGTTTCTTAAGACCCATTGCGTTTAAAATTAATTAATGAAAGCTCTACGAATATACTAAGGATTTTTAATTGATTTATTTTGTACCAAAAAGTCTGTCACCGGCATCACCGAGTCCTGGCACAATGTAGCCGCTGTCGTTGAGTTTGTCGTCAAGGGCAGCCAGGAAGATATCAACATCCGGGTGATCTTTTTCAATGCGACGGACGCCTTCAGGAGCGCCAACAATGCAGACAAGCTTGATAGTCTTTGCACCTCTCGATTTTATTGCGGTGATGGCCGCACTTGCGCTACCTCCGGTAGCAAGCATCGGGTCAAGGATCATCACAATTGAATCAGGCAGGTTGGGAGGGAACTTGGCAAAATATTCCATCGGCTCCAGGGTCTCATGATCGCGGTACATGCCAATATGTCCAACCTTCGCCGTGGGAATAAGACTTGTAATGCCGTCAACCATACCAAGACCAGCCCTGAGGACAGGAACAAGAACTATCTCTTTTGCCATCTCTGCCGTATTACACGGGCCAACAGGCGTCTCTATCTCAATATTCCTCAGTGGTATATCTCTTGTTATTTCATATGCCATAAGCCCGGCAATCTCATCAAGATTCTGTCTGAAATCTTTTGTGCCTGTCTCTTTTCTTCTTATCTGAGATAACTTATGGATTATAAGCGGATGGTTAATTAACTTGAACATTGGTTGATTTTTACTTTTCAAAAATAACAAAAAAGTCAGTGCCCGCACCGGCACTGACTTTTTGTGTTTTGTTATTTCAGCAGATACCCTACAGGATGATTAAGTATCAGGTGCTGATCGGGTGACAGCTTTAACAGTTTTGTGAGCTCTTCCACAGGCATGCCGGCCCTTGGCCTGGTACCCATGCCGGTAGCTGCACAAAAAAGAGAGATGTTTTCTGACACAATGCCCCCGTCCATATTACCCCAGCCAAGTCTCAGCGATTCTTCTCCAAATTTGAAACGCGACAGGTCACTGACAAGCAGAAGAAACATGGGTGCATTATCAAATCCCCTTCCTTTTATCAGAGCCCTGTGATCGCCTGCCACAACAGGGGTAAGCTCACTTGCTTTTGCATCATACAAATAAACACCTTCCTGAAGGAAGACATAAATATCAATGTCCTGGGCATTCATTGCCGAGGGGGCGGTACGTTTTCCTATCTCAGGCCTGTTTATTCCATTTGCTGCCCATAACAGGTCAGAGATATCCTGCACGGATAGTTTATCCGGTGCAACATCCTGAGAGGAAGCTCTTTTTTCAAATGCTTTCATCATGGTCATTCCCCTGTTCAGGTCAGGCGCATTTAGTTTTACCGGTTGCAGATCCTGTGCCGACACAGTGACAGATACCAGTAATGCCGGAATAATAAAACGCAATGATTTCATTTTTATCAGGTTTGTTTACCTGACTAATGTACGAATTACTCTTTTTACTACCTATGAACCTGGCAAAACTTATGTATAACCCGTGCTATTCTCCTGATTTCTCTTTGGTTGAGATCAGCAATCTCAGCGACTGATCAAAAGTAAAATAGCTCCACATCCAGTTGAGGAAGATAAAGAGCCTGTTTTTCGCACCTACAATAGCCATCAGGTGAACAAACAGCCAGATCATCCAGGCTGGCAGGCCACCAAAATGAAGAAAATAGAGGTCAGCAACTGCAAGGTTCCTTCCTACGGTTGCCATAGAACCTCTGTCAGCATAATGGAAGGGTTTCAAAGCCTTTCCCTTTACATCTTTCTCAAGGTTTGATGCAAGAAGCTTTGCCTGCTGTATTGCCACCTGTGCCACCTGGGGATGACCTTTGGGATATTTCTCTTCTGTCATCAGGCATGTGTCGCCTATGGCAAAAACAGACCTGTCATCTTTAATCCTGTTGAAGGAGTCTACTTCAATACGACAGCCTCTTGTAAGAACCTCCTGCGGGATGCCGTTCAGACTGTTCCCGGTTATTCCGGCAACCCAGAACACGTTTGCTGATCTGATCTTCTCTCCATTACCCAATTCGACCAATGAACCATCGTATCCCTTAACAGTGCAGTCTGTGATTACTTCCACAGATAGTTTTTTCATAAACCGGAGAGCATTTTCCGATGACTTCTCCGACATGGTGCCAAGGAGTTTTGAGGCAGCATCAATGATGGTCACCTTCATCCTGGTGTTATCCAGTTCAGGGTAGTCTTTGGGAAGAACATACTTTCTCATCTCGGCGAGAGCGCCGGCAAGCTCAACACCTGTGGGCCCTCCTCCCACAATAACGAAGTGAAGCAGCTCATCAACCTCAGCATCATTCTGCGTGGAAAGTGCACTTTCAAAACTGTGCAGTATATGATTTCTGATATACAACGCTTCCGGAATAGACTTAAGAGTCATTGCATTATCCCTGAGCATGGTGTTTCCAAAGAAGTTGGTATCGCAACCCGTGGCAACCACGAGGTAATCGTACCGGATATATCCTATGTCAGTTTCAAGTATATGTTCTTCCGGGATAACCCTGGTGGCATTGCATAACCTGAAATGAAAAGAGCTCGTTTTCTGAAACACCTTTCTGAAGGGAAATACTATTGAGCTTGGCTCAAGGCCTGCAGTCGCAACCTGGTAAAGCAGTGGCTGGAACTGGTGATAGTTGAACCGGTCTATGAGAATTACCTGGAAAAATCTTTTGTTAAGCTTGCGCGCAAGCTTTAATCCGGCGAAACCGCCACCTATAATCACTACCCGTTTTAGTTTTCCACTGGCAGGTATATTTTTAATCTCTTCCATAATATCTTTAAATGCCGACATTATAACACTACCGGCTTAAATCGGTTCAGGCTTTGCTGATATTTTATCACCTGCTGAACTTGTATGTAAAGCCTACTCCAATAACTTCCTTGAACTGAGCCCTTGCCCCATATTTATCGGCAACGCCATCATGATTCGTGTCAAATCCGATTTTTGTATTGTCATCATACACAAAGTTGGTGGCAATGGTAGCCGACACAAACTTGTTGACCTTAAGTACAAAAAGAGTCTCCCAATTGATATCAATATTCTGCGGGTCCTTCAGATAATTTGAAAACAAATCAATTTTGGTGAGGAAATTGATGTTTTTTAAAATCTCATCTTTCTTATACTGAAAGTTTATATAAGCACCAATCTCATTTTTGAGCTTCTTCCCTGGATCAACACCAAATGCGCCGAGATCAGAAAGAGTCTTGTTTGTGACAATGGTTGAACGAAGTGTAAGGGGGGTCATGAATAATGAGATATTATCATTTGGCTTGTAATCCATACCAATTGCAATCAATGCATAGGCAGGAGCGAGCATTGTTGATATCTTGACAGAGTCGTTAGGATAGTTATACCCCGGGGCAAACTGCGTTCTGAAATTGAAAAGGAGGGAATAATACCAGGCCTTTGAAGCCTGATAACCGTATTTGGATGTTATATTTATTTTATCATCGGTTTTGAGCCACGACTTACTCTTGCCCTGCTGGAGTATACCATACCCAAAGTCAAAGGAGTTGTCCCATGCACTTTTATCCTTTTTATAGTTCGCGGTATAGTTTACCAGGCCGTTTAACCCGACAGTATTCTGTCCGCCAGCCGCCCAGTTTGTAAATGAACTCTGAGCTGCATTAAGTGAAAATACTCCGCTGGTCTTCCAGTTTTTTACAGAATCCGGTTTTACCTCCTGAGAAAGAACAACATTGTTCAGGCTGCTGAGGATAAGTAATACACCAGTAACGTAATATAGCTTTTTCATAGGTTTAGGTTTGGTTCGTATTATTAACGTGAATTACAGGATTTTGTTTGAAATATATTATACAAATGATTTTATCAGTTTACACTTCCGAACACTTTTTGAAGTAAAGGAGTAACCCTGGCATTAACATCCTTTCTTATTTTAAGTTCTTCATTGGCTATCTTGAGGAAAATTCCGTCCAGTGCTTTACGGGTAAGAAAGTCATTCAGGTCAGTGTTTACCGGTTTGAATCCCCCGATCTTGCCGGCAAAACTGTTGGCAAAGGTATTCCATTTTGATGTGAGCGTATTCCACGACTCTTCAGTTGATATCGTACCTATTATATCCTTTTTGGTTGAGGCTTCGATTTTAGGCTTATAAAGTGCGTAGAGTTCATTATAGGTTGTATTTCTGAGGTACATGGTAGCTGCATTATCAGCACCCCTTAGAATGTTGAACCCATCTGTAACGGTCATTGAAGTTATTGAGTTTACAAAGACAGGAGCAGCATCCTTTGCTGCATCCTCAGCTGCACGGTTTATACTTAATACCACGTTTTCAATGAGTTTTTCACCTCCCGGTATCTTTGAGATGTTTTCAACAATCACCTTTGCCTCATCGGGCAGCATGATCTTTACGGCAGCATCCTTATAATATCCGTCAACCGCTGAGAGGAGACTGGATGAGTTTTTTGCCCCCACCGTCAGCGCCTCTTTTAAACCACGTATAACATCAGCTTCTGTTAGTACACCTGAATCAGCAGCTGTCTGCAACACATTCATCACTGTCGAGCACCCGGCCAGTAACAGAGACACTGTAACCAGCATAATTAATTTCTTTTTCATCTCTTTCGATTTTTGCAGTAATTATGAATGCAAGTTAGCCAAAATTGCGGCTTTTTTCAAAAAGCAACTGCTGTTGCTTCAATATGGTTTTAAAAGTGGTTGGAGATCCCCGTTTTAGATTTTTTTATTTCAAATTGAGAATCTTTAAATTATAGATGCACTAATACTACTTTAAAATCAATGCTTTTTGTACCTTTGCACCCCGAAAACGGAGAAACGAAATGGAAGAGATTAGGAATGTTGCAGTAATTGCTCACGTTGACCACGGAAAAACAACACTTGTCGACCGTATACTTCATCAGACAAAGATTTTCAGAGAAAATCAGGAAGTACGTGACTTGATCCTTGATAGTAATGATCTTGAAAGAGAAAGAGGTATAACCATTCTTTCTAAGAATGTGTCTGTACGTTATAAGAATGTAAAGATCAATGTGATTGACACTCCGGGTCACTCCGATTTTGGTGGTGAGGTTGAAAGGGTGCTTAATATGGCTGAAGGGGTATTGCTTATCGTTGATGCTTTTGAAGGACCCATGCCCCAGACACGTTTTGTGCTACAGAAAGCACTGGAACTGGGACTTAAACCCGTTGTAGTAATTAACAAGGTCGACAAGCCAAACTGTAACCCCGATGATACTCACGAAAGGGTCTTTGACCTGATGTATAATCTGAACGCTACTGAAGATCAGCTTGACTTCCCAACCGTTTACGGTTCTTCAAAACAGGGATGGATGGGACCGGACTGGAGAAATCCTACCGATGATGTGAGTTACCTACTTGATGTTATAATTGACAAAATACCACCGGCAAAATTTGCTGAGGGAACACTCCAGATGCGTATTACTTCCCTTGATTATTCTTCCTACATGGGACGTATTGCTGTAGGTAAGGTCAGCCGCGGCACCCTGATTCCGGGAAGCCAGATCACCCTGGTAAAAAGAGACGGGGTGATGGTAAAAAACACTGTCAAGGAAGTTTACCTCTTTGAAGGTCTTGGAAAAGAAAAGACAAAGCAACCTGTTAAGTCAGGCGAGATATGCGCTGTCTTTGGCCTTGATGACTTTGAGATCGGCGATACCATTGCCGACCTGCTTGAACCAGAAGGCCTTGCACATATACATGTTGATGAGCCAACAATGAGTATGCTCTTTGTATCAAATAACTCACCATTCTTCGGCCGCGAAGGTAACCTCGTCACATCACGTCAGCTCAGGGAGAGACTCTTTAAAGAGACTGAAAAGAACCTTGCACTAAGAGTTGAGGAGACTGCTTCTGCCGACTCATTCATGGTATTTGGCCGTGGTATCCTCCATCTTTCAATACTTATTGAGACAATGCGCCGCGAGGGTTTTGAGCTCCAGGTAGGGCAACCAAGGGTTATCATTAAAGAGATAAACGGAGTAAAATGCGAACCAATGGAAGCTCTTACCGTACAGGTACCTGAAAACTTTGCAGGTAAAGTGATTGAGGCAGTGACCATGAGAAAGGGAGAGATAGTAAATATTGAGATTGTAGGAGACAGGTCTCATCTCGATTTTAATATACCTGCACGTGGAATTATCGGTCTGCGTAACCAGCTGCTCACTGTTACTGAAGGCGAAGCCATCATGGCACATCGCTTCAACGGTTTTGAACCCTGGAAAGGTGAGTTGGGTAACAAGAGAAACGGCTCTCTCATTGCCATGGAGACAGGCACCGCGGTGGCTTATGCCATAGATAAACTGCAGGACAGGGGCCAGTTTTTTATCTTCCCCGGCGAGGATGTCTATATGGGCCAGGTAATAGGTGAAAATACCCGACAGGATGATATTACCGTCAACGTTACAAAAACAAAGAAGCTTACGAACATGCGCGCCGCAGGCTCCGATGACAAGGCTGTCCTCACACCTCCCGTCCGTTTTTCTCTTGAGGAGGCAATGGAATATATTGCATCTGACGAACTGATTGAGGTCACACCAAAATCAATGAGGATACGTAAGGTTATGCTCGATGAGAATGACCGTAAGAGAGCACGTAACAAGGAAAGCAACTAACATCTCTTACTTACAGAAGTAATAGACACTCACAGCCAGTCCGATCATCACGATTACCCGCCTGAGAGTCACGGGGTTGATTATACCTGCCAGTTTACCTCCGAGATAACCTCCTGTTATTGCTCCTGTGGCCATCACCAAAGCAATGGGCCAGTTTATCAGGTTCGAAAACAGGAAAAACACAGCTGCCGCCACATTGATGCAAAGCGACAGAAGCTGTTTAAGGGCATTGAGGCTGGTTAGTGATTCGTTGTACATTAATCCCAGCGCAGCAAGTATAATTATGCTGACGCCGGCACCAAAATAACCCCCGTAAAGTGTTGCAGGTATGAGGATAAAAACTATTGAGATCCACCTATGACTGCTTCCTGAGCTCTTTCTGCCGGCTATCATTTTTTTAGCTGCCGGCTGAATGGCAATAAGTATAGTGGAAAAAAGGATAAGCCATGGTATCAGGGTGGTGAATCTTTTCTCCCCGGTCTTCAATAAAAGAAATCCACCCGCTACGCCTCCAGCTATGCCAAAAGAAAGCAGCAAGGCCAGACGACGGCGCTGTTCCTTAAGCTCCTTCCTCTGTGCCCAGGTGCCACCCAGGTAACCCGGACAAAGGGCAACGGTATTGGTAATATTGGCAGAGAGTGCAGGAAGACCCAGCGCGGTAAGCAGCGGGAAAGTGATAAGCGTTCCGCCGCCGGCAATGGCATTAACAATGCCGGCAGCAACTGCTGCAAAAAAGGAGAGGGCCATAAATGCCATATCCATACCTTGCGGGCTTTATAAAACCTGAATCTTATCCGATTCAAAAATATGAACTCCTCCCGGGCCCTCAACAGCTTTGATCATACCGGATGCAACCCTTGAGGCTTCTATACCGCGGTATCGTTTTAAACCACCGGCCAACAACGGGTTTATTACCTTCATTGCTCCTTTGGCTATAAGTTCCCCGAGCCTGAATTCTTTCCTTTTGCCCATCAGCAGCGATGGTCTTAGTATATACAGTCCTTCAAAAGGTACCTTTCTCAGCTCTTCTTCCATCTCACCTTTGGTACGGAGATAGAAGTTACCTGTCTTTGTCTTTGCACCTGCGGAGGAGACAACGGCGAATTTCGAAATACCTGCTGCGATGCATGCTTTTGCAAAGCAGACGACATAATCATGGTCGATACGATACTGTCGTGCCTGGCTGCCTGCTTTACGTATAGTGGTACCAAGGCAGCAAAAGGCATGATCAGCTCTTATATCTTCCATTGAAGCCGAAATTGTTTCAAAATCAACAATTTTTTGTATCAATTTCTCATGCCTGGTCTCAAGCGGAGTCCTGACAAGAGCGATAACCTTTGCATAATCTTCATCAGCCAGAAGCTGCTTCAGCAGCTCAGATCCGACCAAACCTGATGCTCCTGTTATTAATGCTGTTTTACTCATGAGCCCGGGTCAGCGGTTATTCTCCTGGTTGTCGTTGATACTCAGTATCTCAACTACCACATATTTACTCATCCCACGCCAGGGAAGCGGTTTTAGATACTCTTTGTATCTCAGCTCAACTGTTTTGCCGCTGGCTCTCTCGAGCACCTTTGCAATGCTGTCGTTGGCAACGCTGAAGTTAAATTCGTTGCTCTGTATCGCTCCGGGGGCATTGGACTTAAAACCTGTCTGTATGAGACGCCCTTCCCATGTTTTAAACACATAGCCCTTCTCTACAAGAAAATTTAAATCCCCTGACTTTACACCTCTGCCAAATACGAAATAGTGATTCCACCAGAAGAGTATGGCAAAGAGAATGACAAGAAACAAGACAGCGTAACGGATGTACTTCATGATTTTCATATAGCTTTTATTTTTTGTGTCATATTATTATTTTGTCAGCCAAGGTCAACCCCAAGAACCGCTTTGAGGGCAAAGCCGATAAAGAATGAGAAGGCTGCTACTCCGAGGCTTATAATGGTCATTTCCAGGAAACGGTGTTTGAAATTAAGCTCCTGGGCAACGGATATGTAATAGTTGAAGAGGTAGATTATTATAACAGCGGTAAAAAGACATATGCCCAGTGCCAGGAATTTGGATGATGTAAGTAAAAACGGAAGAATAAGTAGTGCCACTGTTATCAGGTATGCAACCCCGGTATAAACGGCAGATTTTTTTGCCGTCTCATCGCCTTCAGCCTTTGATGAAAGATAGTCTGATGCAGCCATAGAGAGTGCTGCAGAGATGCCGGTAACAAGACCTGCAAGGGTTATCACTTTGGTGTCACCAAGGGCAAGGGTAAACCCTGCCAGTGACCCTGTAAGCTCCACCAGGGCATCATTTAGCCCGAGGACTATTGACCCTACATACTTCAGATGCTCCTCGTCGAGCATTCTGAGTATCTCTTTCTCGTGTTCACCCTCCTCTTTTGATATACGGGCTGTCTCAGGGAAATATTCTGAGAGAACCTCATAGCGTTTGGACCCTGTCCCCTCGTTTTTTTCCATCTGCTTGAGGATAAAGGTGAGCCCAAGCATTTTTGCAAAAAACACGGTTCTGAATATCCTCCATCGGTTTGGGGTTACCTCCACACCTGTCTTTGATTGCCAGTATATTGCATGTTGTTTTTCCGATTCACCTATACTGCGCAGCACCTCTGCATTATTTTTGTCTTTACACCTCTCAGCAAGACGTATATATATATAATGTTCGGTGATCTCGTTTTTCTGCGAGGCCAGAGCTACAGCCTGAAGTTTCTTGTCCATAAGCTAAATTTTTCTCCTGTGTAATCCTTTTTTATTGGTGATAACAAATAAGCCGGTCATCATGTTGTCTCAACCCGGCTGACAATTACAACATAATTTTTCCCGTACTTTTTTGCACATTTGGGACAAGTGGTATACCACATCAGCCATTTTTTTACTTTCATTCCCATGGACTGCACCGCCTGACTATAGTCCTTGCACCATTTACCTGTGTCTTTGAACGGGCCCTCATAAACCTTACTGTAATATTTGCCGCTTAAGGTGGTGTTTGTCACACCGGGTACCTCACGGTCTACAGCCAGGTAGATATCCATATTCCATCTCGAGGTGTGATCGCTGAGACACATCCAATCCACAACCTCGGCGTCTGCCGAAACCAACATCTCATTCAGCTTCTTCATCACCGGTCCGAAGTTGACTGGCATATAGAAGAAAGTAAAGACCCTTGCTTTTATGAATTTACGTTCGCTCCACTCAAATAACTTATCTTCCCATGGTTCTGGGTTGAACGGTGGACAACATTCCTGTTCAGGCTCATTCCGGGTTTCCATAGTCTCAAAGGTTTTTGTTTTATACAAATATCACCTCAAATATTTAAAAGGTATAGTAAAAATAGTAAATAACTTGCCTTCAGGGTGTGAAAATCCAAAGAAAAAGGATGCCCTGGGGCATCCCTTTTTTGCCTTACCGGCTATACTATTTTATAAACATTTCTACAGTGCCCCGATCTGTACAAGATGTCTTGCATAATCAAGCGTTTTATTTCCTGTCTGTAATGGCGCTTTGAACGATACAGTTTCTTTGATAAATAATGTCTCAAGGAAGCCTGAGTCAATATTATCAATGTAGGCAACCATGCCGTACTCATTTTTATATCCGTTATAGTCAAACGGCTCAACGAGCTTTTTCATGAAATAACATGCTGTTTTTGTTTCTGAAAACTCCTGTTTAACTACCTGAACAGCAATCCCGATGATTATCCTATCCTGCCATATCTCATACACTGAATATGTACCGAATCCCTGGAGATCATACCTCTCCGGATGAGCAGGCCTGACAACTATCACCTCTTTATTACGGTCGCGGGCAAGACTGCTGGTCAGCACTGCACTCTTTTGCAAACGTTCAAAGCCATGGTTAAAGGCAGTGTCGGCTGTTATTTTTGCTGTGATATCATTCTTTTCAATAAACCCGGAAAGTGCATCACTGTCCAGATTGCCATTGGTAATTAACAGTGGTTGAAATGAATACAAGAATTTTGCAACCTGCTTGTCGTTTATGTATGTTGAATTTTTCTGAACTCTGATCACCTTGTCAATACCTTTGAAATTAAATTCATGCCAGTTTATTGTCTCAAATCTGGGGTCATCAAATGATAAAAATTTGTCTTTCATTTTGAAAAGAGTGTCGCCGCTCATTGTCAGAAATGAGTATCTGAGCGTTTTAAAAATGCCACAGTCGCCAACCATCTTTAGTGTGGGGACTTCATCAACATAAACAATCTCTTTTTTTACCTTAATATCCTGGCCGAAGGCAGAAAGTGAAAAAAAAATTGCAGAAAGCAGTAGGGTAAAAGTTCTTTTCATTGTATATACTAAGTTAAAGTTGCGATCAGCAAGTTAAAAAAGATTGGGACAAAAACAATTTGCTGAATTTATCATGCGTTTTTTAAATAGAACCAAACTGAATAGAATTTTGATTCTGCAAATGGATATGTAACAATTAAAATATAAATTTTGAGTCATAATTGGGGAATTAACTTAATGAGTAGCAATATGAAAAAGATTGTATTTGTAATTGTGGCGGTCATTTGTTTTGGGAGTTACTCCTGCTCATGGCTTGATAACTCAAAACCGCAAGACCTGAAGAACTCTCTTGAAAGGAGTGTTGACAAGATTAACACTGCAGTGGGCAAGATCTCTGCTTCAGATGGCTATCAGCTTATTACAGGCACAGATGTGACCGAGAAGTCCGGCATAAGTTATACCGATAGTATAACTATGGATCTTATAAAAGGGATATATTCATATCAGCCGGACACAACACATCAATGTAACCACAACAACTCATACAAGTTGTTTAAAAAGACAGGTGAGAGTGACAGCCTGATAATCAACATGCCTAATAAGCTTGCCTTCCATCCGTATTATATGGATGAATATAACAGGCAGTTTACCATGCTGAAGAACGACTTTACCATTAATGCATCTGAATATCATTGCTATTATAACTGGCATGGTAGTTTTGATTATGGACTTAAAGCCGGTCTGGTGCTTGATTCCGTTGATCTTGGCACAATGATGGTGGCTCAGTTTGTTAATGGATGGAATGACCAGCAGTACATTTCATCATTTGCCTTCGCTGAAGGATATGCGATTAATACCCTGTATCAGGTAGGAGACTCAATTATAAAAGAGTTCTCGCTCACAAAAGACACTGATACACTGCTGAGTGAATCTGTGCTCTTTATTAAGAACGGAACCCATCATCCGGAAAGACAGTATACACTTAGTATTGGCAACATAGATATTAAGAGAACTACCGGAATTGACTCAGTCCAGGTATATCTCAATGGTGTTCTTCAGAAGAATGCTGCTGCAGTTATTGTTGACAGCACCGACACATCTGATCCAACGATATGTCATCAAAGCAGGGATATTCTTCTTACCTTTGATGATGGTACAACAGCTAAGCTGAGTGAGCTCCTTAATCCTGTTCTTGAACAGCTTGGGGAAATTGTAGACTCACTTCGCAGCATGAGGTTTGCAAAGCGCGTAATAGATTATGTGGCTTTTAATATCTATTACAGCCGTCAGTGGTTCTATTATGATATGAATCATTAATGGCAGGTAATATAAGAGGATAAAAAAGAAGGGGAAGAATACAAACATCTTCCCCTTCTTTTATTCTCTTAGTATCTTCTTCTTGATGACGATCTTGGAGGTTTCCCGATAAGCACTCCGAGCAATCCGCGTGTCACCTCACGTACAATAGTTTTGGTCACACTGCTGTTTGCGATGGTCTTTATTGTTTTGCTTATATCGCGTGCACGGTCATCTGTCTCCTGCGGTTCTCTTCTTGTCTCCTGCTCCTGTTCAGCCACCGGCTGGGGTGCCAGTTTATGGTTTAATATCTCATAAGCACTCTCGCGGTCTATCTCCTCATTGTACTCTCTTGCCAGCGCCGATGATGCGACTTTTGCATCCTGCTCCTGTGGAGTGAGGACATCCATCCGTGATTGTGGAGCGCACATGATTGTGTGAACAAGCGGAGTGGGAGATCCTTTTTCATTCAGCACGGTTACAAGTGCTTCCCCAATGCCAAGCTCGGTGATTATCTTATCGGTCTGATAATAATCTGTCAATGGGAAGTTCTCGGATACAAGCTTAATATCTTTACGGTCTTTTGCGGTAAAGGCACGCAGGGCATGCTGTATCTTTGTACCAAGCTGGCTGAGAATGATATCGGGAATGTCTGTCGGAGCCTGTGTGCAGAAGTAAACTCCAACACCTTTGCTTCGTATCAGCTTGATAATAGTCTCTATCTGCTGCATCAGCGCAGGAGAAGCCTCTTTGAAAATGAGATGAGCCTCGTCGATGAAGATCGCCAGCTTAGGCGTTCCCTTGTCGCCTATCTCAGGAAATTTGCTGTATATCTCGGCAAGCAGGCACAGCATGAAGGTGGAGAAGAGCTTCGGCCTGTCCTGTATGTCAGTCAGCCTGAGGATGTTTATATAAGCCTTGCCATCCGGGGCTTTCTGCAACAGATCCTCAACCTCAAATGATTTCTCTCCGAAGAATTTGTCGCCTCCCTGTGTCTCAAGCTCAAGCAGCTTCCTCATAATCACACCTGATGAGGTAGGGGATATGGCTCCATAATTCTGTGATACCTCTGCCTTACCTTCACCATCGGTCACATACTGTAAAGCAGCTCGGAAGTCCTTTATATCAAGAAGAGGCAGCTTCTTGTCGTCACAGTATTTGAAAACAACGGCAACGGCTCCTTCCTGGTTCTCATTAAGCTCAAGGATCTTTGAAAAGAGCACAGGACCAAACTCCGATACCGTCGCTCTCAGCCTTAATCCTTTCTCATTGGAGATGGTCATCAGCTCTGTTGGGTATTCGGTAGGAGCCCATGGTGCACCTATGTTCCTCATCCTCTCCACTATCTTCTCATTCTGTTCACCTGCTTTTGAGATGCCGCTTATGTCCCCTTTGATATCCATGAGAAGCACATTGACACCCAGTTCAGACAATGCCTCGGCAAATCGCTGAATAGATTTTGTCTTTCCTGTCCCCGTCGCTCCGGCAATAAGCCCGTGCCTGTTGACAGTGGCCAGCGGCATGTACACTTTTGTCCCTGTCACCGGAGTCTTGTCATAGACAGCACCTCCAAGCATAAAACTCCTGCCTGCGAAGGTATATGCTGCTTCGACTTCTGATTTGAATTTTTCTACTGACATTGCGGTATTGTTTTAGTTATTGTCTTTAGTCCGGGATTACTTGTATAACTCATTTCAAAGTAACCGGCGTTGTTGGATCGATAATCACTGACATACACTTCTGAAAGCATCCGTCAACATAACCGTCAATCCATTTATAAAAACCAATTATATCCTGCTTTGTTTTGGTTCCGTTCTCAAGCCCGGCAGCCAGCTCTCCGGCTTTTTCAAATATTGTATGCTCAGCCGGCCTCAGCAATTGCATAATACCAGTCTGTTTATCATTAATGACGGCAGAGAGATTGATGTAGTTCTGCCCTCCATCCAGCTTGAGAGGAAAGCATCTCTCCTTCAGCATCAGTGCATCATCACATATAGGTGCACGCAGGTCATCGGTCATTAATAACGACACCGGTAATTGATTCCCGGCTGAAATCCATACCGGCACTGCAACAGAGGTGAGAGGAAAGCCAAGCACAGTCCACATAACTGCATTGGATACATCTTCTTCGTCTTTTGCACCTACAATCATTACAACAGCAGAGGTAATCCTCCGTGGTATAAAATCAATAAAAAACCTGTATTCGGCTTTATCTCCGTCAGGAACATCTTTTGCAAGATCTGTTCCTGTAAGAGAATGAGAAAGGTTACGTGAGATAGCATTCAGCATATCTTCCGGAGCCAGTCTGTGATTCTTTACTGCTTCTTTCAATGCTGCCTCAGCTGTGTTATATCTTACATGGCCAAGGCCTTTCATAAAGTCGCCGCTCATCGAGTGATTTGTCCTTACAAGAAAACCCTGCGGGGCAACTGCCGGATCATTGACATCATATTTGACATAGCGGAAATTGCCTGTCTCATAATATGCGGCACCACCATATGCATCAATGACACCAAAGTTGGCATCTACTCCAAGCGGCTTGGGTAGCGTGTCCAGGAGAGCCTCAAAGTCGGCAAGCGTACGGCAGTACTGAAGAGCTTTTTTCATCAGAACGCCCTCCAGATCGCTGAGTTTGGTGGTGTCACCCGTGTTATTGTTATATGCAGCCGTGTTTATGATCGCAAAACCAACAGAGTTATATCCGCCCCATACCATCTTGTCCCATGTGCTGTCGCCGTTAACCAGGCCTATATAATCATACCTTCCATCGCTGAAATAAGCAAGTGAGTTATTCATGTTATCGGTATCACGATTCTTGTAGAGAATCGGCCTGCCGTCAGCAGTATACTTCCCTGAGATAATAAATGAGGTGCAGGCTTCAGCAATATCACCTGCAATTAATAAAAGTAAAACACAAACAACTACCGGTCTTAGCTTTTTTAACAGATAATAATTTCTCACGATCCCTCTCTTTTTAGTTTTTTCCCTCAGGCACTATTGCCTATGCTAAAATATCAAAAATGGAATGACTGTGCAAAACAAAAAGGCTTCATTGTAAGTGAAACAACGAAGCCTTTTGCTTAATACCACTTGCTTTTATTTGCAATAAGTTGATTTACAGTTTATAAAAGTTATCGTACCCTATTCCTACATCAAACCTGCCGTGTGATATTGTTGATGGAGTACCATCATTCAGCATCTGAAACTGGAAGTACCCTGAGAGTATTGCCTCAACAGACTCTTTGTTTACCAGCAGGTGCTGTGCTCTTTTTATATAGAGCTGACCATTGAGTATATTGAGTGTGTCCTCTATACCGTTTAATAAAAGACATACTTTGCATTTTGGGTTTGCCAGATCTATTGTTGAGTCATTCAGGCTGACCAGATCGGCGTATTTTGCAGGCGAGTATCCGTCAAGAACAAATTTAACCGTCATTGACCCGTAGATATCATATGTGCCCTGAAGTGAAAAGACAGTCTTGCCTCCTTTACTGAGCACTTTTGCAGGTGTCGCATCACTTGATATGAACAGGTTCCTGTCGTAGTATGCCCCGAAAGTATTATAACCCCATTCAGTATAAGCCGGCAGATCGGTGTACTCCTCGTCATATACATAAACCGAGTCTTCAAGATTATCACTTGAGGAACATCCTGATGTAAGTAACACAGCTGAAACTATTAACAAGAAATTCTTTTTCATGGCTATTCAGATTTAAAATTCATCGGGAACTGGAAAGTGACCTGGACTCCGAAACCGGTTATGGGGGTTGTCAATGAAGAGGAGTTTGTTGTTATTTCAAATGCTGGCATCACGGCCTCAAAATTAATTGATGGTCCATACTGTTTTCCAACCCTGAGCCCGACAGATGCATATCCCATTGAGTAGAATGAATCAGGCTTTTTGACCTGGCTCTCGATGTCTCCGTCATACTGATTCATCATCTCATCCGTGAATGTTACTCTGGTGGATGTTGCAATACGGTAGTTCACCGTTGCACCCAGTTTTACATATGACCTCACAAAGTGATAGCTTGGCAGGTACCACCGGAACTCAAGAGGGACTCCCAGGTACTGAGAGTTCTGGGAGATTTTTCTGGCTTTAGCAAAGTTGGTCGTTGTTCCTTCGCTTGAGAGGAAGAGGTACATGTACGAACCTGATTCGGGTTTAATGCTTGAGCCTACCTGCGTAAAACGGACACCGGTAGAAAAACTCAGCCGGCTTATCACCGGAAACTCCTGTTTGAATCCTGCATAGAAAACATTGTATAGTGAGTTTGTACTTCCGGCATAGTCGCCGTAATAGTCGTAGTCAGAGGCACTTTCCCGGATGAAATCAAGGCTTCGCTTCTCGTTATCGAAGGTGACAAACCCTGTCTCAATGCCCCCGAACACAGGCGTTTTTCCCTGTGCTAAAAGCGGTATGGTCATAAGACAACAAACCGAAAAAGACAGTAGCATTCTTTTCATATATTGCGTGGTTTTAAATTGGAAGTCCTATTCTCCAATCACTTTAATGAGTTTGCCTGCCGCCACGTTATCTGTAAGTTCCATCTCATTCAGCAAAGCAAGGTTTGCCATATCATCCTTCTTCACACCCAGTGCTGTAAACGTATCAGAGAGCGTTCCTGCCTTCGGAGCCTTTTTTACAAGAAGCTTCTTTGGTTTGACATTTATTTTTGAGGGATCAGTAAGTTTGTCGAACGACTGCATGGTACTCTTGAATTTGTCTGAGAAGTTTTTGAAGTTGTCTTTTGAAGCAACTCCGTGAAAGACCATGCAACTGTTATTATAATTGATATAATAAGAAAGCACCATGTTGGTATCAACAGCACCTGTGGAAGAGTTTTGCGAAGCCTGTTTTGATATTGCCTCGATGGCCGATAAACCATTGACAGTTACGTTCTTACTCTGTTGGGTCTTAAGGCTCAGGCTTTCAGCCGTTGATTTTTCGGCATCAGCAATGGATGACTGAGATGATAAACCGAAAATTATTAATGCATTACCATCTGTCGGGGCAATGTTCACCTGCGAAGGCTGATTCTCCAGTGCCCATCCTGTGGGGAAGCTGAATTTGAACTTCATCTCAGGCTGATAGAAGGTGTTACCTTCCACATATCCCTGCCTTGGATCGGCACCATAGACTATTCCATTGACAAGATTTAGGTAGCTGTCTCCGTTAACAAGCCACTTGTTGCCAGGTTTGATGCTGTCCTGCAGTTTTGTTGCATACTTGTTGACAGTGTTGTACCTGTCACCCGGATCGGGGTGCGTTGAGAGGAATGTGGGTACGCCCGACTGTTCCTCGGCCATCTGCATCTTGTAGAGCGTCTTGAAGAAATCGGCCATCTTATGGGCATCGTAACCCACCCTTGTCGAATAGATCGCACCCAGCTGGTCAGCCTGACGTTCATCGTCACGACTGAATTTCAGGTACAACAACTGCATACCCGAAAGTGCATAGTTTGCATAAGCTGCAAACTTCTTTGAAGCCAGGGCTCCACCCATCACCAGTATCTGACCTACCTGTTGCTTTGCCTGCTGTGTTAATGAGTGACGGGCATTGATATGACCCATCTCATGACCTATTATACCTGCCAGCTCAGCCTCGTTATTAAGCTGTGCCAGTATGCCGCGTGTCAGGTATATATATCCTCCAGGCACCGCAAAAGCATTCACAACAGGTGTGTCAAGGACCTTAACATGATATTCCAGGTTTGGACGGTGTGATACCTTGCCCATTTCTGTCGTCTTGCCCTGAACAAAGGCCAGTAACGGATCATCTTTGTAGACACCAAACTGCGCAACTACCTGGGGATCATACTGCGCCCCCTGTGCAATCTCCTGTGACTCCGACATCAACACCAGCTGATTCTTCCCGGTAACAGGGTTTACTGCACACGAAATGACCACAACAACCGCAGTCAATACCAAAGTTACCTTTGCGGTAATACCTAACTTTTTCATTTTTCAGAGTTTTTTTTAGTATGCGACTTAAAAATTATACAAAATCCAAACCAAAGATCGTAAAAATACACTGTCACTATGTTAAAAACGGGAAGAGAGACG
>Ga0116170_10000837_pt1 | contig 32201 bp, 26 predicted proteins | sample AD_JPNHW1_MetaG_FD_89797 | JGI IMG/M metagenome (GOLD analysis project Ga0116170, IMG submission 89797) | Active sludge microbial communities of municipal wastewater-treating anaerobic digesters from Japan - AD_JPNHW1_MetaG | ecosystem: Engineered > Bioreactor > Anaerobic > Digestate | place... | reverse complement strand
TCATGGCAACAATTGAGTTTGCCGCTATAAACGACGCGCTCAGATGTCCAATAATCATAGTAACAGCGGTATTGCCCATTGCCAGCAGAAAGTCCGAAACAATTACCGGTACGCTGTATTTTAAATATCGCGGCAGGTACTCCCCGCAAGGTTCCAGAAGATGCCGCAGTTTTAAGCCGATACGCTTGTCGCGCGAGAATACAAACCAGAGAAGCCATCCCGTCTCAATCAGCCGGGCTATAACAGTCGCCAGCGCCGCGCCGCGTATCTCCATCCGCGGCATGCCAAACTGACCGAAAATCAACACCCAGTTAAAAAACAAATTGGTTACAAACGACACGCAAGAGAGGATCAGCGGCAGCTTGACCTCCCGAACCGAGCGCAACACGAGGGTAAGCGTTTGCGACAGACCCATAAGTAAAAATGTAGGCACAACAATTCGCAAATAGACCGCGCCCGTGGCGATGACCGCCGCATCGGACGTAAACATACGCATAATCAGTTCCGGAATCACCAGAGACGCCAGGAAAAAAAGCAAAGCGATCACAATCGTGATACGCAGCATCAGCGTTGTAACCCTGCGCACCGCTGAAATATCGTTAGCGCCCCAATACTGCGCCGTCAGCACCGCCGCGCCGCCGCCGATGCCCAGGCAAAGGATTTGAAAGATGGAAACAAAGCTGTTGGCAAGCGCAGAGCCGGACAGCTGCACCTCGCCAAAGGAGCCGAGCATGATAGTATCCAGCATGTTTACGCTGATGGTTATAATGCTTTGCAACACCACCGGCGTAGCGAGAGCGGCGGAGGTTTTATAAAATTGTTTGTCCCGGACCAACCACTGATTCATCGGTCGCCACCAGCCTTCTCCCGATCCGCTTCCAGCCTCAGCCGCCTTAGCTCAAGCTCCATCAGCGCATCAGGCTCTTCATCAATGCTGTGGATATCATTGCCAAGCCACTGTACATGCCAGCCATCCTGACCAGCGGCCAGCCAGCGTGGCAGGGGGATGCCGTTCTCGTCCGCGCCGTTGGGGTTCCCGTTTTTTGCAAAGTTCGTCCAATAGCGGCCCATCTGCCGGGCCAGAGTATAGTGCTTATCGCCGAAGGGTCTCCAGCTTTTTACCAAGGTTTCAAACACAAACCACAAGTCACTGGAATGGAAAGCGCCCGCATCGTCTCCGGGAATATCGGGGCTGAAGCGGTACAGATAGACCGGCGGGCGGCCCTGTTCGGCAAAGCAGCCAGCGGTAAAAGCATTGCCTCTTTCGAAGGGGCTGAAGGAGGGCGAATTGTAATATTCACGCAGTTTTTCAGCGCTGTCGATTCCGGAAAGGCTTGCAAACTCAGCATAATCCTCCCCGTACTGGGTACGCGCGAAACGATGGAACTTTTCCGGATCCTCCCCCATCCGGAAGCCGGCGGGGTCTCCCGTGGTGCTGCCCAGCAACAGCCGCACATCCGCCGCCATGCCGGAGGCGACAGCCTTCATGGGCGACGTGGGCAGGAACGTGCCGTCGATCGTCGGGCCCCAGCGGTGTCCGTGGTAGGTCAGCGTCCTGTCCAACAACGTTGCTGCGGGAATGCGCCGCGCTTCCGCAATGGATGAAACGCCCAGATAACGCAAAAACTCCGCACCTGCCTGCTCCGATTGCGCAAGGCTCGGATAATTGGAGATGCCGCCGCCCAACCCTCCGCTTTGCACGATCGCTTTATGAAACAGCCCGCGATCCGACGGGGCGGCGATGTGCATCCAAGTACAGCGGCCACCCGCCGACTGACCGAACAGCGTTACGTTCTCCGGGTCACCGCCAAACGCCGCAATGTTACGTTTAACCCAGCGCAGGCCGGCGCTCTGATCCAGCAGGCCAAAGTTCGTCCCTGGCTCGCCGCGTTCAGCCGCTTCCTCCGTAAGTTCCCGGTGCGCCAGAAAACCGAAGGAATTGAGCCGGTAATTAACGGAAACCATCACGACGCCATGGCTGGCGATGTGCTCGCCGTCGAACTCCATCTCCGAAGTATAGCCAAAGCACATACCGCCGCCAAAAATCCACACCATCACAGGCAGTTTCTCATTCGCGTCGCGGGCCGGCGTCCATACGTTCAGGTACAGGCAGTCCTCGCTCATGGGCTGATCGGGGCGGGTATACCATTCCCGCGTGTAAAACTCGGCCGGATTCTCCCCCGGGGTTTGCTGCATGGAGGGCGGGCCGTAAGTATCGCACACGCGCACGCCGTTCCAGCTTTCTACAGGCTGCGGCGCGCGCCAGCGGTTATCCCCTACGGGCGGCGCAGCGAAGGGAATGCCCCGGAACACCGTAATATCGGGGTTACTCGTCGGCACACCGCGCACAGCGCCGCTTTCAATTATTGTCTGTGTCAGCATTGTCCATTCTCCTCTTCTCACCCGCTGTTTCCCCTTGTGACCCAACCGGGGTCTGCCGTAACAACACGTCAGACCCCGGTTTTCATGTACTTTTCAGTATAACAACCGGATCATCATTGTTTGGCGGCGAGCCAGGCGTCCAGTTGTTTCTGCTTTTCAGCGATGATGTCGTCCACACCTGCTTTTTTCAGATCAGCCTGGAAATCTGCAAGCATCTGATCGTCGCCCATGCCCAGCATCAGGGGCGCCAGATACTTGGAGCATACGTTGTTGCACGCGGAAATCTGATCCATCACATCCACGGAGTTAAAGCTGAAGCCAAAAGCCGGGGATTTGCGGCAGCTCTCGTTATCCGCACGGTAGCGGTCGATGCTGGCGGGGGTGATGGGCGTGCGCGGGTAAGCGATCCAGCTGTTGGGCATAAAGCCACTGGGGCTGGCCCAACCCACGTTGGAGGCGGTCACATCGGCAGACGGATAATCAATGCTGCCATCATCGAGAACTTTGTAGTGCACACCCTCGATCCCGTTAATGATGAGGTTGGCAACATCCGAGTCGGTGTACAACAGGTTCAACAGCTGCGCAGCTTCTTCTTTATGCTGGCTCAGTTCGGCGATGCACCAGGTAAAGCCCGCCGTGGTGGTCGTGGTCGCCCAGGGTTCGCTTTCGGCGGTGACACAACCGATCTTGAAGTCATAGTTTGCGGCACTGCTTTCCAGAACGTACTCGGGGCTGACGTTATCGGTAAAGCAGCCGAAGGTCAGGTGCTGGCCAAACAAAGCCATGGGAGCGTTTTGGCCGTTGATGGCGTCTTTGACGAAGAAATTGTTGTCGCCCCAGACTTTGGCGCGTTCCAAATCCTTCTTGTACAGGTCTGTCTCGTAGTAGTTCACGATTTTGGGCTGGGCGTTATCGTCCAGAACAATGCAGGCGTAGTAGTTGTCGTTGCCCAGCGTATCCATGTTGGGCCAGAACCACATGCCGCCGTAACCCGAGGAGACCATGGCCATATCCGGATACTTGGCCTTCACCTTCAGCAGCTCGGTGGTGAGGCTGTCGTAATCGTGCACATTCTCAGGCACGAAGCCGGCGGCTTCAGCCATATCGGCATTATAAAGGAAGTTGTTGCGCTTGCCGATGGATTTAATCGCCGGTGTGCCGTAGATGGAGCCGTCCACAGTCACAGTGTCAATGTAGGGTTGGATCAGCTTCAGCGTATCGGGGCCGTACTTCGCCAGCAAGTCATCAAGTTTGGCGATCGATTCGTTATCCGCAGCCACGGACAGCGGAACCGCGCCGAACATGTTAAACAGGTCGATGCTGCCATCGGCCAGCGCCAGGCTGACCAGCTTGCCGTAGTTACCGTAATCGAAGGGTACGATCTCTACCTTGAAGTTGTAGCCCTTCTCAGCCAGCATACTGTCGAGCTTATCCTCGATCATCTGAAGGTCGTGCAAATCGCTGAAAACGATGCAGGTGTTCATTTTGACGGTTACAGGCTCTTCGGCCAACACCGGTATAGCCGCCGAGAGCATCAGGAGGGTGAGGAGCAGCGCGATGACTTTTCTCATGGGGATACCTACCTTTCTTGTGTGTAAAATTCCATATCTCTATCTTCCGAAGAAGACAGTTCCGTTTTTATCGGCTACTTCGTGCTTTCGCCCAGCACAATAGCCCAGACCTTGTTATCCAACCCATGATCGCCGCTCTTGATGCGTTCGACAATCTCCGGCGTGGGCATCTGATCCGGTGCGAAGCAGACGCGCGCGGTAGCGTCAATGGGGTTTTGCAGCGGGATACCCGTTTTGTACTCCGCATACAGCGCCGGATGGAGGGCGTTTCGAATAAACTCATGATCCAGCGGCTCGATATAGTGGCCGGTGATCGCAGCCGTAAAGGGCAGCGCCAGCATCTTTTTCAGGCTTTCCGCATGTTGCTGTCTTGTGGCGGAGCCCGGGCCGAAGCACAGCGTGCTGGCAAATACCGCATCGCCGGTATACAGGTAGCCCAGCTCTTCCACATAGTAAGCGCGACCGCCTACGGAATGGCCGGGCACATTCAACACACGCAGTGTCAGCCCGCCCAGATCAAACACATCGCCCTCATCGCAGGGCAGCAACTCTCCAACGCCGCGATGCTTGAACTCTTCCAGATCCATGCCCTGTACGGAGTCCGGGCCGAGTCTGGCGATACGGTCCTCCGTCATGTGCTCGCGAAAGAACGTATAGTCCGCGCCGCGCGTAGAGGGAATATCCTCCGTACCCATATAAATAGGTTGGTGGAACTGCGCGTTTCCGCCGATGTGGTCCACATGGCTGTGCGTGTTGAAGATAAGCAGCGGTTTGTCCGTAAGCTTGCGCACGGCGGACGGCAGATCGCCAAAACCCAGTCCGCAATCAATCACAGCGGCCTTTTTGCTGCCGATGATCAGCTCGGTATTGGGATATTTACGATCCACGATGATACGGTACACATTTGAGACCGGATTAAGATAGCTGAAGTAGCGATCCAGCACAACCTGATCCTCCAAGTTCAGATTCATCCTTTCACACCTCCAATAGTAATTCCCTTGACAAAACCTTTTTGAAAGAACGGATACGCGATGAGCATGGGCAGCATGGCGAACACAGAGATCGCCATACGGCTGCCGACGCTGGGAATCTCAAAACCGGCGGTCATCATTTCGTTGGTACTGCTGTTACGCAGCGCATCCGCCGAGGATAAGATTCGGTTTAACAGGTTTTGGATGGTAAACAGGTCGGTACGCTTCACAAGATAGTACAAACCATTTTGCCAATCGTTCCAGTATGCCAGGCCGGACATGAAACCCACAGTGGCCAAAATGGGCAATGAAAGGGGCAGCACCACCTGCACGAAGGTGCGCATCTCGCTGGCCCCGTCTATGCGTGAAGCGTCCAGTATCTCCATGGGAATATTGGTGGTCAGGTATGTGCGCACCAGAATGACGGAGAAGCCGCTCATCAACAAGCCGGGTACGATCAGGGCCCAAAGCGTATCCTTTACGTGCAGCACCTGCGTGTACACCAGGTATGTGGGGATCAGACCACCGTTGAAGAGCATGGTGAAGAACACAAAGAAAGCGAAGAAATTGCGCCCTGGAAGCTCCTTGTTGGACAGCGGATAGGCGAACAGTGTGGTGATGGTCACGTTGGCAAATGTGCCCACCGCCGTAACAAGAAACGACAGGCCATAGGAACGCAGAAGTTTATCCTTGGACGCGAGCAGGTACTGATATGCACCCGTGCTTAGCTCGGAGGGGAAAAGCGAGTAGCCGTAGGTATACAGCGCCTTTTCCGACGTGAAAGAGGAAACGATCACCAGGAGCAGCGGTACGACACATATGATGGAGAGAAAAACGAATACTACGATGGCAACAGTTTGCGCTGTCTTTTTTTGCATTGTCGACATCTCCTTCGTTAGAACAGCGCACTCTCGGCCTCTAACTTACGTACCACCGCGTTGGCGGAGATGACGCAGAGGAAGCCGACGATGGACTGAATAAACCCGGCCGCCGAGGCCCGGCCGATGTTGTTGTCCTCAAGCAAGCCCCGGTAAACATAGGTGTCAATGGTACTGGTGGTGTTGTACAGCTGTCCGGAGTTCATAGGCACCTGATAGAACAGGCCGAAATCCGAGTAGAAGATATGTCCAATGGCAAATAACGTAAGAATGATAATTACATGCTTAAGCAACGGCAGCGTAATTTTGAAGATCATCTGCATCTTATTCGCTCCGTCCACCATGGCGGCTTCGTAATAGGTTTTATCAAAGCCCACAAGGGTGGCGTAGTAGATGATGCTGCTGTAACCGAAGGATTTCCACAGGTTGACACAGGTCAATATGACCGGCCAGTGCTGATCCTCGGTATACCAGGAGACCGGGGCTATGCCCAGGGGTTTGAGGAAAGAGTTGTTTATCATGCCATACTCTGCGCCAAAGAGCGCATACACGATATAGGCGATGATAACGTAGCTCATCAGGTAGGGAATCAGGATGAGGGTTTGGAAGGTCTGCTGGAGTTTCTTGCGCTGCACCTCGTTAAGGAGGATGGCCACCGTAACGGAGAGGACAGTGCCCAGCACCAGAAACACCAGATTGTACAGCAGCGTGTTCCTCACCAGCAGGGACAGGTCCTGACTTTTAATAAGAAACGAAAAGTTGCTGATACCGCACCATGGACTGCCCCATACGCCCTTGGTAAACTTGAATTTCTTAAAAGCGATCAGGAGACCGGGCATGGGCATGTAGTTATTAATAAGGAAGTAGATGATGCCGGGGAGCATCATCAGGTACATCGGAATGAACCGGATTACTTTGCGCGCCTTCTTGCCTTGCAGCAGTTTCACGCCATCCACTCCTTCTGCGCCCCAGGTGACGCAATTGTGTGTATCGGGGAAAAGACAGCAGGCCGTACGGAACGCCGCCCACAGCGGGACAGCGGTTCCGGCACGGGACTGTTAATGCGTGTTCACGTAGGCATCCAGAAGCACATCCATCAGCGGCGAGGGCGTCGCGTCTCCGGGCGTGGCCGTATCGGCAAACTCCATGCGTACAGGGTGCTCGGTCGTCAGGCGCGGCCACGTGGGCAGCGGCTTACCGTCCGTGCCCATGCCATTCGGATCGCCGTTCCACATAAAGTTGGCCCACGAATCACACATCTGCCGGGCCAGATCGTAGTGTTTGCCTGTGAAAGTCCGCCAGCACTTGGCGAGGTTTTCAAAGTAAAACCAGATATCCGAGGAATGGAAAGCGCCAGGGTGATCCCAGCCGGGAATCTCCGCTGAGAAGCGGCACATCCAGATTGGCTGCCTGTTCTCCGTTATCCGGTTAATCGCGTGGATGGCCAGATCAATGGCTGCGATCTGCCCCTTCTTATGGATGCTTTCCGCGTCATTCGCGCCCTCGAAAGCAGCCATGAAACGCTCCACATCGACGCCGTTCAGTCTTTCAGCCAGCGCGCGCAGCTCATCGCGGTTGTTCGCAGACGGCGCGATGTTCATCTCGATATCCGTGGAACTCATGAACAGCGGGCATTCCACATGCCCCGGCTGCAAGAACCATTCGTTGGTGGGCACCTTACAAAATACATTGTCGATCACCGAGCTCCACATGTGCGGCGACAAGCCGGAATGCACCGCCTTATCCAGCACCACGTCCGCATCGATTTTCCGCGCTTCCTCGATGGTAGCGGCGCCCAGCATGGACAGGAACTTCACGCCGTTCTCTTCTCCTTGCCGCAGATCCGTTTTAAAAGCCGCGCCATTGGAGAACGGCGGGATGAAAATACCGCTTTCGATGATAGCCCTCTGGAACAAACCCCGATTATCCGGATTGGCAAGCTGTGCGCAAACGCTCATACCGCCGGAAGACTGCCCACCGATGGTGATGTTTTCCGGATCGCCGCCAAAAGCCGCAATATTGCGTTTGACCCACTGGGTTGCATACTGTTGATCCAGAAAGCCGAAATTCGTGGGTGCATCGGGTGCTTCCCGGGTCAGATCGGGGTGTGCCAGGAACCCGAACACATTGAGCCGGTAGCTGACAGTTACCACCACCACACCGCGGCGGGCGATGCGTTCGCCATCAAACTCCATTTCGGCCGTATTGCCCACCTGCAAGCCGCCGCCGAAAAACCATACGTACACGGGCAGATGGCCGGACGGGGGTACCGGCATATCCTCCCTCTCGCGGTACTGGTCACCCACCCCAACAGGGTAGCCATCAGCAGGCGCCCAGATGTTCAGGTAGAGGCAATCCTCGCTCATGGGCAGGTCAAAATCCACCGCCCACTCCCGGGACCAGAAGTTGTCGCGACCGGGTTTGCCTTTATCCTGCATGGCAATAGGGCCGTACTCGAATGCCAGCCGATCTCCCTGCCATGAGGAGCAAGGTTGCGGGGCACGCCAGCGGTTATCCCCTACAGGCGGCGCGGCAAAGGGGATGCCCTTGAAGCTGGTGATACGCGGATCAGCTGCTGGCAAGCCCCGCACCCAACCGTTCTCTGTTTTAATGCGGCGGTTCATGTGTATTCCTCCATCCATTCATCACTCACGCTGTTGCGTTTCCAGTTCCGGTATGAACCACACGGTTATCTTTCCAGTTCCGTAGCGCAAAAACGTTTTTGCTTTATCTGGCACGATTATGGCGCAGCGTTTCTGTTCTGTCAACACCCAATATCGCTATATTTTAAAAGACTTTACCGCAGTCGCGCGTGAATGAATTGTAAAATGCAAAATCCTTTTTGCTTTCTATTGACAAATTGAGGAAAAAGTGCAATTATAAAGTATCTTAATTCACTGGCGAGCCGGTATCCGGTATGATGAAGGCACTGCAACATTCCAAAGAAGTACGCGCCTTCTCCAGAGACTGTGCAAAAACGCTTTTGAGGGGCAATCATCCGCCCTTCGAACTGGAGGGGATCGGTATGGCGCAAAAGCGGGTAGGCCTTAAACAAATCGCCGAATTGGCGGGTATGAGCATGGGCAACGTATCGATGGTGCTCAGCGGTCGCGGAGACGAAGCCCGCATCAGCAAAGCCAGTCAGCAGCGCATTCTGGACGCAGCCAAAGAGCTGCAATACAAGCCCAACGTATACGCCAAACGCCTTCGCATGCAAAACGCGAGTCGGCTTATTATCGCTGTGTTTTTCGCCCCAACGCGTCATGTGGCTGTGGTTGGCAGTTTTTTTGCTGGTATCCACGATCTGCTGGCGGGCGACAAGGACGACATGAAGCCCGAAATCGTGCTCTATCCCTACACGCAGGGGCAGTTACGCGACGCGGACGAGCAGATCCACCAGACCTGTTTCAACGGTGCGGTGTTTATGGGAATGTCCACGGATGACATGAACTATCTGGAAAGCCTTGAAATCCCCGCACCCATCGTATTGTTCAATCGTGTATCCGCTCATCATCACTACGTGTATGCCGACAACGCAAACATCGGCGAGATTGCGGCGCGCGTGTTTGCCCAAAAAGGTTTGCACAACGTATACCTGGTGACAGGGCGAAATGTTTCCATCGCCGGGGAGGAGCGCGAGCAGGGCTTTATCAACGGATGCCAGCGGCTGGCGCTGCATTTGCCGGAAACGCATGTGCTGCGTGTAAGTAACCGTTATGAAGGTGGCAAAGAGGCCGCGCAATTGATTCCCGACGGCCCGGATATGCCGGATGCCATCTTCTTCTCCGAGGGGTTGATGGGTGCCAGCGCGCTGCACGAACTGCAGGTGCGGGGCTTCCGTATCCCCGAACAGATCAGTTTGCTGTGCTACAGTGGCGGCAGCAGCGAAGGATACACCATTCCCACGCTTTCCACCATCCAGATGCCTATGGAGGAGATGAGCCGGGACTGTCTGGTACTGCTGCAACAAGCCATCCAGCATCCGGAGCGCGGGCAGATGAGCATTACGCATAAGCCAATATTAGAAATCCGCGAAAGCATTGTGATATAGTACAGATAATAAGACGATTCATTTTCGCGGATGGCGCGATGGAATGCTTGGAAATGCAGCGCAAAAGCAACGATGAATACCGTTCGCATAAAGAAGAAGCAAATGATCTGCCAGTTCCAGGAGCCACCCCCATGCAGGCTTTTCATATTTATTATTTCAGTGATAGCAGTAACAATTTCAACAATTGGGGGCAATTCAGGGGCAGCTGCATTTTCGAAGATGCAAACATAGTAATAAGCAACCTGAGTGCGCATCGGCCTCATCAGAAGCACAAAGACCCCGCAGGCTTTGCAACCTGCGGGGTTTTCTTCTGGAGCTGATGACGCGATTCGAACGCGTGACCTCATCCTTACCAAGGATGTGCTCTACCGACTGAGCTACATCAGCCCATTTTTTGGGCAACGGTGATATAATACACGAACACGCTGTAAAATGCAAGACTCTGCGGCAATTTCCGCGTAAAAAATGTGGGCCAGCTGTGCTATATGTTCCTTTTCTTCCTTTGAGAATTTGCGGATGGTTGGATCGGATGTTATAATAAAAATGAAGTAATGTGGTAGAAAAAACCGGTTTTGCTCTGTGCATTAATAAAAAACACCTTCCCAATGCGTTTTGGATCTGCCAAGCGCAATGGTTTGTGTCTTACGAACCCATGGGTTACGGAAAACGCAGGAGGATGAAGGGTGATGACGCGGTGCTATTTCAAGACCATTATCATGATGGGCAATCTATTGCCGTAGTGAATGCGACCGGCGCCTTGCATATCCATAATGACTTCACAAACTATACGCTTTTCCCATGGCATTGCCATTCGTTTTATGAACTGCAATATTATGTGGATCCCATAGATGGCAACGCTACCGGGACGGATCGGATGTTTAAACTTTTTGCGCCCTTCCAGCCTCACTCCTGTGAGGACGAAGGCTACCGTTACTCTTTGATGGTGCAGTTCAGCCAACAGTTTGTAAGGTTGAGCGTGCCTTCGCTCCCGGAAGGAGCTATGCTGCGCATGGCAGCCAGCAGTATCAGCACGGACGGCATTCATCTTGCTAAAGAGGGTCCGACGGACCAGTTACTGCGGAAAATAGCAGACGTTATTCCATCTTATTATGATGATTGCGAAACCGAAGCGCATAACCGGTTATCGGTAGCCTGGCACACCCCGCTTCACGAGCTGCATCTGAACAGTGACCTGCTTCAGCTTCTTCTGTGTTTGCTGGAGGCGGGAATGATCATGATAACCTACGATGGCATCATGAATCTGGGCACCCATTTTCAGCACCTGGTTTCCCGGATCATCTCGTCTCCGGAAGAGCATCTTTCCATGTCCGACGCGGCGGCACTGTCTCACATGAGTTACGGCGACTTCAGCCGAAATTTTAAAAACACAACAGGGTACGGTTATACCGAATTCTGTAATATGTCCCGCATAGGTCGTGCGGAAGAATTGCTTCGTTTTGAGGATATCAGCACCACGGAACTGGCGGAACGGCTCAATTTTGGCTCAGTCAGTTACCTGAACCGCGTTTTTCTGCGCTTTACCGGGTTGACGCCAACCGCATATAAGGCAATCTGTCATCACGAGCCGAGTAAAAAAGGACTATAATTCCGCAAAATCGAATATTGTTTGTGGTAAATTAAAGGCCGTATAATACATTCAATAGTGAGCTTTCTGAATATCAAAAAGAGAGCGTTTCACAAATTTCATCATCGAGGAGGAACTGTCTATGTGGAAAAAAATCACAGCCCTTATGTTAACCTTAATCCTGGTTGCTTCTCTGTGCAGCGTCGCCAGCGCGGAGACCACACCCCTGTCCGGCAAGCTGACCATCTGGGCCTGGGGCGCGGATGCGGAAGCCGAGCAGCGGAAAGCCATCATTGAAACCTTTATCGCCGCGCATCCCGAACTGGAAGTGGAGTATTCCATCATCCCCACCGCCGATTCCGTATGGGACCAGAAAGCTTCCGCTGCCCTGTCCAGCGGTTCTGCTCCCGACGTTATCCAGATGTCTCCCGATTATTTCGGCATGAACACCAAATATTACATGGACCTCAATCCCCTTGTGGAACGTGACGGGGTAAAGCTGGACGAAGTACTGCTGCCCGGCATGATCGACGGCTACTATGATGCCGACGGAAAACTGGAAGGCTTCCCCCTCCATTCCAACTGCTTCTACATGGCCATTAACAAGGATATGTTCGACAACGCGGGCGTTGCCTATCCCGAAGCGGGTTGGACCATGAACGACCTGCTGGACTGGGGCACCAAATTCGTCGGTGGCGAAGGCGCCAACCAGACTTTTGCGATCGCCAAGCATTGGGTAATGAACAACATCATGCTCTATGCCGGCGGCGGCGTGCCCTACTCTCCCGATCTGCAGACCTGCTATATGAACAGCGCCGATATCACCAAGAGCCTGGAACTGTATCAGAAGCTGATTACCGGCGGTCTGATGCCCAATGATACCGAAAGCAAAGCGATCCCCTCCGCCGTACTTTTCGAAAGCGGCCTGTGCGCCATGTATCCCTGCGGCGGTTTCGAAGCGGAGAGCTTCCTGAATGACTGCGCCGAGAACGGGATCAACGTTGCATTCGTGCCCATGCCCAGCGGCGTGAGCGATGGCAAAGAGATCAATGTCCAGTACGCTACCGGCTGGGCCATCACCCAAACCGCCAAGAACGTGGACGCGGCCTGGGAATTCCTGAAAGAATCCGCTTATGCCAACGAGGATATGTGCAAAGCTACGGCCACCTGCGGCATCCCCGCTTCCAAGGCAGTTGCCGAAAATTATTACGCAAAAATCGAGTATCCCGGCTTCGGCACCACCTTTAACGACTACATGGTTGCTCATCTGGGCGCCGCTCACCTGAATCCCTTTGGCGGCACGTTGGCTTCCACCGGTGATATCTGGGCCACCATGGTGCAGGCTGTAACCATGGACGGTCAAACCCCGGAAGATACCATGACGAAGTATGCACAGCAGTGCATGGACGAGTTCGCCAGCTACGGTTTCAACACCAGCATCAAAGCAAACTAAATTGATTAACGGTAAGGCGCGGGGGAAAGAACCTTCTTTCCCTCGCCCTTTCGTTCGCAGGTGGAGTAAACAATGAAAAAGAGTAGCATATCCGGGTTTGAACGTCGGAATACGAAGAATTTCTACGCCTTCATTTCCCCCTGGTTGATTGGTTTTTTAGTGCTGACGGTCTATCCCATGTTTGAGTCTTTTCGTCTTTCCCTTACGGATACCGGCTTTACCGGAACAGGCGGCTACATAGGCTTCGCAAATTTTCTAACCGCCTTCACCGCCGATACGCGCTACTGGATTTCCTTCCGGAACACCCTCGTTTACGTACTGATGTTTGTACCCCTAAACCTGATCCTGTCCTTTTTCCTGGGCTGGCTCCTGAGTCGCAAAGTCCGCTGTTTGGGTTTTTTCCGCAGCGTATTCTATATCCCTTACTTAACCGCCGGCGTCGCCGTAACCATCATGTGGGGCTGGCTGTTTAACGGCAGCTACGGCCTCATCAACTATGTATTATCCATGTTCGGCATCTCCGGACCTAACTGGTTAGGGGATAAAAATACCGCTCTGATGTGCATCGTTTTAATGAACCTCTGGTCCATCGGCAATAATATCCTGATTATGCTTTCCGGCATACAGGATATCCCCCAATCCTATTACGAAAGCGCTGAAATCGATGGCGCCTCCACGTTCCGGCAAATTTTTACCATCACCATCCCCCTCAGCACCCCCACCATTTTCTTCAACCTCGTAATCGGCATCATCAACGCCTTCCAGCTGTTCAATCAACCCTACATCCTGACCGACGGAGGCCCGGTGGACTCCACCCGGACCATGTCCATGCTGGTATTCCAGAATGCCTTTGAATACGGCAAGATGGGGTATGCGTCGGCTGTAGCGTGGACTCTGTTTGTCGCGATTATGGCGATTACGCTGATCGTCCAATCCACCTCCCGTAAATGGGTTTTCTACGGGGATTGATGGGAGAGCATGACAATGAGAAAAAATTCTTCCTACCGTACCAGACGGGCTGTCGGCCGTACTTTAGTTTACATCATTCTGATTCTTTGCACGGTCATCAGCATTATGCCGTTTCTCTGGATGATCCTGACCTCTGTGAAATCCACCGCGGAAGCGTACCGTTTTCCGCCTTCCATCATTCCGAAGAAATGGTTATGGATTAACTATACCAACGGTTTGGGCAAGGCGAACTTCCTGCTGTTCTTCAAAAACACAGTGCTTGTTTCCCTTCTGTGCACGGTTGGCACCGTGATTTCCGCCCAGGTTGTGGCCTACGGTTTTGCGCGTTTCCAGTGTAAAGGCTCAAAGCTCTGGTATACCCTGATGATGGCCACCATGATGTTGCCCAGCCAGGTAACCCTGATTCCGCAGTATCTGCTGTACCTCAAAATGGGGATGGTAGACACCTATTGGCCGCTTATTATCCCCGCGTGGCTGGGCGGCGGCGCGTTTAACATTTTCCTGTTCATACAGTTCTTCCGTACCCTGCCCAAAGAACTGAATGAAGCCGCTTACATCGACGGCGCTTCAACGCTGCAAACGTTCGTTCATATTATGATGCCGTCGGTAAAATCCGTATCGCTGTGTGTGCTGGTGATGTCGCTGGTATATAATTGGAACGATTTTTTCCAGCCCTTGATCTACATCAACAGCACGCAAAAGTTTACGCTGGCGATTGGGTTGCAGTTCCTCAACAGCTCCATGGGGCAGACGAAGATCGGGCAGATGATGGCCGTTGCCGTCACCACCATGATTCCTGTGCTGATTATCTTTTTCCTGTGCCAGCGTTATTTTATCGAAGGAATCAAAATGTCCGGAATCAAGGACTGATACGAAGAAGCATCGTTTTTACGCCCAATTTCATTTCTGAAATTGGGCGTATCTTGATTTTTTTCTGTAAATGATACCCTTCTTCTTTTCGAAAAAGTTCGGCATCCAGGCCGGCTTTCTGTCCTCCGGCCCGTTGCCATTGAACGCTCCCGGCGATTATGCGTCGGCGCGGGGCGCGGCAACGCTTTCGCGCTTCACCAGTTCAACATCCAGCTCGATCTTTACCACGCACTTCAGGTTGATGTCGCTCGCGATTTGCAACAGCGTGCGCACCGCCACAACGCCCATCTCCTGCCGGAATACTTTGATGGACGTAAGCGAAGGCATATGGAACTGACACAGCTGCACATCGTCCATCCCGATCATGGAAACGTCGCGGGGGGTCGCGTATCCTTTTTCCGCAAGCGCGCGCATACAGCCGACCGCCATGATGTCATTTCCCGCAAAGAAAGCGGTGGGCGGTTTACGCCCGCTTTCCAGCAGTGCCAGCATATCGCTGTACGCGCCGTCCAGTGTGGGCGTTACGCGCCAGAAGCTGCTATCCTCTACCGGCAGCCCGCCTTCTTCCATCGCCGCCTCATAGCCTTTTCGCCGATAGCGCATGTTGCTGAACTCTACCACGCTTGTAATGTGCCCGATCTGGCGATGCCCCGCCTCCCGAAGCGCGTTTACCGCCATGTAGCCGGCGTTATAATTGTTCATCACGACGGCGTTCACTTTTTCATGCCGGAACAGATTATCCAGCACCAGCAGCGGAGAGTTGCAATGCTCAAAACAGGCCAGATCCTCGGCATACATCTCCGTGCCCAGCAGGATCACGCCCGCGCACTTTTCCGCGCATATGCTGCGGATTCGCTCGCGGTAATCCGCGTCCTGCTGGCTGTGAATGTGCGTGATGATCAGTTCGTGGCCCTGCGCCTGGCACTCCCGCTCGATGCTTTCCACCAGTTCCATAAAAAACTGCGTGTCCATCACGACCAGACCGTGCCGCTTGAACATTACAAGGCGGACATAGCTTTTTTCAGGTGCGGTTTTCTGAGGCTTTCACGCTGCTGTACCCCATCTCGTTTGCGAGCGCGCGAATCTGCGCGGCAATTTCCCTGCTCACCCCGGCGCGCCCGTTCAGCGCGTTGCTGACTGTCGCGGGAGAAACGCCTGCCCTGGCCGCGATATCCCGGACCCGAATTTTCATCTGCATGCATCCTTTCGGTTCGCAGTTTACTTCCCATATAATGTATTATCATAACACACAACAAAACAAACGCAACAACAAACTGAATATTTGGCAAATCACCCGTCTATGCCTTCAAAACACACGTCAGGCATACCCTCCGCAAGCTGAACAGCCTGCCAGCCCCATCAGCGGTGACGATAAACCTCCCAGCCCATATAGTTCCCCAGCGCCTCCTCCAGCACATCGGCGCAGGTGGTTTGCGTAAGCGCCACGTGGTGTTCAAAGCCGTTACGGGTCAGATATCGCATCAGCTCGTTCAAATGCGGCACTTCGCATACGGCAACGCCGCCAAACGTGGGCAGCGGATCGTCCGTAAAGCGGCCTTCGCCCAGATAGCACTTGATTTTACCATGCTTATCGTCCGTCGTCACCTTCAGATACGTCATTTCCGACGGACGCACCCGACCCTTGAGCGCGCCAAAGCTGACCTCCGTGCCCAGCGTCGTGGCAAGGATGTCCAGATTGGCAATTTCGGGTTTTTCCGCGAACGCGCAGGCCGGATAGTTGCTGCAATGAACGTTGATGCACTTATCCGGAACATTCTGATAGTTATTATTCCAGTCCTGATAGATGGGGGGCACATCCCCCGCCCGGAGCAGGGCCAGCATGCTGACTGCACCCATGACGTCCGTTTCGCATGCCGACGGCAGCCCTCGCTGCCCCATCATCGACATGCAAAGGCACATCGCGCAGCCATAGTTGGCCTCCACGCTGTCCCAGCACTGGATGGCGCTCGCGTCGCAGTGATGATCGCGCATCCACTGATCCACCGAGATGCACAGCTTCGCCTGGCGTTCCAGCTTCTGCTCCTCCGTGCACGGGGCCACGCTGCCATAAGCGCGAATTTCCGCGACCTTATCCTGCACGGCCTTCTCATCCGCCAGCGCGGCGATGTCCGCCAAAATCTCGCTGAAATCCTCTGTTTCCACCGTAATCCCGCTCTGTTGCAGAAGCTTCTCGGAATAACGCACGGTACGGAAGGGCATCACGCGCGCGCCGATCTGCGCGATACGCGCCGTTCGGATGGTTTTCACCACGGCGCACACGTGCGCGAAACGATCCACATCCGCCCTGAACTCCTCACCGTCCACGGCGCAGGTATGGCGGCTGGTAAGCGTGTAGCGGATACCGTACTGGTAAAGGTTATTGCACAGGCTTAACTTCCCGCAGAACGCGTCGCGGCGGTTTTCCAGCTGGAGCTTGTCAAAATCATCGTCGCATGCCTGAATCAAAATCGGGCAGTCCAGGCGGCTCCATTTCAACGCGTCGGCCACACCCGTTTCCTCCCCGAAGTTGGGCAGGCAAACGATCACGCCGTCTATCGTATCCGCATGCGCCCGAAAAAGCGCCGCGCATTTCTGTGCTTCCTCATAAGTCATGGTCTCCCCCATAAAGGTGTCGTCCGTAGAAAGCGTTACGATCGAATGTCCCCATTCCGTCAGGCTTTTCAGCAGCTTCTCCCGTGCCGTAATCACCAGATGATCCGGAAAAAAACTGCGGTTGCTGATCACCACGCCAAATGTCGCCATTGCGAGTCCTCCATTTCAATCGGCGCGTCGCGCCGCCCTTGTATCCGCTACTGTCTGCATTGCTTTACGGCTTTTTTCCAGCCGGTCAGCAGGCTCTCCCGTTCTTCCCGGCCCATATCGGGCAGGTAGGTTTTTCCCCCGCGCTGCGCCGAAAAAATTTCGTCCCCGAAAACGCCAACGCGCATGCCCGCCATACAGGCCGCGCCCAGCGCGCTCAGTTCGCTTTGCGCCGCGCAACGCACCGGGCAGCCAAGCAGATTGCTTTGAAACTGCATTAAAAGCGCGTTGCACGTCACCCCTCCGTCCACGCGCAGTTCGCTCAGGGGCTTGCCTGTGTCGCGCTCCATGGCGGCGACAATTTCCGCGTCCTGATACGCGATGCTTTCCAGCGCCGCGCGGATGATATGGGCACGCGTCGTGCCGCGATGAATCCCCGCGAGTACCGCGCGCGCGTCCGCATCAAAATATGGCGCGCCCAGCCCCGAAAACGCGGGGATAAAGTACGCGCCCTCCGTGCCGCGAACGCTTGCGGCGATAGACTCCACGTCGGCAACATCGTCAATCAGCCGCGCCTCGTCGCGAAGCCAGCACAATGTATCCCCCGAAGAAGTCACATTACCCTCCAGCACATAGCAGGTTTTTCCCCGAAAACCAAAACCGACCGAAGTGGAAAGTCCGTTCGATGAGGAAACGCATGCGTCACCAACGTTCATCATTACGCTGCTGCCGGTGCCATAGGTTGCCTTCGCCATCCCCGCGCACAGGCAGCCCTGCCCGAACAGCGACGCATGGCTGTCGCCCATCACGCCGGTGATCGGCACGCCTGTATGCGTGCGGCCAAAATCCCCATCGGAAGGGGTGATGTCCGGCAGACACGCCCTCGGGATTCCGAACAGCGCCAGCAGACCGGCATCCCATTGAAGCGTATGAATATCGCACAGTTCAGTGCGGCTTGCATTGCTCACATCGGTACGGAAGACCGCGCCGTTCGTGAGGCGGAAGATCAGATAGCTGTCCATGGTGCCGATGCAAATCTCGCCGGCTTCCGCGCGCTTTTGCCATTCCGGGTGCCCCCGAAGCGCAAACGCCGCCTTTGCCGCCGGATAATAGGCGGACAGCCGGAGCCCCGTTTTGGCAAGCACTTCGTTCGCACTGGGCAGCAGATCCCGGCAGAGCGCCCCGGCGCGCACATCCTGCCAGACAATCGCATTCCCCAGAGGAATACCGGTCGCGCGTTCCCAGATCACGGTGGTTTCCCGCTGGTTGCTGATAGCGATCGCACGCAGCTCCTCCGGGGCGCAATCGCGCGTAACCGTCTCTATGCCTGTCCGTACATTCTGCCAGATTTCCTCCGCATCCTGTTCCACATACCCGGAGCGAGGAAAAAACTGCGCGTGTTTTTTTGCGCAGCGCGTGACGATCCCGCCCTGCCGGTTCACCAGAAACACTTTGCTGGCGGATGTGCTCTGGTCGATCGCTACGATATATTCATCCATATTTCACCGCCACTGCCGAACGGTCTGGGCGATTCCCTGCGGCGTAAGCCCGTAATGCTCGAAAACCTCGCCGCTTGTACCGCTGTAAAGTTTCTCGTCCGGCAGGCCGAGAATGCGCATCCTCGTTGGCTTGTACTGCGAAAGTACTTCCGCCACCGCCCCGCCAAGCCCACCGTGTATATTGTGCTCCTCCACGGTCAGCACAAACCCGGTGTCGGCCGCCTCCAGAATCGCCGCCTCATCCAGAGGGCGGATCGTATGCATATCATAAACGCTGACGCCAATCCCATCGCATGCCAGCAGTTTCGCCGCCTCCAAAGCGATCGAGACCATCTCTCCACACGCGATCACGGCGGCGTCCCGGCCCGAACGCAGTCGGTTTGCCTGGCCGGGAATGAAGCGCGCGCCGTCGTCATAGATCGTTGGCACGGCGGCGCGACCCATGCGAACATAGGCCGGGGCATCGGACTTTGCCAGGTATCGGGTTAACGCCGCGGTCTGCGGCCCGTCGGCCGGCAGGAAAATTTCGAGTCCCGGAGTAGCGCGCATCAGCGCAATATCCTGCGTAGCATGGTGCGTGGAGCCGAGCGCGCCATAGCTCACCCCGCCCGATACCCCGATGATCTTCACATTGGCATGGCTGTAACCGACATCCACCTTCACCTGTTCGGCAGAGCGAAGCGTGTAGAAGCACGCAGGCCCGCATACGAACGGGCGCAGGCCGCCGTTCGCAAGGCCCGCCGATATGCCGATGGCATCCTGTTCGGCAATGCCGCACTCCACAAACTGGTTGGGCAATTCGTCCGCAAAATCCGTCAGGGTTACGCTGCCGCGGCTGTCCGTCGCGACCGCGAAAAGGGAGGGGTCTTCGCGCGCCAGCTCCAGCAGCGTTCGCGTAAAAGCTATCCGTGCCGCTTCCGTATTCATGCCCACTCCACTCCTCCCACGCCCAGCGCGGCGTATGCCGCCTGCAGCTGTTCCTCCGAAGGCACCTTGTGGTGCCATTCCTTTCGGTTCTCGGCAAAAGGCAGCCCCTTGCCTTTAACCGTATGGGCAATCAGGCAGTGGGGCCTGCCCGCAGGATGGGCTCCATGGAAGTAGGCAAGCAGCGCCTGCATATCGTTTCCGTCACACTCGCATACGTCCCAGCCGAAAGCGGTCCACTTGCCGCGCAAGTCTTCCAGCGCCATGGTGGATTCCGTGGGGCCGCTGATTTGCAGGCCGTTCCGGTCAATGATGGCGTACAGATTATCGAGCCGATCGTTTGCTCCCGCCATCGCCGCTTCCCAAACGCTGCCTTCGCCCAATTCTCCGTCGCCCATCACCACGTAAGCGCGGTAATCGCGCCCCGTGCGTTTGGCGGCAAGCGCCATGCCGACTCCCACGGACAGGCCGTGGCCCAGCGCGCCTGTGCAGACCTCAATTCCGGGGATCGCGTTATTCGGGTGCCCAATCAGTCGGCTGCCCGCCTGCGAAAAAGTGCGCAGTTCTTCTTTCGGAAAAAATCCGCGATCCGCCAGAATCGCGAGATAGCCCTCCACGCTGTGCCCTTTGCTTAAAAGGAAGCGGTCGCGGTCGGGATACAGGGGCATATCCGGGCGAACGTTCAGCACGTCATAATACAGCACAGTCAGAATATCCAACACGCTCATCGCGCCGCCGGTGTGCCCGGTTTTTGCGCGGTATATCATCGTAATGGCATCCGCCCGTCTTAGATTTGCAAGAATCCGCAGTTCGCTGGCATTCATACAGGTTTTCCTTTCCGATCCTTTCGGGGAGGCCCGTCAGGATTTAGCAAATGCAATATAGCACGCAGGCTAAACATTGTCAACTATTTTGCTGATTATGTTGCATTTAGTAAGTTAATTTTTGTTATCCGCAAACTGCTGTTTTCAGCTTTCGTTTGCGGCGCACGTCCTTGTATCGGCCCGCCGAATCCGCTGGGGACACAAACAGTCCCTTGTTCCGATCGAAGGTTGTGATCCTGCCGTGCGGAGAAAAGCTATGTATTTATCGGTTCTCTTCCGCTTGTTTTTCATTACGGTTCGTCATCGGTATATATAAATATTTAAAAATATTTTGCAAAATTCGCTTGACATAACGGAGCGCATGTGTATACTGTTTAGCTGTATGGTGCATGTGCGTTTATCTGTCTGCAGACAGGGACAACCGGGTTACTCAAACACACGGATTTATGAGGAGGGTCACTATGTCGATCAAAAAGGTGTTGGCTTGTGTTCTTGCGTTGACGCTTTGCGTATCCCTCACAGCCGGTTTCGCGGAAACCGCCCCGGTAGAACTTACCTATTGGGCCCACAGCGGCGTAAAAACGTCCATCGAGCCCATGACCGAAGCCTACCTCGCGGCGCATCCCGAAGTGAAGATCACCGTTTCTTACTATGCCACCGACGATATCAAACCGGCGCTGAAAGTTGCCGCTTCCTCTGATACGTTGCCCGATATGTGGTTTAACTGGGGTGGAAGCCTTGCCGGGTACTACGTTACCAACGGCTGCACCTACGACCTCACCCAGTATGCCGCCGATCACGACTGGCGCTCCCTTTTCAACGGCGGCGCGCTGGACCTGTGCACGCTGAACGGTCAGCTGGCAGGCATTCCCACCAGCATGGCGATGCTGTCCATGTATTATAAGAAAGACGTTTTTGAAAAGTGCGGCGTGGCTGTGCCCACCACCTTTGACGAACTGGAAGCCGCCTGCGCGAAGTTAAAGGAAAACGGCGTCGTGCCCTTCGCGACCGCCGGTATGTACGGCTGGCATCTGATGCGCATCATTGAACAGCTGATTGAATACTACGCCGGTCCCGAACTGCACGATCAGCTGCAGAACATGACCACCAGCTGGGATTGCGACGCAGTCATCAAAGCCCTCACCAAGTATCAGGAATGGGTGCATAAGGGATATTTCCCCGATGGCTTCATCACCAGCAGCCCCGACGATACCGAAATGCTGCTTGCCTCCGGTCAGGCCGCCATGGACCCCGAAGGCCAGTGGTTTGACAACACCGCCACCAACGACGGCCTCGATATCAGCGAGTTCGACTGGTTCCCCTTCCCCAACGGCACAGGCCGCATCTCTGCCTTCGGCGAAATGGTTCAGCTGAACAAAAAGCTGACCCCCGAACAGGTGGACGCAGCCGTGCAGTACGTCACCTACATCTTCGCCAATGATACCGCTCACCAGCTGGCGCTGCCTTCGGCAAACTTCTCCTATCCGGAAACGCAGCCTCACGCCGAAAAGGTGTTTGAGTATGCCAAGACCGCCGGTTCCTTCACCATCACGGATCAGGCGTTCCCGACCGAAGTCGCCGACGTGCTGTTCAGCCAGCAGGATGCTTTGGCCATGGATTCCACAACGCCCGAGCAGGCCGCCGCTGCGATTCAGGCCGCGGTTGAAAAATATCTCGCCGCCAAGTAATATGTAAAGAAGCAGCTGGCCCTCGTCTTGCAATGAGGCGAGGGCCACGCTATTCTGTTCAGATCGTGTGGGGGACATATGGAAAACAAACGTACCGAGTCTGCCGCCATCCTGTTTTTGCTGCCGGCTACCGTGATCTATCTTTCCGTGATCGTGTTTCCTGTTTTCTATTCCCTGTATCTCAGCCTTTTTACCGGAAGCGGCATCAACAACTGGACCTTCTGCGGGGTGCAAAACTATACCGCGCTGTTTAAGGACAGCATCTTTCTGACTTCGTTTGGCAATTCCGTAATCTGGATGGTACTGTCGCTGATCTTCACAACGGGCCTTTCGCTTCTTCTGGCCGTGATTTTAAACCGCAGTTTTCCAGGCCGCACGTTTTTCCGCGGACTGTTTTACTTGCCCGCTGTGGTAGCGCTCATTGCCGTCGCCATCACCTGGCGGTGGATTTACCATCCCACGTTCGGGTTCATCAATCAGCTGCTTTCCGCCTTCGGAGTTAAAACGGGGCAAGCCTGGCTTTCTCAGCCCCAGTCTGCGCTGCTGGCGTGCTTTTTCGCCGCGCAATGGCAGGCCATTGGTCAGCCGATGATCCTGTTCCTTGCCGGATTGCAAACCATTCCCAACGATGTTATGGAAGCTGCAGTTATTGACGGGGCGGGCAGTTTCCGCCGCTTTATCAGCATCACCATTCCGCTTCTGCGCAACACGTTTGTCGTGGTCATCTCCACGCTGATGATGGGCGCGCTGAAGGTATTTGATATTATCATCGGCCTTACCGACGGCGGCCCTAATAACGCGTCGCAGGTGCTGGCCTCCTACATGTATTCGCAGACGTTCGAGTATAACCACTGGGGATACGGCGCTGCGATCGCCTGTTTTATGGTTCTGCTGATGGCTTTCATCGTTATTCCCTACGTAAGTTTCACCGCCAGGAATCAGGAGGATCGCTAGGATGAAGAAAAAGTTGTCGCGTCCGGGCACCTGGCTGATGTACGGTGTTCTGCTGCTCCTGTCTCTGATCTGGATCGCGCCGCTGTTTACGCTGATTGCAACCGCCGTAAAAACCAAAAAAGATTTCTTCAGCGGCCTCGGGCTGTTCCAATTTCCCAGCACCATTGCCTGGAGCAACTTTCAAGCGGCTTTCACAACGGGGCATTTGCTGCGTTACATGAGAAACGACCTGATTATCTGCTGCATGAAAGTTCCGCTGGGCATCCTGCTGGAAGCGATGGCCGCCTTTGCGCTTACGCGCCTGCGCGTGCGTCACCGCACAGGACTGTTCATCTTCTTTCTGGTCGGCATGATGCTGCCCATGCAGGTGGCGCTGGTGCCCATCAGCGTGGTTTTCAACAAGCTGAACCTGTTCAACACCTATTTCGGTCTGTTTTACGTGTACGTCGGTTTCGGCCTGTCGTTTGGCATCCTGGTGTTCCGCGGATTTTTCCAGAGCATCCCCAAAGAAATGGACGAGGCCGCGTATATCGACGGCTGCAACAAGTTCCAGCTGTTCACGCGCGTAATTCTGCCGCTGGCGAAACCCGCCACCGCCACGCTGCTGATCAGCGACTTTTTAGCCACCTGGAATGAGTTTCTGCTGGCGAACGTTATTATTACCAACGACGGGCTGAAAACGGTGCCTACCGGCATACTGACGTTTGTGGGGCAACACGGCACCGATTACGGCGGCCTGTGCGCCGGCGTGCTGATCAGTATCGTCCCCGTGATGATCGTATACTTCGTTTTCCAGAAATATTTCGTCGCCGGTATGGCAGGCGCCATCAAGCAATAAAAACGCGGAGGAATGGTTATGGAACCGTTGTTTACCAAAGCGGTGGATCGCTGGGACGTTTTCGAATGGTCCTGTCACGGCCCCACAGAAAACAACCCCTTTACGGATCAGTGGCTGAAAGCCGAGTTTTCCTGCGGGCTGGAGAGCCTCTGCGTAGACGGTTTTTACGACGGCGACGGCGTCTACCGCGTTCGGTTTATGCCCTCCCGCGAAGGTACATACCGCTTCCGCATCACGACAAGCTTCCCGTTGGAAAACGCGGAAGGCACGTTCACCGTGGGCGCTCCCCAGGCCGGGCGGCATGGGCCGGTACGGGTTGCGGATACCTGGCGCCTTGTGTATGAGGACGGTACGCCCTACCTTTGTTTGGGCACAACCTGCTATGTATGGGCTTTACAGTCCGACGAGCTGGTCGCGGAAACACTCCAGACGCTCTCCCAAAGCGCGTTTACCAAAATCCGTTTTTGTATTTTCCCAAAACATTATGCCTATAACCTGCACGAACCGTACAGCTATCCGTTTATCGGAACGCCGATGGACTCCTCCGTGCTGACGGATCAGAACTTTGGCGACTACAACGAGCTTTCCTCCGGGAACGAATGGGATTTCACACGCTTCAACCCCGCGCATTTTCAGCGGCTGGAACGGTGCATACAGGCGCTGGGCAGATTGGGGATTGAAGCGGACCTGATCCTGTTCCATCCTTATGACCGATGGGGCTTCTCCTGCATGCCGCAGGAAGCGGATCTGCGCTACCTGCGATATGTGATCGCCCGTTTCTCCGCTTATCACAACGTTTGGTGGTCGCTTGCCAACGAGTATGACCTGATGAAGCATAAAACGCTTGCCGACTGGGAAAAGATCGCGCAGGTTCTATGCGAGAACGACCCGTACCGTCACCTGCGGTCCATCCACAACTGCTTCCATTTTTATGATTACAACCGCCCCTGGATTACACATTGCAGCATCCAGCGCAACGACCTTTACAAGAGCGCCGAGCTGACCAACCAGTGGCGCGAACGCTACCGCAAGCCGGTCGTGCTGGACGAAATCGCCTACGAGGGCAACATCCAGTATGGATGGGGCAACCTGACGGGCGAGGAAATGACGCGGCGTTTCTGGGAAGGTGCTTTGCGCGGCGGATACCCCGGACACGGCGAAACTTTCCTCGATCCGTCGGGCATTCTGTGGTGGTCGCACGGCGGAACGCTGCACGGCGACAGCCCGGCACGGATCCGTTTTCTTGCCGGGGTGCTGCGGCAGGTGCCGGAGGGGTTGCAGCCCAATCCCGAAGCCTCATGGGATGAGGTGGGCGCCGTTTCCCTGTCGGGCACGCAGTATCTGTATTACTACAGCTTCATGCGCCCCGGATTCCGCGATTTCCACATGGAAGGCCGGTACGCCGTTACGGTCTATGATACGTGGAATATGACAGAGGAAGACAGAGGCGTGTATACCGATTCCTTCCGCATCCAGCTGCCGGGCAGGCCCTATATGGCCATCCGCCTGCAAAAACAATAATGTGAGCCTTTTCCGGCAAACGAGCCGACATCCCTCCTGATAAATGACGTTCCGCCACGTATCTCTTACGCCGACGGAACGTCATTTCATATTCATTTCAGCGGAACCCGCTCCGGAACATGCGCCTGATCCCGCCAGGGCAAATCGCAAGTCCCCATGCCTCGCGGCGAGAGACTCGACGGGAAGGCCCCCTGCATTCGGGTCGCATCGGTACACACCAGCTTCTTCGGGTTCACTCCGGCTGACGCAACAGAACTTCCAACGGTGTTTCCGACGGTTCTGCATCCGGCCCGAGAACAGCGACCGGCAGGCGAACCGGCAACAACTCGCCGGAGCGCAGCCGGTCCACGGGCGCGATCAGCCCGATCTCCGCCCGGTTTCGCACCCGGGCGGCAAAGTCCGCCTCATCCGCAAGGGGTGTGGGCAATTCGATGCCGGAATATTCCGCCCACGGCAGATCGTGGATGTCGCTGCCCGCCAGCATCGGAAGCCCCAGATTTTTCGCGTAACGGTAGGCCTGCACGTTCGTTTCCATGGGGTTGGCGGCGTTGTACACCTCCGCGCCGTCCACGCAGACGGTGTTCAGGTTGATACGATGGATATAGCTGCGGTTACGGAAAGGATGCGCCTGCACCACGCAACCGCCGTAGCGGTGCGCCTCGCGGTATTGCTCGGCGCGCGTCCAGCGTTTCACCTCCGGGTGCTCATACAGCCAGGCCCGGTTCAACCCATACACAAGGTATTCGTCCCCGTTAAACGCCTGTTCCCATCCGAACAGCACCTGCACGCCGCGTTTGTCGCCTTCCGCCTTTGCCTGTTCGTACCCTTCGCAGAACCAGTCCACCTGATCGCGCCACGGAAGCGTTTGGTCCACCGCGGTATTTCCGCCGAAAAAATGGTCGGTCACAAACAGGCCGTGATAGCCAAGGTCCCGGTAAAAAGGGATGTAATCGCGCCCGTGGGCAATGCCGCAGGCACTGGCTTCGCAGGTATGCAGATGGGTTTCGTAGCGATAGGTCATTTAGCGGTTCCTTTCGTATAACCGCCCCGCCCGACGCGATACGCGGGCGGGGCGTATGAATGATTCTTTTCTCGCGCAAGTTGCTTTGCCGGGGCGCGGCGTGGTTTACACCGGTTTCTCCGGTTTCCGGGGCGCGGAGTTGTCGGTCTGTGGCTTCGGCGGCGCGTTGTCCGGCGGCGTGTCGTTTGGCGGCCGTCTGCCCGGCGGATTCTGCCTGCCACCCTTTCCCTTCCCGGATGCGCGGGGAACTTTGAAGGTGGTTTTCGCAGGCGGTTTGTCATGCGGGGCGGGCGTATCCAGCGCACGGTACAGGCGCGGGTCAAACGCCGTCGCCAGGCGGAAACGCAGGCGGCGCAGCGGGTTGGCCCCACCATACGCGGCGCGGTAACAGTCACGGGCGCGGCGCGTCTGCTCCTGCCCGGGCTCCAGTCGGCTGTAGTTGCTCAACGCCATGATGCGCCACAGCGGCATAATCTGCGTGGGGAAGGCGTGGACGCCGTCAATGCGTTTGGCAAAGGCCAGCGGCGTTTCGCCGGGTTTGGGCTTGCGTTTGGCGTAATTAAGCAACCGTTGCACCGCCGCGCCGTAGACGAATATCCTCTCCCGTTCGGTTGCCTTACGGGCCGCCACCCGATCCGGGCTGCGCAGGGCGATCCGCGCCGCCAGCGCTGCCAGCAGCGCAAGGATGGCCAGTGCCAGCCACAGCGCAAGGTTGCTCTGGTCCTCCTGAGGCGACATGTCGGGGTTTTGTGTGTCCGGGTCCTGCGGCGGCGGATCGGTCGGTTCCGGCGAAGGCTGATCCTCGTTTTGCTGATCGTTCGGGTCAGGCGTGGCGGTCGGGCCATCCTGCGGGTTGGGGGTCGGCGAAATCGTTGGTTCGGGCGACGGTTCATTCTGGTGGGACGCTTCATTACCGTTTTCCTGCGCGGGGGTCGGGTCAAAAGGCACCCAGCCGAAACCCTGAAAATAAACCTCCGTCCAGGCGTGCGCATCCTTGCCGGTCACATACGCAAAACCATCCGCCGCGGGCTGGGCTTCAAACCCCTCCACATACCGGGCGGGCAAGCCCGCCATGCGGCACATCACCGTCATGGCGGAAGCATAGTACGTGCAGTATCCTTCCTTGCCCACATAAAGGAAATATGTCACAAAATCCTTGTTCGTAGGCGGGGTGTCAGGGGAGAGAGTATAACGGTAATATTTCTGCAAATGGCGCATAATCGCCATAGCCTTGCCGTAAGGCGTGCTTTCCCCGGCCACGATGCTTTTTACGTCGTCGAACACCTTCTGCTCCATATGGTTGGGCAGTTGGGTGTACATCTGCGAAATATCGCTGTAATACGCGTCGTCCTTCTGCGCGGCGGTCACCACCGCGTCCAGCCCCGCGTCTCCGCCCTCAAACACCGGGGCGTATACGGTATACCGGTCGTCCCGCTGCAAATCTCGGGTGATAAACAGCTCACTGGCGTCGTTAAAGTACGGCACCATATCGTTTTCCATATTCAGGCTGCGCAGAAACAGCGGCGTAAACACAGTGGACGCGGCGCTGTTCTCCATCTGCACGGCAACCGCCTTCTGGTTAAGCAGGCTTGTCGCTTTCAGGATGGCCTCGCCGGGCAACAGTTCCAAAAAAGCCCTGCGGCGCTGCGCCTGCCAGCGGGGGTTGATGTACAGGTAGCGCTTCGCGCCGGAGGTGTCGTCAAAGGAACGCCCGTCGTAATAATCCTTGGATACGGCCCGCAGCAGTGTTTTTCGATCCGTTTTCACCATCATCACGGGATACTCGCTGGGTTCCGCCGGGCCACCCAGCTGACCGCTGCCCATGGGGTAATACCCGTACGCGCCCAGCGTAAACACATCGCGCGGCTTGGTGAAAAACAGATAATCGCTGATCGTCTGTTTCAGATCACTGGCCGCCTCGGAAAGGGGCGGAAATACTACACGGCTGGCGGGGGTCAGCAACAGAGCCGCCAGTACCGCCACCAGCGCCATGGGCAGCACATGCAGCACGTTGATTTTCTCATGCGCGGACTGCGCCATCATCAGCAGCAGCGCCACCAGCGCCGGGGCTGTATACCACAGCAGGTCGCCCCTGCCCAGACTCCAAAGGCCAAACAGGGTCAGCACCACCACCATCGCAGCGGGCACAAACCCCACGCCACGTCGCGCAAACACATACCCCAGCACAGCCGCCAGCAGCGTAATCAGGCTTGCCACCTGGGCGCTGAACAAAGGAAGCACCGCCGAATACCCGGAAAAGTAAAGGGCAAGCGCCTTAAACCCTTCCACCCAGCCACCCAGCAGCCCCTGATGCGGTAAAAACAGCTGCGTCAGCGCCGCGCCAGCCAGCAACACCCACAGGACGATACGGGTTTTCCGGTTGCCGGACAGGGTGGTAAGCAGCACAAGCAACCCCAACGCCTCCGCCAGCGCGAGCAGCATCTGTCCGCCAAGGTCCAGCGCGAGCAGCAGGGGCGCGACAATGCCGACGGTCAGCAAAAAAGCCAGACCCATACGGGTCAGCGGTTCCTTTTGCAAAAACGCCGGTCTGCTCACGCCGGTTCTCCCCCGTTTCTTTCCGTATTTCCTGTCAGCCGCCCTGCGGCGAAACGAAGTTCACTTCCACACCGCTTTGCTGAAGCCTTCCGACATACCCCTGCAGGTTCGGATCATCCGGGCGGTACGTCACCAGATACAGGCGCACATTCGGCCCCATGCGCTTCATCCGGCCGATCAGGTCCGTAAGCACCCCGGTGATACGGGTGGTGATGATCACCACCGCGCCGGTTTTGCGCAGGTCGTTCATCTGCATCAGCAGCACGCGCTCAAACTGTTCCGTTTCGTTAAACGTGCAGCGGGCCAGCTCCTCCAGCAGAATCGGCATGCCCATCGTGCCGTGGTATTCCATGGGCCGGTCGCCCACCAGCGGCAGGCGCACCGGGTTTTCGTGGCTGATCTGGCAACTGACCACCGAAGCGGCGGTTTCCAGCACCGCGTCCTGAAGGTAGCAAAGTTTCGACGCGTCCATCCCTTCCGACAGGGCGGGCGGAGAAGTATCCATCATCACAAGCGCGTCCGGCAAAGCAGGCTCCTCAAACTGGCGAATCATCAGCTCCCGCTTGCGGGCGCTCATCTTCCAGTGGATACGTTTCAGCGGGTCGCCGGGCTGGTAGCCGCGAAAATCGCTTGGGTTGGAGGGGTCCTCCATGGCGCGCTTCATCGTTTCCACACCCATGTCGCCCGCGGCGAAGGTGAGCGGTTCCACGGTAAAAGGCACGGGCAGCACGAGCAGTTCGTGCCCCGTGGCCTCCGGCTGATGTTCTTTTTTAAAAAGGCCGAAAACATCGCTTACGGTAAAACTTTCCACACCCGGGAACATCGCGCCCACGTGTTCGGCGCAAAACCGGTAGGCCACCTTCTGTTTCCGGCGGCCCAACTGGGTCAGGTAAATCATCGCGCCGGGCGTGTTGCTGGTGGCGCGCATCTTAAGGCGCACGGGCGCGATCGGCAGGATGCTTTGATGGCTCACGGAGACTTCCATGGCCACGCTGTCCCCGCGGTTCACCTTCGTACTGTTCAGCCCGTGGGTCACCTTTACGGTCTTTTCCGCCGCGCGCACGCTGAAATAGGCCAGCGCCCACGTAACCGCGATCAGAAGGGACAACGCCAGATACATGCGGTTGCCCATCGAAAGCGCGCACAGCAGCAAAAACCCGAACGTGACCCCCAGCCCGACAAGTGTGGATTTCATGGCATCGTCCTTTAATGAAATGGTTCGTGCCCCGGCTCCCCGTTAAGAAAGGCGAATGGGCACGGGCACGTTCTCCATCACCGCCACCAGAATACGCTCGGCGGTGATGCCCTTCATCTTGGCTTCCGGGTTGGGCAGCATCCTGTGCGCCAGCACCGGCAGCGCCATGCGCTGCACATCTTCCGGCAGGATATAATCCCGGTCGTTGAGCAGCGCGCAGGCCTGCGCCCCGCGGATCAACGCAATGGCGCCGCGGGTGGATACTCCCAGCTGCAGCGAGGGATGCGTGCGGGTCATGGCGGCGATATTGGCGATATAATGGCGAACTTCCTTACTGCAATACACCGTGCCGATCATGTTCTGCATTTCCACCACATCGGCCGCGGTGCACACGGGCTGCAGGCTTTCCTGTGGCTTCACCGTGCCGCTGAAACGCTCCAGCACCGCCATTTCCTCCTCCATGGTGGGATAACCCATCGAAATACGGAGGAAGAATCGGTCCATCTGCGCTTCCGGCAGGGGGTAGGTGCCCACGAACTCGCCCGGGTTCTGCGTGGCCAGCACCATAAAAGGCTGGGGCATCGGGCGGGTTACGCCGTCGACCGTTACCTGATACTCCTCCATCACCTCCAGAAGCGAAGACTGGGTTTTAGGAGAAGTACGGTTGATTTCGTCCGCCAGCACGATCTGGCACATCACCGCCCCGGGGTGAAACTCCAGCTCCCCGGTTTTCATATTGACCATGGTAAAGCCGGTCACGTCGCTGGGCACCACGTCCGGAGTAAACTGGATGCGGTTAAAACTGCAATCCAGCGACTTGGCCAGAGCGCTGACCATCGTGGTTTTGCCGGTGCCGGGCACGTCCTCGATCAGCACGTGGCCTTTGCACAGCATCGCGGTCAGCGCCAGCTCGATCACCTCGTCCTTGCCGACGATGACCTTGCCGATATTTTGCTTCAGGGCGGCAATCATGCGCCGTGGATTGAGCATATGGACGGCTCCTTTATGTGGATTTTGGTTAGTTACAGCATACGCAGTCAGTATAACGGAAAGCGTCTGATTTTACAAGTGTGTGACGAAAGTTTTACGATGCGCAATCAAAGCGCGTCCGTCAAACTCGGCGAACCCCGGAAATCCGGTACGCCAGGATGGCCGCGCCCTTCCGTTAAATTTTTCAGACTGCCGCCGAACCCCCCTGTTTTTCTCTTCGCAGCCACAGGCGGAAGAGTAAAACCGCCGCCAATATTCCCAGGCTGATCCACTGCGACGTGGAAAGACCCCACAGGCTGGCGCGTATCGCATCACCGCGTAAAAATTCCAGAAAAAAGCGCCCCACGGCATAAGCGACCAGATAGACCTGTAAAAGCCGATACTGGCCTCGGATGCGACGGGAAAGAAACAACAGCGCTATAAAAAGAAGAAGATTGAACAGGGAGCACAGCGGCTGTATCGGGAAAACGGGCACATCCGGCGACAGGCCTAGTACCGATTCGGGAAAGCGGATGCTGCCGATGCCTGCGTACGGGATGCCGTAACAGCACCCCGCGCAGAAACAACCGACCCGGCCGAAAGCCTGCCCCAACGGTAGGCATGGAACCAGAATATCCGTAAAAACTTCCAGGTTGATTTTCGCAATCCACCGTGCGACAAACAGGCCGAGGATGCCGCCGATAACGCCGCCGTAAAACACC
>Ga0116170_10000835_pt1 | contig 32257 bp, 27 predicted proteins | sample AD_JPNHW1_MetaG_FD_89797 | JGI IMG/M metagenome (GOLD analysis project Ga0116170, IMG submission 89797) | Active sludge microbial communities of municipal wastewater-treating anaerobic digesters from Japan - AD_JPNHW1_MetaG | ecosystem: Engineered > Bioreactor > Anaerobic > Digestate | place... | reverse complement strand
CCTCCCGGCCCGAGCACTCGTAGAGCTTCTGGCGCAGGCTTTCCAGGTCGTCGAGGTCGCGCAGGAAATGGATCGCGTGTTGGATGGGCATCGGTTCAGTCTCCCGTTTGGTTCCTTGGAGTCTCGCGTTGGGCGCGGTCGTGGGCAAGAAGGGCATCCAGGATGGGCAGCACCAGTTCCTTCCCCCGCATTAGCTTCATCCAGCGGTGGGGGATGGCGTGGATTCCGTCGCGCAGTCCCGCGATTCCGCCGGCGATGCAGGCGGTGGTGTCGGTGTCCTGGCCAAGCGAGATGGCCGCCTTGACCACGGCCTCGTAGCTGCCTGCCTGGGTGGCCCACACGGCCGAATGCAGGGAGTCCACCACGTAGCCCGTCCCCTTGGGGGGATCGGGATCGCGCGGATGGATCTGGCTTTCGTATTCCTTGCGCTCGGGGGTGCCGTCGGGATAGAACGACTCGAACTGTTCGATGGCCGCGTGCCACGGATGGAGCCCGCCTTCCAGGACGTTCTTCGCCCAGAGGCAGTACAGGGCGCAGCAGATGCCGCTGCGCAGGTGGCCATGGGTGACGCCGGACTGCGCGAAGGCGTCCCGGGCCAGTTCCTCGCGGCCGCCCCGATGCCAGATGGCCAACGGGAGGGAACGCATCAGCGATCCGTTGCCGTTGCTCCACTCTCCGCTGGCGGCGGTCTGGTCCACAGGCTTTCCGGACAAGAATCGTCCCAGCGATTGGCGGGTCTGCAGTCCCACGTCGAAGACGTCGCGGCCCACCGCGAGGTAGCCGTCGCGGAACCACCGGGCCATGCGGTCCATCAGGTCGTGGAGGTCCAACCGCCCGTGTTCGGTCAGGGAAGCGGCCAGGCACAGGGCCTGCGCGCCGTCGTCGCTCCAGGTGCCGGGCTTGATCCCCATGTGCGAGCGCAGGAATTCCACCGGGGGATCCATGTCGATCTTGGCGAGGGCGGGAATCCTCTGCTTGGGGGCGAACTCGTACGGGACTCCCACGGCATCGCCCACGAGCAATCCCCATAGACCGCCCGCGATCCGCTCCGGGCGCGAAGGAGGTCGCACGATCACCATCGGAGAGTCTCCACCTTGTAGCGGCCGCCCAGCACCAGGTATTCCTTCTCGCCTTCCAGGATGCTGCGGGGCAGAAGTCCGCTGAAGAACACGATCTTGGGGATGGGCACCCTGACCCGCCACACCGACGAACCGAACTCCCAGGCGATCTCGCGGTCGGAGGTGAAGGAGCTCAGGTTGTTGAGCACCACGTGGCCCTTGGGGGCGTCCAGCGTGTATTCCTCAGGGTCGTGGGTTCCGCGATACAATGTGAGCCAGCGTTCCACGGGATGGCGCCGGACGAGCTCGTACTGGCAGAACGTGTACAGGAGGTCCAGCTGCATTCCCAGGCCCATGGTCTCCGCTTCCCCCCGCATGCGGTCGCGCAGGTACTTGGCTCGGGCAGCCTCGTTGGTCGAGAGGATTCCGGCATGGTAGGTGGGGCGCAACCCGAAGCGGCTCTCCACCCAGTTCTTCAGCACCGCACCGGAATATCCGTTGGAATCCGCGCCCCACCCCCGGAGGAACCTGAGGTAGCTGTGCTGGAGAGTGCCGGGCTCGGGGGAATCCGCACGGGGAATCTGGTCCAACCGGAATCGCGCCACGAGGTATTCGTGGAACACCACTCCTCGTTGGGACGGGTCGGTCAGGCGTTCCAGCAGCTTGAATAGCCTGGATTCCGATTCGCGGGTCCCGACGATTTCCAGCGGCCAGGGGTCTTCCTGGTAATCCTGGGAGGCCAGTACCCAGGGAGGCAGGCTGCAGCGGCTGGAGACGTGGGTCGCGGATGTCATGGGGCGACCGCCCGCCATGGGCCGAGTCGCACGGGGATCGCGCAGGTCGAGGTCGACATCGGTCCGGATCCTCTCGGTTGACGGAATGGATGGCGACGGATTGCAAGCCCGATGCCAATCCGGCGCACTCCCCGTCCGGGGGGGCAAACGACGGGAATCCCGATTGGCAGTGTCGAATGACAGACAAAACGGACAAATCGATCCGCCGTTTGTCAGATTGGCGGATCCTGAACGACGGAATTCGTCCGATTTCCGGATGGAAAGACCTGGCACGATGATTGATTGTGGATGTGGGCAGGAAACGGCCCGCGGTGTTCGTGGGTGACAAATTCCGTCCATCGGGCGGGGAGGAGGACGCATGCGCAAGATCGCGATCTACGGAAAAGGCGGCATCGGGAAGAGCACCACCACGCAGAACACGGTGGCGGCGCTGGCGGAGATGGGCAAGAAGGTCATGGTGGTGGGCTGCGACCCCAAGGCCGATTCCACACGCCTATTGCTGGGAGGCCTGGCCCAGAAGACCGTGCTGGACACCCTTCGCGAGGAGGGCGAGGACGTCGAACTGGACGACATCCTCAAGCCCGGCTTCAGGAACAGTCTGTGCACGGAGTCCGGCGGTCCGGAGCCCGGGGTGGGCTGCGCGGGTCGCGGCATCATCACCAGCATCAATCTCCTGGAGCAGCTGGGCGCCTACGCCGAAACCCAGGAGCTGGACTACACCTTCTACGACGTGCTCGGCGACGTGGTGTGCGGTGGATTCGCCATGCCCATCCGCGAGGGCAAGGCGCAGGAGATCTACATCGTCTGCTCCGGCGAGATGATGGCCATGTACGCGGCCAACAACATCTGCAAGGGGATCGTGAAGTTCGCGGAGGCGGGCGGCGTGCGCCTGGGAGGCCTCATCTGCAACAGCCGCAACACCGACCGCGAGGACGAACTCATCATGGAGCTCGCCAAGAAGCTGGGCACCCAGATGATCCACTTCGTGCCGCGCCACAACGACGTGCAGCGCGCCGAGATCAACAAGAAGACCGTGATCGATTGGAATCCCGACTGCTCCCAGGCGGACGAATACAGGGCCCTGGCCCGGAAGATCGACCAGAACCAGATGTTCGTGATCCCCAAGCCGTTGGCGATAGAGGAGCTGGAATCGCTCCTGATGGAATACGGATTGGCGGCCTGATCGGCCGGATCGTCGACGGGAATGCCGGTGTGGGGGATAGCCATGGGGCCGCCGCGTGGTGCGGCGGCCCCGACGAAAATCGGCTGCGCGGATCGGGAATGGTCCGTGGAACGCCAAGCCCAGGGAGGTGGAGGATGATCGAACAGAGACCAAGCGCGGAGGAGGTCCGCAAGGAAATGGTGGCCGCCTATCCCGTCAAGCTCGGGAAGAAGCGCGCCCAGCAGATCGCGGTCAACGAAGTGGCTCCTGACGGGACTGTGCCGGAGATCCTCGCGAATGCGCGCACGGCGCCGGGAATCATCACCCAGCGAGGTTGCACGTACGCGGGATGCAAGGGCGTGGTGCTGGGACCCACGCGCGACATCGTGAACATCACCCACGGCCCCATCGGCTGCGGGTTCTACTCGTGGCTCACGCGCCGCAACATGACCCTGCCTCCGACCCCGGAGAGCGAGAACTACATGATGTACAGCTTTTCCACAGACCTCTCGGAGAACGAGATCGTCTTCGGAGGCGAGAAGAAGCTGGCCGCGGCGGTGCGCGAAGCCTACGAACTGTTCCACCCCAAGGCGATCTCCATCTTCTCCACCTGTCCGGTGGGGCTGATCGGAGACGACGTCCACGCGGTGGCCCGCAGAATGAAGGACGAACTGGGGATCAACGTGTTCGGGTTCAGCTGCGAGGGCTACAAGGGCGTGTCGCAGAGCGCCGGGCACCACATCGCCAACAACCAGCTGTTCAAGCACATCGTGGGGCTGGACGACCAGGTCAAGGGATCCGGCAGGTTCCGCGTGAACCTCCTTGGCGAATACAACATCGGCGGGGACGCCTTCGAGATCGAAGAGCTTTTCAGGCGCTGCGGTTTCGAGCTGGTGGCGACGTTTTCCGGCAACTCCACCTACGGTCAGTTCGCCAATTCGCACACCGCCGACCTCAACATGGTGATGTGCCACCGCTCCATCAACTACGTCGCCGAGATGATGGAGAAGAAGTACGGCATTCCCTGGATCAAGGTGAACTTCGTGTCCGCCTCCGGCACGGCGAAGTCGCTGCGCAAGATGGCGGCCTACTTCGAGGACAAGGAACTGATCGAGCGCACGGAAGCCGTGATCGCCGAGGAAATGGCCAGGGTGGAGGAACAGCGCAGGAAGTACGCCGCCCGCACCAAGGGGAAGACCGCCGTGCTGTTCGTGGGCGGCTCGCGCGCCCACCACTACCAGGAGCTCTTCAAGGAACTGGAGATGAAGGTGCTCGCGGCGGGCTACGAGTTCGCCCACCGCGACGACTACGAGGGGCGTCGCGTGATCCCGTCCATCAAGGTGGACGCGGACAGCCGCAACATCGAGGAGCTCCACATCGAGGCGGATCCGGAGAAGTTCAATCCGCGCGTCGACGCCACCGCCGAGGAGCGGCTGGCCGCCCAGGGCTACAAGTTCAAGGACTACGAGGGCATGATGCCCGAGATGGATCCCGACACCCTGGTGATCGACGACATCTCCAGCCACGAGACGGAGAAGCTCATCGAGATGTGGAAGCCGGACGTGTTCTGCGCGGGCATCAAGGAGAAGTACGTCATCCAGAAGATGGGCGTGCCGTGCAAGCAGCTGCACAACTACGACATGGGAGGGCCGTACAACGCGTTCCGCGGCGCGGTGAACTTCTACCGGGACATCGACCGCATGGTCAACAGCCCCGTCTGGAAACTCGCCCATGCGCCGTGGGAAACCCCCGTGTGATCACCTCGCGGGGGGAGCGTTCCCCCCGGTTCCACGCGGACGGTCCACGGGCCATCCGCGTTCTCTGAACCCTGACATGCAGGCGGGACTCCGCCGAAACTCGACCTACGGAGACGGAAAATGACTCTGCTCAGACACACCCCAGCGGGCGAGATCAAGGAGCGCGAAGCCCTGGTCATCAATCCCGCCAAGACCTGCCAACCCATCGGTGCCATGTACGCGGCGCTGGGCATCCACGGATGCCTGCCCCACAGCCACGGCTCGCAGGGGTGCTGCTCCTACCACCGGAGCACGCTCACGCGCCACTACAAGGATCCGGTGATGGCCTCCACCAGCTCGTTCACCGAGGGCTCCGCGGTGTTCGGCGGTCAGGCCAACCTGCTCACCGCCATCCAGACCATCTTCTCGGTCTACGACCCCAAGATCATCGCCATCCACACCACCTGCCTCTCCGAGACCATCGGCGACGACATGGTGCAGATCAGCAAGAAGGCCTTCGACGACGGCAAGGTCCCCGAAGGCAAGAGGATCATCTACGGCAACACCCCGAGCTACGTGGGAACCCACGTGACCGGTTACGCCAACATGGTCAAGGGCATCGTCAAGGGACTCTGCAAGTCCTCCGGCACCAAGGGCGATTTCGCCGCGGTGATCCCGGGCTGGGTGGAGCCAGCGGACATGCGCGAGATCAAGCGGTACCTGAATGTCCTGGGCATCCCCTTCGTGATGTTCCCGGACACCGACGGCGTCTTCGACGCTCCCATGACCGGCAAGCACGTGTTCTACCCCAAGGGCGGCGCTAAGATCGAGGACATCGAGCGCGCCGGCGACGCACGCGAGAGCTTCGCGCTGGGTCGCGTGGCGACCCTGGCCGGGTTCGAACAGCTCAAGACCGACCACGGCGTGGGTGGACAGGTCCTGGACCTGCCGATCGGCCTCGCCGCCACCGACCGCTTCGTGGACGCCCTGCGCAACGCCTACGCGGTGGAGGTTCCCGAAACCCTCGCCGACGAGCGCGGGAAGCTCGTGGACCTGCTCACCGACATGGAGCAGTACCTGTGGGGCAGGAAGGTGGCCGTGTTCGGGGATCCCGACCAGCTCATCCCCCTCACGGAATTCCTACGCACCATGGGTATGAGCGTGCGGCACGTGGTCACCGGAACCGAGGGCAACTACATCCGCGACCGCCTCACGGAAATCAATCCCGATTCCAACGTGAAGGTGGGCGGCGACATGTTCCTGCTGCACCAGCTCATGAAGAACGAGCCGGTGGATCTGCTGATCGGGAACACCTACGGCAAGTACATGGCCCGCGACGAGGACGTGCCCTTCCTTCGCTTCGGGTTCCCGATCTTGGACCGCCAGGGGCACCAGCACTTCCCGAGCGTGGGCTACATGGGAGGCATCCGCCTGGCCGAAAAGATCCTGAACCTGCTCATGGATCGGATCGATCGGGACGTGGAAGAGCACAAGCTGGAACTGCAGATGTGAGAACGGCGATCTGGGGGCGAATTCTTGCTCCGACCCCATTCTCCGGTTCCCGCAGCGTACCGAACGCGTACGCTTTGGTCGCCGTCGAAGGGGCTCGTCGCTGCGACTTCATCCCCCATCTCGCCATTCTCATCGATTGAAACGATCAACGTATTTCGAAGAACGAATGGAATCAGGTGGATGCATCCTCGGTGTGGGCTCAGCTTGGCTCCCACTCGCGAAAGCGAGTGGGAGGTTCGGTGGAAACGCCTTGGTCGCCGTCGCAGATCTTGTCACGTCGGCTGCATCCCCCGGACTCGCCATTCTCATCGAGTGAGACATTCAACGGTTTGTTGACGATTTCCGAGGGGGCGCAAATTGGCCCCATCCGCCCGGCGACGGGCGGCATACGCTCCCCCGGCATCGGACCGCCAGTTCCGATGCCGGGGGATTATCCACCAGAATTCAAAGCGGCGAATCTTCGGAGGGGGGACCTATGCAAAAGCCGGAAAAGCAGATCTTCGTGTGCGCGAGCTTCCGCGTCACGGGCGAGGCCCAGGGGGCCTGCAAGAAGAAAGGAGCCAACGATCTTCTGGGGTACCTGGAAGGCGAACTCGCCGATCGCGGCATGGATGGGGTGACGGTGTCCAGCACCGCCTGCCTCAAGGCGTGCGACCGCGGCCCGATCATGATCGTCCATCCGGACAACGTCTGGTACGGCAAGGTGGACGAGGAGGCCATCGACGCGATCCTGGACGCCATGCAGGAAGGGGAGACCTGCAAGCAGTACGAACTGACCTGAGTCCCGGAGGGAGGAAAACCAGGGGGATGGACATGAGACATCGGGCCGGATATTCCCCGCCCTCGACCTGTCGACCTCCCTCCGGGCTTGCCTGGCGCCGATCCGCAAGCAGGCTCTTGTTGCGGATCGGCACCTTTCGCCGCGGCAGCCACCGCGAGCGCGGAAACGACGACCTTCGGGTCGTCGTTTCTCCTTTGGTCCCGCGCCAGGCGATGACGGGAAATGTCAGAATGATCGCATTGGGACAATGACAATCGCACCTTCTCTGACATTCTCCCTCCTGTAGACTCCGGTGCGGATGGACAATTGCGGGAATCGCGGATCTGGTTCTTTGGCATGGTCCTTGATCTTCCGTCCGGATGTGGCGCGATGTCGCGCCGCGATGTACCGGGGAGGGCGCTCAGATGGGAACCGATTCGATCTCGGTCTTCGCCGAACGCAAAGGGCAGATCCTCGTGGCGGGCAGCGGCCAGGAGTCCATCTCCTGCGACAAGCAGAGCCTGTCGGGGGCCGTGTCGCAGCGGGCCTGCGTGTTCTGCGGCGCCCGTGTGGTGCTCTACCCGATCGCCGACGCCCTGCACCTGGTGCACGGGCCCATCGGTTGCGCCGCCTACACCTGGGACATCCGCGGTGCCCTCTCCAGCGGGCCCGAACTGCACCGCATGTCGTTTTCCACCGACATGCGCGAACGCGAGGTCATCTTCGGGGCGGAGAAAAAGCTGGAGCGGTCCCTGCGCGAACTCATCGCCAAGTACCAGCCCCGTGGCGCCTTCGTCTATTCCACTTGCGTGGCGGGAGTGATCGGCGACGACATCGAGGCCGTGTGCAAGCGTGTGGAAGCCGACGTGGGGATCCCCGTGATCGCGGTCCAGTCGGAAGGATTCAAGGGCAACAAGCGCGCCGGGTACAGCGCCGCCTGCAAGGCCATCGATCGCCTGGTGGGCACCGGCGACACCACCGGGATCGGTCCCTTGTCCATCAACATCCTGGGGGACTTCAACCTGGCCGGCGAGATCTGGCTGATCCGCCAGTACTACGAGAAGATGGGACTCCAGGTGGTGGCCAACGTCACCGGAGACGGCCGCGTGGACGATATCCGGAAAAGCCACGGCGCCAAGCTCAACGTGGTGCAGTGCTCGGGCGCCACCATGGAGCTCGCGCGCTACATGAAGGAAAAGCACGGGGTTCCTTTCCTGCGGGTGTCGTACTTCGGGATCGAGGACATGGCGGAATCCCTCTACGCGGTGGCCCGCCACTTCCAGGACGTGGACTGGCAGGTCATGGAGAAGGCCCGCAGGATCGTGGCCGAGGAACTTTCCACGCTGGTCCCGGAAATGAAGGAGCTCAAGAAGCGCCTGCAGGGAAAGACCGCCGCGATCTACGTGGGCGGAGCGTTCAAGGCCTTCTCGCTGATCAAGGCCTTCCGCCACCTGGGCGTGAAGGTGACCCTGGTGGGATCGCAGACCGGAACCGAGGAGGACTACCGGGAGATCCAGCAGGTGTGCGATCCGGGCACGGTGATCGTGGACGACACCAATCCTCTGGAACTGGGGGCGTTCCTGCGCGACAACGATGTGGACATCCTGGTGGGAGGCGTCAAGGAACGGCCCATCGCCTACAAGCTGGGACTGGGCTTCTGCGACCACAACCACGAGCGCAAGCTGGCCTTGGAGGGATTCCTGGGCATGCGGAACTTCGCCAGGGAGGTGGCCGCCACGGTGGAGAGCCCCATCTGGAAGCTGGTGCCGCGACGCATCGGACGCACCACCGCCAACACCCCACTTTCGACGGAAACCGTCAACAGGAGGATGCCATGATCAAGATCGCCGATGCGCAACGGCGCGAACCCTGGGTGTCCACGGCCAATCCCTGCCACCAGTGCCGCCCGCTGGGCGCCATGGTGGCCTTCCAGGGTGTGGAGGGCTGCGTCCCGTTCCTGCACGGCTCGCAAGGATGCGCCACCTACATGCGCCGCTACCTGATCAGCCACTTCCGCGAGCCGGTGGACATCGCGTCCTCCAGCGTTTCGGAGAAGGAAGCTGTGCTGGGTGGCGGGCCGTCGCTGCGCAAGGGATTGCGCAACGTCACGGAGAAGTACGGCGCCAAGGTGGTGGGCCTGGCCACAACCTGCCTCACGGAGACCACCGGCGAGGATTTGGGCATGCTCGTGCACGAATGGGACAAGGAGGTCCTGGAGCATCCGTTGGACGCGGGCAATCCGGAGGTGGTGAAGGTGTCGTGCCCCAGCTACGACGGCACCCACATGGATGGATTCCACGGAGCCACCCGCGCCCTGGTGGAGCACTTCGCGGAGCCCACCGCCCCCCACGGGGGCGTGGCCCTGTTTCCCAACTTCGTGTCGCCGGCGGATCTCCGCCACCTGCGGGAATTGGTCCAGGCCTTCGGGCTGGGCGCCACGCTGGTCCCGGACTATTCCGAACGCCTGGACGGGCCCGCGTTGGACGAGATGCCACTGATGTCGGCGGGCGGAACCACCATGGACCAGATGCGCGCCCTCCCGGGAAGCCGCATGGCGGTGGAGTTCGGTCGCACGATCGCTCCCAGGATTTCCGCCACCTCCTACCTGGGGGAGGCCTGGAAGGTACCGGTGCGCAACCTGGGACTTCCCATCGGGATCCGCGAGACAGACGCCTTCGCCGCATTGCTGGAGGAAGTCTCCGGTCGCGAGACGCCCGCCATCCTGCAGATGGAGCGTGGGCGGTTGATCGACGCCTGCGTGGACGCCCACAAGTACCTGTCGGGCCGGACCGCGGTGGTCTTCGGGGACGAGGACATGGTGGTGGGCCTGGTCGCCTTCCTGACGGAAATCGGCGTCAAGACCACGCTGGCGGCTTCCGGTGGCAAGAGCGGGAACCTGGCCTCCGAGATCGACCGCGTGACGCGGTCGTTTTTGGAGGAGCCGCCGCGGGTGTTGTCGGATTCCGATTTCCGCGACGTGGAGGACTGCGTCGAAAGCCAGCAGGCGGACTTCTTCCTGGGCCACGCCAAGGGCTACAAATTGTCGCGTCGCCGCGATGTTCCCCTGGTGCGGGTGGGATTCCCCCTGCACGACCGCTTCGGCGGCCAACGCATGCTCCACGTGGGCTGGCGCGGCGCCCTGAACCTCTTGGACACCATCGTCAACGCCATCCTGGAAAAGCGCCAGGACGACTCGCCGGTGGGCTACTCGTATCTCTGACGGCCCGTGGCCGCCAAAATCCGTCGCAACCCAACAAAGGAGAACGGTCATGTTCCAGTCGAGACTTCCCGTGGAACGGCATCCCTGCTTCAGCGAAGGGAAAAAGCACGAGTTCGGGCGCATCCACCTTCCCGTGGCGCCCAAGTGCAACATCCAGTGCGCCTACTGCTCCCGCAAGACCGACTGCCCCAACGAGAGCCGGCCGGGGGTGTCCAGCCGCGTGCTGGCCCCCAAGGAGGCTGCCGCCTACCTGCACCGCGCCATCGCCGCGGAGCCGCGCATCGCCGTGTGCGGGATCGCGGGTCCCGGCGATCCGTTCGCCAACACGGACGCGACCATGGAGACGCTCCGCCTGATCCGCGACACCGCTCCGGAGATGCTCCTGTGCGTGTCGTCCAATGGCCTGGGCCTCACGGACGACGTGGTGGACGGCCTCGCCGAGGTGCGGGTGTCGCACATGACCATCACCATCAACGCGGTGGATCCCGAGGTGGGGGCGAAGGTGTACGCCTGGGTGCGCGACGGCAAGAAGACCTACCGGGGCATCGAGGGGGCCAAGCTCCTGATGGAACGCCAGCTGGCCGCCATTCCCAAGTTCAAGTCCCACGGCATCGAAGTGAAGATCAACACCGTGGTGGTGCCGGGCGTGAACGACCACCACGTGGAGGACATCGCCCGCGTGGTGTCGGAACTGGGCGCCGACGTCCACAACCTGATCCCCATGACTCCCGCTCCGGGGGCCCTCTTCGAGGACCTTCCCGAGCCCGACGCCAACACCATGCACCGGGCGCGCAGAGGTTCCAGCAAGTACCTCAAGCAGATGATGCACTGCCAGCGCTGCCGCGCCGACGCGGTGGGACTGTTGGAAGAGGATCGGTCGCGGGAGTTCGCGAGCCTGATGGACGAGGCCCGCGAGGAGGTCGCGCGCGACCGTCCCTACGTGGCCGTGGCCACGCAGGAAGGGGTGCTCGTGAACCAGCACCTGGGCGTGGCGGATCGCGTCCAGATCTGGGAACGCTCCGACGACGGATTCCGTCTGATCGCCGACCGCCCCTGCCCCTCGCCGGGTTCGGGCGGATCGCGCTGGGAGGAGCTCGCCGAGGTGGTGTCCGACTGCCGGGCCATCCTGGTGGCGGCGGCCGGCGAGGCGCCGCGCAAGGCATTGGAGGCCAGGGGCGTGGCGGTCTGCGAGATGGAGGGACTCATCGACGACGCCCTGGAGACCGTTTACGGCGGCCAGGACATCGCCAAGCTCCGGGCGCGGCGCAACGGATTGGGCAGCGCCTGCGGATGCGGAAAGGTGCGCGAACCGGGAACGGGTTGCGGGTAGCTCACGCGGATTCGCGGAAGACCTCAGGGTGGGGATCGCGGTGGATCCCATCCAGGTCGTTTACCATTAAGATCCCGCTGAAGGTGCGGGATTTTCATGGTAAAACACGGAAGGTGTCGTGGGTAGGCGCCCCGTTTGATGCTGTGGCGGTCTTCCGCCGGTAGCCTGGAGGGTCGCGAGGGCGGTCCAGGCCTCGGTCCGCAACCGTCCTCACCCCACCGGTCGCTCCAGGAATCGAGGCAGTTCCTCGTCCCGCAGGGGGCGGCGCAGGCGGGCTCCTTCGTGACGGATTTCGTCAACCAAGTCCTCCAGGTCCGACGGCTCCGGGAGGCCAAGTTCCTGGAGCTTCAAGCGCACCGCCCCCTTCCCGGAATTGGCCCCCAGCACGCTGGAACGCTCGTGTCCGGTGCGGACGGGATCCCACGGCTCGTAGAGGGAGGGGTTGCGGCCGATGGCGTCCACGTGGATCCCCGTGCCGGTGGAGAACAGGTTCCCGCCCGCGACCGCCTTGGATCCCGGGATGACCATCCCGGTCCGGGAGGCGAGCCACTGGCAGGCATCGCGCAGGGCGCGGAGGTCGATGTCCATCCCGTGGCGCAACACGCCCCAGGCGGCGATCTCTTCGGTCGCGGAGATCCCCGCCCGTTCCCCGATCCCCAGGAGGGTGGAGTCGGCGCAGGTGGCACCGGATTCGATGGCCGTGATCGCCCCGGCGGTGGCCATTCCGAGGTCGTCGTGCAGATGCACTCCCAGGGGCAGCTTGGTTGCCGCGTGGGTTCGGGAGACCAGCCTGGCCACCTCCAGGGGGGACAGCAAGCCGACGGTGTCGGCCACCCGGACGCGATCCGCTCCGGAATCCTCCGCGACCTGGAGGAGGGTGGCCAGGACGGTCCGGTCGGCGCGCGAGGCGTCCTCGAAGCCCACTTGGACGAAGGCGAACAGGTGCCTTGCCTGCGCGACGGATTCGCGGACCCAGTCTTCCACCCCTGCCAGATCCAGGCCGAACCGCTCCGACTGGTGGCGTCGCGAGGCGGGCAAGCAGACGCTCACCGCCTCCGCGCCGGAGCGGGCCGCCGCCTCCAGCGAGACTCGACGGGCCATGCTCCAGACAAGGGCGCGCGCGCGTTCGTGGTGGACGGCCGAAACCACCGCCTGGAGATCCTGACCCCGGTCGGACCATCCGATCTCCAGTTCCGCGACTCCCGCGGAGGCGATCCTCGAGGCAAGCTCGACGCGTTCCCGCGCGTCCAGATAGACGTCGATGGCCTGCATGCCCTCGCGCAGCGTTGAATCGATCAGCATGCCCATCCTCCTGGTCGGTGTGGTCGGTTCAGGGCGACCCTTCCTCGGGAATTCTCCCTCGTTCCATGGATGGCAAGGGGTGTGCCGACCTTGATTACCCGCCAAGAGTAGGGTGTCCATGTGGCGGGGTTGACAATTGGAGACAGATCAGCCACTTGCGCAACAAATGTCTGGGGTTTCCGTTTCCCCACCAAGGGATCCACAATTGCGCCTAAGGGATCCGCTTGTCTGAATTCCCTGTATTTTGGACTCCGGGATCTTAGATTTGAACACCTCTCTCGTCTACCAGATCATTGGAAAGGAAACACTGGAATGTCCTCCGAAGCCGGTTCGAAGAAGATGTTGACCGTGGATGCCACCGAAGCGGTGGCGATGGTGGCGCACAAGACAAACGAGGTCATCGCCATCTACCCGATCACCCCGTCGACCCCGATGGGTGAATTCTCCGACCAATGGTCGGCCCAGAACAAGCCGAACATCTGGGGCACGGTGCCGCTCGTCATGGAACTGCAGTCCGAGGGTGGCGCTGCAGGCACCGTCCACGGCTCTCTCCAGACCGGATCCCTCACCACCACCTTCACATGTTCGCAGGGTCTGCTCCTGATGATCCCGAACATGTACAAGATCGCCGGCGAGCTCACCTCGACGGTGTTCCACGTGTCGGCCCGCGCGTTGGCCGCCCAGGGACTTTCGATCTACGGCGATCACCAGGACGTCATGGCCGTGCGCCAGACCGGCTGGGCGATGCTCTGCTCCAACAGCGTGCAGGAAGCCCACGACTTCGCGCTCATCTCGCAGGCGGCCACGCTCGAGACCCGCGTTCCGTTCGTGCACTTCTTCGACGGCTTCCGCACGTCGCACGAGATCAACAAGATCCTGCCGCTCACCGAAGACGAGATGCGCAGCATGGTTCCCGCCGAACTGGTGGCCGAACACCGCCGCCGCGGCCTCAATCCCAACAATCCGTTCATCCGCGGCACGGCCCAGAACCCCGACGTCTACTTCCAGGGACGCGAGAGCTCCAACGCCATCTACACCGCCGTTCCGGGCACCGTCCAGAAGTGGATGGACAAGTTCGCCGCCATGACCGGCCGCGCGTACAAGCTCTACGAATACTTCGGACCCGCCGACGCCGACCGCGTCGTCATCGCCATGGGCTCGTCCATCGAGACCCTGCAGGAAACCGCCAAGGCTCTCAACGCCAAGGGCGAGAAGGTCGGCGTTCTCGCCGTCCGCTTGTTCCGTCCCTTCGACGCCAAGGCCTTCGTCGCAGCCATTCCCTCGAGCGTCAAGCGCATCTCCGTCCTTGATCGCACCAAGGAGCCCGGTTCCGCCGGCGAGCCCCTGTTCCAGGACGTCGTCACCGCCATCGCCGATCTCGGACGCAAGTTCGAGTGCGTCGTCGGTGGACGCTACGGCCTGTCCTCCAAGGAGTTCACGCCTGCCATGGCCAAGGGCGTCTTCGACGACCTCAAGGCCGCAAGCCCCAAGCCGCGCTACACGGTCGGCATCAAGGACGACATCACGAACCTGTCGCTCGACTTCGATCCTTCCTTCGACACGGAAGATCCCAAGTCCGTCCGCTGCCTGTTCTACGGCGTCGGTTCCGACGGTACCGTCGGCGCCAACAAGAACTCCATCAAGATCATCGGCGAGGAGACGGCCAACCACGCCCAAGGCTACTTCTTCTACGACTCGAAGAAGTCGGGCGGCCTCACGGTCTCCCACCTGCGCTTCGGGCCCAATCCCATCAAGGCTCCCTACCTAATCGAGCGCGCGAACTTCGTGGCTTGCCACGCCGAGAGCTTCCTCGAAAAGGTCGAGATGCTCAAGTACGCCGCTCCGGGCGCGGTGTTCCTGCTGAACACCACGATCGGCAAGGACGAGATCTGGGGCAAGCTGCCTCGCGAAGTCCAGGAGCAGATCGTCTCCAAGAAGCTCAAGTTCTACGTGATCGACGCCTACCATGTGGCTCGGCACACGGGCATGGGCAATCGCACCAACACGATCATGCAGACCTGCTTCTTCGCCATCTCCGGCGTCCTGCCCAAGGAAGAGGCGATCGCGCAGATCAAGAACTCGATCAAGAAGACCTACCTCAAGAAGGGCGAAGAAGTCGTCAAGAAGAACTGGGTCGCCGTCGACCAGTCCCTGGCGAACCTCTTCGAGGTCTCGTATCCCGGTTCCGTCACCGCCGACCACGTCCGCCCGGCTCCAGTGCCCGCTTCGGCTCCGAAGTTCGTGCAGGAAGTCATCGGCGCCATGATCGCCGGCAACGGCGACGATCTCCCCACCAGCGCGCTCCCGGTGGACGGCACCTATCCGGTGGGCACCACCGCCTACGAGAAGCGCAACTTCGCCCTGGAGATTCCCGAATGGGATCCCAGCATCTGCATCCAGTGCGCCAAGTGCGCGCTGGTGTGCCCGCACGCCGTCATCCGCGTGAAGGTCGCCAAGCCCGAGGCCATGGCCGCGGCGCCCGCCGACTTCAAGCACGTGCCCGCCAAGTTCTTCAAGGAGTTCCCGGGCCACGACTTCGCCCTCCAGGTGAGCCCCGAGGACTGCACGGGCTGCTCGCTGTGCGTGGAGGCCTGTCCGGCCCGCGACAAGTCGGACAGTTCCCGTCGCGCCATCAACATGACTCCGGTGCATCCCATCCTCGAGCGCGAGAAGGCCAACTGGAACTTCTTCCTCGACATCCCGGACATGGACCGCACGCTGGTCAACCCGAACAACGTCAAGAACAGCCAGCTGTTCCAGCCGCTCTTCGAATTCTCCGGCGCCTGCGCGGGCTGCGGCGAGACTCCCTACATCAAGCTCGTCACCCAGATGTTCGGCGACCGCATGCACGTCGCCAACGCCACCGGTTGCAGCTCGATCTACGGCGGCAACCTGCCCACGACTCCCTACACAAAGAACGCGGCCGGACGCGGACCCGCCTGGTCCAATTCCCTCTTCGAGGACAATGCCGAGTTCGGTCTGGGCATGCGCCTGTCGCTGGACAAGCAGGAGGAATACGCCAAGGAACTGGTGAAGAAATTCTCCGACGTCCTGGGCGACCAGCTCGTCACGGCCCTGCTCACGGCCGACCAGAAGACCGAAGCCGGCCTCGCCGAGCAGCGCAAGCGCGTCGCGATCCTGAAGGAGAAGATCGCCTCCGACAATTCCCCCGCGGCCAAGGACCTGCGCCAACTCGCCGATGTCCTCGTGCGTCGTTCGGTGTGGATCTTCGGCGGCGACGGCTGGGCCTACGACATCGGCTACGGCGGTCTGGACCACGTCCTGTCCACCGGTCGCAACGTCAACGTCTTGGTGCTGGACACCGAGGTGTACTCCAACACCGGCGGGCAGGCCTCAAAGTCCACGCCCACGGGAGCGGTGGCGAAGTTCGCCGCCAACGGCAAGGGCTTCCCCAAGAAGGACATGGGGATGATCGCCATGGCCTACGGCTACGTGTACGTGGCGCGCATCGCCATGGGCGCCAACGACGCCCACGTCGTGAAGGTGATGCAGGAAGCCGAGGCCTACGACGGTCCTTCGCTGATCCTGGCCTACAGCCACTGCATCGCGCACGGGTTCGCCATCGAGAAGGGCCTCGAGCAGCAGAAGCTCGCGGTCCAGACCGGCCACTGGCCCCTGTACCGGTACAATCCGGAGCTGGCCCTCGCCGGCCAGAACGGGTTCCAGCTGGATTCCAAGGAACCCTCCGTGGACTTGGAGAAGTACATCTACAACGAAACCCGCTACAAGATGCTGATCGCCCAGGACAAGGCGCGTGCGGAGATGCTCCTGGCGCAGGCCAAGTCGTCCATCGCGATCAAGTGGGCCCAGCTCAAGCATCTGGCCGGGCAGAAGGAAACCGCCTGATGGCCAACATCTCGACTTCCTACCTGGGTTTGTCCCTGAGGTCGCCACTGGTGGCCTCTGCCTCTCCGATCTCCAAGAAGCTCGAGAACGTGGCGAAGCTGGAGGAGGCCGGGATCGGCGCGGTGGTCGTGTATTCGCTGTTCGAGGAGCAGATCCTCCACGAGCAGGCCGAGCGCGACCATTTCCTGTCGCGAGCCACCAACGTGAATCCGGAGGCGCTGGACTACTTCCCCGACCTGGGGAGCTACAACCTGGAGCCCGATCGCTACCTCGCCCACCTCGCGGCCATCCGCAAGGCGGTCGAGGTCCCGGTGATCGGAAGCATCAACGGCGTCACCAAGGGCGGCTGGACCGAATGGGCCAAGCGCATCGAGGACACCGGAGTCCACGCGTTGGAACTCAACGTCTACTCCGTCCCGACAGATCCTGTCGTGGATGGGGCGGCGGTGGAGGCCCGGGTGGTGGATCTCGTTTCCGAGGTGGTCGGCAAGGTCCGCATTCCCGTGTCGGTGAAGCTTTCGCCCTTCTACTCGTCCATCCCGAACCTGGTCTCCAGGATCGGGGCGGCGGGTGCCAAGGGAGTGGTGCTGTTCAACCGGTTCCTCCAACCGGACCTCGATCCGGAGAATCTCTCGGTCCAGAGCACCGCGAAGCTGTCCGATTCCAGCGACCTGAACCTGCCGTTGCGGTGGACGGCCATCCTGGCCGGCCGCGTGGCGCCCCAGATCGCCCTTTCGGGAGGTGTGGGAACCGGACGCGACCTGCTCAAGGCGCTGCTCGCCGGAGCCCAGGTGGGGCAGGTGGCCAGTGCCGTGCTGGCGAACGGACCCGACGCTGTCGGACGGATCCTGTCGCAATTGGGCGAATGGATGGATGAGCACGAATACGAGTCGGTGGACCAGCTGCGCGGTTCCATGAGCCAGAAGAAGGTCGTGGATCCGACGGCGTTCGAGCGGGCGCAGTACATGCGCGCACTCACGTCGCTGGACGATCGGTTCGTCTGATCGTAAACCGGCCCTGTTTCCCTGGTTTCCGAGGCCGCCCGATGGGCGGCCTTTTTCGTTCCCGAGAGGGGAGGCATCGAGATCTAGACAAGCAACTCCGATTTTGGTAATTTCAGTAGCCCATAATCAGACCCAAACGTTCTTCGAACTCACGATCCCGTCGGGATCGTTCCCAGGAGATTCGCAATGTCCAAGTCCGTGGTCTTCAACCAAACCGTGCTCCGCGACGGCCACCAGTCCCTTGCCGCCACTCGCATGAAGACCGCCCAGATGCTACCGGTGGTGGAAACGCTCGACAACATGGGCTTCAACGCCCTGGAGACCTGGGGAGGAGCCATCATCGACTCCTGCCTGCGCTACCTCGCCGAAAACCCCTTCGACCGCCTGCGCGCGCTCAAGAAGCTTTCGCCCAAGACGCCGCACCAGATGCTCCTGCGCGGCCAGAACATCGTGCAGTACCAGGCCTTCCCCGACGACGTCGTGCGCGCCTTCGTGAAGTGCTCGATCGACGCGGGCATGAACAACCTGCGCATCTTCGACGCGCTCAACGACATCCGCAACGTCAAGACCGCCATCCAGGCCACCAAGGAGTTCGGTGGCCACCCGCAGGGCGCGCTGTCCTACACGATCTCGCCGGTCCACACCATCGATTCGTTCGTGAAGATGGCCGTCGAGCTGGAAGAGATGGGTGCCGAGTCGATCTGCGTGAAGGACATGGCGGGACTGCTGCTGCCCCGCGTCGCGTTCGAGCTCGTGAAGGCCATCAAGGCAAAGGTCAAGGTGCCCGTGTCGGTGCACAGCCACAACACCGCGGGCCTGGCCAACACCGCCTACTACGCCGCCGTGGAAGCCGGCGCCGACATCCTCGACTGTTCCATCGCGCCGTTCGCCAACGGCACCGGACAACCCGACACCGTCCTGATGGAGGAGATGCTGACCGGCACCGGCCGCGCTCCCAAGTACAGCCGCGAAGCCTTGTTCGAGCTGCAGAAGTACTTCGAAGGCGTGTACCAGGAACTGGGCGCCTACACCAGCCCCGACAACGAGCGCACCGACGTGGGCATCCTGCGCTACCAGGTGCCCGGCGGCATGATGTCCAACTTCCTGAACCAGCTCAAGGAGCAGGGCATGGGCGACAAGGTGCCCGAGGTCATGAACGAGATGACCTACGTGCGCCAGTGCCTGGGCTGGATCCCGCTGGTGACCCCGACTTCCCAGATCGTGGGCACCCAGGCCATGATGAACGTGAAGATGGGCCGCTGGAAGATGATCGCCCAGAACACCAAGGACATCGTCCTGGGCAAGTACGGCAAGACTCCCGGTCCCATCGATGCCGATGTCATGAAGCTGGTGTGCGAGCAGACCGGACAGAAGCCGACCGAATGCCGCGGAGCGGACCTTCTGGCTCCCAAGATGGACGACCTCAAGAAGGAACTCGCATCCAAGGGCCTGCCTGCCACCGACGAGGCCGCCGTGCTCTACGCCATGTTCCCGCAGCAGACGGAAGCCGTCTACAAGGGAACGGCCAAGCCCGAGGTCAAGACCAAGCCCGCCGCCGTCTCCACGTCCACGGACATCGCCAAGACCCGCCGCGTGGCCCTCACCGTGGACGGCGTCCGCAAGGACATCCTGGTGGAGGAGTACAAGTAGCACGGATTTCGATGGCGACCGGGTTCGCCATCACCTGGCCTTTCCGGATATGGACGCCTCGGTTCCCGCGCGGGAGCCGGGGCGTTTTCGTTCGGATCCAGGGATGCTGCCGGAAGTTCTAGTTTTTCGCGTCCCTATCCCGGGACAAACCCGGGTTCTGCACAAAATCCGTCACAAGGAATCGTCCATGAAATCCTTCGCGTCCCTGGCCGTCCTCGTTTCCCTCCTCTCCGCCGCCGCCTTCGCCGGAACCGCCAAGTCCTACCAGGTCACCGGCCCGGTCCTGGAGGTCCGTCCGGATGCCTTCGTGGTCCAGAAGGGCAAGGAAAAGTGGGAGATCTCCCGCGACGCCTCCCAAGGGCCCGAAGTCAAGGTCGGCGACAAGGTGACCATCGAGTACACCATGGTGACCACCAGCGTCGAGGTCAAGGCTGCTCCCGCCCCCAAGGGCAAGGGCAAAGGCAAGAAGTAAGACGCCTTCCCTGCCCTCGCCGCCTTCAGGGGGAGGGGAGGGAATCCGTCGCGAGCCACTGGGTGGAATCGTCCACCCAGCGAGCGTTCTGGAACAGGAAATCCTTGCTTCGGAAACGGGATTTCAGCAGGACGGGATGTCTGATTCCCGCTTCGCGGACCTGGGCCATCAGCGGATGGGCGCGGCGCAGTCTCTCCTGCATGCGTCCCCTTGCCTGTTCCCGGGTCAGACCGTGCGAGTTCAAGCGCTCGCCATCCTGGAAGGTCAGGCTCAGGACCACGGAAGAGTCCGACCCGATCTCGAAGGCGATCCGTTCGAGCGTGAAGTCCCGGGGAGGTTCCTGTCGCGAGATCCACCGCAACCGCTCCTGCAGGCTGTCTTGGGCCTTGGCCGCCTTGGCCGGGAGCGTGAAGCCGGGGGCCACCACCGGTGCCAAGCTGTCCTGGAACGCCCGAGGCGTGATGGGACGCAGGAATTCGCGGACGGGGCCACAGCCGAGGATCAAGGCAAAGGACGAGAGGACCAGGAACTTTCGCATGGATGGCAAAGGGAAATACTCTATTATCCGATCCAAGGGGTAAGATTCGCGTCTGGCCCAAAACCCGTGAACAACAAGCAGGAATACGACATGACCGAGAAGATTGGGATCCTGACCGCCGGTGGCGATTGCCCCGGATTGAATGCTGTGATTCGTGCGGTGGTCAAGGCTGGCCAGTACGCCGGCTTCCAGACGCTTGGATTCAAGGGAGGGTTCGAGGGACTCCTGACCCCTTGCGAGCCCGTGCAACTGGACTACAACCGCATGGATGGCATGCTCATCCGGGGTGGAACCATCCTGGGAGCCGCCAACAAGGGACGATTCGCCGGCAAGGTGGGACACGGCGAGGTCCGCGAAGTGGACCAGGACATCCTCCGCGAGGCCAAGGCCAACTACGACAGCCTGGGACTGCGGGCCTTGATCGTGGTGGGCGGCGACGGATCGCTGGTGATCGCCCAGCAATTGTCAGAGATCGGCATGAACGTGGTGGGTGTTCCCAAGACCATCGACAACGACCTGGACGCCACCGACCAGACCTTCGGATTCGACACCGCGGTGGACAGCGCCACCGACGCCTTGGACAGGTTGCATACCACCGCGGAAAGCCATGGACGGGTGATCATCCTGGAGGTGATGGGTCGCCACACGGGTTGGATCGCGCTGAACGCCGGAATCGCCGGCGGCGGGGATGTCATCCTGATCCCGGAGATTCCTTTCACCTTCGAGGCGATCGCCGACAAGGTGATGGCGCGCGAACGGGCCGGGAAGAAGTTCACGCTGATCGTCGTCGCCGAGGGGGCCGCTCCCCGCGGTGGGAAGCAGTCCATCAAGGGCCAGGAGGCCGACCGCGAAGTCCAGATGGGCGGGATGGGCCAGAAAGTGGCCGACGAGATCTCCCGACTCACCGGCAAGGAGGCTCGGGTGGTGGTGCTGGGGCATCTCCAGCGGGGAGGAGCGCCCACCAGCTTCGACAGGCTCCTGTGCACGCGCTACGGCGAGGCCGCCGTGCGCATGGTGCGCGCCGGCCAGTACGGGCGGATGGTGGCCCTCCACGGAAGCGAGATCGCCGATGTCTCCATCCAGCGGGCGATCGGGCGCCGCCGCCGCGTGAGCCCCGACGGCGAGCTGGTCTTGTCCGCCAAGGCATTGGGGATCGGATTCGGCGACTAGCTCCGCAGGTGGAGTTCCGCCCTGTCGCCTCCCAGGGCCAGGGTGGAACGGACCTCTCCGGGCATTCCGGCCAGATCGAACGCAGCTCCCCCTCCCAGGGAGGTGGGGGAGCGGATCAGCCAGAATCTGTCCCAGGTGCCCGTGTCCAGGAACGCCTTGGCGAGGGTCGGTCCGGGTTCCACGAGCAGATCGTGGAACCCTTGGGCACCCAGGGCGTCCAGCAGCGCGGCCAGCGAGGGATGTGTCCCGTCCGAAGGCACTTCCAGCCATTGCGCGGTGGCGGGCAGGGATTGCGGTCGTGGACCGCAGCCGATCGCCAGGCAGCCCGGAGCCTGGAACAGCTTGAGGTGTCCGGGCAGGCCAGCGCGAGGCCACAGCACGGCGCGGCGCGGCGATCTTCCGGGAGCGTCGCGGACGGTGAGTTCCGGATCGTCGGCGAGGGCGGTGGCGCCGCCCACCAGGACCAGGTCGGAGACCGCCCGCAGGGAATGGACGAAGGCGCGCGCCTGGGGGCCGGTGATGGCGGTACGCGAGCCCGCCTTGGCGGTGGCCATGCCGTCGGCGGAAAGGGCGGCCTTCAGGGTCGTCCGAGGTCTCTTCGTTGCCAGGAAATGTCCAAATCCGGCGTAGAAGTCCGGGATGCGACCTTCCAGGGGGGATTCGATCACCTCGATCCCCGCCTTGCGCATCGCGTGGATCCCCTTGCCGGCCACCATGGGGTTGGGGTCGCGGGCACCCACCACGACGGTCTCCACTCCGGAAAGGATGATGGCCGCGGCGCAGGGAGGGCTCTTCTTGCCGGGAAAGGCGACGCAGGGCTCCAGCGTGGCCAGAAGCGTGCCGCCGCGGGCCTTGCCGCCCGCCTTCTCCAATGCGGCGCGTTCGGCATGGGGGCGTCCGCCCGGATGCGTGGATGCCTTGGCCAAGGGCTTGCCGGTCCGGTCGAGGACGATGCACCCGACGGCGGGATTGGGGAGGGTGGTTCCGCGGGCGGCCAGGGCCAGGGCGAAGGTTTCTTCCATCCAGCGGTTCAGGTTCGGATCCATTGCGCATAGGTACATTCCACCGAGACGACCGGTTCCATGTCGGAGGCCGGGAGAGGAAAGGTTCCAGTCCCTTGGGCGATGCGCAGGATCCGATGAACACGAGCTCCGACCCGATCGCGCGGGCCCACGCGAACCATCCGCGCGTCCACGAGTCGTTCCGCTGGGTGTATCCCGTGCTGTCGCGCCGTTCGGGGGGGATCTCCATCGGGGTGAATCTCAACCCCGACAAGATCTGCAACTACGACTGCCCCTACTGCCAGGTGGACCGTCGCGGAGTGGCGCCTTCCGGAGAGGTGGATCCGGCCGGGGTGGCCACCGAACTGGAATCGCTCCTGGAGCGCATGCGCCGCACGGGGCTGGAGGAACTCTACCCGGGGGTGGATCCATCTCGACGGAAATTGACCGACATCGCCCTCTCCGGGGATGGCGAACCCACCTTGCGCAGGGAGTTCCCCGAGGTCTGCCGTTCGATGGCCGAGTCCCGGAGGCGATGGCTGGCCCTGGGCGGAGAGGATCTCCGTCTGGTGGTCATCACCAATGCCACGTCGTTGGACAGCCCCAGGGTCAGGGAAGGGCTCGGGTTCCTCTGCCAGGAGGGGGCGGGGGAGGTCTGGGGCAAGCTGGACGCCGGAACGCAACCATTCCATGATCTGGTCAACGCATCCCGCGTGCCCCTCTCGCGGGTGGTCTCGAACCTGGCTGGATGCCCTGCGGAAATCCCCTTGCGCATCCAGACCTTGTTCTTCCGCTACCACGATCGGATTCCCGATCCGCCGGAGATCGAAGCTTGGATGGGGCATCTGGCGGACATCCTCCGCAAACGCCCCCTTCTGGGGGTGCAATTGCACACGGTGGCGCGCGCAACCGCCAAGAGCGGGTGTCATCCGCTGCCTTTGGAATGGCTCGAGCAGGTGGCTTCGCGCGTCAGGCAGTCCCTTTCCCTCTCCGTGGACGTCCATGGAGGCATCGACAACGGATCCATCGGCGATCCGGGAGAAAGCCCATGAAAACACCCAGATCCTCCAAGGTTCGCCGCATCCGGTCCAGTCGCGTGGGGGTCGTCCTCCTGGGGGCGGCTTCCATGGGGCTGGCCGAAGGCCCCAGGGTCCGACCTGTCCAGTGGGCCCAGCCGGTGGTGGGGACCACGTTGGGAAACTGCTTCAAGGTGTCGCAGGATCTGTACCGTTCCGAGCAACCGACCGCCGCCGACATCCCCGACCTGAAGGCATTGGGGATCCAGACCATCCTGAATTTGCGGGAATACCATCAGGACGACGAGAAACTGGCCCAGGCCGGGTTCGTGCTCGTCCACGATCCGGTGGCGGCGGGTTCGCTCGAACGCGACGACATGGTCCGGATCCTGGGGCGGATCCGCGATGCGAAGAAGCCTGTCCTGGTGCATTGCTGGCATGGATCCGACCGTACCGGATTCACCGTGGCTGGATACCGGATGATCTTCCAGGGATGGAGCACTTCCGACGCCGTGGAGGAATTCAAATTGGGTGGCTTCGGCTACCACAAGCGATTCTATCCCAAGTTGCCCGTGACCCTTGGAAAGCTCGACGTTCCCATGATCCAGAAGGAGCTCGGGATCACCCCTTCACCCTGACCGCGGAGGGGACCGCCTAGAAATTTTCCTTGTTCTTCCGCTCCAAGGTCTCGCGATCGATGGGGTCGGAGAGGATCATGGCGGTCATGTCGCGCAGGATGTAGAATCCTTCCGGCGGAATCTTCGAATCGTCCGTCAGGATGTACACGTCGCCCGGATTGTCCAAGGCGCCGTTGACCTTGATGTCGTTGAGGTTCACGGTGGTGCCCACGACCTTGTCGTAGACATGGACCTTGGAGGCTTCCACCCATCCCTTCACGTTGTTCTTGGTCACCACGAAGAGGAAGTCGCCCTTGGCGTCCTCCTGGTGGAGCAAGTCGCCTTCTTCCACCATCTGCAGGGGGGCTTCGTCGGATTTGTGTTCGGCGGAGAGCCATAACGGGATCTTGCCGGCCTTGGAGACAAGCAACGTGCGATCTTCCGCGAACGCGGTGGAAATCGCGAAAACCATTGTCAAGACGATCCATCGCTGGAGCCACATGGGAGAAATCCTTCCCGTATTGAACGGTGATCTGCGAATGGAATATACCTCGATTCGACGTTTCCAGCTCGAGGCCATCTCCATGGAGGAGTGGAACTCGTGCTCCGGATGAGTACTTTACGATGCCTCCCTCCCAAACGAAAGGGCACATCCGTGCGCAAACCGCTGTTCATCCTCTCACTGCTGCTCCTGCTCGGCGCCTGCCGTACCGGGGCCAAGTCCTCGGCTTCCCAGGCCAACAAGTTCAAGGCACCCGCCGGCGACTCCACCGCGATCGTCGCTGGATTCGACACCGTCGGAGTGACCAAGGGCCAGATCGACAAGCTCCTGCAGCCCATGCTCATGCAGATCGCCCAGGAGGCCAATGCCAAGGGAATCAGCTTCGACCAGGCCGCCGCTCCCATCCGTCGCCAAGCCACGGCCCAGCTGATCATGCAGGCCATCTTCGAGCGCGAGGTGGTTGCCAAGAAGATCGCCGTGGACGATCGCAAGGTCGACAGCATCTACAAGGCCGTGACCGCCCAGTTCAAGGATTCCGCCCAGCTTCTGGCCGCTCTGGCCCAGGCCGGCGACACTCCCGCTTCGGTCCGCGAGAAGATCTCCAAGCAGCTGCTTCAAAACCAGCTCCTGGAATCCGTCCTGGCCGATTCCCTCAAGATCACTCCCGAGCGCATCGACAGCTTCTATCAGACCAACAAGGATCGCTTCGGTGGAACCGCCAAGGTCCGCGGACGCCACATCCTGAAGCTCAGCAAGTCTCCGGAAGACAGTGCCAAGGCCCACGCGGCCATCCTGGCCATCGCCAAGAAGCTCTCCGCCGACGACAAGCAGTTCTCCGCCATCGCCAAGGCCGAATCCGACGATCCCGGCTCCAAGGGCAATGGTGGCGATCTGGGCTGGTTCAACCCCAAGGAAATGGTCCCGGAATTCGCCGCGGCCGTGGAAACCCTCGAGCCCGGCAAGATTTCCGCACCGGTGCGTACCCAGTACGGATGGCACATCATCCAGATCCAGGATCGCAAGGCCGGTTCCACGCCTCCGCTGGACTCCGTCAAGCCCACGATCGAAGCCATGCTCAAGCAGGAAGCCGCCGCTCGCGTCGTTCCTGGCTACTACCGCAAGCTGGCCAAGACCTACAAGGTCGAGTTCCTCGATCCCTCCTACAAGGAGAGCGAGCTGTTCGACGAGCCCAAGGCGGAAATGCCTCCTCCGCCGGCGGGAATGCTGCCGCCGCCGGTCAAGGGCAAGTGATGTTCCCTTCTCGCGGCTAGTCCTTGCGGATCAGCCGCGAGATCCCGCCTCCTGATCTTCCGAGGCGGCAGGAAGTTCCCGCAGGCGCAGGAGGGCCATGACTCCCGCGCCAACCAACGGCCCGAACAAGATCCCCACCGGCCCAAAGAACGACAGCCCGCCCAAGGTGGTCAAGAACACCATCAGGTCGTGCATTCCGGCGTCTCTTCCCACCAGGATGGGGCGCAGGACGCTGTCGATCATGGAAATGACTCCCACGCCAACGCCGAGGACCACCAAACCAGCCGTGGTGTGGCCGGTCACCAGAAGCACAAGGGCGCCTGGAGCCCAGATCAGACCGGTTCCGACGGCGGGAATCAAGCTGCAGAGTGCGGCGGCCACTCCAAAGAACGCTGGGGAGGGTAGCCCGGTGGCCCAGAACAGGAGGCCGGTCATGAGACCCTGGATGCCTCCGATGACGAAATTCCCCTTGAAGATCGCTCGCGAGGTGCGGCGGAAGGTATCCAGGAGAACGTCGGTCTCCGAACGGGAAAGGGGCAGGTGCGATTGGAGTCGGAGAACGAACTGGTCCCCGGATTGGTAGAGGTAGAACAGGCTCATCAGCATGATTCCCGTGAGGACCAGGGCGTGGAGCAAGGTCCCTCCCATTCCCAGGACCTGATCCATTCCCCATGCACCCAAGCTGGCGAGGCTTTCCTGGAGTTTCGGGGCCAGAGACTCCTCCGTGAGTCCCAGTTGGCGGGTGATCTCCCATTGCTCCAGCTTCTTTCCAATGGCTCCTGCCTCGTGCACCATCGTCTGGGGGTCGAATTTGACCATCAGCTCCTTGGCTTGGAGGGTAGCCAGGAAGGAAATGAGAGAAACTGGGGTGGCAACCACAAGGATCAGTCCAAAGACCAGGATCCCAGAGGTCAATGTTGCTCTATTCCTGGTGAGTTTCAGGATCTTGTTGCGGAAAGGCCACGTCAAAGCCGCCAGAATGCAGGCAATGATGAAGGGAATCAGTACGCTTCTCAGGATGAAAACCAAGAGAATGACAGAAAGGGCGGTGATGATCGATGAAGTTCGGGGGCCATGATCAAGGAACTCCCAAAATCCGGAGGGATTTTGGCCTTTTTGGTCGGCCTGTTCTTGGTTGGTACTCATTTTGGCTTCCGTGAACAAGGTTTTTTGTGGGTGTCTATATGTAGAGCTTGCAATTTTGCGCGAAACTGAGGATATTCAGAAAGTTCGCAAACGTAGAGGTTGGGGAGCTGGTGAACTCAAGCACCGACACCCCAACGGATCGATCCGGAAAAGGAACGTACACAATGGACAAGAAGATCCCCAACGGCGCCGAGGTGATCATCCAGAGCCTCATCCGCGAAGGGGTGGAATATGTCTTCGGATATCCTGGGGGCGCCGCCATCCCGTTGTTCGATGCGCTGGTGGACCACCCCCAGATCAAGCTGGTCCTGGTCCGCCACGAGCAGGGAGCCACCCACATGGCCGACGGATACGCCCGAGCCACGGGCAAGCCGGGCGTGGTGTTGGTGACTTCCGGTCCGGGAGCCACCAACACCGTGACTGGAATCCTGACCGCCCAAATGGACTCCTCTCCGATCATCGTCCTGTGCGGGCAGACGATCTCTCCCATGCTGGGCAAGGACGCGTTCCAGGAAGCCGATGTGACGGGGATCACCTATCCGGTGGTCAAGCACTCCTTCCTGGTCAAGAGCGCCAACGAACTTCCCAGGGTGATGAAGGAGACCTTCCACATCGCCACCACCGGTCGACCCGGCCCGGTGCTCCTGGATCTGCCCAAGGACGTGACCTCGTCGCCTTGCACGGCTCCGTTCGTGGACTCGGTCGACCTCCCCGGCTACGAGATTCCCGGCGTTCCCGAACAGGCGAGCCTCGCCAAGGCGGCGGAATGCCTCTCCCGCTCGCGTCGACCGGTCCTGATGGTGGGCCACGGAGCCGTCATCGCGGGAGCCGGAAAGGCCATCACCCAGCTGGCCGAGAAGCTCCAGGCTCCGGTGGTGACCACGCTCCTGGGCAAGGGAGCCGTGAGCGAGGACCACGCGTTGCACCTGGGCATGGTGGGCATGCACGGAACCGCCTACGCCAACAAGGCGGTCATGAACTGCGACCTGATCTTCGCGATCGGATCCCGCTGGGACGACCGCATCGTGGGCAAATTGGCCGAATTCTGCCCGACCGCCACCCGGATGCACCTGGACATCGACCCGGCCGAGTTCGGCAAGATCATCCAGCCGGATGTCTGCATGACCGGCGACGCGCGCCGGGGGATCGAAGCCCTCCTGCCCCAGGTGGAGAAGCTGGACACCGCCGAATGGGTGAAGCAGTGCGGTGCCTGGCGCAAGCAGTACCCGCTCCGCTACGGGAAGCAGGGTGGGCTCAAGGCCCAGCACGTGCTGGAGGAGATGGACCGGATCGCCCGCGGGAAGGCGATCGTGACCACCGACGTGGGCCAGCACCAGATGTGGGCCGCGCAGTTCTGCCGGAGCACCTTCAACCGCTCCTGGATCAGTTCCGGCGGAGCCGGCACCATGGGCTTCGGGTTTCCAGCGGCCATCGGCGCCCAGCTGGGTTGCCCCGACAAGCCGGTATGGGCGGTGGTGGGCGACGGCGGCTTCCAGATGACCCTCTGCGAACTGGCCACGGCCGCGCTCCAGAAGACGCCGGTGAAGATCCTCATCATCAACAACAACTACCTGGGCATGGTCCGCCAGTGGCAGGAGCTGTTCTTCGACAACCGGTATTCCGGCGTGGACATGGTGGGGAATCCGGATTTTGTCAAACTTGCCGAGGCGTACGGGGTCAAGGCCTTCCGCATCCGCCGGCCCGGCGACGTCCGCCGCGTCCTCAAGCAGGCCGCCGAGTACAACGATGGTCCCTGCCTGATCGACGCCGAGGTGGTCAAGGAGGACAATGTCTTTCCCATGGTGCCCGCGGGAGCAGGCTTCAAGGACATGCTGATCGAACGGCCCAAGCAGAAGATGGCCAAGCCCACGGGGAGCACCTGAGATGAACATGCCGTCCCATACCATTTCCGTCCTGGTGCGCAACAAGCCCGGCGTGCTGGTGCGCGTCGCCCTGGTGTTCGCCCGGCGCGGCTACAACATCGACAGCCTGGTGGTGAGTCCCGTCCTGGATTCCGAGTTCAGCCGCATGACCATCACCTGCACGGGCGATCCATCCACCCTGGACCAGATCATCAAGCAGCTGTTCAAGCTGATCGACGTGGTCCGGGCGATCGACCACACCGGCCAATCGGTGATCGAGAAGGAGATCGCCCTGATCAAGGTCAGATGTCCGGCCGAGAGCCGCACGGGGATCCTGCAGATCGCCGAGCACTTCAGGGGCACCACGGTGGATTTCGGCCACGAATCCCTGATCCTGCAGATCGCCGGCGGGTCGGACAAGATCGACCACGTCCTGGGGCTCCTGCAGCCCTTCGGGATCGTCGACCTGGTCCGCACCGGCAAGATCCTGATGGCCCGGGGAGCGGACAAGACCTGACATCATCCCTGCGGGATGGGGCGTCTTGCCCATCCCGCAGGGTCCGGAACCTCCAACGCCTTCCTGTCGATCGCCGACGGGAAGGCGTTTCCGTTACCGTTTCGCCAATGAACTCCTCCAAGGATCCACCGCGGCGGATTTCCCTTCGGGGTTATTCTCAACCTGCAGAAGTCGAGGATCGCGGGTCGCCGGTCGAGCGCGGGGGAATGGGTCCCCCGTCGTTTCGCGCCACGGGTGTGCCGCACCTCGGGAATGTTCCGATCGAAAGGGGATTCGCCGTGAGGAAGGAAACAAGCATCCTGGGATCCAGGAAGACGATTCGGTGGGCCTGGGTGGGTCTGCCTCTTGCGCTGGCCGTGTCGGCCTTCGGTTGGTCCGCATCGGGGACCGTCAAGTCCACCACGGGCACCGCGCTTTCCGGCGTCGAAGTGACCGTGAAGGACGACGCCACCCTGAAGACCAGCACGGACGCCTCCGGTGCGTTTTCGCTCTCCGTTTCAGGCGCCTTCCACCGCCCGGGGATCCAGCTCGGAGCTCGGGTCGAGGGATCGGAACTGGTGATTCCCACTTCGGAGAGCGGAATGCTGGACATTTCGCTGGTGGATGCCGCCGGCAAGTCGCTTTGGCATGCCATGGCCGCGCCCACGGGTGCGGAAACCCGCATTTCCCTGCCTTCCTTTCGGAGCACCGGAGCGGTCTTCCTGCGTGTGCGCCAGGAAGGCACCGTGGTCCACCAAGCCGTCGGCATCGGGCCGGAAGGATGGCAAGTGGCGCCCCCGTCGGTGGCCGCGCGCGCCATGGCGGGGCTTCCTGTCCTCCAGTTCAAGAAGTCCGGCTATCGTGACACCACCTACACCCTAACCAGCGAGACGGCCACCGCCATCGAGATCAAGATGAGCGAGGTGTCCACCACCACCTGTCCGGCCGCAAAGCTCAATCCCGGCGACCAGAACAAGACCATCACGGTCAAGGGCACCCAGCGCAAGTACATCCTGCATGTTCCTTCCGCCTACAAGGGTGATACCCCGGTGCCGCTGGTGGTGGATTACCATCCCATCATGGGAACCGCTTCCGGACAACTCAGCGGAACCACCTACAAAGCCCAGACCGACCCCGAGGGGGTGATTTCCGTCTATCCTGATGGCCTCAACGGGCCTCTGGGTGGCCAAGCTTGGAACGTCCAGGGTTGTTGTTCGACGGCGGACGACACGTCGTTCGCACGAGCCATGGTCGCCGAGGTCAAGACCCTCGCCTGCATCGATCCAAAGCGTGTCTACGCAACCGGATTCTCGATGGGCGGCGGGATGACCCATTTCTCCGCTTGCCATCTTTCGGACATCTTCGCCGCCGGTGCTCCAGCCGCATTCGACCTTACGGAGCAGAACGTCGGTGCATGCAAGCCCAAGCGTCCGATCACCATGGTCATGTTCCGGGGTACCTCCGATGGCACGGTCGCCTACGCTGGTGGCCACTCCGCTGTGGTGCCAGGTATGGCGATCGACTTCCTGGGTGCCAAGGGTACCTTCACGAAGTGGGCCGAGCTCAACAAGTGCACGGGCTCCCCTTCCGCCGAAGATTCCAAGGGTTGCTCCACCTATTCCACCTGCGAAGGTGGCGTTCAGGTGACCCTCTGCACCAAGCAGGGTGGCGGCCACGAGCAGGGCAACGGATCGGTCGGCTGGCCCATCCTCAAGAAGTACACCCTGCCTTGAGGAATTCCGGGGTCATCCCCGGAGCTCCCAGTCTCGTGGCGCGGGTCCGAAAAGGGCCTGCGCCTTTTTCCTTCCCGCCAGCGTCAGTACGCGGTACGGCACCGGGTCTTCACCAGGTGTAGTCGTCGAACGTGTAGACGAACCCGCGAAGGGCGGTCTTGAAATCCTGGATGCGCTGGCGATTGTCGTGCGTTCCGGCGGTGTTGGACCGGACCAGGAAGCCCAGGACGCCGAATTTTCCGAGGGCCCCCAGGATGCCGCCCAGACCGTTCTGGGAGCTGCCTTCCAAGTGTCTCGGGTCCAGCCGGAAGGTCACCTTGGAGAGGTCCAGAAATTGTCGGGACTGGGGGCCGTTCTCCTGCTCGAGCTTCTTCTTGAACAGCTCCAGTTCGCGGTTGAGGGCGGCCACCTCGTCCACGTCGATCCACGATTTCCGCTCGAGACGGTTGGCCATCTCGGCGATGTACTTCACGTACCGCTCGGCGAGTTCACGGGTCATGGGGAGGGGTGGGCGGCCTTCAGGGGAAGGACGGTGCGGAAGACGATATTACTGGGCTGACTACCAGGTGGAAGCCCGAGTAGCACATCAGGGTATTGTGAGTTCGGAAGAATTGCCCGTTGATTTCCTGTGGTAGGCCCAATCTGGGTATCAAGTGAGGTGTGCTGCCAATCCGTAATCCACTCGTTAAATGGTTTGTAAATGTTTTGCGTGTTTTGGCGCGCACGGAATCCATATGCCTCACTCATAGAGGGGAGCTTGAAGCCTGACGGATTGTCCGCTAGGTACCATTCTGAACTATCTAAGCTCGATGTCACGTATGCTTCCGGGAGGTTGTAAACTTTCGACTTTTTGTTGCAGAACAGTATGGCTTCGTACCATGATATGCTGGTTATGTGGTCAGTGTTGTTTGTTCCAATTGCTTGATTCGGGTGCATTAAAGTTAAAAATTCATTTGTAGTGATGAACGTTGTGTCGGAAAAGAATGTGGCGATTTTCCAAACATGTTTCGCTGTTGATTCCCTCAGTGATGCCGCTTCTGTTTGGTATGGAATGTCCT
>Ga0116170_10000834_pt1 | contig 32294 bp, 28 predicted proteins | sample AD_JPNHW1_MetaG_FD_89797 | JGI IMG/M metagenome (GOLD analysis project Ga0116170, IMG submission 89797) | Active sludge microbial communities of municipal wastewater-treating anaerobic digesters from Japan - AD_JPNHW1_MetaG | ecosystem: Engineered > Bioreactor > Anaerobic > Digestate | place... | reverse complement strand
GTGGATCAGTATGCGCCCAACTACAAGGCTGCGATCACCGCGTCCAGCTACCGCGAGCGCGGCACCGTGACCGACGCCGGCAACATGCCTTATTTCTGCGAGCCGACCTACATGGACGATCCGGGCCTTACCTACGGCGGCGCGATCATCCGTAAGGATCTGTTGGACAAACTGGGCATGGCTACCCCCGTTACTTTTGACGACTGGCATACCTACCTTACCCGCTGCAAAAACGAGCTGGGCATGACCCGCGGCCTGGGCCTGGCCAACACCGGCATCAGCAAGTACAACGCTTACAACGCCGCTTTCGGCTTTGAAATGGAAAATCCCTCGGATTGCTTCACGCCTGTGTATCAGGTGGATGGCAAAGTGATGTACGGCCCGCTGACGGATGGTTATAAAGAATACATCACCATGATGGCGCAGTGGTATTCCGAAGGCCTGATCGACCCGGACTTCACCTCGACGATCACCTTTGACGACGGCGTTGCCATGATGAGCAGCAACCTCTGCTCCGCCTCCAGCGATCACGGCGGCGTGCTGGGTTACGTAAACGGCCTTGGCGCAGCGGTGGACCCGAACTTCAACTTCGTGGCCGTGCCCGCTCCGGTAAAGACCGCCGGCGACCAACTGCATGTAGGTTATTATAAAGGCGGCGCAGGCCTGACCAAGATCGCCGCGATCAGCAAAACGTGCAAGAACCCCGAAGTGGCTGTGAAGTTTATCGACCAGCTCTTCACCGACGAAGGCTTCATGCTTTGCAACTACGGCACCGAAGGCAAGACCTACAACCTGGTGGATGGTCTGCCGGTCTACACCGACCTGATCGCCAAGAACGACAAAGGCACCATCACCGATATGCTGTGCGCCTATGCCGCCCCCATCCTGTGGCCGTTTGAAACCGTACTCGGCCGCGACGACGTATCCACCTCCGCCGATATGGCCAAGGTGTGGGATACCAACGACGATTATTCTTACACCTTCCCCAGCAACGCGACTTTGAATTCGGAAGAGAAGGAAGTGTATTCCGACCTCTACCCCGAAATCAAGTCCTACGTGGACGAGATGACCGTAAAGTTCATCATGGGTCTGGAACCGCTGGATAACTACAGCGCATTCGTGGATCAGCTGAATACGCTGGGCGTACAGGACATCATCAAAGCGTATCAGGGTGCGTACGACCGCTATATGAGCCGCTAAAACGACTCTCGTAAGCCCTGTAACGTAAACCGCGCCGGGCGTACCGGGTTGCCGGTGCGCCCGGTTTGCGTTTGGGCTGGCCTTATCAATAACTGGTCTATCGTCCTGCGGATTAGACCGGAGGAGTGAAAAGCATGAAATGGAAATTGCTCGCCGCCAACTACCGCTCAAACCGATTGCTGTATTGGATGATCCTTCCGGTCGTGCTGTTCGTGATCATTTTCAGCTATCTCCCGATGCTCGGGCTATCCATTTCGTTTCAGGATTATTCGCTTACGAAAGGCATTTTCGGAAGCAAATGGATCGGGTTTGAAAACTTTGTAGACTTTTTCAACAGCATGTATTTTGGACGCACGTTCAGAAATACCATCGTTCTGAGCCTGCTCAACCTCCTGTTCTGCTTTCCCGCGCCGATTATACTGGCGCTGATGCTGAACGAAGTGAAGAACGTGCGTTATAAACGGCTGGTGCAAACCGTGAGCTATATGCCGCATTTTATCTCCATGATCGTGGTTGCGGGGTTGATCATTGAGTTTACCAATTCCAGCGGCGTAATCGCCTCCATTGTGAAGGCGTTTGGCGGGAAAGCCACCAGCTATATTGCTCTGCCACAGTATTTCCGATCCATCTTTATCGTGTCGGATATCTGGCAAAACATCGGTTTTAACAGTATTATTTATCTGGCTGCGCTGTCCGGCATCAACGAGGAATTGTACGAAGCCGCCAAGATCGACGGAGCCGGGCGTTTCCGCCAGATGCTGAGCGTGACGCTGCCGGGGCTGATGCCTACGATCATCATAATGCTGATCCTTAGCGTCGGCACGATTATGAACCTGAACTTTGAAAAGGTTTTACTGCTGTATACGCCGTCCACTTACGAAACCTCCGATGTGATCATGACGTACGTATACCGTATCGGTATTATCAAGCAAAAAATTGGCTACAGCACGGCTGTGGGCCTGTTCAATTCGGTGATCAGCCTGTTGCTGGTGCTGGGCGCCAACAAGCTGAGCAAAACTTACACCGAAACCAGTATGTTCTAAGCGGGGAGGCGTAAAAAATGAGAATTAAGGAATCCATGGGCCGAAGGGTTTTTCTCGCTGTGAACGCAATCCTGCTGGGGCTGGTGGGGTTTGCGTGTCTGGCGCCGATGCTGCATGTGCTGAGCTGTTCCATATCGGACCCGTATACGCTGGCGCGGGTGCAGGGATTTCACCTGTGGCCGATTGCGCCGATCACCTTTGACGGTTACAAGACGGTGCTGAGTTACCAGAACATTGTGATTGGCTATGCCAACACGCTGTTCTACGTTGCGGCGGGCGTGGGGCTTAATCTGGTGCTCACCACGGTTGCCGCGTATGTGCTGTCCCAGAAGCGCTTTTTACCCGGCAACACGATTATGCTGTTTATGGCGTTTACCATGTTGTTTAACGGCGGTATGATCCCCAACTACCTGTTGATCGTGAAAATGGGGTTAATCGACAGCCGCATGGCGATTGTGCTGCCAAGCGCCTTTAACGTATTCAACCTGGTGATTATGCGCTCGTCGTTTAAGGAGATTCCGGACGCGCTGGAGGAATCCGCCCGGCTGGACGGTGCAAACGATATGCAGATACTGTGGCACATCATTATTCCGGTCTCCAAGGCGACGATCGCGGTCATTACGCTGTTTGTGGCTGTGGCGCTGTGGAACAGCTGGTTTACCGCATCCATCTACCTGACCGACCGCAGCAAATGGCCGCTGCAGCTGTTCCTGCGTGAAATCCTGATTAACAACTCCCAGCGCAGTCTGGACGCAGGCGTGAAAGCTTCGGCCCTTGCCCAGCAAACACTGGTGAAGTACTGCATTATTATCGTTGCCACGGTGCCGATCCTTTGTATTTATCCCTTCCTGCAGAAATACTTTGTGAAGGGAATCATGATCGGCTCCATTAAAGGATAAGGATTAAGAGGAATGACCGTAGAAGAAAAACGACCGACCAAACTGCTGAATTGTCAGTACGTTCTGTTTTCGATAATCAATCTGGTTGTTTCCGTAAGTTTCTCCATGGTGTCCACCACCATGACCAAGTACGCCTACAGCATCGGCACAACGGTGGCGATGGCTGGGGCGATCACGGGCGCTTTCTCCATCGCGTCCATGGTGATTCGGCCTTTTAGCGGGCTGGTCAGCGACCGGATGAACCGGAAGATGCTGCTGGTGGTTTCCACCTTTGCCATGGGCGTATGCACCTTTCTGTACGGGCTGGTTTCCGATACCACAATGCTGTTTGCGATTCGCATCCTGCACGGCGTGGCGTTCGGCATCAGCAGTACCGTGAATATGGCGCTGATCCCCGGCTTCTCCCCGAAAGAACGGGTAGGGGAAGCGGTCAGCTATTTTGGTCTTGGGCAGGCGCTTGCCATCGTGGTCGGACCCTCGCTGGGATTGGCGCTGGCGGACTCTGCCGGGTTCCCGATCAACTTTACCGTTTCGGCGCTGATTGTCGCTGTGGGCGGGGTGATCGCGCTGACGATGGATTTTCAGGGCAACGATCGTCCCGTGAATATCGGCAGCAAACGGGGTATCCGCTGGGGGGATATTATCGCGACCGAAAGCCTGCTGTACGCGGGCATCAACATCGCCATCTCGGCCACCAGCGGCGTGGAAAACAGCCTGATCGCGCTGTACGGAACCGCGATGGGCGTGGAAAACATCGGCTGGTACTTTACGCTGAGCGCGGTTACCCTGTGCATATCCCGGCTGGCCTTCGGCAAAATGGCGGACCGGCAGGGTGTGGCTACGGCCATGTATCTGGGTACGGGGCTGATGATCGTTGGGTTCCTGCTGCTGTGGAGGCCGCCCGCGATCTGGATGTTCGCAGTATCCGCTGTGATTAAAACGGTCGGATCGGGCATTGTGCGGCCAGCGCTGCAGGCGGAGTGCATCAAGACCGTAACGCCGGATCGCCGCGGCGCCGCGTCCAGTACGTTCTATATCGGCTCGGACATCGGGCAGGGCGTATCGCCCTGGCTGGCGGGGCAGGTGGTGGACTCGTCCGGAGGCGACTACGGACTGGCATTCGGGGTGTTCGCCATCCCCATGGCGTTAAGCTGCATCCTGTTTGCATACAGTACCCGCAGAAAAAATCGGAAAACTGCTTGAACACAGCCCCCTTTTCGCACGAAAACTGCGAAAAGGGGGCAGCTTGCTTAAAAAGGCGCATCTGCGTTGTCAGCTACGGGATGGCAAGGGGCATCACTTACAAACGGTAAGCTCAACCCCTTGCCACCCTTGCTTCCTAGCATCTGAACCTTTTTAAGCAAGCTGCGGTTAGCAGCCTGCAAGGGTTTTCAAAATGGGCAGGGAAACAAAAGTAAAACATCGAAATAAATAAGACTGCGTATCCGAAGCGGATTCACCGTACTATAATGAGAAGAAACCATTCCGATCAGGAAAGCGGGGAAAACGAACGTGCATCCCAACCTTGAGGCGGTTGCGCAACTGATACCGAGCCTGCGGCAGATGCTGGGGCCCAAGTTTGAGGTGATTCTGCACGACCTGAGCCATGTGGAAAGCTCCATTGTGCGGCTGGAGGGAGACGTTACCCATCGCAAAATCGGCGGCCCCGCGACGGATTATCTGCTGCGACTGCTGCGGGAGGGCGGCGACGGGGCGCAAAACAGCGTGAACTATCAGAACGTACTGCCGGATGGGCGGGTGCTTCGCTCCTCCACGCTTTTTCTGCGTGATGAGGAAGGGCATATCATCGGGTCTCTGTGCTTTAATCAGGACCTGACCGACTATCTGGTAGCCAGAAAACTGATCGAAGAGAATGTATCTTTCGGCCTGCAGGGGACGGAACCGCCCAAGGAAACCTTCGCGCAGGACATCAGCGTCGTGATGGAGTCGGTTGTGGATACGGAGGTGTCCCTGTTTCAGAAGCCGGTTGCCTATATGCAGAAGGAAGATAAGCTCCGAATTGTTTCCCGGCTGGAGGAAAAGGGTATTTTCGCCATCCGCAACGCGGTGGATTATGTGGCGGAGCGTCTGGGGGTCAGCAATTTTACTGTCTATAACTATCTTAAGGAGATTCGCGCGAAAAAGATGTAAACGCTTTTCCTGGAACGCGGCGCCTGCTGCCTGCCGGATGCCCGTGGTTTATACCCGGGATTGGCAGGGGGAGATGCGCCGCGTTTATGTTTTTCCAGAAAAGTGAAGAATCAGGGTTGACAGGAACAGTTAAAGGCGTTAAACTAATATTCGGTTAGAGAACACAAACCTCTGATCCGCTTCCGGGAGAGAGCGATTGCCGATTCCGCGCGCAACGTGGTTTGCAGCCGGGCACCCGTCCGGGCGCACTCCCGGGCGGCAGCGGAACCACGGGGCGCGCAGGTCGGCAACCTGCCGGAAACAGGGGGAAAGGAGAGGAACAGATGATGCCTTTAAGTATGGCCGGCATAGGCGATGTGAACACGATCAAGAAAATCACGGGTCGTGACGATGTGCGCCAGCACCTGGCGGAGCTGGGCTTCGTGGTGGGCGAAGAGGTGCGCGTGGTAAGCATGCTGGGCGGCAACCTGATTTTATCCGTGAAAGACAGCCGGATCGCGCTGGATCAAACGATGGCCATGCGTGTGATGGTATAAAGAACGGGGGAAAAACGATGAAAACGCTTCGCAACGTTAAGGTGGGCGAAACCGCGGTGATCGAGAAACTGCACGGCGAAGGCGCGCTGAAGCGCCGCATCATGGATATGGGGCTTACGAAGGGCACCGAGGTATATGTGCGCAAGGTGGCGCCGCTGGGCGATCCGCTGGAGCTGACGGTGCGCGGATACGAACTGTCGGTGCGCAAGGGAGACGCGGAACTGATTGAGGTGCGGTAATCTGAAAAGCGCCCGGTATAAAGGAAAGAATACGGCGATGGGGCTTCCCTGGAACCGTTTTTCAATGTTTTGAGGTTAGATACATCTAACGTCAAATGAGCAAGAAACATTCTGTAGGAGGATACGGCACATGGCAATCAAAATCGCCCTGGCAGGCAACCCGAACAGCGGGAAAACCACCCTGTTTAACAACCTGACCGGCAGTAACCAGTACGTGGGAAACTGGCCCGGCGTTACGGTGGAGAAGAAGGAAGGCCGTCTGAAAGGCTCGCCTGATGTGACAATTCAGGATCTGCCCGGTATTTACAGCCTTTCCCCGTACACGCTGGAAGAGGTGGTGGCTCGCGAATATCTGGTGAACGATCAGCCGGACGCGATTTTGAACATTGTGGACGCGACCAACATTGAGCGCAACCTGTATTTAACCACTCAGCTTGCGGAATTGGGCATCCCGATGGTGATCGCGCTGAACATGATCGACGTAACCCGCAAGAATGGCGACAAAATCGACTTACGTAAGCTGGGCGAGGCGCTGGGCGTGGAAGTGACGGAAACCTCCGCGCTCAGGGGAGAAGGCGCGCAGGAAGCGGCGAAGAAGGCCGCCGCGCTGGCGGGCAAAGGGAGAAGGACCGACGAACCGCATGTGTTTGCGGGGAGCGTGGAACACGCGCTGGCCCATATCGAGGATTTGATTACTCACCGCGACGGGCAGGAACCGGCGCACCATCACCACGCGGACGGAAGCGTTCACCCCGGCGATATTGTGGACGCGAACCTGTCGCGCTGGTACGCGATCAAACTGTTTGAACGGGACGAAAAGGTGCTCGCGAAACTCAACCTGCCGACAGGGATCAAAAACCAGATCGAGCAGACGGTGCAGGCCTGCGAAAAGGAAATGGACGACGACGCGGAATCCATCATCACCAACCAGCGGTATGCGTATGTGAACAGGCTGGTCGCCGCCTGCGTAAAGAAGGGTCGGCCCAAAGGCGCGCTGACCGTTTCGGATCGCATCGACCGGGTGATCACCAACCGCTGGCTTGCGCTGCCGATTTTCGCGGCGATCATGTTCCTGGTCTACTATGTGTCCGTCACCACGATCGGCACGATCGTAACCGATTTTACCAACGATACTTTCGTGGGCGAGTGGATCCAGACTCCGGTGATGAACTGGCTGACCGGCATCGGCACGGCGGACTGGCTGGTGGGGTTGATCGGCAACGGCATCATCGGCGGCGTAGGTGCGGTGATCGGGTTTGTGCCGCAGCTTCTGGTGCTGTTCTTCTTTCTGGCCATTCTGGAGGACGTGGGTTACATGTCCCGTGTGGCATTTATCATGGACCGCATTTTCCGCAAGTTCGGCCTGTCGGGGAAAAGCTTTATCCCGATGCTGATCAGCTCCGGCTGCGGCGTACCGGGTATTATGGCTTCCCGCACGATTGAGAATGACCGCGACCGCAAGATGACCATCATGACGACCACCTTTATCCCCTGCGGAGCGAAAATCCCCATTGTGGCGCTGATCGCGGGCGCGCTGTTTCACAACTCGGCGTGGATTACCACGGCGGCGTATTTCATCGGCGTAGCGGCGGTCATCGTATCCGGCATCATGCTGAAGAAAACGAAAATGTTCGCGGGCGATCCCGCTCCCTTCGTGATGGAACTGCCCGCTTACCATTCCCCGTCGTGGAAGAACGTGCTGCACAGCATGTGGGAACGCGGCTGGAGCTTTATGAAGCGCGCGGGCACCGTGATCGTCGTGGCGAGCATCCTGATCTGGTTTACGTCCGGGTACGGATGGGCTCCGGCACAGAACACAGCCGCCGCCGAGTCGGCGGTTTCCACGGAAGTTCAGGCGGACGCGTCTGTGGCGGATAACGCGCTGGTATTCGGCGCGGTGCCGGATATGGACGAGAGCCTGCTGGGCAAGGCCGGTTCCTTTGTGGCGCCGGTGTTTGACCCGCTGGGATTCGGCAACTGGCAGTCCACCGTGGCAACCGTGATGGGTCTGGTGGCCAAGGAAGAGGTTGTGGGCGTATTCGGGGTGCTGTATGGCGTAACGAACGACGATGGCGAAGACGCCGCGGCGGAAATCGCGGAGGACGAGGCACTTTCGGCGGATGAAAAGGCAGAGGCACTGTCCCCGATTATGAGGGCGTTTGATCAATCCAGCGGCGGCTACGGCCAACTGGGCGCGTTCTGCTTCCTGATTTTTAACCTGCTTTGCGCCCCGTGTTTCGCGGCGATGGGCGCGATCAGGCGAGAGATGAACAGCGGCAGGTGGACGGCCTTCGCCATTGGGTACCAGTGCCTGTTTGCCTATGGCGTAGCCCTGATCGTGTTTCAGATTGGCAAATTTCTGGCGGGCGCGGGTTTTGGCGCGGGCACGGCGGTGGCGCTGATCCTGCTTGTTGGAATCATCTACCTGCTGGCGCGTAAAAATCCGTACAGTGACGAACACCTGACCCAGACGGTGAAAGTGAGGGCTTGAGATGGCAACATGGGTAATCCTGATCGTGCTGGTGCTGGCGGTCAGCCTGATCGTACGCAAACTGATTCGTGACCGGAAGACCGGCGGAGGCTGTGGATGCGGTTGTTCCGACTGCGGAGGCCATTGCGCTGAACACCTCAACAAGAAGTAAACATAAGGGGGCGCGGCGCTGATCCGCGCTCCTTTTTTCGTTGCCGCCTGGATCGCCGGATTCCCCAACAGAAAACCGGGCAAAGGGGTCGCGGGAAAGCGAAACCCGGTGTATAATGAAACGGTAGGGGAGGTAACCCCCTGTTCTTTTCGCCGCTGAAGACGGCGAAAAAGGAAATCCGATTTCACGCCAAAGGGGTGTTTATATGCTGGTTTTGGAACATGTTTCGTGGAGCACGCCCGACGGGAAAGAAGTGCTGAAAGACATCAGCCTGACGGTGAACGACCGGAGGCTGCTGGCGCTTACCGGGCCGAACGGTGGCGGTAAAACGACGCTGGCCCGGCTGATTGCGGGGATCGAGAAACCAACCGAGGGCCGGATCCTGATGGACGGCGAGGATATTACGGAGCTGGATGTTACGCAGCGCGCGCGCCGGGGGATCGGGTACGCGTTCCAACAGCCGGTGCGTTTTAAGGGGATGACGGTGCGCCAGCTGGTGGAGACGGCGGCGGGCGAAACGCTGGAAGAAACGTCGCTGTGCGATATTTTAAGCAGCGTGGGCCTGTGCGCCCGCGACTATCTGGAGCGCGATGTGAACGCCACACTGTCCGGCGGTGAAATGAAACGGATCGAAATTGCCACGGTACTGGCGCGGCACGCCCGTATCTCGGTATTCGACGAGCCGGAAGCGGGCATCGATCTGTGGAGCTTCGCGGGGCTGATCAAGACCTTTAACACAATCCGGCAGGAAACTACCGGCAGTCTGGTGATCGTATCGCATCAGGAGCGGCTGCTGCGCATTGCGGACGAAATCGTGCTGCTGGCGGACGGGCAGATCAAAGGCATGGGTTCCGCCGGGGAAATGCTTACGCAGCTTCTGTCCACCGGCGCGGCAACCGTGGCCTGCTGCAAAGAGGAGGCGGTCTGCCATGAATGAGACGACGAAAAAACTGCTTAAAATTGTGTCCGACTGGACGGGAGAATTCACCGGCGCGTATAACATCCGCGAGGATGGCGGTTGCGCGGGCCGGCGTTCCAGCGAGCATATCCTGATCGAGTCCAAGAAGGACAAGCCCGGGCTGGACATCCGGATTCTGCCCGGCACGAAGGGCGAAACGGTCTCCATCCCCGCCTGCGTAACGCACGGCGATGTGGACGACCTGGTATACAATGACTTTTTCGTGGGCGAAAACGCGGATGTGCTGATTGTGGCGGGCTGCGGCGTGCACACCGAAAACGGGGAGCCCGCGCGGCACAACGGCATCCACCGGTTCTTTCTGGCGGAGGGGTCGCGGGTGAAGTACGAGGAAAAACACATCGGCACGGGAAATGGCGCGGGTCTGCGCAGCATCGACCCCGTTACGGAAGTGTTTTTGGGCAAGAACGCCTTTATGGAGATGGACACATCCCAGATCGGCGGCGTGGATAAAACCGTACGCGAAACCAGCGCTACGCTGGACGCGGGCGCAAGGCTGGTGATCCGGGAACGGCTGCTGACCGAAAAGGAGCAGACGGCGGAAACCAAATTTAAAGTGGATCTGAACGGGGAAGACTCCGGCGTGGACATCGTGTCCCGCTCGGTGGCGCGGGGCAAATCCCGGCAGAATTACATCTCCTCCATCGTGGGCAACGCGCCCTGCACCGGCCACAGCGAGTGTGACGCGATTATCGACGGCGAGGCGTTTGTGGACGCTTCGCCCCAACTGTGCGCGCATCACAACGACGCGGCGCTGATCCACGAGGCCGCGATCGGTAAAATTGCCGGAGAGCAGATCCTCAAGCTGCGCACGCTCGGCTTGACCGAGCAGGAAGCGGAAGAGAAAATTATAAAAGGATTCCTGTCGTAACGGGGACGGGACGGGCCAAACATCACCGATTAACTCGGGAGAACTACCCTTTCCAAAATGTAAATACCCTCCGGCTTTCCGCTTGCGCGGGGCCGGAGGGCGTTCTTTTGGGTACGCTGATATGGATCAGGCAACCGCGGCGCTGTAAGTGCTCCAGTCGGAAAGGGTGCCCGCGCCGCTGTTGTCACACTGGGTTGAATACTGGGAAACCGTTACGGTATAGGCGCTGGTACCCTGCACATATACGGTGCCGTCGGTACCCACAATCGTCACGGGGTTACCGTCCGTATCGGTGATGCTGCCGGCGTTATTCAGGGTGGTCAGGGTGCTGTTGCCGGTAACGACCCATTGGGAGGATGCGTCGACGTACAGGGTGCAGTAACCGTTTCCGCCATCGCCCGCGCAGGATTCGTCATCCAGCACAGCGCCGGTGAGCACGCTGCCGTTAAGCGCGTACAGGTCCAACTGGGAAATGCTGTCCCACAGGATGTTGCCGTTCATTGCCTGCGAAAGGGCCGTAAACGTGCAATCCGCGCCGTTAGCCCCGGTCGTGCCCCAGCCGCGCTGGTTGCTGTTGCCTGTGCAGCGCAGGAAATATTCGCTGTCCGCGTTGGACGCGACCGTGACCCCGGACAGAACGAATTCGCTTTCCGTGTTGGTGGTGTAGAACACGCCGCCGTTCTGTGCGGTCAGCGTTCCGCCTTCCATTTCAAACCGGCCTTCGCCCACCTCGGAATCGCCGGACATGCTCTGGTAGAGGATCACTGCCCAGGTGGTGTCGTTCTGATCCTGATCCGGCATGTTGCCGCTCAGGGTACAGTCGAACAGCCTTACAGTGTTCAGCCCCTCCAGGCAGAGCGCTTCGGAGCCGTTGGCGGTAAGCGAAGCGTTGTGTACGGTGATGTCGGCCGTACAGTACAGGGCCGGCGAGCCGGTGCCGTTGCTTACATAGGTACCGCCGTCCACCACCATCGTACCGCCGCCCCGGTCGGAGCGGATGGCTGCGGCGGACGCGCCGCTGGTTTCCACAGTCAGGTTTTTCGCATACAGCGTACCGCCGCCCGCCACGTGGATGCCGCCGGACGTATCCTTTTGGGTGGTGATTGTCGTATCGGATACTTTTGCCACTCCGTCGCCGTAGGCAAAGATGCCTGCGCCGCCAGCCGCATCCGTGGTAACGGTGCAGTTGGTCACGTTCGCGGTGCCGCCGGTTACCAGAAGCGCCGCGCCTACCCCGTAAAAGCTGGCGCTGTCACCGCCGGAACTGTCCGCGGAGGTGCGGGTGAGCGTTGCGTTGCTGAGGTTCAGCGTGCCGTTTGTTACGAGAATGGCGTTTTCGTCTGTACCGGTGGAGTCATAAGCGTTGTCCGTAAGCGTGGTATCTTCCGATACAGTGGTTACAGCGGTATAGCTTTCGGGCTGGCTGCTTTGGCCCCCCGGCGCGCCCCCCGGCCCGCCGCTCTGCTGGCCTGCGGGCATTGCAGGCGGAGTACCGTCCGGTTGGGTCTCCCCGATGGCAGATATAGATACGAGACAAAGTACCAATGCTGTTAGAATACTCAGTAATTTCCTCATTCTGTGCACCTCCCTGATGCTGATTTCAGGATAATCCAGCAAATGGATCAACTCGTGAACGACTGGTGATAGAAACGGAAATCATAGCTGACAGTTGTATGCAATCAACGACCCACGATGTTTTCTGACGTAATAATACCATATTTGAGACCCGTCTGAACATTTTGTGCACGACAAAGCCTGACGCTTTCGTTTATAATGGCACCGACAGTGAATAGAAAAAAGAAAAGGGCGGTGTCCCCATGGCGCTGATCGAAGTGGCGGGCCTTCAAAAGACATTTGAATACACAAAAAAGGAAGAAGGCATGAAGGCTTCCTTCCGCAGCCTGTTCCATCGGGAGAAGCTGTATAAAGAGGCTGTGAAGGGCATTGACTTTTCGCTGGAGAAAGGCGAGATGGTCGGCTTCCTCGGCCCGAACGGCGCGGGGAAAACCACAACGCTCAAAATGCTGTCCGGCATCCTGTTTCCCACAGGCGGGCAGGCGACGGTGATGGGCTATGTGCCCTGGGAGCGTAAAAAGGATTTTAAAATGCGCTTCGCCATTGTGATGGGGCAGAAAAGCCAGCTTTGGTGGGATTTGCCCGCGGTGGAGTCCTTCGCGCTGAACCGACGCATCTATGAGATTGACGAGGCTGCGTACCGCAAAACCCTGGGAGAACTGACCGAGCTAATGGATGTGAAAGACCTGATGGGCGTGCAGGTGCGGCGGCTGTCGCTGGGCGAACGGATGAAAATGGAACTGATCGCCTCGTTGCTGCACAAGCCCGAGGTGATCTTTCTGGACGAGCCGACGATCGGTTTGGATTTTATCTCACAAAAGCGGATTCGTGAATTTCTGCGGAATTACAACCGGGAAATGCGGACGACCGTACTGCTGACCAGCCACTCCATCGGCGACATCGAAGATTTGTGCCGCCGCGCCATCGTGATCGCCGACGGAACCATCGCCTATGACGGGGAGCTTAAAAAAATCAACAGCCTGTTTGGCGAGCGCAAGCGCATACAGGTCACGCTGGAAACCGAGGAAGCGGCGCAGGGAGACTTGAGCCGTTTCGGTGCGGTTTGCGCCCGCGAGGGCCTGCAGGTGGTGCTGGAAATCCCGCGCGCGGACGTGCGGGAGGTATCCCAACGGATGCTGGAAACCCTGCCGGTTACGGATTTTAACATTCTGGATATTCCCGTGGAGGAAGGCATCGCGCGACTGTATACCGGGGGGAATGGGCAATGAAAAAATACCTCTACGCGCTGGGCCTTGGCATCAAGGAGACCATGGCCTACCGCGCGGATTTCTGGCTGGGCCTGTTCAGCGCCGTATTCCCGATTTTTATCCAGATTTTTATGTGGCAGGCGCTGTACGGCGGCACAGGCGGCGGAGAGCTGTTTGGCCGCAGCTACGGGCAGATGCTGGCATACTCCGTGGCTGCGGCGATTTTGTGGCGGCTGCTGAAAACGGGTTTTGAGTACGACATTAACGAGGATGTCAAAAACGGCGGGCTGAGCAAGTATGTCGTTCGCCCGATCGGGTACCTGCCGTATCGGCTCAGCTGCTTTCTGGGGCAAAAGACCGGGGTTCTGGCGGGCGGTCTGGCGGTGCTCGCGCTGGCGCTGACGGGGGTGGGGCTTAATTTTCACGCGTCGCCGGTGAGCGCGCGGGGTGTGCTGCTGTTTCTCCCGGCGTTGCTGGGGGCGCTGACGCTTAACTTTTTTATTTTCTTCTGCGTGGGCATGTGGGCGTTCTGGCTGTCCGAAATCGGGTTCCTGTTTGAGGCGGTGCGTATCGTGATCGTGGTGTTAAGCGGCGGGATTTTCCCGCTGGAGGTGTTCGGGGACGCGGTCGGCGGGGTACTCAAACTGCTGCCGTTCTCCTATGCGGTGGGCTTTCCGGTGGATGTTCTGCTGGGCACCGTGACCGGCCCGGCGGCGTTTACGGGGCTGTTGTGCCAGTGGGGATGGATCGGCGTGATGGCATTATGCTGCCGTGCGCTGTGGAACGCGGGCGCGCACAAGTATCTGGCGGCGGGGGGCTGAGAGGATGAAAGAAATTCGCAAACACCTGATTCTGTGGGGGATGCTGATCCGCAACAGCCTGATGAGCCAACTGGAATACCGCGTCAACTTCTTCACCGGCATCGCCATGGAGTTGGGTTATTTCCTCGCGAAGATTGTGTATATGATTGTGATCTACAAAACCAACGTGCCCATCAACGGTCTTACACCGGACGAGGTGCTGGTGTTTTTCGGCACCTATATGGTGGCGACCGGCCCCTATGCCGGGCTGTATATGATGAACCTGTTCGGCATCGGCCGCCAGGTGCAGACCGGAGAGCTGGATTTGCTGCTGGTGAAACCCGTATCCCTGCAGTTTATGCTCACTTTGAAGAGGAGCGACCTCGGCATTTTCACGGTGGATACGGTGCTTGGCATCGCCGCGGTTGTGGTGGGGCTGTCCCGGATGGCGGTATCGGTGGGTGTGCTGGATGTGCTGGGATACCTTGGGTATCTGGCTACCGGCTCGCTGATCGCGTATTCGATGTTTCTGCTGCCGCAGGTGCTGGCCTTCAAACTGGTTAAGACAGACGCATTAGCCGGGCTGGTGGATTCGTCGTGGGATTTCAACAACCTGCCCATGGGGATTTATAATCGGTTGATCCAGCAAATCGGGGTGTTTGTGCTGCCGATTTTCGTGATTACCAACTTTCCGGCGCTGTTTTTATTGAAAAAGATGGACCTGATCTATGCGGTATGGGGTATCGTGGGACCGTTTCTATGGTTCGCCGTGACGAGCACCCTGTTTCACCGGGGATTGAAGCATTACCAGAGCGCCAGCAGTTGACCGTGCAAAATGGGGCAAACAGGTTCGGCGAGGGAAGGTCCGGGCGCGGCGGAAATGCGCGCCGCTTGCCAACCGCCGCGCTTGCGTTTATACTGTACAGCGCCCGGAAAGCCTCGCATGGCTGAATCGTACCGACGGTAAGGAGCTACCCGATTGAAGATATCGAAAAAGGACGCGCTGACGTGGTTTACTTTTTTCGCCGCCCTGCCGGAGGACGAGGAACTGATGCCTTTTCAGCAGGAAATCACATACGCTGTTTTCGCGCAGATTGAGGCTGCGGTAGACGAACGCAACCGTCGGTTGATGGTTGGAATACCCGGCCTGCAAACGTTACAGGGACGCACGCATTTTGTGGGCGATAAAAGCCGGTTCCCCGGCGGTTGCCGCTCCTGCCTGCTGGGTACGGGGCTTGGCGCGGTGCGAAAAACCAACAAATGCAACCTCAACTGTAAGTTCTGCTACGACTATGGAGAACTGGACCAACAGCCTCCCGTGGGCGAGGGCCTGTGGGAAATCGGCGGAACGAAGTTCTACGAGAAGGATCTGGAACTGCTGCTGTCCATCCAGCGCAAGCCCACCGGCATTTCCTACGTGTATCTGGAACCCTTTATGGAGATCGAGAAGTATTACCCGGTGATTCGCACGTTCCATAACGCGCAGGTGTACCAGCACCTGTACACCAACGGGACACTCGCGACGGAAGCCTCCCTTGCGGCGCTGGGAGAAGCGGGGCTTGATGAAATCCGCTTCAACCTCGGTGCGACCAACTGCGACGACCGGGTGATTGAGAACATCCGAATCGCTAAAAAGCATATTCCCATGGTTGGTGTGGAAACGCCCATGACCCCGGAGTTTTCCCGCGCGTTCGCCGCAAAGAAGGAAGCGGTGCTGGCGACGGGGCTGGATTTTATCAACTGCGCGGAACTGCACCTGAACGCCAATAATATCGGCAACTATCCGGGAGAGAATATGTATCTCTCCCGGCTGGGATACCTTTCGCCCGTGTGGAGCCGTGAACTGACGCTCCGGCTGATGAAAACGGCGGCGGAAGAACGCTGGGGCATCGTGGTGCACGACTGCTCCAACGATACGAAGTTCGCCCGGGACCTGAACCTGCGCGCTAAAGAGGGCGGATGGTTCGGCTCCAGCAGCTACGCCTGTGAGTTCGACCACATTCCGTACGAGGCGTTTTTGCCCATTCTGCGGGACGAGCGTTTTGCTTTCCTCACGGAGGAGCCGCTTCCTGACGGCTACCGGCCCGGCGACCTGAACTTTTAACGACTTAGTTCCTCAATCCGCATACAAAAATCGTCCGTTCCCCGCGAAGGGGGAGCGGACGATGCGTTTATAAGCGGAAGAATGCGAAGCGTGAAATCAGCAGATGCCCTGCGCCATCATCGCGTCGGCTACCTTCAGGAAGCCTGCGATGTTCGCGCCCGCAACGTAGTTTTTCGGGTCGCTGGTATAGGTTACGGCGGCTTCCGCTGTCTTTTTGAAGATGTCGGTCATAATGCCCTTCAGCTTCGTATCTACCTCGGCGAATGTCCAGCTGAGGCGCATGCTGTTCTGCGACATTTCCAGCGCACTGGTGGCTACACCGCCTGCGTTGGCGGCTTTGGCGGGCGCGAAGAGCACGCCGTTTGCCAGCAGGTATTCCGTCGCTTCCAGCGTGGTGGGCATGTTCGCCCCTTCGCCTACGGCAAAGCAGCTGTTGGCTACCAGCGCTTTGGCGCCGTCCAGGTCCAGCTCGTTCTGGGTGGCACAGGGCAGCGCGATATCGCAGGGCACCTGCCAGATGCCGCGGCAGCCTTCGTGGTATTCCGCGCCCGACACCTGCGCCGTATACAGGCGAATGCGCTCACGATGCACTTCTTTAATTTCTTTCACGACATCCAGCCGGATGCCCGCCGGATCATAAATATATCCGTTGGAATCGCTCATGGCGATTACTTTCGCGCCCAGTGCCGTGGCCTTTTCGCAGGCGTAGATGGCCACGTTGCCGCTGCCGCTGATAACTACATTTCGTCCCTGAAAGCTGCTGTCGTTGGCGGCCAGCATCGTATCGACGAAGTAGCACAGCCCGTAGCCGGTCGCTTCCTTGCGGGCGAGGCTGCCGCCGTAGCTTAAGCCTTTGCCGGTAAGCACGCCCTCGTACCGGCCGGTGATGCGTTTATACTGGCCGTACAGATAGCCGATCTCCCGCGCGCCGGTGCCGATGTCCCCGGCGGGCACGTCCATATCCGCGCCGATGTGGCGGTATAATTCCGTTACGAAGCTCTGGCAGAAAGCCATCACTTCCCGGTCGCTTTTTCCCTTTGGGTCAAAATCGCTGCCGCCCTTGCCCCCGCCGATCGGCAGACCGGTCAGGCTGTTTTTCAGTATCTGTTCCATGCCCAGAAACTTGAGGATGGAAAGGTTCACGCTCGGGTGCAGCCGCAGGCCGCCCTTATACGGCCCGATTGCGCTGTTGAACTGGACGCGGTAGCCGCGGTTGACCTGTGTTTTTCCCTGATCGTCCACCCAGGGAACACGGAACAGAATGGTGCGTTCGGGTTCCACGAAGCGTTCCAGCAGCCCTGCCTGCTCGTATTCCGGGTGCTTTTCAAACACGGGCGCGAGGCTGGTGAGGATTTCGGTTGCGGCCTGGAGAAACTCGGTTTCGTGTGGATTGCGTGCCTTCAGTCCATCCAGCACGCGGACGGTGTAGTTGTTCATGGTAAGTCAAACCCCTTTCAGTATGACTGAGCCATCGCAACGCACGCCGGGGGAAACGGCCCGGAAACGGACGCCGGAACACGGCGAATCCCCACCTGATTTTCCATCACAACGCCCTGTACGTCGTGACGGAGACCGGAGGGGCCGCGTTTATTCAATTGGTGCTCCGCTGCCATGCTTTCGGAACGACTCCCGGTATCGCAGCGATTCCCGTTAACAGAATCATTTTATTATAACGGAAAATGGAAAGGGATTCTGTTCTTTTCATGTATTTCAGGAACGCACAGGAAAACATGATTTCTTATACGCGGTAACCGGGAAACAGATCAGGGCCGGGCGTATCTACGCCCGGCCCCCGCGCCCAATTCCGTCAGAATATTACAGCACGTTGCTGGATGTGCACTCCACATACACGGTGCCGTCCTTGCGGTGCGACAACTTTGCTTTGTTGCCCTCGCCGTCGTCGATGGTCATTTTTTCGATCCCGTTCAGAGTTAAAAAGTTGACGACGTCGCTTTCCACGAATGCGACCCAGTTTTTCCGGTCGCGCTTCTCTTTCTGGGACGCGGTCTCGGTCATTTCCTCAATGGTGGCATGCTGATCGTTCATCGGTCATCCTCCTTTGCGTTGAGAATAGACTATATCGCAAAGGCGTGGAAAAAGCAAGCTCGATACAGGCGCTTTCCCTGCTGCAAACTTGGGCAAACAGGCGTGAAAAATGACTTGAACGGGAAAGGGAACCTGTTGTTAAAACCGGATGATACGGGGTTCCTTGCCGAAAGTGTTCAGACTGGCCACCGCATTTTTCAGATACAGCACTTCAAACAGGTTGTCGTCTGCCGTATACATGCCGGAAAGGGAATCCGCATTGTCCTTCAGCATCGCGACCCGGGCTTCGCGGCGATGGTCGGGGATGGCTTCCGCTTCCAGACGAAGCCAGCCGCCCTGCGCCATCGCGGATATTTCCACCTTCGGGTTGCTGAGCATCTGAGCATAAACCCGTTTTTGATTGTTGGTGCAGATATACAGCTTTCCTTCGAACGTGCAAACGGCTCCGAACGGGCGCACGCGAGGCTGGTCGCCTTCGACGGTGGCAAGATAGAAAGCACCGCATTGTTTGAGGTAGGTAACGATTTCATCCATAACGATTGCTCCTTCCCGATCCCTATGATATAATGGTTACAGGTACAGTATATAGCGTAGAACGAAAAAGTAAACTACGATCATTATTGATACCGATACCGGAAAGGATACTGCTTGTGGAAAATAGGAAGTTGATGGGCATCTGCCCTTATGTAACCTCCCAGAAGGTGCTTACGGGGAAATGGTCGATATATATTCTGTATCTCTTATCGGAGGAACCCCTGCGCTTTAACGAGCTGCAACGTCTGATGCCGGAGGAAATGACGCACACCACCCTTTCCAGACAGCTGAAAACACTGGAAAAAGAGGGCTTGATCGCCCGTCGGGATTACCGCCAGATTCCGCCAAGGGTGGAGTATTCGTTGACCGATATTGGCCATAAGTTTGAGGGCGTGCTGGCGGAACTGGGCAAGTGGGGGCAGGAATACATCACATATCTCCATACCTCTGGCATTAACCCGTTCTGTACGGAAACACCGGAAGAAGAAACGTCTTTTTAGGGAGGACCACACGCCTGCATTACAGGAACGTATTGATGCGAACAGGCGGTGAATCGTTAAGCACTGGGGAAAAGTTTCGATGGCTGTGGGCGGAATGCGGGTGTAAACAATACAGAGAGGGATCATATGACGAAGTTACAACGGTTTTTCGTGGGTACCTATTCACGGGGCGGCGGTGACCTGTTTACGGTTCGATTGGATCGCAGTCGGGCGGAATTATCCTGCGGACCGATCTATACCGGATTAGAAAGTCCCAGTTTTGTGGCGGGCAGAGGAGAATGCCTGTATGCGGCTAGCGAGCGGGAAAACGGCGGGGCGATAGCGTCTTTTCGCGTGGACGAAAGTGGCGCTTTGACCCGGACAGCGCTGATAGACGCGCCGTATCCCGCGCTTTGCCATGCTTGCGTGTGGCCCGACGGGAAAGCGGTTTCGTTTGCCAGCTATCTGGGCGGAGGGGTCTTGACCTGCGCCCTTTGCCCGGACGGATCGCTTGACGGTGAAAAGATGCAGTGGCTGCCCAACGAAGGAAAAAGCGTGAACCCCGCGCGGCAGGAACGGCCGCATGTGCACTCCCTGACGGCGGACCCGGCGGGCAGGTTCTTTGTGGAAGCGGACCTTGGCACCGACAGGCTGCGTATCTTCCGGCCGGAGGGGACGCGCCTTGTACCGCATGCCGAAGCGGTGGTTCCGGCTGGGGACGGCCCGCGGCATTTTGTGTTCCATCCAAACGGACGGTATGCGTATCTGATTACGGAACTGAGCTGCCATGTGCTTCTGTTTGACTATGCTGCCGGGGAAGGGACGCTTACGTTGCGGCAGCGCTGCGCCCTGCTGGACCAAGATCCCGGGACCTGTCTGGCGGCGGATATACACCTTACGCCGGATAACCGCTATCTTTTCGCTTCGGTACGCGGAACGGATGCTTTGATCCGCTTTGCAATCGGAGACGACGGCACGCTTTCCCAAAGGACGAATTTTCCCTGCGGAGCGAATGCGGTGCGTAATTTCTGTATCGTGCCCGGTTTTCTGCTGGCAGCCGATCAGAAAGCGGACGAGGTGCGTCTGTTCGCGCTGGACCCTGAAAAGGGATCCATTGGCGAATGCCTCAGCGTCTTAAGTATTCCGGCCCCGGTGTGTATCATCGCCGGATAAGCGCTGACGCCGGTTGAGGAACGGATGCCCGGCCCGCTTTGCAGGAGCGTCCGGATGTGCGGGATTGCAGTTTATCTCCATCTTCCCGGGAGGCAAACGGGAACCTGACGGGAAAGTGAAACCGAATCGGGGCTGTGGTATATTGATGTTTTTTTCGTTTGCGGATACACTACAGATGAACATCCGGTGCGAGTATAAAAAACCATAGAATCAACCAGGAGGGAATACAATGGCGATTTATCATGTGTCCAAACAGGGCAGCGACCGCGCTGCCGGCACGGCGGAACAGCCCTTTTTAACCATCAACCATGCGGCGGCCGTAGCGGTGGCTGGTGATACCGTGGTGGTGCACAGCGGAGAATACCGCGAGTGGGTGGACCCCCGTAACGGCGGACTGAGCGATACCTGCCGCGTCACCTACGAAGTTGCGCCCGGCGAGCATGCGGTGATCAAAGGCTCGGAAGAAGTGACGGGCTGGGATAAAGCCGAGGGCACCGTGTGGAAGAAAACGCTGCCAAACAGCCTGTTTGGCGACTGGAATCCGTTTGCCGAGGCGATCGAAGGGGACTGGCTGATCCGCCCCGAGGACTACCGCCTGCACACGGGCGACGTGTACCTGAACGGAACCTCGCTGTACGAGGCGAGAACGTATCAGGACGTACTGAAGGCGGAACGCCGGGAAACGGGGTATCAGCACCCGCTGAAATCGCAGGAAAAGATTCGGAATCCGGAACAGACCGTATACCAGTGGTATGCCGAGGTGGGCGAGGAAACGACTACGCTGTACGCGAATTTTCAGGCATACGATCCCAACCGCGAACGGGTGGAGATCAACGTGCGCGAGTGCTGCTTCTACCCCCGGCAGGTGGGCATCAACTATATCACTCTGCGTGGGTTTGAAATCTGCCAGGCGGCCTGCCCCTTTACGCCGCCGACGGCGGATCAGCCCGGCATGGTGGGCGCGCACTGGAGCCGCGGGTGGATCATCGAGAACAATGATCTACACGATGCTAAATGCAGCGCCGTAAGCCTGGGTAAGGAAGCGACGACCGGGCATAACCTGTATGCCCGTTTCGGCCGCAAACCGGGTTACCAGTACCAGATGGAAGCGGTTTTTCTGGGCTTGCAGGCCGGATGGTGCAAGGAAAAAATCGGTTCCCACATCGTGCGGGACAACGTGATCCACGATTGCGGCCAGAACGCGGTAGTGGGCCACATGGGCTGCGCGTTCAGCCGGATTGAGCATAACCATATCTACAACATCGCCGTGAAGCACGAGTTTTTCGGCTGGGAAATCGGCGGCATCAAGCTGCACGCGGCCATCGACGTGGTGATTGCACGCAACAACATCCACCATTGCACGCTGGGCACCTGGCTGGACTGGGAGGCGCAGGGCACGCGCGTGACACGCAACCTGTACCACCATAATGACCGGGACATCATGGTGGAAGTTTCGCACGGCCCCTGCCTGCTGGACCACAACGTGTTCGCTTCGGCGTACTTCTTCGACAACATGGCGCAGGGCACGGCGATGGTGCATAACCTGATCTGTGGATACATCCACCGCCAGAGCGTGCTGGACCGCGCCACGCCCTACCATTTCGCGCACTCCACGCAGGCGGCGGGCTGCGCGGTGGTATACGGCGGCGACGACCGCCTGATGAACAACATTTTTGCGGGTGAACGCCCCTGCCTGGACGAGGGCGAGCATTTCGGCAGCGCCGTGTACGACGGCTGCACCACGCCGGAAGAGTATCCGGTGCAGCTGGCGGCGGAGGGCAACACCGACGCGGGCAAGTTTTACAAGGTGCCGCAGCCCGCTTATGTATGCGGAAACGCATACGGCAGCAACATTGCGAATTTCCGCGCGGAAAAGCCCGCGGTGCGGTGCGCCGGGGTGATCGACGCGGAAGTGGAATGCGAAAACGGAACTTATTCCCTGATCCTGAACGTGCCCGCGGAGCTGGCGCAGGCTGCCTGCGAGCCTGCGACTACGGCGCGGCTGGGTATGCCCCGCATCACCGAGGAGAATTACGAAAACACGGACGGATCGCCTATTGATTTCGGCGTGGACCTGCTGGGTGCGCACCGTGGTGACCGGGTGCTCCCGGGGCCGCTGGCGCTGCTGGCCGAGGGCCGCAACCGCGTGGTGCTCTGGAAAGAATAATCCCCGGTTAAGGAAGAAAAGGCAACAGGGCCGGATCGCGTTGATGGAACGCGATCCGGCCCATCTTGCTGAAAAAGGCTCATCTGCGTTGTCAGCTATGGGATGGCAAGGGGCATCACTTACGAACGGTAAGCTCAACCCCTTGCCACCCTTGCTTCCTCGCATCTGAACCTTTTTGAGCAAGCTGCGGTTAACAGCCATAAGGGTTTGTCAACGGTCTGGGCCGGATCGCATTGATGAAACGCGATCCGGCCCAGCTTTATGAATGATGTTACCCGGGACTGCGGCCCATATCCGTTACAGCGTATCCTCGCGCGCAGGTTCCGCCGCGATTTCTTCCAGTGTCACTTCACCCGACTCGCAGGCAAGCGAAACTTCCAGTTTCCCGCCAACGGGAGGAACTTCGATGCCGACCGTTTGCCAGCCGGAGGTCAGCGAAAAAAGACGCGCCTGTCCATTCCCCTGCATGAACAGGGTGCTTTCGCCCCGGCACAGCGCCGTAACCCTGCATACCCCGTTAGCAGCGAAGCTGTAGCGCACCGTTTCTCCGGGGGCCAGCAAAACAAACAGGTTGTCTTCCGGCGGCTGGGGCTGCCCGGCGTTACAATCGAAACGGACTTTCCCTGCGTGCCCATCGGCAAATACGATGCGTACCGGTTCGTCCATGCGGTATTCCGCCGTGCCCTGACGCGGGGAATGCCCCGCGCACGCATCGAAGTGCTCGGCGGGCAGGCGCAGGGGCGCGCGCCGGGTGAGCGCCCGGAGCACCGCATCGTTATGCGCCGCGTTTTGCAGGTTGGCCAGAAATGCGTCGAAAATGCGCGTCGCTTCCTCACGGGGGAGGGTTCCGCCTGTCGCGCAGGCCTGTATTTTTGCCCACCCTTCCGGCTGAGCGAACGTGACGGGCGAATTGTCGCACGCCATTTTTTTGTACGACCAGAACGACCAGCCGACGTTACGGCGCTCGTACATCGGGAAAGCCGCTGCGTACCAGTCCAGGTTGTTTTCGCCGCTCTCCCCCGCGAAAAGCGGCAGGTTCAGCGTTTCGGCGCAGGCCAGAAAGGGGCGGATGCTCTCCTCGTCCGGCTCCGACCAGTATTTATGAAACTGGAGCATCAGGTTATCGTCCAGCGGTTCTTCCCGCAGGGGATTAAATACGGAAAAATCGGTGGCCCAGTGCAACCCTTCCACAACCAGCAGATGGCGGGCGTCGATCCGCCGGATCGCGGCTGCCAGCCGGCGGTAAAGGGGCAACAACTGATCGTTATATTGCGAAAAGAAGTTGGGCAGCGGTTCGTTGAGCAGGTCGTACCCCGCAATCATTTCTTCGTCCCGGTAGCGGCGGGCCAGCGCCTGCCAGCAGCCGATCAGCTCCTCCTGAAAGGCCGGGTTCTGGAACAGCTCCGGCTGGTCGTGTTCGCAATCGTCGATGTTCTGCCCGGTCTGGCCGCCCGGCGCGCCGTGCATATCCAGCATCACAAAAACGCCGTACCGCTTGCCCCATTGCACACAGGCGTCGATGTACGGCCACGCCTGCCCGTCGCTTAAATGGCGGGCGTTGATGGGCAGGCGCACGCAGTTGAAGCCCTCCGCGGCGATCCACGCGATGTCGCTTTCCGTGATATAGCGGTCCAAGTAATTTTGCCAGAAAGTTGCGGCGTATTCCGGCCCGCACAGGCGAGTCACCAGCGCCTCCATCCGGCGCGGACGGTCGCAGGGAGAGGGCAGCTTCCACATGTATCCTTCGGGCAACAACCAGCCGCCCAACCCGAACCCGCGCAGCAGCACCGGCGTACCGTCCCGTTCGAGTATGGCTCCGTTCGCATGGATAAAACCCATCGGCTCACCCCTTTACCGCGCCGTCGGCAATGCCTTCCAATATCCGGCGCTGAAAAAATGCGTAAAAAATGATTACCGGAATCGCCGCCAGAATCAGTGAACTCAGGATGGCGGTCCAGTCGCTGCTGTACTGCCCGAATAGCGTGTTGGTGGACAGCAGCAGCGTGTATTTTTCGCTCTTACTGATCACGATCAGCGGCAGCAGAAAATCGTTCCAGACCCAGAGGGCGTTGGTGATGACGATGGTTGCCGTGATGGGCGAAAGCATCGGCATCACGATGGAAAAGAAGGTATGCCGCATGTTGCAGCCGTCTATCGCCGCCGCTTCTTCCAGTTCCAGCGGAATCCCCTTGACAAAGCCGTGGTACAGGAAAATCGCCATGCTGACGCCCAACCCGGCGTAAACGAAGCTGAACCCGATCAGGGAGTTTTTCACCTTCAGCGCCAGCACCACGCGATACAACGGGATCATGATGGAGCTGAACGGAATCAGCATGGAGAAAACAAACAGGGAGAACAGCGCGCTGGAAAACCGGGTTTTCGTGCGACACAGCCGCCAGCCCGCCAGCGCGGAAAACAGCACAATCAGGGTAACGCTGGTAACGGTTAACAGCAGGGTATTGCCCAGACTGCGCAGATAGTGCATCTTATCCAGCGTGCGAACGTAGTTATCAAAGTTGAAGGTTTGCGGCCACGACATCACGTCGGTCAGCAGCTCGCCGTTGGTTTTAAAGGAGTTCATCAGCGCCATCAGCAGCGGAAACAGGGTAAACAGCGCGGCCAGCGTCAGCGCGGCGTAGACAAGCCAGTCGGCAAGCAGTCGTTTCTTTTTCACAGTTCCTGCTCCCTGCCTTTCATCAGCCGCAGCTGCACCATGGTAACGGCCAGCACGATCAGGAACAGCACTGTGGATTTGGCGGTGGCGTAGCCGAAGCGCACGTTCCCCTTGAATGCCTCTTCGTAGATGTTCAGCGCCACGCTCTGCGTGGCGCGCCCCGGCCCGCCGCCCGTGAGCACGAAAACCACGTCGAACACCTGAAAAGCAGAGTTGAGCGTCCAGAAAATACAAATGGTCAGCGCGTGGCTGATCATGGGAAACGTGACCCGCCAGAAGGTTTGCCAGGCGTTCGCGCCGTCCAGATACGCGGCTTCCTTCAACTGCGGGGAAACGCCCTGCAGCGCTGCCATAAAGATGATCATCAGATAACCGATTGCGCCCCAGGCCGCCACGATGATAATGGCGATGAAGGCGTACTGGGGATCGCCGATCCAGCTGTGATCCAGAAACACCATACCCCAGTTGTCGGCCAGATAGTAAAGCACCTTGGTAAAAATAAACATCCACATATACCCGCCGATGACCATGCTGATCATATTGGGCATAAAGAAAAGGGTACGGTACAGGCCCTTTGCGCGCCTGCGGCTTTCAATCGCCACGGCCAGCGCAAGCGCCGCCACATTGGCAACCACAACCATCACCAGCACATACTTGAGGGTGAACCCCATGGAGCGCCAGTAGTTGGCATCACCGAATACCTCGGCAAAGTTGGCCAGCCCGACAAAGGAACTGGTTTTACTGATGCCGTTCCAGTCCGTCATGGCGTAATATACGCCGGAGACCGCCGGATACAGCTTAAACACGCAGTACACCAGCAACGCGGGCAGTACGCACAGCAACAGCGACAGGTTTTGTTTTCGTTTCGTCAGCATGGATCGTCACCGCCTTATGGAATGGGGGGATGCGCCCCCGCAGAGAAGAGGGGTACCCGTCCGACGCTTTCCGCCGGAGGGCATGGAAAGGGCGGACAGCAGGCGCCGGTTGCCCGCGGCCTGTGTCCGCCCAGATAGAAATCCGCTGGTGTGATCAGCTTACTTTGTTGGCTTCCTGAAACGCCTTGTCCAGCTGCTCCACAATCTGATCCACGGTCACGCTGCCGACGTAGTATTCCTGCAGCAGTTTGCCCTGTTCGTCGGTTACGGCGTTGGGCAGTACCAGATCCTGGAACGAGCGGCCGGCGGAAACGTACTGTGTTGCGTCCGCAACCCAATAAGGCGGCTGGAAGGTGTGGCAGGACGCGATGGGGTTGAAGCCGCAGGCTTCAAACAGTGCGGAAGAATCCGTGTCGTCCAGCACGTAGTTGGCAAAGGCCAGCGCCAGATCCATTTCCTTGGTGCCCGGGTACACGGCCAGCGTGGTGGATGTGGACAGGTCTACGCGGGTGCAGTTCGTATCGTCGTTCACGGGCAGGGCGAATACGCCGAGCTTCATATCCGGGTTGGTTTCCATAATGGTGCTGGCGGCCCAGGTGCCCTGTACGAACATGGCGGCTTTGCCGTTGGCGAAGTCCGCCGCGCCCTGCTGGGAACCTTCCTCCATGGCGCGCTCGGTGCCGTTTTGGATAATCACGTCAATCACGTCGAAGATGGAGCGCACTTCGTCGTAGCTGCCCTTATCCTCGTACATCCGGCTGAGCCAGTCGGTCTTTTCGCCGCTCACAAGGCCGCCCAGCGTTAGCGCGGTCATCAGCTGCGGTACCCACTGCTCCTGAAAAGCCAGCATAAAGGGGGTGTAGCCTTTGTCCTTCAGGGTGGCGCACACGGTTTTAAGGTCGGTCAGGGTTTCCGGCACGGCCACGCCGGCCTTTTCAAAGATGTCCTTGTTGTACAGCACGCCCCACGCCATGCTCTCGATCGGCACAGCCATCACCTTGCCGTCCACGGTCACGGTGGCACGCACATTGTCATACAGTTTGGCGCTCAGCGGCTGGCTGGTGAGGTCGGTCAGATACCCGGCCTTGTTATAAACGCCGATGTTGTTGCAGTGCAGCGTGTACAGGTCCGGCGCGTCGTCGCCGGTCAGGCGGGCCTGCAGGACGCTGTCGTACTGGTCGGAGCTGGGCATTTCGATATTCACGGTCACTTTTACGTTCTGCTCGGCCAGCATTTTGGCTTCAAACTGCTTGGCGTAGCTTTCCCACTGGTCCATGTATTGGGGAAAACTCATCATCACGTTCAACTGGGCTTCGCGGGGCGCTTCCGCGACCGCGACCGTGGCCATGCCCGCGAGCATTGCCAGCGTTAACAGGATAGATACAAATTTCTTCAAGGGAAATCCTCCTTTGCGTTGTGGTTCGTTCTCGACCTTGGCAACAGGATACACCTCCGGTCGGGAAGCGTCATTGGCAAAAAACGATGTACTTTATTATCCGTTTTTAAACTTTTTCTGCATCTCACCCGGGGTAACGCCGAAATAACGCTTGAACACCTTGTAAAAATTCGCCTGTTCGGAAAAGCCCAGCGCCGTGTGCAGCTCCTTGGCGGGGGCGCCGGATGCCAGCAGCTCTTTCGCTTTTTGCATGCGAAGGCCCATGGTGTATTCCGAAAAACCCTGCCCCGTGTGCGCCTTAAACACCCGGCTTAAATATTCCGGCGTCACGAAAAATTGTCGCGCCGTCTGTTCCAGCGTAACACCCTGTGTGGCGTGCGCCTGCGCGTAGCTGACAACCTGCGCCATGTTGAGGCCGCGCTGGCTGCGAATCAACGCTTCCAGCCGTTCCAGCGCCTCGGCATACTGCGCCTGCACATGGCCGAGCACTTCGGCAAGCGTTGTTTCGCCGCTGAACACGATACCGCCGCCGGTGACCACTTCGCCGATCCGGTATCCGGCGGCGACCACGTGCCGCTCCAGCATCCCCACCAGATCATAATACAGGGCGATCAGCAGGGTGCGGGCGGGAGGCGGATCAATCACGCCTTCAATTCTGGCAAACGAGGAGGAAAGCGCCGCCGTATCCCCGGCGGTCAGCTGTGCCTGCAACGCGGCGCGAAGCGGCATATAGCGCTGCACCCACGGCGCGTCCATAAAACCGCTCACGTCCTGCGCCGGGCCGCCGGGCAGCGCACGGTCCAGCTGATCAATGCACTTTTGCAGCTGGGCGTTCAGTTCCGCCGCCTTCACGGGTTTCAGCAGGTAGTCGGTTGCGTCCATCCGCAGGGCGCTGCGCGCATAACCGAAATCGTCGTAACCGCTAACCATGATTACGCGGGCACGGGAATCTTCGCGGCGGAGGGCTTCCAGCAGTTCCAGCCCGCTCATCAGCGGCATTCTGATATCGGTCAGCACAATATCCGGGTGGAGCTGTCGGATCAGCGCCAGCCCGCTTTCCCCGTCGGACGCTTCCCCCGCGACGCTAAGCCCCAGACGGTCCCATTCGCCAAGGCTGCGGAGCACCTCCCGCGTCCACGGTTCGTCATCGATGATGACCACGCGATACCCCATGCCTATTCCTCCCACTGGGCGGGCAGAAGCAGCGTTACGCGCGTGCCTTCGCCCTTTACGCTGTCCACGCTTACGCCGTAATGTGCGGCGTACTTGAGGCGGATGCGGCTGTTAACGTTGACCAGCCCGATATGCGCGCTGGAGCCGATGGCGTTTTCCGCGCCTTTGGCCATCTCGGATCGGATATACTGCAGCCGTTCTCCGTCCATCCCCATGCCGTTATCTTCTACAGTCAGGCGCATATCGCCGTTATCCAGCGTGCCCGTGAGCACGATATGCCACGTGCCGCCTTTTCCGGACAGCCCGTGTTCCAGACTGTTTTCCACCAGCGGTTGCAGGATCAGCTTGGGAATCAAGCAATCCAATAGCGCCTCGTCCATCGTTTTTTCAATCTGGATACGGTCGCCGAAGCGGCGGTTTTGGATGTTAAAATAACTGTCCAGATAGCGCAATTCCTCCCGAAGAGGCACCATTTCCTTGCCGAAGGACAGACTGTAGCGCATAATGTCGCTCAGATCCACGGTAACGCCGTAGATTTCCGGCGCGTTCTTTTTAAGCGCCATCCCGCCGATGATCTGCAGCGTGTTATACATAAAATGCGGGTTGATCTGCGCCTGCAGCGCCCGGAGCTGCGCGCTGCGCTTTTCGATGCGGGTCTGAAATTTTTGAGCGATCAGTTCCTGATTGCGCTGCACCATCACGTCGAAACTGTTTTCCAGCAGGCCGACCTCGTCGCTTCTGCGCGTGGCGTTGCCGGTGTCGTAATCGCGAATGGTGACATGGCGCATCTTTTCCGCCAGAGCGACGATCGGCCCGCTGACCCGGCGGGAGAAGAACAGTGAAAACCCGATGGCCGCAAGCACCGCCACAGCGGCTGCCGACAGGCCGACCACCGCGTTTTTCCCCACCACCGAAGTGATTACACTGCGTGGCAGAACCTGCAGAATTGCCAGTTTACCCCGTTCCACACTGCGGTAAAACCAGAAACAATCGTCCGCCGTTAACTCGCCGCTTTGCGCCGCGGCAGGCAGACGCGCGGCGGTCTGCGCATCGCTGAGCGGAAGGCCCGCGCCGCTGTCTTTACAGGTCAGCGTCTGTTCGTCGTTGTACAGGTAGATGCCCTCGTCGTCGGAGGCGCGCATATCGCGCAAAATATCCTCAAGCGCCGACGTTTTGACATGAAAAACCACCAGCGCCAGCGGCGCGCCGGTTTCAAACCGGTTGATCTGGTGGCACAGCAACAGCTCCTGTCCCTGCGGGTAAATCGCAAGGTTGGTTTGCAGCGTCGCGTCACGCGAGGTCCAAAACGACAGGCGATCCCCGGCGGCGGTGACGGTCGCGCCGGAACGCATGGCGGTCAGCACATCGCCGCTTACCAGATTATAAATATCAATGGCATTCAGGGTGGAATCCATCCCCATGATGCTGTTGAGCCCGGTGATGATGCGCCACTGCGCGGCATAGCCCAGCGTGCCGCCCGGCGTGCACCACCCCTGAATATCCGCCTTCGTGGTTTTATTCACTTCGAAGCTGTAAAAGCTGTCGGAGTATTCCGTGAGCTGAAGCGCCAGTCGCTTGCTGAGCCAATCAATGCCCGTGCGTTTATTTTCGATCAGCTGGTTATACATTGCCTGATAGGTGGTGCGAACCGAGAAATAGGTGACCAGCAGGATGAGCGAAAGCATGACCGAAAGCATCCCCCACAGAAGCTTGGTGCGGATGGAGGCATGCGGACGCAGGGACGACGGGTTCTCCGGCATGTGAAAATCCTCCCTTCGCCGCAATGCGGCGCGGTCAGACCGGATGAAAACCCGCGGCCCGGCAATGCGCCGGGCCGCGGTGAAGAGCGGTTATACCTCGTCGGCGGCAATCACCGCGGTCTGGATGCTCCCGACGGGTGCGCTTAACCTGCAGGTATGGTCGCGAAGCCGAAGCGTGAAGGGGAGCTCCTTTTCCCCACGGTTGAGTACCACGCACGCCAGGCTGCCATCCGGGTTCTGGAACGCGCAGGCTTCCAGCCCCGCGGTATACACGGTTTTACCGATGCGCACCGCGCCGGGCCGCAGGAAATGGCTGAAATGCCGGATATAGTGGTAACTCAACCTGGTATGCACCGTGCCGGTTTCCACGTCGCACATCACGGGCGCGTCACAGAAATTACCCACATGGTTGGGGCCGCCCTGCTGATTGAGCACCAGATTCCAATCCACAAAGGCGTGCGCCCCCGCGTTGAGGTTGCCGATGATATCGTGCGCGTACATCTGCGCGTTGAAGAGCTGGTTTTCGGTAAAGCGGCTGTATTCCACACAGCCTTCGGTAAACAGCAGCAGTTTATCCGGGTGGGCGAGGTGAGTAAGCTCCACGGCCTCGAAATGATCGCCGCTGTACCAGTGGAAGGCGATAACAGCGACCGACGCGTCGGTCAGCGGGTCCGCGAGAATCTCCCGGCTACGGTCAAACATCCGTTCCTTATTATGGTCCCACAGGGCGATGCCCACATCCAACCCGGCGGCGCGCAGAGCGGGGGAGAGATAATCGCGCACAAAATCGCGTTCTTCTTCGGCGGTATACACGCAGCTGTCCCACGATTGCACCGCCTTGGGTTCGTTCTGAGTGCTTACGGTCAGCGGGTGAACGCCGCGATCCACCAGCATTCCGATATATTTGGCAATATACCTGGCCCATGCGTCCCGATACTGCGGCAACAGCGATCCGCCGCCGTTGCGCTGCCCGTTGGTCTTCATGAAGGCGGGCGGGCTCCACGGGGCGAGTAGCATGCGGATATCGCGCCCCGCGATTTCCTGCGCGCGGCGCAGGTGCGGCAGGATATTGGTTTCATCATGCAGCAGGTTCATGGTGGAAAAATCCGTATCGGTAGGGTCGGTTACGGCGCAATAGTGACCAAGGCTGAAATCACAGCTGTCGATGGAAGCGCGGCCAAGCGTATACCCCAGTCCGTCCCGGCTGAAATACCCCTGTAAGATTGCCTCGCGCTTTTCCGGAGGCAATTGGTTGAGCACCGATCCGGCCGCCTCGGTAAACGCGCCGCCAAAACCCAGCAGGGTTTGAAATCGCATCTCCGGGTACAGGTTAATCAACGGGGTTTCCGTTTGCATATCCGGGATAAAGCTTGCCTTTGCGATGGCTTGAACCGGTTCGTTATTCTGCCAGAGAGTCGTATACAGTTGCATATCGGTAAATCCTTTCCGTTTTCAAGTGATCCTGCGCACAAAACACACCTTTCCGCCAAAGGGCGGCAGGCTGGCGGCAAAGAAACGCTGGGGTCGGAAGCGTTGTAGAAATAGCCGCTGGCGCGCCATACTGAATGTATCATACCACGAAAACCAACCCGCGTACAAGGGAGGGGATCGCGGGAGCCGGGCTTGCATTTGGGTGCGGCGCAAGGCCCGGGGCTGTGGCCCGGTAACAATTCCTTTTTCTGCGTGCAAAAAGCTGACCGAAGATTGCAATAAGCACTTTACAAACGAAAAAAATTATGGTATATTCTTTTCCGTTGCGGGGCATTAGCGCAG
>Ga0116170_10000833_pt1 | contig 32317 bp, 25 predicted proteins | sample AD_JPNHW1_MetaG_FD_89797 | JGI IMG/M metagenome (GOLD analysis project Ga0116170, IMG submission 89797) | Active sludge microbial communities of municipal wastewater-treating anaerobic digesters from Japan - AD_JPNHW1_MetaG | ecosystem: Engineered > Bioreactor > Anaerobic > Digestate | place... | reverse complement strand
GGTCGAAGGAATAGTAACAAGAATTGAAGACCGATTCAAAGTAGTTTTTACAGAACCACAGATAGGAATCTCTCCAGGGCAGGCTGCTGTATTTTATGATCTTGAGAATGATATCATCGGCGGTGGAATTATAGATAAAGCTTATAATTGACAATCAGTGAATCGATTCGAGCAACCCTCAACGCACACGTAGCATGCGCGGCGGATTATAAAACTATTATTTCTCTTCATTCCTGCCTGAATGAGGATGATAAAGATCATATACTTTCTTCAACCGTGCTTTTGTTGTGTGAGTGTACACCTGGGTAGTCGAAAGACTCTTATGCCCGAGCATCTCCTGTACTGCCCTGATATCCGCCCCGTTGTTTAGAAGTTCAGTCGCAAAACTATGCCTCAAGGTGTGAGGTGACAGCTTATAAGAAAGTCCCGCTGCTGCAGCTCTTTTCATTACCAGGTTGTACATCCCTTTTACGGATATGCCTTTCCCATTTTTATTAACGAATATAAATTCAGACCTCTCTGGAAATCTTGTATCCCGTTCTCTGAGGTATTTTTTTAAGAGTTTAACAGCTTCGGTCGTCAGAAAGATAATTCTCTCAACACTCCCTTTTCCTGATACTTTAAGTCGCCCGGATTCAAGATCGAGATCGGAAACTAATGAACCTGCAACTTCAGATATCCTTGCACCCGTGGAATAAAACAGCGATATTACAGCCTTATCCCTTAAATCAAAAAAATTATTTACTTCAAAATTTGTAAGCTCTTCATATTCTTTAAGATAAAGGAACTTCGGAAGTCTTTTTTCTTTTTTAGGATAGATAAGTTTTTTAGATGGATTAGATGGAATGAAGTCTTTCCTGTGAAGATATGTAAAAAATGATTTAATAGCAGCAATTTTTCTTTCGATAGATGATCTTTTTAATCCTCTGTCGTAACAGTATTCGAGAAAACTTCTAAGATCGCTAACTGTAACAGTCTGTATATCAGGCTCGTCACCACTCAATTTACAGTCAAGTTCATAATAATCCTTGAAGCCATCCTCAACCTTTCCGGACAGGAAATCTGCAATCTGGCGCAGGTCTCCGTTGTAATCACCGGCGGTATTGGAAGAATAATTCTTTTCATAAGTAATATAATCAAGAAAAGAATCTATAAGGTTATACATTATTCTTCTGCTTCTTCTTCAGGGACATCATTTACCGTAACTTCATCGAGGAGTTCAACTTTAAATCCGCATCCTTCGTTCAGGCAGGTAAGCTCCTCTCCCCTTCCCTTTATTTTTTTTGTAAATAAAAGTTTTCCGCATTTTGGACAGTCTTTGTCTGACGGATTATCTCTTGTAATAAAATCGCATACCGGATAATTGCTGCACCCGAAGAATCCCCCCCTTCTTCCGCCTGCTCCGCGCTTAACTACATTACCGTCACATTTTGGGCACTTTCCGAGCGGGAGTGATTTAGCATTTCTGCATTCCGGAAATCCGGCACAGGCGAGAAAAAAACCGAACCGGCCGAGCTTCTTCATCATTTTATTCCCGCACTTCTCACATACATATTCGGTCTCTTCATCGAGTATTCCCTTCATCTCTTCAATGTTTATTTCCGCAAGATCAACCAATTCTTTAAAGGGAGTATAAAAATCGCCAAGCATTTTAACCCAGTCTATTTCCGATGCCTCAACTTTATCAAGCTTCTCTTCCATTGCTGAAGTAAAATCTATTGAAACAAGTGAACCGAAATTTTCGGACATTATATTATTTACAATTTTTCCAAGAAGCGTAGGAACAAGCTGTTTCCCCGATCTTGTTATATAATATCTCCTTATGAGCGTATCGATTGTCGGTGCGTAAGTTGACGGCCTTCCTATTCCGGACTCCTCCAGAAATTTAACAAGTGAAGCATCGTTGAACCTGGGAGGAGGTGTGGTAAAATGCTGTTCCGGTTTAAACTCACTCACCTCGACATTGTCGCCTTCTTTAAATAAAGGAAGAGCATTCTTTTCTGACTTGCTTAATTTTTCTACCTCTGTAAATCCTGAAAATAAAACTTTATTGCCGGTAGCCCTGAAAAGAGAATTTATACTGCCAAGATTTACGGTAAGGGACTCCGTGACTTCAGGCGTCATCTGACAGGCAATGAATCTTCTCCAGATAAGATCATATAACCTGTACTGATCCCGGGTGAGGTCATTCTTAATTGACTCGGGAGTTTTACTCACATCAGTCGGCCGTATTGCCTCGTGAGCATCCTGCGCATTCTTTTTCAGTTTGTAAATATTTGGAGTATCCGGAAGATAGTCAGATTTGAAATTCGTTTTAATATAATCTCTCGCCATGGCTATCGCGTTTTCAGAAATTCTGGTCGAATCTGTTCTCATATAAGTTATAAGACCTGTCGGGCCCGAGCCAGTCAGATCTATACCTTCATATAGCTGCTGCGCTACAATCATTGTTTTCTTTGAAGTAAAACCAAGCCGGTTTACCGCATCCTGCTGCAGTTTACTTGTGATATATGGAGGCGGAGCTTTTCTTTTCCTCTCCTGAGTTTTTATCTCGGTTACAGTAAGGCCCTTCCCTGAAACGTCTTTTACAACTGCATCCATCTCAAGTTTATTTTTTATTTTAATTTTATCATTGTTGTAATGTGTAAGCATCGCGGAGAATTTTTTATTGTGATGGGAGCACTCCGCCTCGAGAGTCCAGTACTCCTGCGGGATAAAAAGATCTATCTCATTCTCCCTGTCTGTGATAACCTTCAGGGCTGCAGACTGTACACGTCCCGCAGAGAGTCCTCTTTTAACTTTTTTCCATAGAAGCGGACTTATAGAATACCCGACTATTCTATCAAGGAATCTTCTTGCCTGCTGGGCATTAACAAGATCAATATTTATCTCTCTCGGGTGAGCAACAGCTTCTTTCACTGCTGCTTCAGTTATCTCGTTGAATTCAATCCTTTTTATATTACTGTTTTTCCCTGCGAGCGCATTGGATAAATGCCATGAAATAGCTTCTCCTTCGCGGTCAGGGTCAGTTGCCAGCAGAACATTTTTTACCGATCCCGCCTGTTTTTTAAGCTCATTCAGTATTTTGGCTTTCCCCCTGATTGTTATATAATCGGGTTTAAAACCATTATCTACATCAATTGCGAGCCGTGATTTCGGAAGATCAATTATATGACCGACGGAAGAGGATATTATGTATTTATCACCCAGATACTTATTTATAGTCTTTGCTTTAGAGGGTGACTCTACAATAACCAATGTTTCAGGTTTTATTTTCTTTGCCATTTATGCCTTTCCAGTAGGTTTATATTTTTAACAAACATTCGTATTTGAAATTATTTGTCAAATAATTCTTTTTTTACAAATTTTTGTATTTTATTTAAAAATACCGGATTTCTGACAATTATATCATTTATGATTAAATAATTCTTCAATTTGACTTCAGTTCCGCGCTGATTAGAATTCCAATGTGAACGATGCCCATTTGTTAAATTACAGCCGGACTTAAACTCTGATCTCTCATCGTATGGAATCAGTTTAAATAACCTAATCCTAAAATCGAAAGGCACATTTATTCATACGTGAAATTCTTAACTGATATAAAATTTATAAAATAATACTACAATTTACATAATCTGCACCCTTTTCGGCTAATATATCCTGCTATTTCAAGGACAGTAATTCCCTGGTTCATTTCATCCGCAGAAAAATTATTTCTTCTCAGAAATTCATCTATAACTATTTCAGTGGTTTTCAGTTCTTCAATTATCTTTAATTCCACTTTGCCTGTAAACTCTTCAGTAACAAAAATTTCAGTTTCACGGGCAGTTTGAGTTGCCGGTTTTTCTAAATTTTTACTTTCTCTTTTTTCGAAACTCTGAATTCCGGGAGATTCGCTGCCAGGACTTAATTCAGTAAAAAAATCATTCATATCTGAAAAAAGTGAAGCACCCTGTTTTATTAATTCATTGCATCCGCTGTAGTTGTCATCAAACGCATTTCCGGGACATACATAGAGATCACGGTTCTGTTCTACGGCATATCTTGCAGTAATCATTGCACCGCTTTTCAGAGGAGCCTGTACTACTATAACCGCCTCGGACAGTCCGCTGATTATTCTGTTTCTTCTTGCAAAAGTCCACTTTTGAGCTGTACCTATCCCAGGAGGGTATTCCGAAACTACTCCGGAAAACTGTGATTCAGATATCATTCTGTAAATATCACTATTTTTATAAGGATAAACCATATCTGTTCCTCCCGGCAGTACAGCAATAGTACCCCCTCCGGCCGTTAAAGCTCCCAAATGTGCATTACGGTCAATTCCGGATGCCATACCGCTCACCACTGTAAATCCCATGAGTGACGCTCTTCCTGAAATTTTACGGGTTATCTCTTCAGATTTCACATCTGAATTTCTTGTGCCTACAATCGAGATCATTCTGCTTTCACGGATATTTCCTGACGAATACAAAACCAATGGAGGATTATGAATCTCTTTCAGCATCTGCGGATAATCAGAATCCCATATTGTTATTATCCTGATTTTTTTACGAATACAACTCTCAATGATCAGATCAGAAACTTTATCCGTATCACCTGAATATTTTTGTTTAATTATTTCCTGTACCTTCCGCTGTACAGGATTAAGGCCTCTCAATATTTCTCCCGGCGGGAGAGTGACCTCATTCCAAAGGCCGAGCTTTGACGGAGTGGAGATAATTGAAAGTATAACAGCAGATTTTAATCTATCAGTCATGTTAACCATATTGTATTAATTTTTTTAATCTGTTTTATTCAGACCTGATATTAATACGGCTGCTGGAGAGAGTTTTGTAAAAAATTTCCGGATTTAAAAAAATTTAATTTTATCAAAAGCCATACAAATTAAACTTCATGATATAGCCTAAGTATTTTTATACCAAATTTATTATTTTAAACAACTCTGACATATTCGCCGGGGAACGTATTCATTTACATCTGATAGATTAGATTAACGCCTTTACTGGGATAAAACCGGATCACTTAAATCCGTTACCGCTATAATATTTAAAAGCCTGTTTTTTCTATCACAGTAAAATTTTGATAGATTATTCTTAAATTTTTGAGTATAATTAATCCAGAATAAAGTAATTTAAGTTAACCATATGAAAGAAAATGATAAACTGAAAGAAATTATAAGACTCGGGTCAGAGATAAATACAGTCCAGGATCTTGATATACTCCTGGAAAGAATACTTTTTGAAACAAGGAAAATTGCTAACGCCGATGCAGGTACAATCTATATAAAAAATAAAAATGACCTCGTATTTACGCATGCACAGAATAAAACACTTTCAGACAGGCTGCCGGCCGGGAAGAAACTGATCTATTCCAGTTTTAAACTCCCGATAACTCAAAAATCTTTATCAGGTTATGCGGCAATGACCGGAGAAACAATTATCGAGCAGGATGTATATTCAATTTCAGGAAAACCTTATGGATTTGACAAGTCATTCGACGAAAAAGCGGATTACAGAACAAAGTCGGTAATGACAATTCCTCTTAAAAATGAAAGAAACGATATCCTCGGCGTAATGCAGATAATAAATCCGGAAAATATTTTATGTGAGATAACCGGATTTACGGAGGAGGATGTTCTTTATATACAGCACTTTGCCGGCATGGCGAGCATGGTTATACAGAAAGCTCAGATGACCAGGGCACTAATCCTTCGTATGATACAGATGGCGGAGATGAGGGACCCGAAAGAGACAGGCGCTCACGTTAACAGGGTTGCTTCATATGCAGTTGAGATGTATGAGTTATGGGCAAAGCGTAAAGGTATTCCAACTGAAGAAATAGAAGTGAATAGAGATATTTTACGAATGGCTGCCATGCTTCACGATATAGGGAAAGTTGCCATTTCAGATCTCATACTTAAAAAACCGGCAAAGTTTTCCCGTGAAGAATATGAAATTATTAAGTCTCATACATACCAGGGTGCAAGGATCTTCTACGAACCTCAGTCGAGAATAGATGAAGTCGCCAGGGAGGTTGCTCTTACTCATCATGAGAACTGGGATGGAACAGGTTACCCCGGCCATGTTGACATTCTCACCGGCGAGGCAGTTAATAAAGATTCAAATGGAAATCCTTTACCACTCAAAGGTATGGAGATTCCACTTTTCGGAAGGATAGTTGCAATCGCTGATGTTTATGATGCGTTATCGTCCAAAAGGGTCTATAAGGAATCCTGGGAAGAGGCCGATGTGTTTAATGAAATCAAATCTCTTTCAGGAATTAAATTTGAACCTGAACTTGTTGATATTTTCTTTGAGTGTATTGATGTAATCAGATCAATCAGAGAGAAATATCCCGAGAGTGATTAAAAAAGCTCCCGGCTAAGGGAGCTTTTAAAAATTATCAGCAAAATTCAGAAAAGAATCGGATCATGGATTTTGTTTGTAAACATCCACAAGTGAATAAATATCTTCCCTTAATACTTTTTCAAACTCATCTTTACTCGGAACCGGTCGCTTTATCATCTTTAGTATCTTCTCAAGCTGAACGTCTGAATTAAGCGGCTTTCCGTAAAGTTCTACTGCAAAAGCAGAAAAATCCCTTACAAAAAGATCAAACATCTGGTTCATAATCTCATCACGAACACCTTCAATCTTTGCACTCTCAATAATCAGATGACCGTATGCAACCATTGTAAACAGCTCTCCAACCGCAAGAAGATAATCAAATTCCATCATCTGCTTGGCAAGATCGGCTCCTGAGACCATGAGGAACTCTTTATACGCCTGTATCTGCTCTATGAAAACCTTAACATTCGGCAGATGTGAAAGGCTGTTATAAACCGGGTTGAAATCATGGAACTTGGTTTTCGCATAAGCTTTTGTCGGCCCCTGTTTAAACATAAAATCATCATTTCTGTTATCAGTGATTCTTCCGATCTCTTCAAACTGGCCAGGCATAAACATGTAACTTGGAATTAGTTTGGCAATAAGAGCCATGTTTACATGACGTGTGCCTTCAAGTTTTGGAAACCCGATAAGTTCGGAAACTGCCTGCTCGAAATATGTATCCTTTTCAAATCCTTTAGCTGCAATGATATCAAAAAGATGCTCGTGAACTCTCTCACCCTGTATTGCTACTTTCATTTTCATGATAGGATTGAATAGAAGATATCTTTTATCGTTTTCGCTTGCAACTCTCATATAGTCGGTTGCTCTAAGGCCGAACAGTTTCATACCCATAATTCTAAGCCATGCATCGGAGAAGAGTCTCTTTACATGAGCAAATTCAGTAACGCTGTTTCCGTAGAGATTTCTGTGATACGCATGGTTAAGCGCTTCATAGAATGAGTGTGTTACAATACCTGTTGCGCCTGAACCGATATTAAACTTACAGATATTTATAGTATTAAGCATATCATCCCAAGCTTTAGGGCCTCTGGAGGTAATGTCAGCTTCTGTGATAGGATAATCATGGAGAGCAAATTCAGCAACATATTGCTGGTTTGCATCAATAACGTTTTTTACGCATTCATAGTTCGGATGAGCTGAATCAACAACAAAGAAAACGTACTCGTCTGTATCGGCAATCTTGGCGAATACAGTAACTGTACTTGCAACATTACCGTTACCGATATAGTATTTGCTTCCATTCGCAAGATAAGTTCCATCGCCTTTCGGGTAAAGCTTCATCTCTGAAGAGTATATATCAGCTCCATGCTCTTTCTCTGAAAGTCCGAAAGCACAGAAAGCGTTCTGCTTCAGTTTCGCAGCAGCCTTATGTTTAGCTTCTTCATTATCTCCAAGGAGAACCGGATCAAGGCCTAATGTAGATACATGGTATGTATACCAGTATGCTCCACCGTAAAAACCACAGATTTCCGAGAATTCATAATTTCTGTATGTGCTGTAATATTGGTTAGGATCATCCCCGTAGCCTTTCGGAAGGAAAATTGTTTCAAAAATTTTCTCTTCAGTTACAAACTTCTGCCAGTCCTCACACCATTCTTTTTTATGATATGCGTCTTTCTGTTTAGCCAGGCCTTTTTTCTCAAACCAATCTATGGTTTTAAGCATAATCTCTTTTGATCTTTCGTCGGGATATTTTCGGTCTCTGTACTTTTTTGGATTAAGTAATAAACTCATAACATACTCCTTGTTTTGTTAAAAGATAAATCAGAAGATAAACTTATCTCTCCTGAATACAGCATTCAGTCTAATCTAAAGTAACTACTCGCACACTGTTAGTAAACTTTCTTTCCGTTACGCTTTGCGTAATGAAAATAATTATTACCCGGAATATCGAGTGTTCCATTCTAAACACTGTTATAAAAAAGAAACATTGTTCTTTTTTGTCAACAGAATTTACTTGTTTCTCAGGTAAAAAGGAGAAAAAGTTATGCAATTTGATTCATATGAAATAATTTTCTACAAAAAAAGCCGCAGAGGTATTTAACTGCGGCTTTTTTGAATTATTACTGGAACTGATTAGTCGTTCATTTTGTATTCACCCTTAAGTGAATATACGTATTTTTCCCATACTCTTGTAAACTTCGCTATATCAGCAACGGGATTCTTTATCATTTTAATACAGTACTCAAGCTGCTGAGGAGTGTTGCTCTTCTTCTGGTAGAGCTGAACAGCATACTTTGAGAAATCTCTGACTAAAACGTCAAAAATCATATCAATAATATCATCATCAACCTTGTATATCTTCGCATTTTCTATGATAAGCTGACCGTAAGCAACAACAGTCATCAGCTCGCCCATTGCAAGAAGATAATCGATGTCTTTGTTCTGTTCTTTTGTAGGAGTCGCTTTCGCAAGGAACTCTTTGAATGTTGCGATTTGCTCCTTGATAATTTTTATATTCGGAAGATCAATGCTGTTATAAGCAATGTTGTAATCATGGAACTGAATCTTTGAAAGACCGCTTGTTGGACCCTGGTTCATAAGGAACGCATCATTTCTGGCATCACTAACCTGGGGCACAGCAGGGAACTCCGCAGGATTGAAGAAGTAGTTTGTTATAAACTTAACAACAAGTGCCATATTTACATGGACTGTACCTTCAAGTTTAGGGAACATTCTTATTTCCCATGTAGCCATTTCAAAATAAGGCTCTTTTTCAAAGCCTTTAGCGGCGATTACATCCCAGAGGAGATTGATAACTTCCTCACCTTCTCTTGTTACTTTCATTTTACAGAGAGGATCATAAAGGAGATATCTTCTATCTTCTGCTGATGCTGTTCTCATATAGTCAACTGCTCTGAGGTTGAAAAGTTTCATCGCGCATATTCTGAGATATGAATCTGTTAAAAGCTGTTTTACATGCGGGAAGTCTGTTACGTATTTTCCATATAAATTTCTATTAGCAGCATGATCAATAGCTTCATACAGTGCGTGAGTTGCGATACCAACTGCGCCAGGCCCGAGGTTGAATTTACAAACGTTAACAGTATTAAGCATATTGTCCCATGCTTTAGGGCCTTTTTCAGTTACATCAGCTTCTGTGATCGGATAATCATGTACTGCATATTCTGCAACATAGTTCTGGTGAGCAACTGTATTCTGAACACACTCATAATTAGGGTGTTTGGAATCAACACAGAAAAATACATAATCGTCAGTATCAGCAATCTTGGAGAAAGTGGAAACCATTGCAGCTTCGTTTCCATTACCAATATAGTATTTATCACCATTTGCCTTATATGTGCCGTCACCCTGAGGATAGAGCATCATGTCGCTTGAGTAAATGTCAGCACCATGTTCTTTCTCTGAGAGTCCGAATGCAAAAACTTCACCCTGCTCAACGAGTTTCGCAGCTTTATGTTTTGCCTCTTCATTGCTCCCCATCCAGATTGGACAGATACCGAGCTGGGAAACATCCCAAACATACCAATATGCTATCCCGTAAAATCCCATCAGTTCAGCCCAATGAAAAATTCTGTATGTATCCCATCTGCTGTCGGCCGCGCCATAACCGGCCGGTGTCAATAATTTGGCAAAAATTTTATGTTCTTTCTGGAAATCAACAAAATCTCTCGGCCAGGTTTTGTCATGAAAATCGTCCTTAACTTTTTTAAGACCTTTTTTCTCAAAGAATTCGATAGTTTTAAGCATCATTTCCTGGGATTCTTTATCCGGAAATTTTACATCGTATTTTTTTGGGTTTAACAAAATCATCAGAATACCTCTTTATTTAAGATAAAAATTATCTCAGTTTATTTTTCAGTTTAAAGATTCAATGTGGGAGGCGGCGTTGCGCATTTCACCTAATTCATTCCGTAAGAATTGCGGTTATAATGACTACTTTAACCTTTAACTGTTAAGATAATTTATCGCTAAAGTTAATTAAAATTATGTTCAATCTGTTGTCAATATATTTGCGACTTAAAATGTAAAATGTAATTATATACAAGCAGATGCATAATCAATTTTATATATCAGGATATAAATTATAAATCAGGTTTGAACTTCTATAGAATATGCAGATTTCTGCCGGTATGCATCATCTATCATTTTATATTTCGAAAAGGCTTAAAAAATGAACTCTAAAAACCTTACAGACTACGAAATAGGCTAAAAAAATATATTACCTCAATCACTTCCTTTGATTGGCTCACCCGGAATGAGTATGGCTGCTTGAAATTACTTTACACTTAATAATCCGTATTAATCTAAAAGTTTTACAAAAAATACATGTTCAAAAAACTGAATTTTCTCTGGACAACTGTTTGTATTGAATTCATATGACTTTTAAGTAACTGTAAAATAATACAATATTGCGCACTGTGTGCGCTGTAAAAATATTTACCAGGGTTTTAACAGTTACACTTTTAAATCAATTTTTAAGCTGGAGTAAAAACTTGAAAAAACAGGCTTCGGAAGTTACAATTCATGAACTCAGAGAGATAATCGAAAAATATATAACCGGCAGTGAGAATCTGAACTACGCGATAAAAATCCTCGGACATCCGGGTGTAGGAAAATCCGCCATTGTCAAAGAGATTGCCGATAAAATGAATTACTATTTCATCGACACACGTCTTGCGTTTAAAGAAAACGTTGATCTTGGAGGATATCCTGTTCCGGATCATGAGACTCGGCAGATGATATACTTCAGGCCGAAATTTATTCCACCGTTAAATATACCTGAAGGATATAATGGAATCCTATGGTTTCTTGATGAATCTAACAGGGCTCATCCCACGGTAATACAGACGCTGTTCCAGATTATCACTGAAAACAAATGCGGAGAACATCCGCTGAATAAAAAAACATCAATAATCCTTGCTGGAAATTTAGGTGACGAAGACGACACAACGATAACACAGTTTGATGATTCTGCGCTGGACGGCAGGCTGGCAATATTTCATTTAAAGCCGACAGCTAAAGACTGGCTTGTCTGGGGATACTCTGAAGGCATTCATCCTTATATTCTGAAATACATATCCTCATTTCCTGAAAAACTCTGGGACGAGGAGAAAATCAATCCGAATCCGAGAGGATGGCACCAGGTATCAAACGCGTTAAAATATTCCTACAACCTGATTGATGAGCAATCTTTGAAAGAACACCTTGCAGATAGAGGAGAAACTACTCTTGAAAAAATGATATATACACTTGTCGGAAATATTGCCGGCAGTGATTTTATAATGCAGCTCACCTCCCCCAGACAGATTTCATCAGAAGACATCCTCTCGGGTAATCAGGAAAAACTTAATAAACTGAAATCACGGGATATCCCGTCAGAGGATTTTCTCTGGGCACTCAACGGAACTATTGAAATAATGGAGGATAAAGCAATTGCTTCCCGCGGCAGTCTGAAGGAAGATGATCTGGTGCTGCTGGGGAATGTTCTGACTTTTATCGGATATTCACGCGGCGACATCAGGATGTCATACTTTTTCCTGCTGCTGAAACAATGCGGAATTTTTACATTGATCCCTGCCGCTCTTAAATCTCTTAATAATAGTGAATTGACAGAAGCGCTGCGTCAGAGATTCGAAAACCTTTTAAACTGACAGCGGCATGCAAAATGGAAATTGAACTTATCTTTGAGAGCCTATGGAAAAAAAGCAGATTCACATCCTACTTCTATCAGGGAGTTGACGTTGTTGAAGAAAATTCTATCCCGACACTTGCACTCGGCATTTACTCAAAACGATTAACTCTTTTTTATAATCAGAAATTTATTTCTTCACTGAATTCAGACGAACTGACGGGCCTTCTTATACATGAGATGATGCATGTAGTTCTTAACCATGATCATAGAGGTTCTGCCGACGGGAATATTTATCTGCAGAACCTTGCACAGGATATGGTAATAAACTCCTTCATTATAGAAAACAGAAAAACTTTTTTTTCAAAGACAAATCAGTACAAATACGACGTTCCAGAACTGATTATCCCTTCCGGGCTTCCCGTTGTACCGGACAAATTTTTTACTGACACATCAATCACAGATCCTGTGTGGGAGGAGATTTACAGGTGGCTGAAACTCCAGCCTGAAGATGAAGTAAAAAAATATAAATTCAGCGAATCATCAGGCGAAAACTCCGGCATTAATATTCCCGGATTAACGGGCATTGAACAGCTGCAAGATGATCTCGCTAAACTTGATTTATCATATAACACTGCCCCGAAGGAAGAATATACCGGTTTTAAAAATATGACCGGACTGATGTTTAATAAAGATGACGGTGAACATATTCCAACGGGAATCCATATAATGAATTCGAAAACTGACCTTAATACACTTGATGCAAAGCTCAATCATTTTATGACAGTGGCGGAAAAGGATGAAGTCTGCACCGACGAAAGAATATTCAATGACATTACTTCACTGATAAACGGTCCCCAGAAAACCGATCTTTCATGGAGTGAGAAAATAAAAAGCATTGTAGATATAACCGCGCAGTCCAATGAATGGGAATATTCATACAGCAAATTTAATAAAAGATATTTCTCTCAGGGAATATATGCTCCAGGAAGATCATTTAAGGATAAAGCTGCAATCACAGTAATAGTCGATGTATCGGGATCGATGGTGATGAAACCCGGTGATATTGAATCTGCATTCGGTATTATTGAAGGGCTGCTGACAAAATTTAAAGTTTATCTTCTGTGTATTGATGAAACGCTTTTTATACCTGAAAAAAAAGATAACCTCTTTATAAAATCTGATAAAACAGCTAAGCCATATGAATATAAAAAAGGGGACTGGCAATATCTTAAAACAGGAAGCAGCGGTACTACATACTTTGCATTACTTTTTAACAGCTACATGAAAAATCACACTGAACTGCTGATAGTTATTACCGACGGTTACATCTATGATATTGACCGTTTAAAAAAATATGATAATACTCTCTGGCTCATAAGCGAACATCGGGATGAACCTTTCAGGCCGCCGTTCGGGAAGACAATTAAAATCACATCAGTCGTGCCTGAAAAAAGACTGAAAATCTCAGGGGGGAATAAATGATAAAAGATCACGCCCTCCTCCATTCGATATATTACGAAGGTGTTCATGATGAAAATTTCGACTTTGATAAAAACATTGAAACCATACTGAATTCTGCTGATCCTGAAATTATATTCCTCTGTGGAAAAGAGTGGAATAAATTCGATTACGGAAAGGGACTGGATAAACTTATAGTGTCGGGTGATTTGGAATTTGTTCATAAAGCCGGGATTTTCTGGAGATCATTTGATTTTGATAAAGGTATAAGTTTCCTGATTCAGAATGCCAGTGAAGAATACCTGTACCGGTCCGGAAGGTTCTGGAAAGGATATGATTATGAAAGAGGACTGAACGCTCTTGGTATGCTCAAGAGCGCACGCTATATTTATTACGCAGGCAAAGAATGGAAAACGTTTGATTTTGCAAAGGGTTTTGAACTTTTAATGAATACCGGTAATGCGGAATTCATTTTCTACGCCGGAGCCCACTGGAAAGTTTTTAATTTTGAAGCAGGGTTTAAAAATCTATTAAAAACACGAAGCCCTGAGTTTATCTATAAAGCCGGGACTTTATGGAGAGAGTTTGACTATTACTCAGCTCTTAAAATTCTTGAATCTGATGTCACCGCCGGTGAGAGCTGGCGGGGGCGTATTTTTGAAAATCAGAGATGGAAAACAGCATTAAAAAAAATCTGGGACTCTGAATGGAAATAATTTCTATTCAGCATAAAAAAGAGAGTGCCGTGAAGCACTCTCTTTTTTATGTATTAAATTACTTTAATTCTTTACTCGGTTTTTAAATCAGCTTTAAATTTCTTGATTGAAGGTTTTGCGCCGCTTACGTCAGGTTTGTTAAAATTACTGACAGCTTCTTTGGATTCACCTTTTTTGCCTTCGATATCGCCTTTGATCGCTTCAGCCTGAATTTTTGTGGCATCTTTAATTGCTTCAACATTTGCTTTATCTGATGCTTTCTGATCCTCCACTCGTGCTTTGTTGGCTTCCTTCTGCTCAACAACAGCTTTCCTTATCTCTTCCCGCTGCTCTTCAAACTTTTTCCTTATATCTTCTCTTAACTCTTTTATCTCTTCTTTAATTCTTCTGATATTTTCAAGATTCTGCTGTTTAAGGTCATTTACAGAAACCGGTTTCCCTTTTTCAACACTGGCTTCCTTCCCGGCCTCAACATCAATAAAGGTAGAGTCGTCACTCGCGGTTTCTTTAACTGCCACTTTACCTTCTATACATGCGATGGTGCTTTTCCCTTCCTCTTCACTTACAAGAAATTCAGTCCCTCTTACTCCCGCAACTGCAGTCGGTGTATTAACTCTGAATTTTTCACCATCAGTCAGCTTTCTTGTAACCTTCGAGAAAACCTGTCCATTCTCAACATATAACTCAGTCAGCTCTTTGCTGTCAGATAAATTTTTAACGAGCTCTTTCATAACGACTGAACTCTTTTCCAGAATTCTGATAACGCTTCCTTCAAAATAAATATCAACAATAGCTTTCGTGCCTGTCTTTACAGTCATTCCCTGTGTAATTATATCGCCGGCATTAGCTGCGATTGTTTTTCCGTCTGAAACTATTTTGACATCACCTGTAATAAAGTTTATCACTCCATCATTCTTGACGATAGAAGGTCCGCTCTTCTTGCAGCCCGCAAACTGAATTACGGCTAATGCTATGATCATTAAAAAAATAATTTTTTTCATTTCTCCTCCGGTAATAAATTATATAATCTGAATATATAATTTTTATTAATTTACTTTAATATTTAAAACTGCACCTGTTACAAAAATGCGTGATGTTTTAATAAGTATTATTAAAACTAAAATACAAGTCTATTTCAGGAAATCAACATAATTTTATGAATTTTTTTTATAAAAAACTGATTCCATAATACTGCAGATAGTTTCTATAAGAAGATTCTCCTCAACCGGTTTCCCGAGAACACCGTTGAATCCCTCCATGAAAAACTGTTCATTAACTGATTCATTCCACTGCCCTGTCTGTATAACTACAGGAACGCTGTTATTAATTTTCCGGATCTCTCGTAGTGCTGAAACACCATCCAGTTCAGGCATATAATGATCGAGTAATATCAGGCTTATATCATCTCTCTTTTTGACAATATCCAGCGCTTCAAGGCCCGAGGCTGCATATATTGATTTAGCTTTATATTTCTTCAGCAGTTCAGATATGTGCAGATAAATCAGGTAGTTATCATCAACTACGAGTATAATTCTGCCATCTAAAATATTGTCATCATACTTCCGGGATGATGTAATTGCTGTATTTGCCTGATCACTTTTAAAAAGATTTATTCTGGTATAAATATCACGCTGGATTGTTATTTCTGTCTGTATGCCTATGACTCGTAAAGGCTTCAAGCCCGCGTCCCATTCTATAGTCTCGCCGCGGCTTCTTACATTTATTACTTTCCCGTTACTCATTAACATTCTATATTCAATATTGAAACTTCTGCCATTTAAAACTTTTTCATATAGTTCATTCTTTACAGATTCTCTTTCACTTTCATGAATAAAACCTAAAAGTGTATTTATATCATCAGAATATGATTCCATTTTATAGCCAAGAAATGAAAAAAACTTTCTATTATATCTCACCTTACCTGTTACCAAATTCCATTCCCACAAACCATCTTTAACAGATTCAAAGATCAGTTCAAGCTTCCTCTGGTTATATTTTAATTCCTCCAGAAGTTTTCTTTCTTTAGTATTGTCACTGAACTGGCAGATATAGCCCGGTTCGGGGCTTCCTGAATTAATTTCAACTGGTATTATGACAATACCGAGGATTATCATTCCGGCTTTACTGGTTCTATAATACCCTGTTTTCCTGATAATCTCAAAATCAAATTTAATCTCAAGGTTTACATTGCGGTAATTTTTTAATCTGTTCCTGAACCATTCGGTTGATATCGGAGAGTTTAGAATATCAAGGTTTGAAATCTCGACAGGATTTTCTACGCCAAAAATATTGACTACAGCTTCATTAAACAGAATAACCCTTCCTGATGAATTAAGAATCATTAAACCTGAAGGAGACTTGTTAAATATTCTTTTGAACCTTTTTTCACTCTCTTTCAGCTGAATCTGTGTTCTGGTCAATTCAGACATTGATAAATGAAGTTCTTCAGTTTTTTCTTTAATCCTCTTTCTAAGAATAAAACCATTTATAAGAATAAAAAGTATAAAAATCAAAAAGCTGAAAATACCTGTGGATAAATAAATTCCGTTTTCAGTTAAAAATCTGTTTTCAGTTTTTTCAATGAACCACTTAGTATAAATGCTGTTGTATATACCGCTTAAAAAAATTCTATCATAACCACCTGTTAATGAACCATAAATTCCGTTTTTGTTTTTTCTGACTCCAAATCCATAATCGAAGAAACCGATATTCACCGGAATTTCTTTGATTCCTACAATATTTCTGTGTTCAATTAATTTTCGCGCGGATGGGCCTGACATAAATACAACATCACACTCTTTTCTTTTCAGTTGCGTGAATGCTTTCATTTCATCATTTGTGATTAAAGGTTCAAATTTTAAACACTTTTTAAGTTCATTCAGAATCGGATCTGCGATAAACTCATGTGCAGAAATAAGAACTTTCAATTTATGGAGATCATTTATCGATGAAATAACAGAATCGGTGTTAGAAAAAATTGAAAAGTGGATTTTTACATTAGTTCTGAAAAAAGCATATTCCTTATCCGGATCTCCCCGTATCATACCAAGAATAACGTCTACTCCCGGATTATTCTTCAGATAGATAAATCTGTCATATGGCACGAGTTCCACCCGGCATTTCATGTTTATTTCTTTTGCGATTTCATTAATAAGCTCGACTGAAAATCCTGATGGTACACCTGCATCATTAATATATTCATATGGATAATTATCTATGCAGCCAACTGCATAAATCTCACTCTTCGCCGCAAGGGGTGAATTTAAAGTAATTACTATAGCAGAGGTTAATATAGTTATGAAAATAATTTTTATCTTTTTATGTCTCATATCATGCAATATAGGCAATAAACTACTAAATTATTCTTTTTTCAAGTTTTAATGATTTTTTTATAAAAAAATTTAATCCCGCGGGAATATCCATCGTAGTAATGAAAAACATGTATTTGATCAAAAACACAGTGTAAAATGCGTCCCGGCTTAACACAAAAAACGGACAACACAATTATCCTCGCTTTTTGAGCATTTACAAAAATAAATATTAAAAAAGGCGGTATCTATGCAGAATTTTTCAAATGCTACTATTGAAGGTTTTGTCACACACGATCCTCTGGCAAAAACAACAAAAACAGGAAAGTCTGTGTGCACGTTTGCGCTTGCCATCAATCATTATTCGAAAAGTGATGAACCTCCCCGAGTTTCATTTATTGAAGTTGAAACATGGGAAAAAATGGCAGATATCTGTTCCAAAAACATTACAAAAGGGAAACGGGTTCTTGTTACGGGTTCACTCCGTCAGGACCGCTGGGAGGACGACAAAGGAAAAATGCAGTCAAGATTGAAAATTGTCGGGAATGAAGTAATCTTTCTGGGATCGGGAAAAGGAGCGGATGAAGCAAAAGAATAGCTTCATCCGCATTATTTTCCTAGAATGGTGTCCGGTTGGTTCTTGACCAGATGCCATTTTCCTGAGCTGATTTTATGAGCTCCTCCCTGAAATCCGGGTGGGCAATATTTATCAGGCTTTCAGCTCTTCCCCATACTGACCGTGCTTTCATGTTTACAACTCCGTACTCAGTGACGAGATACTGAACCATTGTTCTGGGTACGGTAACGACAGATCCCGGTGTCAGAAGCGGCTTAATTCTTGACTTGATCTGGCCGTCTTTTTTATCTTTATAAGTTGATGAAAATGCAAGAAAACTCTTTCCGCCCTTTGAATGAAATGCGCCGATTACAAAATCAAGCTGACCGCCTGTACCTGATATCTGCCTGAAGCCGGAAGTTTCTGAACATACCTGGCTCAATAAATCAACTTCTACAATATTGTTGATTGATATCACTTTATCATTCTGGGCTATAAAATCCGGATTATTGGTATGATGCACTTTACATGAAGCAAGTCTTGGATTATCATGTATAAAATCATATGTTTCTGTTGTTCCAAGACAGAAAGAGAATGTGCTTTTATTAATATCAAAACTCTTCTTCGCGTTTGTTACTTTTCCGGCATTATATAGAGTTACCATGGCGTCGCAGAACATTTCACTCTGTATCCCCAGATCCTTTACATCAGTATGCACAATCATCTCACCAATAAGGTTCGGAAGAGTACCTATTCCAAGCTGCAGGCAGGATCCATTTTCAATATGAGGCAGTATAAATTCCGCAATTTTACGTTCAGCTTCCGGAGCAGGAGGCATTTTAGGAGTTGCAAAAATCGGTGTATTACTCCCTTCAATAACAAAATCTACTTCACTTATATGGATATATTCATCATTCCCGCCAAGACACCTCGGCATATTTTCATTAACTTCAACAATAACTTTATCAGCCCAGAGCGCTATTCCCCTGTTATGTGAATTTCCCAGACCAAAATTAAAGCATCCATTCCGGTCCATTGGTGTCACCTGTGCGCACCACACGGTTGGTTTAAGGTGAGAAAGATACCTGTGATGATATGCGAGCAGAGTGGCTTCATGATAATTAAAAGGTAGATGGCATGCCATACCTTTATCTCCAGCCATCCTGTCGAGAAGTGTAAAATACCAGCTGAAATACTGAAAAGATTTCTGTTCCGGATCGTTCTGAATTACCGCAGGAAAAGGTGGTACAGTTCCAGTTCCTCTTATGGAAACATTCTCCAGCTGTCCTACTCTTTTACTCAAAGCGAGATCAAAATCTACCGGTTTTGTTGCAAACATCCCGTAATCTATTATATCATTAGATTTTACAATGTTAGCTGCTTCCTCAACCTTGATAAGCTTTCTATTATATTCCTCTAAATAAGTGCTCAAAGTAACTCCCCCCCGTTAATATTTATTTTTATACATAAACATTACGGCAGATGTACATATTACGCAATCCGATTAGTTGTTATATAGGCGTAGTATAAAATAGAAAAGATTTGTGGTAAATTATACCACAAATCTTCGCCAAACTCAGAGTTTACATGGAGATGATATGAAATTGGAAGTTAAAATATGGCAGATTCAAAGGGCTTAACTTAACAAAAACTTCTTTAAATCTTACCTGTTTAACAAACCGGAAAGGAATGACGGGAGTTCGCTGAACAAAATCTTTGTCTGCTCTCCTGTTTCCTGATTTTTTACTGCAGCTTTTCCCTCGGAAAGCTCATTTTCACCAATAATAATAAAGAAGGAGGCTTTCTCTCTTTCTGCTTTTTTAAATTGCGCTTTAAAACCTTTTATTTCCGGATCGAGGTCAACAGAAATTCCATTTTTTCGAAGATCAAGCGCCAGTTCAACACCTTTATTAAGAGTTTCACCGCCGGTATGGATTATATATACATCAACACCGCTTTCTTCTATTTTGTTATTTTCTGTAAGAAGAAACATTCTTTCAATACCAGCAGCAAATCCTACACCTGGTGTCGGTTTGCCGTCAAACTGCTCAACAAGATAATCATATCGTCCTCCACCGGCAAAAGCGTTCTGACTGCCCAGGTTCTCCGCAGTAAATTCAAATGTGGTACGTGTGTAGTAATCAAGTCCTCTTACAAGATAGTTATCCAGCTGATATTTTATTCCGCTTTTATCAAGATATGTTTTTACTTTACTAAAGTGGTCACTGCATCCGCTGCAAATATGTTCAGAAATTACCGGTGCTGAGTTTCTCAGGTCCCGGCAATTTTCTTTCTTGCAGTCGAGGAGCCTTAATGGATTTGTTTCGAGTCTTTTTTTGCAGTCATCGCAGAGTTTGTCAAAATGCTGTTTATAATACTCTTTTAGTTTTTCAGTATATACTCCTCTGCAATCCCTGCATCCGATTGAATTTACAAGAACCGTATAATTTTCTATTCCAATACTTTTGGCGATTGAGTCCACTATTGAAATTATTTCATAATCGTAATAAGGATCTTCACTGCCGAAAATTTCAGCTCCGAGCTGGTTAAACTGACGGAGCCTGCCGCGTTGAGGTTTTTCTGCCCGGAACATCGGACCGCTGTAGAAAAATTTGCAGAGAGAAAGCCTGTTGTACTCACCGTTCTCGACATATGCTCTTACTATACCTGCAGTACCCTCAGGCCGGAGTGTAAGGCTCCTTCCGCCTCTGTCTTCAAATGTGAACATCTCTTTAGAAACTATATCTGTATCATCACCGATTCCGCGGGAGAATACTTCCGTAAATTCCATAATAGGAACAATCAGTTCTTTACAGTTAAAAATTTTAAAAACGTTACGGGCCGCATCAAGTATAAAGTTCCACTTGGCGCTTCTGTCCGGAAAAATATCTTCAACTCCCGGCGGTTTAGGTATCATAATCAGGCTCCTCTGTTATCCAGTCTTCTTCTGAAAATTACGTCTTTTAAAACAGGTTTATCAAACAGAACACGGTATATTTTGTTCGGCCTCCCCATTTCAATTTCACCATCTTCGAAATAAATTTTAAGCACTTTATATTGATCATCGAGTATTTCATTATTTATAGGATAAATCCCGTCAAGAACTTCATTCTTATAAACCGGATTAAAAGTTTTTATAATAACTTCACTTGCAGGAGCGCCGTCATCATTTCTATATGCGACGAAGAGAGCATTATTTATATATGGTACTCCCTCATATCCCATTTTACCGAACTCGTTAAAAAGATCTGTTGTATACGGCCTGTGGCTGATAAGATTAAGCTCTGCAATCCAGAAAGGGAGATATTTTTTAAACCCGTCTGTCCCGGCCATCTGTACCGCGTGTTTATATATTCTTGTGGTATTTGCCGCGTGATAAATGGATTTCATTCTTCCTTCAATTTTAAACGCATCAACACCTGCATCGATATATTCTTCAAGTTTTTCAAGAAGGCAGAGATCTTTTGATGACATTATTTCAGTACCCTTTTCATGTTCAATAACCGGCAGATAGTCTCCTTCTCTTTTCTCTTCCATCAGAGAATACTTCCATCTGCACGGCTGGGAGCAGTCTCCGCGGTTCGCGTCCCCCCCCTGGAGATAACGGCTCAAAAGGCATCTTCCGGAATAGGCAATACACAGGGCTCCATGTGCGAATACTTCAATCTCCGCCCCGGTATTCTTTTTTATCATCTTAATTTCGTCGACCGTTGCTTCCCGTGCAAGGACTATCCGTTTAAATCCCGCTTCAATCCAGAATTTTACAGAGTAACTGTTTAACGTACTCATCTGTGTTGAAAGATGAAAATCAGCTTCAATTCCAACCTGCTTCAGAATCTGAAGCATCCCCGGATCAGAAACCATTACGGAATTAAATCCAAGCTCCTTGATTTTCTCCGCATATTCAAACGCAGCGTCAACATCACCTTCGTGAAGAAAAGCGTTCATAAGAAATGTTGTTGTTACTCCCGCGTTTCGGCAGTATGCAATTCCGGTTTTGATATCGTCATAGCTGAAATTTCCGGCTTTAACACGGAGATTGAATTCATCTCCTCCGAAGTAAACATTATCTGCGCCATACTTAACTGCGAAGATCATCTTTTCAAGATTACCCGCGGGTGAAACTATCTGAATTTTTTTATTCATCATTAATTAAGCCTCTGATTATCGGTAAATCCGCTGCCATTACCATCACGGAATTTTTTCACAGCAGAATTATGTTCTTTGAGAGAGCTGGAAAAGTAGTGCGACCTGTCGTTTCTTGAAACAAAATAAAGAAAGCTGCTCTCTGCGGGATAAATCGCTGCCAATATTGATTCTCTCCCGGGTGATGATATCGGTGTCGGTGGAAATCCTTTATATAAATATGTATTGTACGGTGAATCAGTTTTAAGATCTGAAAAATAAATTCTGCCGGAGAATTTCTTAACCGCGTATCTAACTGTAGGATCGCAGTCGAATCTCATATTTTTTTTAATCCTGTTGTGAAAAACCGACGAGATATATTTTCTTTCCGTGGAGACAGCAGCCTCCTCCTCAATCAATGATGCCATTTTAATTACATCACCGAATGATAATCCGCTTTTTTTTATTTCCTTCATCCCTATGCTGTCTATAACATTAGAAAATCTTTTATACATAACTTTTATTACTTCACCGGCATTCATATCTTCGTTAAAAACGTATGTATCAGGAAAAAGATAACCTTCAGCTGTACTTGAATTTATTCCGATCTTTTTCAGGAACTGGCGGTCAGTACAGTAGTTCAGAAACTCTCTTCGGGAAGTGATTCCCGAGTCATCAAGTTTCTCTGCTATTTCATAAATATTGTATCCCTCAGGAATAGTTATTTTTTCCGACAAAACTCTCCCCAGGTAAATCACTTTAAGGATATCAAAAGAGGTCATCCCTCTCTTTATTCTGTATTTTCCGCTTTTATAATTATAACCCGAATTTACCGCTCCTGATGCAAGAAAAAAATTACTGTTTTTAATTAAATTATTCTTTTTAAGCCTGGATGATATCATGCGGAGGGATTCACCTTCATGAACTACAAAAACTTCATCTCTCATTATTGAGGGAGGCTGATTCAGATAATACGCAAATGCAGATAGTAATATTACAGGTATGAGGATCAATATAAGTATTTTTCTAATCATTTAACTTTCCGGTTTAAATTTGGAAATATTCAAACAGAATAATACAGGCATTTACTTAAATTTAGCGTCTGCAATTATTCTATCCATATTCGGAACAGTGAGGTCGTCAGCGTTCTTCTTCCCTCTTACGGGAAATGCTTCCAGCTCGGCAAGAATTTTTTTATTTCCCAGTGCGCTTTCCGGATATTCTGAATATTCCACGGTATATAGAGGGACTTTCAATGAATGAGCGGATTTTGCAGCTTCAAAAATACCGCCGGATTCAGGGGACTCTACAATTAAAACAGCACGGGATAAGGCGCAGATAGTTCTATTTCTTATGAATGCGTTAAATTTATCTGCTGCAGCTTCGGGATAAAAACTCGAAACAGCCAGGAATCTCTCCTCATCATAAACCGGTTTGATCATTTCAGGAATACTCAGCTTTAAAATACCGGATGGAAGCATGGCAATAGTATCTCCGCCATATTCCAGAGCTGACCTGTGAGCTGTAATATCGGCTCCCTTTGCGAATCCGCTGATAACAGTAATGCCGTGTGATACCAGTTCCTTTGCAGCCATGTATGCGATGAATTCCCCCCTGCTGCTGATGCTGCTGTCTCCAAGTACGGCAGCTCCTTTTTTATTAAGAATCTTCAGGTTTCCATACGAATAAAGGATAGGAGGAATATTATTGCCGAGTATATTATGAAGTCTTTCCGGATAAGCAATTGAATAAAAGGGTGTTACAGATATTCCCGCATCAATTATTTTCTGATACTCTTCAGTTACTGCCGGAAGAATCTCAATGGCTGTTTTTATGGATGAGAGAGTTTTAGGAGTGAATTTAAATTCATTTTTCATCTCATCTTCAGTGAGTTCAAAAATGTCCGCAAGAGAAATCCCCGCACCTGATATTGTGCTGTAAATTTCCTTTAAATGTGCAGGCCCCACGCCTGATACTCTCTCGAGAGCTATCCAGTATTTTGTGCTGTTCATTTTATAATTTCAGTTTATGGTTTAAAAATTCAATAGTATGTTATATTTGGAATTATCGTCCGGCCACCCGGCCTGTCGAAGTGCTATCTCTCAGGATTCTTAATTCTTTCCTGAACCAGCTTTATAAGATCAAGGTATTCCTTCTGAATCAGGATATGATCTTTAACAGTTTTGTTTTTTTCAAACTCGTCTTTAAGAATTTCCAGTTCTGCTCTTCCGGCAGATGACCCGGCGTCTGTTCCGCTCTGGGTCTGGATCTCCTCTCCTATTCTTATCAGTTCGGCAAGCAGGCGCTGCGCAACAGCATCACTTTTCATCTTCTCTAAACTATCTCTGTATCTGACTGTTATCTCATGATTTTCAATCATTCTTGCGAGTTCTCTCGCTTTCTCTATTATAAATTCGTAATTTTCCATTTGTTTACCACAGAACATCCATTGGATTTAATAACTTTCCATTATGCCAGAGCGTAAAATGCAGGTGAGGGCCGGTTGATAATCCGGTAGAACCTACTCTCCCGAGAATTTTACCTGCTTTTACTTTTTCACCCGGTTTCGCAAAAATCGATGACATGTGCCCGTACATAGTCTTATATCCGTCATCATGCTGAATAATAACAGCCTTCCCGTAACCGCCATTCCATCCTGTACTGACAACCACCCCTTCCCTTGCTGCTCCGATAAATGTCCCGTGAGGTGCTGCGATATCAAGCCCGTTATGAAACCTGGTCTTTCTGTAAATCGGGTGCTTCCTGTTTCCGAAGAATGAACTCAATCTCCCGCCAAGCGGAGACCTGAACATCTGGCGCTGCTTAAATTTTCCGGCAAGATTTGCTGTCATATTATCAGCATTAGGTCTTGCGTCTCTGATAAATACAGCGACGGGCATTCTCTCTTTCAAAAATCCCGAATACAGTGAATATAAAAACGGCATCTTCTGAACTTCAAGATCACTCACAGGCACCCCATGAACTTCAGCAAGAGCAGTGACATCACCCTCGTAATTAACGAAATCAATTATACCGGATTCTGACGGGACAATTACAGTCTGGGAAGTTTTAGCGCGGAGATCCTCCCAGAAAATATTAATACCTATTAATGTATCAATATTTATTTTATACTCTTTTGCTATTTTCCAGAAATTACTGCCGTTTTGAACAGTAATATAATTCAATTTAACCGATTTAAACTCTACATTCTGTTTTAAATAGTTAATATAATTTTCTTCTGTTTTAAAATATGATCGCATATCAGGTGTTATGTTGCTTTTACCCCTGTTTAAAAAAGAGTAAAAAATTCCAAAAAGCATCATAAACGCAAGAAGTGTGATTGAGATTATTTTTTTATACATAAAATTTCCGATTTTAAATTTTCTATAATAAAAAAAATTTAATAAAATCGGTCAAACACAAAATTTTCCGTTTCGGGAATAAAATAAAATATCCGGCACCGATCGTGCGGTACATTCTATTTTATTCCATATATAACAGATTTATTTTTTCTGTTTATCTTTTATTGAATCTACAAGATCGACAAAAAGGCTGTAAAACTTTTTCAATTCATCATTATCGCGCAGAGGGCGCGGATCAGGGAAATCTCCATTTATAATATCCTTTATGTAATTTGACATTACATAAATCGGCCCTGAAATTCTGTGGGTAATTCTGATAATCATTATAAATAATATAAATCCCTGAAATATCACGCAGATAATCATGGCTAGAAGAAGATACCTGTTAAACTCGGCAATTTTATTGATATTATTAAGATTGTTATTATGATTCTTTGTCAGCATATCCAGAGTATTTTTATAATCATTATCAGTCTGCCCAATAACATTTGTAGCCTGCATCAGCTGAAAAATATTATCTTCAATCTGATAAATATTATTAATTTTTTCATTATTATATACAACACTCGCAGCAATAGACGACAGTATAATGAGAGAAATTGCTGCGACCACTCCGATAATTGAAAATGCCGTTCTTAACTGAAACCCTTTGTCTATAATATACTTCTTTCTTTTAGCCATAAATAACCAACCTGATATTAGTTCAATATAATACAAATTCCATAAACAGCACAGTTTAATATATCACTGCCGTATTAAAAAATTCCGTTTTCCCCGAAAAGAAACGATGAAGCCCGCTCCGGAGCTCTGTCATTACTTAAATCCTGTAAAAAAAATATTATGACAACAGATTACTTAAATAAAATTCCTGCTGCTCCGGAATTATTTATCATACGGAAAAAAAGCCTTAAGGGAAACCCTATAACATTTGTCATAGAACCCTGGACTGACTCTACCAGAATATCTCCATGCTCCTGTATTGCATATGAGCCGGCTTTGTCACTGTAATTCACCATGTCCAGATACTTCCTGATTACTTCATCACTGAGCAATTTAAATCTTACAGAAGTTTTTTCACAATCATAAAATCGTAAAGTTTCCTTGCCATTCAGTACAGTTATACATATTCCGGTAAGCACATAATGCTCTTTACCGGAAAGCAGCCGCAGCATCGATACAGCCTCATCCCGTGACTCGGGCTTTCCAAGAATTTTACCGTCTATTGCGACAATAGTATCGGAAGTTATCACACAACATTCTCTGCCGCCTGATCCGTCAACCACTGCGTCCATCTTTAAATTAGAGATCCGCTCTGCATACACATCAGCTGATTCATCCTTTATCAGACTCTCATCAACCGAGGGAAAAATAATCTGTACTTCCCCGAATATTTCCTCAAGTATACTCTTTCTTCTGGGGGAGCCTGATCCAAGAATTATATTCACTATTTCAAAATAACCTTTTCATTAATTTTATAAACGTTTGTAACACTTTTAATTTTATTTATACGTTTTATTATCTCCGCCAGATGTTCATTGCTTGTTACCTCAAGAATGAATTTCAGCGTAGCTTTTCCGCTGCCGGAGGATTGAGCTTCCACTTTCAGTATATTTGACTTCGCGAGTGAAATTTCATCTGTTACATCCTTCAGAAGATTAGGCCTGTCAATTGATTCAACAGTCATTTTAATAGGATACCTGTTCTTTTCATCTTTTTCCCAGATAATGTTTATAAACCTTTCTTTTTCAACACTAAGCCGTTCAAGTGAAGGGCAGGATTTTTTATGGATGGTTATCCCGCGGCCCCGTGTTATAAAACCGGTCACTTCATCGCCGGGTATCGGCTGGCAGCACTGGGCAAGTTTAATAAGAACATTATTATTCCCGTCTATGCTTACGCCGATTTTACTTTCCTTGCTTAAATTTTTAACTCGTATCTGCTCATCTTCAGGGATTGAAACACTGGCTTTTTTAACTTCCTTTTTCTTCTCTTCCTTTCTTTTAATCTCTTCTTCAGTCTTTGAGAATTCATCACTATGTTTTTTAAGCCAGTTTCTTATCTTATAACGGGCATTTCCCGATTTGACAATTTTCAGCCAGGCCTCGACCGGGTGTGCATTTTTAGAAGTTATGATTTCTACTATTTCCCCGCTTTTAAGCTTTGTTCTAAGCGGGATAAGCTTGTTATTCACTTTTGCGCCGGCACATTTGTTTCCCACCTCGGTGTGAATTGCATATGCATAGTCAACAGGAGTCGCCCCTGCCGGCAGTTTAATTATCTCCCCCTTGGGAGTAAAAACAAAAATTTCATCCTCGTAAAGGTCCATCTTTACAGTAGAAACAAAATCCCTTGTATTCATTGCATCAATGCTTATATTGTTAAGACTGGTAAGAATTGATAAATTCTTGTATTCTTTTTTAAAATTCTTTTCTCCGCCTTTATATATCCAATGGGCGGCTATACCCATTTCCGCAGTGGCATCCATATCTTTAGTTCTTATCTGAACTTCCAGAGGCAGTCCCTCGGGCCCTATTACCGAAGTATGCAGCGACTGATACATATTTGATTTTGGAACTGCTATATAATCTTTAAATCGCCCTTCAATCGGAGACCATATTGAATGTATGACGCCAAGAATCGCATAACAATCCTTCATCTCGTCAGCAAGAAGCCTTATACCCCTGATATCATAAATTTCATCGAATGATTTACCGCTGAGCACCATCTTTCTGTAAATTGAATAAAAGCTTTTTGCTCTACCTTTGATCTCAACATTTATTTTAAGTTCACTAAGCTTGTTATTGATAAGAATCCGGACATTTTCAAGATAATCCGCAACCTCAGATGCTCTTTGATCGATTCTGTTTTTAATGTTATTAAATTCTTCTTTGTATAAAACATGAAAAGACAGATCCTCCAGTTCGGTAGCAACTTTTGATATACCGAGTCTTCTCGCTATAGGCGCGTAAATATCAAGAGTCTCTTTTGCTATTCTCAGCTGCTTATGCTCCGGCTGGAACATTATTGTACGCATATTGTGAAGTTTATCCGCAAGTTTAATCATTATTACACGGACATCCTTTATGGTGGCAAGGAGCATCTTTCTGAGAGTTTCGGCCTGGGCATGGGATTTAGAACGGTTTTTAAGAGATGAAATTTTAGTTACACCATCAACGAGCATTGCAACTTCATCACTGAACTCTTTGGCCAGGTAATCCATGGAATGTTCAGTATCCTCTACAACATCGTGCAGAAGGGCGGCGCAGATGGTTGTCGTATCAAGTTTCAGCATGGCGAGAGTGATGGCAACTTCAAGAGGGTGAATAATATAAGGCTCTCCCGAGAGACGCGTCTGGCCCTCATGAGCTTTGTAGGCAACATTATAAGCTTTCTTTACGATTTCAATGTCAGATTCTGAATTATTTTTCCGAATTAAATCGATTAATGTCTCAATGTCCCTCTGCCGTATTTTAAATTCAAATTCTGTTATCATATATTCAATATAATTTATAGTTGCAATAAATTGCAGTAATTATTATTAATAAAACTTAAAATTTTTCAAAACCTTTAAGTCAAGACATATATTGACGCATATCCGGTTTTTGAATTAAAAAAATTTCTCCCGGAATTTTTCTAAAGAAACCGCCTCCCTCTTCCGATAATAAAAAAAAATATAATCGCAAGAATAAATTAATGCAGAAGAAATACTGGAAAATAACTCTCCTCATTCTCATGGCAGTTCTTTTTTTAAAGAGCAATGCCGGAGCACAATCTGATTCATACCCGCCGCATATTGCGATTGATATTAAAGCAGAAAGAATCAAATTTTCCAATGATTCCATTAAAGTTACATGGAAAATGGATAAACAATACACCGGAGACTTCATCATCGGACGAAGCGAAAAACAAATTATAACTCCCGAAGACGCCCTTCAGGCCAAACTCGTGGGAATATCCAACTCAACGCTGGATGGTGTACTCATAGACAGGGACATTCAGCAGGGGAAAAAATATTTTTATATTCTTCTGGCAAAAGACTTTCTTATTAAAAGAAAAATTGATATAATAAAAAATGTAAATTACACGGAAGAACCTGTATCACTATTTATCGAGCCTGAATCAGTTCAATCATTAAAAGCAGATGTATCAGGTGATGATAAAATTATCATAAACTGGAAGAAAATAAACGCAAGCGGCATTAAATACAATGTTTACCGGAGCAGAAGTGCAATTTCATCAGGCGGAGAACTTGAAGTTGCAGAAAAGATTACCATCACCGAAAAGAATGAATTTACAGATAAAAATATCTCCGACTATGGCAGTTATTTTTATGCGGTGACTGTAACTGATAAAAACGGAATAGAATATTTCAATCCTAAAATCGGACAGAATTATACTTCAAAAGGAATCTACCTCAAAGGTAAAACTCTTGCTACTCCGTTAAATGTAAGCGCTTTTGCCGATGATAAAAATTCAATAATTGTAAAATGGGAAAAATCGGAGTCCAGAACAGGTAAAGATATCCAGGGTTACGAAGTTTACAGATCAGATGAAATAATAAGCTCTCTTCTTAAATTAAAGTTTTCCAAACTCATTAAGATCGTTGACAGCAATACTACAATTTATACTGATAAAGACCTTGCTCCAGGCAAATACTGTTACGCTGTATTTTCGAGATATAGCGACGGTACGGTTGATATAAATTTTGATACAGACTCAAATTATACAAAAACTCCGCTGATGATTACTCTTCCTTATAAAATAAATGCCCTGAACCATGAAATTGCGGATAAAAAAATAATCATAAGATGGACCTACACGGGCAATAGCGGGAATGAAATAATCAGTATATTCAGAACTCCGAAAATTCCGGCAGATTCTTCGGCTATTATGAATGATGATATTATCGGTACTGAAAATATTAAAGCAGGAAGATTCGTGATAAGCAATCCCCCTTCAGGCATTTTTTATTACGGAATTTTATGCAGGAATGAAAATGAAATCATACAGATAGTAAGGGGTAAAAACCTCACTAAAGTTCCGATTGAAAGCGGATCTGAAATAATTTCTGAAAAAGCCGGTAAAATTGAAAAGCCTGATCAACGGAAAAAAGATGATCTAAAACTTCAGAATAGCGGGCTTGATAATATAATCCGCAATACATATTATAAAAGTAATTATACTCTGGCTTTAAAAGAATTGAAAAAATTTATTAAAACGACCGATAACAAATATGATCAGTCAAAAGCTAAACTTTTTCTCGCGAAATCATACATTGAACTTCACGAATATGAGAAAAGTATCAAGCTGCTTGAAAATGATGACGTGAAAAATACTTTTCCGGAAGAAACAAAATTCTGGTTTGAATTTGCTCTTGTCAGATTAAAGTAGATTCTTAAAACCATAACCTTAATTTTTACAGGGCAGCAAAGGTTACAAAACATTTTCCGGTTGCCCTTTTCTAAATATATTATATAAATAAAGGATTTCAGGAGAGAACATAAATGAAAAAATGGATATTAGTCGGAATCATTTTTATCTTTCTGGGGATTGGATTATTTGCTTACTACGACTCTTTTGTAAAACCGGAAAGAGAAGCGAAAGAACTTATCGTTGAAGCAAAAATGTCATTCGAAAGAAATGATAAAGAATCAATAAACAAAGCTATAGATATCTTTACAAAAGTCATCGCTAAATATCCGGGCACAGATTCATCTCTGGAAGCCTATTATTATATCGCTGAAAGTTATGAAAAACTGAATCTTAACAGGCTTGCATATCTGAAATATATCTATCTGATTAAAGGCAAACAGAAGTTACCCTCTGAAATGGAAAAAGAGATAAACGCGCGTATTGCAAGACTGAAAATAATGAAACGATATGATGAAGAGGGAATTCATTCATTGATGAGCCTTCTAAACTATAGTGACAACAAGGATTTCAGAAGCAGAATTTACACCGAGCTGGGCCACACTTATCTTAAAACAGGCGAATTTCAGAAATCCAAAAGAATGTTTGACCTTGCTCTTTCAGAAAACGGAAATAATGAAGAAGCGATACTCGGCAAAGCCAGGACATATAAACGCATGGGGCAGGACGGGGAGGCTTACGAGCTATATGACCACTTTCTGAAATATTATTCCAATTTCAGTAATTACACAGGTGATGTTACTAAATCATATACAAAGCAGTTATATGAAAGCGGAATTAATAATTACAGAAAGGGAAGATACTATCCTGCAATTACTTATTTCAAAAAATATCTTACACAATTCCCCGGAACTTCAAATACCGAAAATTCACTATACTGGATCGGAGAATCATACTTTGCTTTAAAGCAGTATGACAATGCTATTTCTTATTTAAAACGTGTATTAGACAACGGATATTATCACAAAGATCAGGATGCTTATATTAAAATCGGATATTCATATTTTATGGCCAAGAATTATGATCTTGCATCAAGGGAATTTCAGACTTATATAGATAATTATCCCAATGGGAAATATGTAGAACGTGCAAAACAATGGAAAGAGATGAGCACAAAAGAGTTGATGTACAAATATAAGAAGAGTGAAAAACCCGAGGCTGATGTTGATGATGAGTCAACAGATGGTAATGATAACTCTGATCAGGGCTACAAAACAGATAATTCAAAAACAGTTAAAACCGAATACAATCTGAATGAAGACAGTGACTACGAAGAAAATGATGAAAATATGGCTGAACTGTAAAACTTACCATATCTGATAAAAAAAGCCGCTTATACAAAGCGGCTTTTTTTAT
>Ga0116170_10000831_pt1 | contig 32351 bp, 28 predicted proteins | sample AD_JPNHW1_MetaG_FD_89797 | JGI IMG/M metagenome (GOLD analysis project Ga0116170, IMG submission 89797) | Active sludge microbial communities of municipal wastewater-treating anaerobic digesters from Japan - AD_JPNHW1_MetaG | ecosystem: Engineered > Bioreactor > Anaerobic > Digestate | place... | reverse complement strand
TGTTCTTGACTCATTCCTGTCACCTCGGTTGCTTTGTTGTCTTTGCAACCTCATTGTACCTGATGTGACGGGTTTGGGTCTCTTTTTTTCCCGGGGGGGCGGCAATTCATTTTACAACTTACCTGAATCTTCGAATATAACCTGTCAGCCTGCTTCCTTCACTGTGCGGAGGTGAAAAACATGCAAAAACAGGGTCATTGTCAGAACCAACACCGTGTGCCCATGGCAAAACCCATCGGATTTGCCTTGATAACTCGCAAAGCAAGGCTAAAGCTCTGTCATTTTCCCACCCCCCAAACAATTCCGGTTTAACCATACCATCCTTAATAATGTGTTTGGGCTCATCCCTGTACCTTAACAAAGGTTTTCCCTTGGCTCCGCTAGGTTGCGGCGAGGGTTTTTCAACAGCCTCAACACGCAAGCGCTAGCAAATGTCTGCAAGCGCTTGAGCCGCTGTTGACCAGACGTCCTGCCTTTTCAATCGTTCTCCAAAAATAACTTTTTGACCGGTAACTGCGCTCAGCAGCTTCCCAACAGATCAGGCCGTGCTACAGCTTTTTAGTATGCTGACTTGCATTTACAGAGTTATTTCAGTCGCAAGCAAACACAAAGGGCCAACAGAAATGCAAAAAGCAATCGCGGTCAAGGCGGTTCTGACCGGCATCTTTTGCGCCTGAGCGCGGATCAGCCCAATCGCAATCCCAATGCCTCCGCCAAGCCATCCGCACGCGAGCATCATGGCCAGCGCGGCGTTCAGCTCGCCCCCCACGCTCTCCGGCAGCGAGGCCGGGTAAAGCATCAGGTACCCAAGCCTCAAGCCGTAGGACAGGAGCATTGCCAGCAGGTAATTTGCCGCTATCCCAGCCAGAAAGCCGATACTGCCATATCGGAGCAGCATTTTTTTCACAATGTGCGCCCTCCCGGTTAAAAATAGATTGCGTCGGAAACATAACGTTCTTCGCCGCCGCAGGGTTGGTTTAAAATCTGCCCCTGAAACCATAGCTCGGTGGAGCCTCCCCCATCGAGGTTCATCGCCGTTTGCGCCCCATAGCTCACAAAAAGTTGCTGCAAATCCTGTAAAGTGATGCCGGCCGAGTATCCCTCCTGCCGCCCGTCCACCACGAGGATGACGTAGTGCAGCGGCCCGATTTGCCCAATCGCAGTCCGCGGCTCTTTGCGGGTTGGGCTGGTTGATATCACGTCAAACGCGCTGTTGAAGGCTACCGCTTGCCCATTGCGAACCAGCTCCGGCCCAAATTCGAAGGTTTGCCAAACGCGGTCGGACGTCAGTTTTGCGCTTAAATCGGAGGGGTTTTCGTTGCTGCGGTCCGCAATCACGGACATGTCCCCCCGCGCATCCACAATGAGCATATTCCGCGTTGTGCTGTGGCTGCGCAGCAGCGCGCCGTTCCGGATAATGGTTCCGTATTGATTGGCGCCGTAATCATCGCCGTTGATTGCCAAAACAGCGCCGTCCCGGCTGGCCATGGCGGAGATAGGCTCCAGCGCCCCGTTGGGCTGATCTCCGCTGAGTGCGGCATGAAAGTCCGAGACGTCCGCAAGCTGAATATCCACCACAAAATAGGTGAGATCCGCCTGCGTAACCCGGTTAATGGAAATAGCGCGCTGACCGTCCTGATACTGATAATCATAAGGTTGGGTTGTGCACGGGTCCTGAGCCGTCAGGGCAAACGCGGGGAAAGGTAACGTCAGCGGCATTAGCAGGGCAAGTCCCATACTCATTAATCTGTTTCTTCTGAGTTTCATTTGGTCAATCCGTCCTTTTCCTATAGTTGTTTTCCTGTAGGACGGTATGATTGTAACCACTAAAAATGAGAATATCATGAAAATGAATCCTCTCTTTTGTTGCCCGCTCTATATACCCTTTGCAAAGCCTTTTGCAAAAAGCCTTGCGGCTTTTGGAGCTTTTTTCAAATGCTTGGCAAATAGCAAATGGTTTTTCATATCCTGTCATGAGCCGGCCCATTCATTTTCATTCCATTCTCATCTGGCTGTGTTACAATAGGCGCATGCGACGGGAGGGATTGGCATGCGGCTTTTAGTTGTGGAGGATGATCCGGCTCTGCGGGCGATTCTGGTAAAGCGGCTTGGCGCGGAAGGCTATGCCGTGGATGCCTGCGGCAACGGAGATGAAGGTCTGGACTATGCGCTGGCCGTCCCGTATGACGGCATTGTGCTGGATATTATGCTGCCCGGGATCAGCGGCACAGAAATCCTACGTCAGTTGCGCAGTCAGCATAATCAAACCGGGGTCCTCCTGCTCACCGCGAGGGATAGCATTGCCGACCGTGTGTACGGCCTTGATTTAGGCGCGGACGATTATCTGATAAAGCCGTTCTCCTTTGACGAATTGCTGGCGCGTATCCGTACCCTGTTGCGGGTGCGGTCGTTTGATCGTTCCCCCGTGCTGAAAGTCGAGCGCCTCACCATGGATTTGGCTGCGCACACCGTAACCCGGGACGGGCAAAGCCTCCCCCTGACAAGTAAGGAATACGCCTTATTGGAGTATTTCATGCGCAACGCCGGGCAAGTGCTGACGCGGGATCAGATACTCGATCATGTGTGGAATAGCGAGTGCAGTTTTGAAACCAATCTGGTGGATGTGTATGTGCGGTATCTTCGCGGCAAAATTGACGCGGACGCGCCGACAAAGCTGTTGCATACCGTGCGGGGCGTGGGTTATGTGCTGCGTGAGGAGAGCGACCCATGCTGAAAAAAATGCGTCTGCGGGATAAAATGACCCTATGGTATACGGCTCTTACTTTTTTGATGGTGGTTACGTTTGCCTGCATGCTAACCCTGATTACCGGCCGCGCGCTCCGCGATATTCTGGAACAGGAAGCGCGGCTTTCGATGACGCAGATTATCGCGCAAATCGAGAGCGAGCGCGGAATGCTTACCTTTGAAAATGAAGTGCCGCTGTCCTCCACAAGCATGTATTATATTACCGAAGCCAACGGCAGTGAATTGGCTTCCTATGGCAAGGATATTACCCTGTTTGACCAGTATCCCGCGCAGGAAAACGCCATCCGCACCGTGCAGGGTGCGGACGGCCAGTGGCTGCTGCTGGATTCCAGCCTGGTGCAGGTAGATCATTTTACGTTCCGGGTTCGCGTCGCGGTATCCTGCGAGCATAACAACCGCGTGCTTTTCATTTTGACTGTGATTTTCGTCATCGGTATCCCGCTGATAACGCTGGTCGCGCTGGCCGGCGGGTTCGTGATTGCCAAGCGCTCGCTGCGCCCGATCCGGCAAATTATTCGCAGCGCTCGCATCATCGCCGGTGGAGATTTGTCCGAGCGCATCCCCAACCCTCCCGCGCCGGATGAATTGGGCGAACTGACGGATACGCTCAATCAGATGCTTGCCAACGTCGATACCGCCTTTCAGCGGGAAAAGCGTTTTTCCTCGGACGCATCCCATGAGTTGCGCATGCCGGTGACCGTGATCCGCGCGTATGCAGAAAGCATGCTGGCGAAAACGGGCGCCGAGGCCGATCGTCATACGGCGATGCAATCCATACTGGATGAATGCGGTCACATGCAAAAGATCATCAATCAACTGCTGATGATTACCCGCGGGCAGGAAGGCCGTTACGCGGTAAGTATGGAGCCGGTGCCGCTAGAACCAATTTGTACGGGAGTTGCCGAAACGCTAGCGGATTCGCTGGTCCAAAGGGGTCAAACGTTGACGGTCAGCGTCCCTCAGGAGTTGACTTTCACGGCGGATCAGAGCCTGCTCACGGAAATGCTGCTCAACTTGGTGGAGAATGCCATCAAATACGGAAAACCGAACGGCCACATTGAAATTCGCGCCGCGCAGAAAGAGGGCCGTACCATCCTGACCATTCAGGATGACGGTATCGGAATCCCTCGCGAAGCGCTGCCCCACATTTTTGAACGCTTCTACCGTGTGGATGTCGCCCGTGACCGCAGCGGCTCCGGGTTGGGCCTATCCATCGTTCAGTGGATCGTACAGGCGCACCAGGCCACGGTTCAGGTTGAAAGCGAGCTTGGGAAAGGCACGGCAATCACTGTGGAATTTCCATGTCTTTCATAGGTTTGGCTATTGACGCGGATTCACCCAAAACCCGCCGCAACGGCTTGAACGTTGCGGCGGGTTTTGGATATCTTTTCATTGCGCCTCTGTTTTATACCAATCCTCCGCGTTCAGTTTACGCCGACGGTGCGGCTCCTTCGCTCCATCACAACCACATCGTGCCAACTGCCTTGCTTCATTTTACCCAGCTTTTCCCGCACCCCGACTTTCCGGAAACCGCATTTGGCATGGAGCGCCTGACTTGCCGCGTTTTCGAGGATGATACGGGATTGCAGCATCCAAAACCCTTCCTGCTCCGAGCGCCGGATCAATTCCGTCATCAACGCCTGACCCACGCCCTGCCCTCGGTAACGCTGTCCAATGTAGATGCTCACATCTGCCACGCCGGCGTAAACGCACCGGTCCGAAACCGGCGTGAGCGCCGCCCAACCCAACACGCCGGCCTCGGATACGGCCACCAGACGGCAACTCTGGCTATGGCTTTGGTTCCATTTTTCCCATACGGGCACTTCCGCCTGAAAGGTTGCGATACCGGTTTGAATCCCCTCTGAATAGATGGATGCGACCTGGTCCCAATCCGTTGGTTGCATATCCGTAATACGGTACTCCATTTTGAATGCTTCCACTCCTGTTTCATTGATTGGGGGTGAACCCCATGGCCAGCGATTTCCGGTTGCCTGCCCTTTGCCCACCGGTAACCGGACGCCCGCCAGATCGGTTTCTGAAACACGGCGGGGTTCTCCATTTCAATCTGGCTTCGGTAGGGCCATCTGATTTGGCAGGCTGTCGGTTTAGGCGTCGGGAAACCAATATTGCACAGGCTACGCGCTCGCAGTGATCGCGGTTTCCATGGCGCGCTTCCTGAAAGCTTGCGCCCGCCGAGCCTGCGTCGGGCAGCTATCTTCCCGTCCCCTGTTACCGGCATTTCCGAACCGTGACCGATTCGGCAAGGCATCCGCTCGCATATCTGGCGAGCCATTCCGGTTCGTTCAGCAGCATGGGTCGGAGCCAATTGCTTCATTCAAGACCAGAAGGCTGTCCACCACCTGCGCCCGCTTTGCTTGCGGGATTCGCTCAAACACGGCGCGGTAGTACGCGTCCATGGCGGTCTCCGTGGTTTTAAACAGGCGCTCGCCGCGTTCCGTAAGCCGGATCACCACATATCGGCGATCCGCGTCATCCGGCAGCCGAGCCGCCAAATGAGCCTTGACCAGATGGTTGAGGGTCCGGCTCACGGTACTTTTATCCACATTCAGGGTTTCCGCCAGCTCGTTCAGGTTCATTCTTCCTTTTCGGCCAATTTCCACAAGCGCGTGGCATTGCGCAAGCGAAAGCTCCCTGCCGCCCGCGTCGCTTTTATCCAATACGCCAAGGTGCCGCACCAGTTGCCGCAATTGTTCCCGAAGAATGCCGCTTTCCATCGCTTTCTTTTCACCCCCAAACGCATTCTACTCTTTTTAGTTGTATTTTGCAACTGTTGGTTTTGGCATTTACTGATTCAGCCATTGATTGACCGCCTGTCTGACTCCGAAATCAGCCCAGCGCCAAAAGCAGATTGTATAGATATCCGGTGGCAAGGCTGCCTGCCAGAATCAGCGCGATGTACAGCGCAAGCGCCTTTCGCTTCATAAAGGTGGTCAGGCCCGCAATCACCCACGCGCTGGTGGCGGAACCCGTGATGATAAAAGCCATCATCGCGCCTTCGCTGGCCCCGCTTTGCAACAGGGACTGGATCAGCGGAATGCTGGATTCAGTCGTCAGGTACAGCGGAAGCCCGATCAGCGACGCCAGCGGAACCGCCCAGATTTGGTCCGCACCCAGCAGTGCCGAAACAATCGACATAGGTACAAAGGTGTTCACCAGATAACCGATGCCGATGAACAGGCAAAAATACAGCAGAATTTGTTTGAACCCCAGATTGATCAGGTTCGACAGCAGCTCTTTCAGCCGAAGCTTTGCAGAAAGCCGCTGAAAGCGATTGGCAGCGCTGGGTCGCGCTGCGCAGCACGCCCCGGTATCTGCCGACCGCGCGCAGCGCACGGCGGGCGCAATTCCCACAGGGTTTGGCGTTGCGCAATGGCAAGCCTGCGCTTGAACCGCAGGAGCCGTTTCGGTTGGGCTTGTGCTTCCCTCTGTGGGCGCTCCCTCGCGTACGCCGCAGGCGCAAGTTCTGTTCCGCTGCTCCCCCAGAAAGCGCGCCTGCTCGCGCAGGTATCCGGTATGCTTTTCAATCCACTGCGTGATAAACCCGCTGCCGAGGCCAATCACCAGCGAAGCCAGCGTAAGCACCAGCGCAAACCGGAGGCTGAGCATACCGGAAATCATCACAAACCCATCCGGGCTCATCAGCGGCGACGAGGTCAGAAAAGCCATGATCGGCCCCCAGGGGAGCGCGGTCGTCAGCATCCCAACCAGCACCGCCATGGTGCCGCAGGCGCAAAAAGGCGTAAACGCGCCGATTGCCACGCTTAGAAAAATGGATACTTTCGCGCGGCCTGTAAGGGCATGGGCCAGTTTTTCCGAATTGACGTACGTTTTCAGCGCAACCGCCGTCATCACAGACAGCGCGAGCACCCACCCGTTGTGCGCGACAGAGTTGATGATGGTTGTGACCATGCCAACCGCGAGATTCCAAACCGTTTCCAGAATCGATGTCATTTTGAGATGCCTCCATTAAATCGTTTATCGTCGATGTACGATGTTATAAAACAAAAAATTAACCGGAGTGCAGTTCTTCACCAAGTTGAAGCAAAAACGCGTCCAACACCGGCCGGTTTAAAAAATAGCAGCTCCACAGCTCCCGTTTTTCACGCCGGATCAGGTTTGCGTTCATGAGTACCGCCAGATGCTGTGATACGGTCGATTGCGCCAACCCGGTAAATTTAACAACGTCCCCTACGCTCACGCCGTTTTCGAAAAACTCAATGCGGTCGCAGCAGGTTTCGATGGACCGGTCCCGCATTGCCTTCACCAGCTGGTAGCGGGTATGGTTGCCCAGCGCGCTGCATATCACATCCATCTCCATGCTATCCACCTCTTTTCGCCGTTACTATATCGTATTATTACGATAAAGTCAATCCCATTGTTCAACAATCTTTTAAAAGCGAGAAATCGCGCCTCCCATTACCGGAAAACGCAAGTAAAAACCTTTACAAGCGAAATTCCAAGGCGATTGTACCGATTGCGCGCTCCTGCCCGCCCCTGTATTGCGAAGCGCCTACCGGTTTTCTAGCGCCGGCGCATTGACTGCCTAAGTACTCCCCTTTACGCCGCGCAGGAGGCCGATCGTTGCGCAAGGGATGGAATCCCTTAACCGTTTCAGATCATCCTCCCCCGCCGCGCTCCCGGAACCCTCCGTTTGCAGGCGGACGGTCCCTTTCCTTAAACAACCTCTTTCAAATCGCGGAACCCTTCGCCCAGCACCTCGTACGCATCGGTAATAAACACAAACGCGCGCTCATCCTCCATGCGCACAATGGTTTTGAGCCGGGAAACCTCCTGTGCGCTCACAATGCACAGCAGCACCGGCCGTTCCTCCCCCCGGAAACCGCCGTGCGCGCTCAGGATTGTCAAGCCGCGGCCCAGTTCCGCCATCAGCTTGTTTTTGACCACCTCGGTTTGCGCCGTGATGATATAGCAGGCCTTCTGACGGTCCACCCCCTGCACCACCAGATCCACCACGCGGGAACCCGCGTAGATGCTGATAAACGCATATAAGGCGGATTCCACCCGAATGAAGAAGCCGGCGGCCAGCACGACGCAAAAATCAATGAAAAACAAAAACGCGCCCACCGAAATATGCTGAAACCGCATATGTACCATACGCGCCACCATATCGCTGCCGCCGGTTGTCGCGCCTCCGCGCAGGATCAGCCCCAATCCAAAACCCATCAGAATGCCGCCAAACAACGACCCCAGCAGCGTATCCGTGGTGGCCACCGGCATGGGCAGCCAGTCAATCAGCAATGAAAACAGGATGGTTGCCACGAGCGAGCGAAAAGCGAACACCTTGCCCATCGCGCGGTAACCAATCAGAAAAAGCGGGATGTTCATCAGCAAGCTGACCGTGCCGACCGGCGTGCCGAACAGGGCATGCAGAATGGTCGCTATACCTGTTAAGCCGCCGGGCGCAATCGCGTTGGGCACTAGAAACAGCGGATACGCCATCGCCCCCAGCACACAGCCCACCACAATCTGAATATAAGCCGAAATCCGCTCATTCCGCAAAGAAAACACCTTGAGCTTCATACCTTCTCCTTTTCACGGCGCACAAAACTGGCATAGACGCTATTGCGGGGTTTGCCCCTCCCCATGCCGCCGGGCCGGCCTTGCTTGCAAAATCCGGGCATTGCCCAATACAGGCGCTTCGTCCCCGGTCTGTGGGTGTTGCCGTCATAACGCCGCTTAGCCGTTTCATCTGGCTTGCCCTTTCAATTGCCTTGCGGACGGAAAAGGCTTTGGTCACCCGCACGCCCCGGCGCGTTCCGTTCTCGCAAATGTGTAAACGCTTTACCGGACAGCCCCTTTGCACACGAACACAAAACCGCCCGGCCCCGAAGATTGGGCAAGCGGTCCATCACGCGGCGCTATGCGTCCGGCATTTCAGCTTGCTTATTATAACATATTCACATCGGTTCCGAAAGTCCATCCCCCCGCAATCCCACGCGCCGTCTCCATCTGATCGCATCCTGCCGGTTGTGGGGGGATAGCGCAGGGGCTCCCACATCTTGCGCTTGCGATTGCGAACGTTTGTTTGTATAATAGTAGAGAACTCATGTTCCCTTTTTATCGGTTTCTGCTCTGCCGGGATCATGAATCAGGGTCGCAACAACCAGCGGATTGGGAGGGCGCTTTATGAGCAGGGTGGTTCTGCACGCGGATTTGAACAATTTCTACGCTTCGGTCGCCTGTATGGAGCATCCGGACCTGCGGGAGCTGCCAATCGCCGTCTGTGGGGATCCGACCTTGCGCCACGGGATTGTGTTGGCAAAAAACATGCCGGCTAAGCGCCATGGCGTCATCACCGGCCAGGCCATCTGGCAGGCCCGGCAATCGTGCCCCAACCTGCAAACGGTGCCGGTGGATTTTAATTCCGTGCTGCATTACAGCGGCGTTGTGCGGCAGATTTTTGCGCGCTACACCAACCAGGTTCAGCCCTTCGGCGCCGACGAAGCGTGGCTGGATATCAGCGGCCCGGGGGTGGAAATTGAGGACGGTTTTCGCATGGCCAATCACCTGCGCCACACGGTGCGTGAGGAAACGGGGTTGACCCTCAGCGTCGGGGTCGGGGATAACCGCATCTTTGCCAAATTGGGCAGCGATCTCAAAAAACCGGATGGCGTAAGCGTGGTATGCGCGGGCAACCGTTGCGCCGTGTTGGATCCGCTCCCGGTGGGCGATCTGCTTTTTATCGGGCGCGCCACCCAGCAAAAACTTCAATCCATCGGCATTTTTACCGTTGGCCAGCTGGCGGCGGTTGATCCCGGGGCGCTCAAGGCGATTTTTGGCAAAACGGGGCTGATGCTCAGCGGCTTTGCGCGCGGCAATGACGCCGCATCCGTGATCGCGGAGGATTCGCAACCCAAAATGAAGAGCGTCGGCAACTCGATCACCGCCGCGCACGATATCATCACGCGGCACGACGCGCGCATTACGCTGTATGGCCTTTGCGAAAGCGTTGCTTCCCGCATGCGCAAGCATCACGTCATGGGGCGCGTGGTGCAGCTTTCCATCCGCAACGTTACGCTGGACTGGTATCAGCGCCAGCAAAAGCTTGATTTTTCAACCGATTGCAGCTTTGACCTGTTCGAAACCGCTTACGGCCTCCTGAACGCCAACTGGCGCGAGGGAACGCCGTTGCGCTCGCTGGGGGTAAGCGTAAGCCAGCTTTCCACTGCCGGCACGCTGATGCAGCTTTCCTTTTTGCCGGAGGATGCCGCGCGGCAAAAACGGCAAATTCTGGAGCAGACGGTGGATGACATCCGCGAACGCTACGGCCATTTTGCCATTCAGCGCGCCATTATGCTCTATGACCGCGCGCTGGGCAAAATTAACCCGGAGGATGAACATGTGCTCCATCCCGAGCCGTATTTTAAGTAAGCCGGTCACGCTACTTTTCGCGGCGTGCGCGCTTCTTCGTTTTACAGGAGGGGCGTTGCTTACGCCGCGAATCGCCTCCGTCATTTGACATCAAGCCCTCCTTTCACGCAAAAGGGGCATCCGCCTTCTGGCGAACGCCTCTATTGGCGCATGACTTTTGAATGGCTTACTCCAAGCTTTGACATTGAACCACAAAAATAGGAAGTCCCCGGGCGGTTTCGAAAGGGAGAAACCGCCCGGAGCTTCCACAGGAAGGCCCCGTGCAAACCCCACAGGGAAGGGCTTGCACTCCATATGGCAGCGCGGGTCAGTCTGGCGTAGCGCTTGATGCGCCAAACGCCGTATCCTGTCCCGTGCCGTTGAGGCGCGCCACGCGCCGCTGGTAACCGTTGTTGCCTGACTTTGAAAAGTAGCCGCATTTCTGTGTTGCAAAGGCCGCTTCCCGTTCAGAGCGCCATTTGGGTAGGTTCGCGGAACTTATTCCACATCCTGAAGGGCGTCGTAGCCTTCTTCGCCGGTACGAACCTTAACCACATTTTCCACATCGTACACGAAGATTTTGCCATCTCCGATGTGGCCGGTGTAGAGCGCGGTTTTCGCCGCTTCGATCACCGTGCGAACCGGGATCTTGCAAATCACGATTTCGACCTCGATCTTCGGGAGCAAGGTGGTTTCCATCTCGACGCCGCGGTAGAATTCCGGACGGCCCTTCTGCATCCCGCAGCCCAGAACCTGCGTTACCGTCATACCGGTTACGCCGATCTGGTCCATGGCCGCCTTCAGACGCTCGAACATGCTCTGTTTGGTAACGATCGAAACCTTGGTGATCTTCGGGCCTTTGCCGGTTTCCGCCACAGGCGCGGCGCTAACCGTAACCGGGATTGCCTTTTCAACAGGCGCAGCTGCTTTGGGTATTTCGAAGGCTTCGCCCACGGGCAGTTCGCCCTGGTTAATCATCGGCATAAAGTCGGCATAGCTGCTGATCAGTCCGTGTTCCTCAATATCCAGGCCGCGGATTTCCTCCGTGGCGCTCACGCGCAGCCCAATGGTGTGCTTGAGAATCATGAACAGGATGAACGCGGTCACGGCAACCCAAGCCGCTACCGCGGCAACGCCGATCGCCTGCACCAGCAGCATGTGGAACCCGCCGCCGTAGAGCAAGCCGCCGTTGACGGCAAACACGCCCACCAGCAGGGTGCCCGTCGCGCCGCACAGTCCGTGAACTGCAATCGCGCCAACCGGATCGTCAATCTTCGCTTTCTTATCGAAGAACTCAACGCCGAACACCACCACAAAGGCGGCGATCAGGCCGATAAAAAACGCGCCTACGTTGCTCACCTGATCGCAACCGGCCGTGATCGCAACCAAGCCAGCCAAAGAGCCGTTCAGGGTCATCGATACGTCGGGTTTCTTGTAACGGATCCAGGTGATAATCATCACAGCGGTTGTCGCAGTGGCAGCCGCAAGGTTGGTGGTCATGAAGATATTGCCGGCGGATTCCTCCAAGCCTTCGATCCCGAGCGTGGAGCAGCCGTTAAAACCAAACCAGGCAAACCAGAGGATAAATACGCCCAGTGCGCCCAGCGTGAGGCTGTGGCCCAAAATGGCCTGCGGCTTGCCGTCTTTGTCATACTTGCCAATGCGGGGCCCGAGGATTTTAGCGCCAACCAGCGCCGCGATGCCGCCCACCATATGCACGGCGGTGGAGCCTGCAAAATCGTGGAAGCCCAAGTTGGCCAGCCAGCCGCCGCCCCAGATCCAGTGGCCGCTGATCGGGTAAATAAACAGGGAAATTACGGCCGAGTAAAGACAATAGCTGATGAATTTGGTACGTTCCGCCATCGCGCCGCTCACAATGGTCGCGGAGGTTGCGGCGAACACCGTTTGGAACATTACGAAGGTAAATTTGGTCAGGTTCGCGGGAATTGAGAGCAGGTCGCCATTGATCAACAGGCTAATGGAGCCAATCAGGCCGCCGTTGTCCTTCCCGAACATCAGTGAAAAACCGATGAACCAATATGCGATGCTCCCGATAGCAAAGTCCATAAGGTTTTTCATGATGATGTTGCCAGCATTTTTCGCACGTGTGAATCCAGTTTCCACCATTGCGAAACCGGCTTGCATAAAGAACACCAGAACAGTCCCCAACAATACCCAGATGGTGTCCATGCTTGAAATGGTCGATGCGATCGCTTCCATCTCTCGTCCTCCCTATTTTTGGAATGAAAAAACAGGCCATCCATGCGCTCGACACTGAGCGATGGTTACGTCTTACGAAGGAGGAACCCGACTCCCCGTCCAACGCATGGAGGCCTGTTTTTTATCGGTATTCAGGAGCGACACATCCTTGTGCGCCCCGCATGGCGGGTTTGTGCTCCCCCATGCTCACCCGGGAAAATCTGATTTTGATCGCGCAAACGGGGTGCAAGCGTCGCGCGATGGGCAACCCGTTATGGGTTATACGTACAGGAGCAAGTCCTGATAGGTGGGCATCGGCCAGTACTTTTTGGCTACCAGCACTTCCAGCGCATCGGCATGCTTGCGAACCTCAGCCATGCCCGCCAGAATGGAATCGCGCGTGTACGTCGCCTCAGCGATGATTTCCGCGCCGTTGTCCTGACCCGCGATCGCCTTATCCAGCGCGTCGATGGCGGCAGCCAGTTCCGCGCTTTCGGTGCTCAGCTTGTTCAGCAACGCAATCTCGGTATCCAGCGGAATGGTCGGGGCAACGGCCTTTTTAAGCTCGGCTTCCTTCGCAATTTCCTTGCTGTATTCCAGCGCTGCCGGCAGAATCAGCTTGCGAGCCATATCCGCGGTCGTCTGCGCTTCGATGTTGATGACCTTCACATAGTTTTCCAGCTTGATTTCATAACGGCTGTGTACTTCGGACTCGGAGAACACGCCATGCTTCACAAACAGTTCGATGTTCTTTTCCGCAACATAAGCCGGAAGCGCGTCCACGGTGGTTTTCAGGTTCAGGAGGCCGCGTTTTTCCGCTTCTTCCACCCACGCCGGATCATAGCCGTTGCCGTTGAAGATGATGCGCTTGTGCTCGCGGAGCACGCGGCGGATCAGGGCGTTCAGCGTGCCGTTGAAATCCGTGGCGGTTTCCAGCTCGTCGGCAAACTTGCCAAGGCTTTCGGCGATAATGGTGTTGAGCACCACGTTCGGGCCGCTGATGGACTGGGAGCTGCCGAGGCTGCGGAACTCAAACTTGTTGCCCGTGAAGGCGAACGGCGAGGTGCGGTTGCGGTCGGTCGTATCCTTGGGGAACTTGGGCAGGATATGCACGCCAAGGCGCATCTGCACGCGCTCACGGCTCTGATAGGCGCTCTCGTTCACGATAGACTCGATCACGGCGTTCAGCTCATCGCCCAGGAAGATGCTGATGATCGCGGGCGGGGCTTCATTCGCGCCCAGACGGTGGTCATTGCCGGCATAGGCGATAGACACGCGGAGCAGATCCTGATAATTATCCACCGCTTCGATCACGGCGGCAAGGAAGAGCAGGAACTGCGCGTTTTCGTTGGGGGTTTCGCCCGGCTCAAACAGGTTGAACCCGGTGTTGGTGGACAGCGCGTAGTTGTTGTGCTTGCCGCTGCCGTTTACGCCGTCAAAGGGTTTCTCATGCAGCAGGCAAACCAGATCGTACTTATCCGCAACCCGCTTCATGGTTTCCATGGTCAGCTGGTTATGATCCGCCGCGATGTTCACGGTGCTGAACACAGGCGCCATTTCATGCTGGGCCGGCGCAACCTCGTTGTGCTCGGTCTTGCTGTACACGCCCAACTTCCAAAGTTCCACGTTCAGCTCGTTCATGAACGCCTTCACCCGCGGGCGGATGGTGCCGAAATAGTGATCTTCCAATTCCTGACCCTTGGGCGGCTTTGCGCCAAAGAGCGTGCGGCCCGTGTTAATCAGGTCGGGGCGCTTTTTATAATCATTTTTATCGACCAGGAAGTATTCCTGCTCGGGGCCAACCGTGGGGAATACGCGGGTCACATCCTCGTTGCCGAAAAATTTCAGCACGCGGAGCGCCTGCTTGTTGAGCGCCTGCATGGAGCGCAGCAACGGGGTTTTTTTATCCAGCGCTTCGCCGCCGTAGCTGCAAAACGCGGTGGGGATGCACAGCGTGCCTTCCTTGATAAACGCGAAGCTGGTCGGGTCCCAAGCCGTATAGCCGCGCGCCTCGAATGTGGCGCGAAGGCCGCCGCTGGGGAAAGAGCTGGCGTCAGGTTCGCCGCGAACAAGTTCCTTGCCGCTGAACTCAAGCAGAACGCTGCCATCGGCTTTGGGGCTGATGAAAGCGTCATGTTTTTCAGCGGTAATGCCAGTCATCGGCTGGAACCAATGGGTGAAATGGGTGGCTCCGAGTTCGAGTGCCCAGTCCTTCATGGCGTTGGCGACTACGCCCGCGATCGCAGGATCAAGCGAGCGCCCCTCTTCAGTCGTGCGCTTCAGGGCTTTGTACGTTTCCTTGGGTAGGCGCTTCTGCATGACAGCGTCGTTAAAGACGTTTGCTCCGAACAGTTCACATGGATTGCTCACGTTGCTGTCCCTCCTGTGTTTGATGGCCTCTGTAAACAAGTGCCGAATATACGGAACAACGGCGCAATGGATTTATAACGAAAATCCACAGCGCCGTTGCTGTATGGGTGGAGTATACACCGTCCATGACATCATGTCAAGGCTATGATTGTTTTTCGGATGTTTTTCGCCTTGCTACCGTCAGGCTGCGGGGGTTGGGCTGGGCGTCGGAGCTTCAACGGTTGCCGAGGTTGCTGAAGTTGCCGAAGGCAGACCGATAAAAGGCATCATCATCAGCCCGGCTTTCACGCCGGCTTGCGCCAACAGCGCGTTCAGGTCTGCGGAAGGCAGGCTGTCAAGCCGCGTGGCGTCTGCGGGGGTAAACGCGTCCGGCGTCCACTTGCCGCGCGTCTTGCCGGTAAAGGTAAGCCGCACGGTTTCCGGCAGCTGATCCCCGGAAATTTCCAGCGCCATATCCACCGAGGTAGACGCGTTCTTGGCCTGCCCGCTGGCAAACGTCGCTGAGAATTTGGCGTTGATGGGTTTGAAAACCACATATTGCGCCTGTTGCGCCTCGGTCGGGTCAGCGGTTTCGTCGGTGGTATCCTCGGGGGTATAATCCGGCGAAAGGGTGATCTCATAGGCGTTTGTCAGGGTTGTCTGGCTGTCGTCGCCCGTGGCGGCGGTCTGCTGGGCGCTCAGGGTGAAGGAGGCGGAAAATGCCTTCTGCGCGGTTTCCGCAACGCCCTCAGTGCCTACCTCAAAGGCGGCGGCCCCCTGCGGCTGGCGCAGAAGGGTACCCTGATACACTGTCATGCCGGTCAGGGTCTGGTAGGTCTGGTAATCAACCTTCAGGAGCAGGCTATCGCTTTTCAGCTCCACCGTATTTTCATCCGGCAGGTCGCCGCCGCCGGCGTGGCGGTCATAGCTCAGGATGACCGCGCCGCCGAGGCTGTCGTGCAGCGGCATCGAAAGCGTCAGCGCCAGCGTTTGCCCTTTGAGGCTAACCGTGCGCGCAATGAGCAGGCTTTCGGTCAGCGGCAAAGCGTCAATCGCGTAGAAATAATAGCTTTGTAGATTGGGGTTCAGGAAGCGGTCGGCTTCGTCGGCGGGCAACAGACTTTGCATAAGGGGCAACAGGTCCGTATCCGAAAGCAGGTCCATCACCAGTTGCTTCAACTGAGCCTTAACTGCGCTCGCGGGGATTTCGTAGCCCACCTCCATGGTGGTGGTTCCGTCCTCCGTTTTGCCCAGCACCGCTTTTTGGCGGTACCCCTCGATCCACAGATCGATTTTGGTGGTGTAACTGTCAAAAGCCGTGTCCCATTTCGCGCTGTCCACCGCGTTCAGTCGGCTGAGCAGGCTCAAGCCAAACGTCGCCAGCCCCGGCATAGAGGTTTGGGATAGGAGGGATTGCACCGCCTGACCCAAAGCGCCGGTGGACGGCTGCGCCGCAACGGTGGCGACCGGGGCCGCGATAGTCGCAACGTCCGTAGCCGACGGTTCCGTAACTGCCGGTTCGCTCGCCGTCGGTTCGGTCGTTGCCGTTTCTGCAGCTACCGGTTCTGTTCCCGTGGGCGCGGTCACGGTCGGGAGGTTGGTTGCGTTATCGGCGGCCGTGTTTGCCGGGCCATCCGTAGCGGCGGGTTGAACTGTGGCGCTATCCGTAACCGCGCCATCGCCTGTCGCGGAAGCGCCCACCGCATACCAGCCGTCGCCCAGCAATTCGCTTTGCAGGTAAAGTTCCCCGTTGCGCAGGGAAAACTGGGTGGCGCCCAGCTTGGCATCCCCGTTGGCGAGGTCCAGCGTTATGCGACTTTCCGCCTGAGTGTTGGTCGCGGCATCCTCCCGCACATAGATGTAAGAGAAATCAAACGTGAGGGGGTTGAGGGTCGTGAACGCCTCGCTTTCGCGCCCCGCTACGGCGGTGGATTCCAGCATGATCGTGCCTGTAAAGCCGCTGCCCGCTTGCAGCTGCTTGGACAGTTTTTCTTCCACCGTATAATCCGCGCTGGTGACGCTTTCCCCCAACGCGCCGGTTACGAGCAACGCGAGTGAAAGGCCGGTGATTAGCAGTCGCTGCGCAAATCGTTTCATTAGGTCGCCCTCCTTTGCCTTGCCGGCTCTGCCCGGCGTTCCGCCATTTCTACAACACCAGACCGTGGTTCTGCGAAAACCCGACCCCAGTTCGGTCATTCCATTTTTGAAATTCAAACGGGTCCGGCGGTTCCGGGCCGCCACGCCCGGTTGCCTTACCCGCATGGCACGGTGTGCATGCCGTCGGTTCCCCTCAGGCGCGGGTTCCCTTACATTGCGCCCAGCAGCGCAAGGAAGGCCGTGTAGTCCTCCTCGGTCATACCATCCGCCAGCAGCCCGGAATCCTCCGTTGGCAGCGCGGCGACAGCCAGCAGCAAGCTGCCTGCGAAGTTTTGCGCCGCTTCCGCCAGCAGGGTTTCCACCGCGTTCGCGTCCATGGCGTCCAATTGAATGGAGGTTGCTTCCGCAGGCGTTTTGTACGTTTGAACGCCAATCGGCAATGCCCCCACCAGATACGCGTCCGTGCTCTCCTGCGCTTCGGCGGCCGCAGTCGCATCGGTTGGTTCCTCGTCCAGTTGCTCGATGGAGCTGATTTGGGTATCGACGTTTGCCGTTGGGGTTGCCTCAGGTTCGGCGGTTTCATCCGTCGCAACCGTTTCCGTGCCGGCCTCCCCGTTCTGGCTTTCGGCTGTTTGCGCGGCGCTATCCGACGCAGTCGCGTCCGTACCCAACGTAAACAGCAAATCTGTTTGCGTCACTTTGCCGTTCAGCGTGCTGTATCCAAGCGTTCCGGACAGAACGGAGCCCTCGGCTCCGGGGGTAAACAGCAGATCGACGCTCATTTTCTCCGTGGTTTTCACCGTATCCTCCCCGGAGGTGCGCGCCAACTCCTGACTGATGTTGCCCTGGCAGGTCAGGGCGCTGTTTTCGTCCCGTTTTCCGTTCAGTTCAACCCGCGCGGTTCCCTTGTCGGTCGTCTTGCCGCGTTTCAGGGTTGTTTCGGTTTTTCCGTCAATGGTGAACAGATCGCTTCGGCTCTCCTGTGTGCAGCTGGCGCTGATGAGCCGGGAGTCCGTAGCGCCTTTCAAACGCGATACCTCATATTTGAAAATATCCTTGCGCTTAAGGCCGTTGGTCGTGAAGGCCCACTGCCACACCAGCCTGCGCTGATCGCCGTCCGGATAAACCAGATTGCCTTTCAGGTACACGCAAATGTCCTGATTGGCTTCGTTCTGGTACAGCGCGACAATAAAGCCCTTCGCAAAGGTCGCCTGCGCAAGCTCCGCCTGATAGGCTTCGTCCATGCCGCAGGCCAGCACGGCCCGCAAAGGGCTGAGCAGGCTCGCGCTCTGCTCGTCGGTCAGGCGCGCGATGCGGCTCCATTTGCCGGCGCCAATCCCCTTAATGTTATAATTTGCGCGTTTTTCCGTCGCAAAATCCTTGATGCCGTCCGTCAGCGCCTGATAACAGGTCTGCAATTGGGCAACGGCATCCAGCATGTTAAAGGCTTCCGCTGCGTCGGACGGCTGATTCTCCGTCAGCGTTTGCGCGTCCGCTACTGTGCTTTCGGGCGTTGGGGTTGTTGTGTCCGCAGGCGGTACCGTAGCCGCGTCGGCAGGCGTATCCGTTGCGGGAGCCGTGACGCCTTCTGTTCCGGTGGGCGCGTCCGCGGCAGTATCCGCATGATCCTCTGCTCCGGCAGGCGGGTCCGAAGCGGTTGCCGTTGAGGTTTCCGCTCCGGCCTGCGTTCCCAGCAGGCGGTCAATCGCGGCGGTTTCGGTGGACACAAGCGTCCGGTTCGGCAACAGCGAGGTTGTCAGCGTATACGTATCGCCCGCCTGATGTTCAGCCAAATCCATCAGGGTTTGACCGTTCATGCGGATGGAAAAGGCGGTGTCGCTCTCCTCGCCGCTCTGCGTAAGCGTCGCGTCAATCTGCGTGTGCTTGAGCACGCCGTTGAGCAGGCCAATCGTGGTTTCGTCAAAAGGCATCAGGGTGTTGACCTGTAGCGTGGCGGTCAGGTTGACGGCCGTCTGGTCCGCAAGCCAGCGTGAAAGCGCCGCGTCCAGCGAAGTAACGCTTGCCTGCGCCGGCAACGCCGCCCCAATCAGCAGCATCAGCGTCAGCGTCCAGGCAATCAAACGTCTGGTCATCCGTTTTCCTCCTGTTCTTCACGGGCAAAAAGTTCGCCGAGCAACCGCTTCTGCTCTTGGGCGGTGCGCGCCGTGTTCAGCGCCCGGCGCATCGCGGACGCGCCGCGAACCCCGCTGATGTAGTGGCCGATATGCGTCCGCATTTCCGCCACGCCAAGGCTCTCGCCCTTAAAAGCCATCATGCGGTCAATATGCTCCAGCGCAAGCGTCAAACGCTCCTCGGGGCTTACCTTTTGGACCGGCTCGCCGTTTAACGACTGACGGATTTCCCGAAACAGCCACGGGTTGCCCATTGCGCCGCGCCCGATCAGTAAGCCGTCGCACCCGGTTTCTTGCAGCGCTTGAACCGCCCCAGCCGCCGAGCTCACATCGCCGTTGGCCAGAACCGGAATCCCCACCTGACGTTTCACCGCCGCAATGGCGTGATAATCCGCCTGCCCGGAATACATCTGCGCCCTTGTGCGCCCGTGAATGCAAATCCATTGCAGCCCGTAAGCCTCCGCCGCCTGCGCGAGCAACAAAGCGTTCATGCTGTCACCGTCGTACCCCAGCCTTGTTTTGACCGTTACGGGTAAAAAGCTGTGCGTTTTCACCGCTTCCATAATTTTCGCGGCCAGTTCCGGGGTTTTCAGCAGGGCGCTGCCCTCGCCGGAGGAGGTGACTTTACGGGCGGGGCACCCCATGTTGATATCGATAGCGGTAAACCGTCCCATCTCGCAGGCCCGCGCCGCGGCCTCGGCCATCAGCACCGGGTCTTTCCCAAACAGCTGAACGGCCGTGTTGCTTTCTTCCGGGGCGGTTTCCAGCAGCAGCCGGTATGCGGGATTGTCCTTCTTAGCGCACATCCAGCCAATCGCGCTGACCATTTCGGTGCAGGCGTAGTTCGCGCCCATCCGGTAGCACAGCGCGCGCATGGGCATATCGGTTACGCCCGCCATGGGCGCAAGGCCGATCACCCTGCCGGGTTGCTTTTCCGTCATGCCCGATGCTCCGCCTGCGGGAATGCGGCGATGCGCCCCAGCGTATCCGCGTACGGCAGCAAGGTCAATTCATACGCTTCCCCCATGCTCAGGCCGCGCGGCGGCGTTTGAATGGTATTGCCCCGTGCAGCCCACTCCGGCGCGTCACAGGCGTCCACCTGTACGCGCGGCCTGTCGTTTTCCCATTGCAGCCCAAGAGCTGTGCCCTGAGCCAGCGCATATTGCCAACCCGCGTTGCCCTCCGGCAGCGGCAGGGCCATCAGCAACGCGCCGCAATGCACGCTCACACTTCCGCGGTATCCGGTTTCCACAAACGGCTGGCAATCCAGAGTCAGGGTGACCGTATCCCCGGTTTGGTACATCCGCTTAACCGCGTTCAGCTTGCCGCATTCCGCCGTTTGCGGTTTGCCGCCGTTGACGGCGAGGGCGGCGCTGTGCGCGTAACCCGGCACGTGAATCGAAAGGGTAAATTCGGTCGGCTGTTTCACTTCCAGGGTCAGCGTCCAGGTCTGGCTTCCCGTTTTTTGCGCCGACACCCGCACGGGCGTGCCGTCCATGCGCGTCAGGCAGCAGCTTTCATAGGGCAGCAGCCAGGAAATTTCGCTATCGTTCCTGAGCATCCAAACCGAGCGCCGCAGCGCGTAAGCGGCCCGCAGCAGCGCGGCGGTTTGCGCCGGCGCGGCAGGCTTTGCCGCGCAGGTGTCATCCTCGGTAAAGCGGTTGAGCGCCTGTCCGGGGCAAACATTGCCGCCCACAAACAGATTGGCGTACGCGTTTTCCGCGATGCGCTGCATTTTTTCCGCCAGCGCCACATCGCCGCTGGCCGAAAGCAAATCGTGCAACGCTTCCAGTTGCGCGCAAACAGCCGCCAGATCTGTGGCCCGGGCTGGATCCCGCCCCGCCAGATACGGGTCGGCGGAAAAGGCTCCGGTCGGCATGCCATGATAACGCTGCAACGCGGCCAAACCGGCTTTGGAGGCGGCCGCATCCCGTGAAGAACCGCTGAACAGCGCAAAGGCGGCGGTAATGGAAAGCGCGTCCGCGGTTACGGCGCCCGTACCTAACAGCCGCATGCGCCGGTAATATTGCGAAGCTTCATCCATGGCATCCTCCGCGACCGTTTCCGGCACAAACGGTTTCTGGAAGGGGAAGGAGTTGAACATGCCCGATACGTCCGGCAGCTGCGCGCGCAACCGCTCCATCAGGGTTACCAGAAAACGCTGCCCGGTGCGCCGGTACAGCTCCGCCGCCACGCGCATCGCATCCGCGCCCACAGACAAAAGTGCGCCCTCGCCGATAGACGGCATGGCGTCCGTAAACGCGCGCATGGCGTTGAGCACCTGCAGCATCGCCGTTTTGTTTTTCCCGGCAGAGGCAATCATCAGCCCGGCGCGCACCGCGTCGATCATCGGGCGCGGGTTGGCGGGCAGGTTGTCAGCAGCAGCCGTGAGGTTGGGCATCGGGGGCAAATCGGTATAGCCGCCCAGCTTGGTGGCCAGCACGGCATCCAGGGGGGACAGCTGCGCCAAATCGACGGTATCCAGCGCTTGCCGGATCAGTTGTTCCAGGGAACCTTCCGCATGGACGGCGCTGTCGGGTAACGGCACATAGGCGGGATCCACCAGCGGCGCGCGGCAATAGGAATCGTAGGTAGGCATCTTTCTCCATCCTTACGGCGGCTGATGGCATTCAGCCGATATCATTGGCAATTCTACAATATTATATATCGTTTTTCAGGCGCGTCAACCCTGCCGCCTCACGTTATGCCGGCGGCGCGTATCGACAAGCGCCGCGGGAACGTGTATAATGCGCTTATCCGTTCATCAAGGAGGCTTATGATTATGATTCGGCACATTGTCATGTTCTGGCTCAAGGATAAAAACGCGGCGCAGGTTCAGGAAACGGTAGATTTGCTCAATTCCATGAAGGGCAAAATTCCCGGGATGCTCAGCATTGACGCCGGCGCGGACGTGGTGGGCAGCCCCCGCAGCTGCGATATTTGCCTGTGCGAAACCTTTGACACACGCGAGGCCCTCGAAGTCTACCGCACGCACCCCGTTCACCTGCCCGTGCAAGCGCATATGCACGCCGTGATGGAGCGTTCCGCAAGCGCGGATTACGAGGTTAACGCGTGAGCCAGCCCCTCAAAGACGGCGACGGGCGCATGTGGCTCCGGCTGATGAAAGGCCATCAGGCCATCCGGGACCTGACCGTGCCCTGCCGAAGGGATCAGCCCCTCGCAGCGCTTCGGGACGCCATGCACGAGCTGGATCTGAGCATGCCGGTTTGGCTTCCCAGACATCAGGCGGATTGGGATCACTTTGCGCTGACCCGCTTTACGCAGGATCACTTTATTGACAAAATCCACTTTGACCGCATGGAAATCAGCTATATCGCGCCGGATGAGGACCGAAAGCCGCCGGTTTTTACGGAGGACAGTCTCCGGTAACTTCCGTTACGGTTGCCGCGAGCATCGCGAACCGACGATCGTTTTTCGTTCGGCTTCCACTTTTTCAGACCAGCTTTACAGGCCGGGGTTGGCAGCGCAAACCCCGGCCTGTTTTATTTTGTGCAGTCCGTGCAAACCACGCAACGCGCGTATAAGCCGCCTGCCCATAGCCCTCCGGGCGATCGACAGGCGGCGAGAATCAGCCGAAACGCAAAATCACGGGAAAGCCGATCATCGCGCGTGCGCTACCCGCGTTTATTTTCGGCAGGGAGGCGCTTTTTGATCCGGTATCCACAAGATGTGGTATGACGATAAATTGTTACGTTTGCTACGGTTATGCCAAGGGTCGCGAACGCACCGACGGCGACCCTCCGCCCTTTCCGTAATGATTGAAACCTTCGGGGTTGAACCCGTGCCTTTTACATTTCCAATCTTTCACTGTGTTTTTTCGCGCCCCGCGCGCCTATGCCCAATCATTGCATATTGTTACCAAAAGTTTAGACTTTGCTGTTCTTTTTTCATACTTTATGACCAAACCTATGCGTTCTGCCGTTTTTTTTCGCCCCTATCTATGGTATACTGATACGGTCGTACGCGCTCTCTGTTCCTGAGCGATCCGTTTGATATTATCCTTCGACATCATCCTTCAGGGGGTTTGTATATGGCAACCAACACCTTCCATTCGGCGCGTCTACGGGGCGTGGCTTCCATTCCGCCTGCCAAAAGCGAGGCGCACCGGGCGCTTCTGCTGGCTGCGTTGGGGCACGAACCTTGCCGTTTGCACGGCTTTCCCGCACCGCTTTGTGATGATACCCAAGCCATGATTAACGGCGTAACCGCCCTTGGCGCTTCGGTTACCGTGGAGGACGAGGTGCTGCTGGTTTCGCCCGCGCCCGTAAAAACGGCGTCCGAAACGCCTGTGGAATGCGAGGTGCATGCGTGCGCCGCCGCGCTCAGGATGCTGATTCCCGCTTTTTTAGTGCGGGGCCGCGCGGTTCGCTTCACCATGGAGGATGCTTTGTTTGCCCGTCCGCTGGACGCTTTTACCCCGTTAATGGCGCGGCTGAACGCCAGCATGGTGCGCACGCCGTCCTCCCCCACTTGCCGGGCCTCGGTGGAAATTCGCGGGGTTATGCCCGCCGGCGATTATGAAATTGACGGGTCGCTTAGCAGCCAGTTTGCCTCCGGATTGCTGATCGCGCTCTCCCACGCCGTGGACGGCAACGGCAAGCCCGCGCCCGCCACCCTGCTGGTGAAACCCCCGATTGTCAGCCGCCCCTATCTGGATATGACGCTGTTGCAAATACAACGTTTCGGCATCGCATTTGAAGAACATGGCGGCGGTCTGTTTCAGCTTTCCCCCGCGCCGGAAAAAGGCCCCGCCGATATAGACGTCGCGCCGGACTGGTCGCAGGCGGCGGTGTTTCTTTGCGCCAACGCCATGGGCAACGGCATCATCCTTTCCAAAATGCGCGCCGCCAAACCCGGAGAAGCCGTTTTGCAGGGCGATTCACGGATTGTCAGTCTGCTAAGGGAAATGGGGCTTCGCATCCGTAATTTACGGGAAGGGCTGCTGGCCTGCTGCCCCTCCCACGCCGGGCTTTTGCCCCTTTCGGTGGATTGCTCGGATATCCCGGATCTGGCTCCGATCCTCGCGCTCACCTGCACGCAAGCCGCGGGCGAATCCGTGCTCAAGGGCGTAAGCCGCCTGCGCGTTAAGGAATGCGACCGTCTGGCCGCCACCCGGGATTTGCTCACGCGGCTGGGGGCCAAGGTGGAAATCGGGGACGGCGACGATACCCTTCGCGTGTTTGGCCCGGCTCCGTTGCAGGGCGGCTTCACCGCCGACGCGCGGGGCGATCACCGGCTGGTGATGCTGCTGGCAACCGCCGCGTTGCTTTGCGAGCAACCGATCACCGTGGTCGGCGTGGAATCCATCAACAAATCCTGGCCCGGTTTTCTGGCCACGTATCTGGCATTGGGAGGGCAAATCACATGAGCGGTCACATCGGGCAAGCGTTGCAGGTGCAGATTTTTGGCGAATCCCACGGCGCGGCTGTTGGCGCAACGGTGGATGGCCTGCCCGCCGGCCTTGCAATCGATCTGCCTGCGTTGGAATTGTTTTTGCAGCGCAGGGCCGCCAAGGGCGGCGAATTGGCAACCGGCCGTATGGAGGCCGATGTGCCCCGCATTCTCTCCGGGTTGCGCCAGAGCGTTACCACCGGCCACCCGATCACGGCGATTTTCGAAAACGCGGACACGCATTCCTCCGATTACAGTTTTTTACCGGATCGCCCGCGCCCCGGGCATGCGGATTACCCCGCGATTGTGAAAAGCGCCGGGCATGACGATCTGCGCGGCAGCGGTCACCACAGCGGTCGGCTCACGCTGGCCTACGCCTTTGCCGGCGGGCTTGCGCTGCAATATCTGACAAGCCGCGGCATCCGCGTAGCGGCGCACGTGTTGCGCATCCGTCACGTTACCGACGCGGCGCTTGACCCGGTGGCTCCGGCTATGGACGCGCTTGAGGCATGCCGGGCGCAGGCGGTGCCCACCCTTGACGCTGCTGCCGGCGAGGCAATGCGCAACGTGATTCTGGAGGCCAAAGCGAAGCTGGATTCTGTCGGCGGTATCGTCGAGGTGGCGGCAACCGGCCTTCCGGTCGGGCTGGGCGCGCCTTTTTTTGACGGTGTGGAAGCCGTTGCCGCAGAACAATTTTTCTCCATCCCGGCCGTAAAAGGCGTAGAGTTTGGCGCGGGTTTTGCAGCCGCGCAACTGGATGGGAGCGGCTACAACGATCCCTATGCCGTTGAGGGCGGCCGCATCGTTACTGTGCGCAACAACGCGGGCGGGCTTCTGGGCGGGCTGACCAACGGAATGCCCGTGCTGGCACGCGTCGCCTTTCGGCCAACGCCTTCCATCGGGTTGCCGCAGCAAACCGTGAGCCTTTCCGGCATGGCGCAGGCCGAGCTGGAGGTGCGGGGGCGGCATGATCCCTGCATTGTGATCCGCGCGCTCCCCGTTGTGGAAGGCGCGCTGGCTTTGGCGCTTGCCGACCTGTTGCTGCAAGCGGACGGAAACCGGACCGCGGAGGTCAACCATGCTCGCTAAAAATCAAACCGTTCATCTGGTGTGTGAACGCCTCGGCGCGGATCTGGAAGGCGTATGCCATCACGAGGGGCAGGCGGTGTTTGTGCCGGGGGCGCTTCCGGGCGAGCATTTTGACGCTCATATTTTGCAGGTGCGCCCTAACTATGCCTTTGCGAAAATCGCCCGCCTTGTACAGCCGTCGCCGGATCGCCGAGAACCTTTTTGTCCCGTTTATGTGCAGTGCGGCGGTTGCAGCGGGCAACACATGAGCTATGCCGCGACGCTTGAAGCCAAACGGCAGCAGGTTGTGGATTGCCTCACCCGCATCGGCGGGTTGTCGCTTACGCCCGAAGATGTGCCGCCGGTTCTCGGCGCGGGGGATCCGACCCATTACCGTAACAAAACCAGCTTGCCCGTCGGAGGCAGCGTTGGTCATCCGCTGTTGGGTTTTTACAAACGCCGCAGCCACGAAATTGTCGCCATATCGGATTGCCCCGTCGCCATGGGCAGCGTTCCCAATGTGCTCACAGCCGTGCGCGAATGGATGGTCAAGGCCGCCGTACCCCCGTATCAGGAGGTAAGCGGTCAGGGCCTTTTACGGCATGTGGTGATCCGTACAGTGCGCGGCGGCGATGTGCTGGTATTGCTGGTAGCCACCTCGGAAAAGCTCCCTACCGTTGATCGGTTGGTTGAACATCTCAAGGCTCAGGTTCCGGGTTTTGCAGCGCTGCATGTGAGCGAAAACCGCATGCGCAACAACGTGATTCTCGGCTCCACCTGCCGCAAGCTGTACGGGGCAGACGCCATTCTGGAAACCCTTCTGGGTTTAACGTTTGAAATTTCACCGCTTTCCTTTTTTCAGGTTAACCCGGCGCAAACAGAGCGGTTGTACCAGCAGGCCATAGATTTTGCCGCGCTTGGCCCGGAGGATACCGTTGTGGACGCTTACGCCGGCGCGGGCACCATATCGCTTTGCATGGCGAAGCGGTGTAAGCGGGTGATCGGGCTGGAAATTGTGCCTCAGGCGGTGGAAAGCGCCCAACGGAACGCAGTGCGTAACGGGGTGGCCAACGCGGAGTTTTTGGTTGATTCTGTGGAGGATCGCCTGCCAAAGCTGGTCAGCATGGGTCTCCGGCCGGATGTGATCATGCTGGACCCTCCCCGGAAAGGCGTGGAACCTCAGGTGATCGAAGCCATTCTCACGGCCGCGCCCCGCAGGGTGGTCTATGTCAGTTGCCATGTTCCCACACAGGCGCGCGACGTCGCGCTGTTGGTTCAAGGCGGTTACCGCTTTGCGGGCTGCCAGCCGGTTGATCTGTTCTGTTATGCCAGCGGCGTTGAAAACGTGTTGGTGCTGGAACGGGAGCCCGCCGCGAACCGCTGAATCTGAACCGGTTTTGATCCTTTGTTGCTATCAAAAAGGCCTATCATGACAAAACTGTGGGCTGGCAAAGAAGCCTGAGGATTGCGTACCTCAAAACCCAAGCCGCCGCAAAGCGGGGTCAGGGATGAAGCCCCCGCTGGGTGCAGAGGCGAGGCTTATGCCAAAGCGAGGGGTAGAATCCCACGGGCTTGCGCCGCAGCCAGTAAGTCAAAGTGAGCGAACCGCCCGAATGGCTATCAGGCGAACGGCTCAGGGGTCGGGATCAGTTCAAGCCCATCAAAGAATAACCAACGGGGTTTGTCGGGTGATACCGGCAGCCCCGTTGGTTTCTTTATCCCTGGCATTTTCATCTGGCTGCGCGAAACAAAACCACGGCGGGATTGCCTTGCGCGGATGTAATCGAACAGCCGTTTTCTGCCGGCAAGCCGACGCGAATGTCCTCGCCAGCCTGAACGGCAGCCACCTTCTCAAACAACCGCGCGCAAGCCCGCATACCTCATGAAGGCCATGCCTGTTCCCTTACAGCCGTTTGGCCAGCAAATCCGGATTGATGGCATACATCAGCGCGTTTTCCCGGCTGATGCGCTTTGCGCGGTACAAGCGTAGAATATCGTTATCCATCGAGATCATCCCCTCCGAGGAACCGGCGTAGATCACGTTGTCCATCTGCTGCACCTTATTTTCCCGGATCATGTTCGCAACGGCGCTGTTAACCAGCATCACCTCAAACGCGGGCACGATGCCGCCGTCCAGCGTTGGAATCAGCTGCTGGCTCACCACCGCCTGAAGCACCATCGACAGTTGGATTCGCACCTGCTGTTGCTGGGAGGCGGGAAACACGTCAATAATGCGGTCAATGGTTTTGCTGGCCCCCAGCGTATGCAGCGTGGAAAGCAGCAGGTGACCGGTTTCGGCGGCGGTCAGCGCCGTTTGGATGGTTTCAAAATCGCGCATTTCTCCCAGCAAAATCACATCCGGCGCCTGCCGCAGGGAAGCGCGCAACGCGTGCGAAAAATCGCACGTATCGTTGGCGATTTCCCGCTGCGTAACCAGGCAGCGCTTATGCGGGTGAATATACTCAATCGGGTCCTCCAGCGTGATGATGTGCCCGCTCCGGTTTTGGTTGATCTGATCGATAATGCAGGCAAGCGTGGTGGTTTTTCCGCTGCCGGCGGGGCCGGTCACCAGCGCCATACCGCGTTTGCGAGCGCTCAGGTTCAGCACCGCATCCGGTATGTGCAGCGCCTTCGCGTCCGGCAGGGCAAAGGGAACCACCCGTAAAACCGCCGCAAGCGTGCCGCGCTGGCGGAAGGCGTTACAGCGAAAACGGCCCAAGCTGGCCAGTCCGAAGGAAAAATCATCGTCGCCATCCCGGGTCAGGCGTTCCATGGAGCGGCTGTCCGCCTTGCAGTAGATTTGCCGGATCAGGTCCTCGCACTCCGCGAGCTTCAATTTGTTTTCGGACAAAGCTTCCAGTTGATCGTTCACCTTCGCCATCACCTTGGCTCCGGGCACAATATAAACATCCGAACCTTTTCGTTCCAGTATCAGGCGCAGAAAATCTTCCAGCGCAAGCGATGTTTCGTCCATCCAATCACCTATCCTGCTTTTGATATTGCGACCCAGCTCGCCCGCATTACGGCATAGCTACCGGGAGCGGTTGCGACTGTGTAACGGTTTGGTTGGTCAGTTCGTGTCGGGTTACCGTAAACCGGGGCGCGTTTTGGGGCGTCAGCTCCCCTTGGACAATTAACGAACGTTCCGCGCCCGCGTCAACGGAAAATGAAAAGACCCCTTCGGCGGAAACCGTGACCGCTTCAAGCCCATGCGCGGCAAACAGATCCGTCCATTCCTGCGCGGTCAGGTTTTGCGCCTCGCGTTCCGCCATCAGCGAATCCATCATGGACAGCGTGCGCTGCGCCTGCGCCGCCGCCTGATAATAGGCAAGCGTCATATTCAAGTTCCGCTGGGAAAGCGCGGCGTTGTTTTTCGCGCTGCTCAGCGAAAGCAGGCTCAGCGCCGCAAGCGCCAGCACCACCAAAACCATCAGGATGGAGCTTGCCCCTACGCCGACGCGGTATTCTTGTTTCCGCTTCACTGCGCGCTCACCTCCCGGTAACGGACTGCCGGCAGCGCAAACAGCTCCGTCATATCTCGAAAAGCCTTTACGGTAACGGTTGTAAGCACGCCGGTTGTTTGGGTAAAATGCGTTATTTCAGCGGTGATCCGGTACCCATCTTCACTTTCAGCCTGGAATAGGCCGTCGGTCGCCGTAAAGCCAAGCGATGCAAGCGTTTCCTCGGCGTTATCGCTCACAGCAAGCGTTTCGGCGGTATCCTCGGCGCGCAGCAGGGCCAGATTGGTAATCCCCGCCTCCCGGTTCAGCTGTTGCGCCTTCACAAACGCCTGCAGCACAATCACCTGCGACAGCGTGAAAAACAGGATCACAATCAACAGTTCCACAAGCAGAATGTTGCCTTTTTCATGCCGCATGGCTCACGTCGCCTCCTTTGCTTCACCGGCGCGTAACGCCATGCGAAGGGTGCGGCTCTCGCCGTCCGGCATCACAACGGTTGCCTGAATCAGGCTTGGGGACAGGATGGAAAATGAAAGGGAGTCCGCGATTGTCAGGCGTTGGCCATCCTCCGGATCAAAGGGTTCCGTGTCCAGGGCAAAACGCTCCCAAATAGCGCCCTGATACGCGTAAATCGAGGTTTCATAGCGTTCCCCGTCGATGGTTTCGTAAAGGCACAGGGCCTGCAAGCCGCCGCGTTCCGCCAGCTGAACATGGTCCCGCGCGTCAAAGGCGCGGATTTTGTTGCACAGGTAGCTAAGCGATATTTGCAAATCGCTGTTTTGCGCGGCGGAATCGGTCACTTTTCGGTAAACGCGCGAGCCGATCAGCGTGAGCGAAACCGACGAGATGGCGAACAGACCGATCAGCAGAAGGATAAACGCGTTTTGCATGCTGTGCGTTAAAACGGACTGTCTGTTTTTCATGCGGCATCACTCCTTGGTTAAAACAGCGAGGTCCGGCAGCAGATTATCCGCAAAGGAATCTATGGTCACGATAAACCTTTGCTGATCGTACGCAAGGCCGTAGTTCGCTTCCAAATAGGCTACGTCCGTCGGGTAGCGCCCCTCAACGGCATAGCAGGTTACGGTGGCGCGCAAAACAGCGGCTTTCAGGCTCGCCGCCCGCTCGGCCGAACCGCGCGTGTCAATTTGACGAATGCCCGTCAGGAGCACTGCCAACAGCAGGATAAAGACGGCAACCGTTACGGCTACGCCACGAAACAGCAAACGGTCCCTCATGGTCAGCCTCCTTTGCGCATATCTCGCCGCGCTCACACCATGCCGCCCATCAGCGACAGGAGCGGCAACATCACCGCCAGCAGAATCGCGCCGATAATGACCGACATCAGCGCCACCAGCGAAGGTTCAATCATCGATACCGTGCGGGTAATGGTATCGTCCACCTTATCCTCGTAGATTTCCGCCAGTTTTCTCATCACCTGATCGGTCTGCCCAGCCTGAAACCCCACCCGGATCATCCGGCTGTGAAGCGTTTCAAACATTTCCAGTTTATCCACCGCGTCCGGGAAGGACAGCCCGCATTCCATGGACGCGCGGCAAGCATCCACCCGTTTCGCCACATCCTCATCGCTGATTACGCCGCTGATCAGCGATAAGCTTTCATCCAGCGGGAAACCGCTGCGCAGCATCATCGCCATCACGGAGGCAAAGCGACCAGCGCTGATTTGATTGATCAACTTACGCAACGGGCGAAACCAGTGAAAAACAAACGTTTTCGCACGCCCGCTCGCGTCCAGCCGCACCAGCGCCATCACCAGCAGCAATAGCGCAATCACCGCCGCAACCGCGATCAGCACGCCTTTACCAACGTCAACGCCAGCGCTTACCCATGGGTTGTTCGCCGTTTCAATGCCCATGCTGCGGTACACATCCTCAAAAATGGGCAATACCTGCGTAATCAGGATGGTGATCAGCACCGCCATCATCCCAACCAGAATCAGCGGATAGGTGACCGCGTTCACAATCGCGCGTCGCATTTTAGCTTCGCGCTGGTAATACAGCGACAGACCGGTCATCACGGTATCCAGTTCCCCCGTGCGTTCGCCGATGCGCGCCATTTCTGCCATATACTTGGGGAAAATGCCGGCCTCCACAAGCCCCAGGTAGAGCGAGCCGCTGGAAAGCACCGCCTGGTTCATAGCCTCAAACCGTTGGGCAAAGCGTGTTTGCCGGTAGTTGTCGCAAAGCGCCTCCACCCCGTCGTGCAAGGGCAGGCCGGAACGGAGGATCAGCGAAATCTGTTCGCATAGGATGGATAGTTCTTCGGCATCCAAACGCACTTTACGGGGCGTCGCCGTGTTTGTGACGGCCATGGGAGTCCCTCCTTATGGGTTTAGTAGATCCGTTCCTCGGTGTATTTTTTCACATTCATGCGGTTTGCTTCGGCGGTGGTGTCGATTCGCTGCCAAGCGCCGTCCAACCACACCATGTTCCAGGCATGGTAGATGGTATCGGCCCAACCGATTACCAGTTGTGTTGGGATGCCCTGCGTGCGGAGCATGCAGGCTGTAACGGCGGCATAGTCAAAGCAGATGCCCTTTCCGGCAGCCAGAACGCTGTCCACCGCAGGGAGATAGCCGTTTTGGACGGTGGCGGCAAGGTCATAGTCATAGGTGATGGCGCCCACAATATAAGCCCTGATCGCCGCCATTTTCTGTGCGCCGTCCGTAAGGCCCGCGCACAGCTCCTCGCTCTTTTCACAGTTGCGCTGTCCGCCGTATACCATACGTACTGGTTGGGGTATAGGTAGGGCAGGGTCGGATCCGCAAGCGATACGTCAAAGCTCAGGCTGGCATCGTTGGCATAGCGTTTGCCGGAAACCTGACGGAACACCTGCAATTTATACATACCGTCGCCAAACGTGAGGGGAAAGGTTTCATACCGGCCGTCCGACGCCAAATCATAGGTAGAAGTCTGGTCCCCTTTGGTAATGCGCAGTTTCAGCGCCTTTGCGGATTCCGTATGGCTGACCATCACATACCCCTGATCGGTATGGCTTGCATCCACCGTGGCCCCGTGATCGGTCAGCAGATCGGTTCCGTCCGCGGCGGGGTACAGCGCCAGCGTCGCGGCCACAGCGAAGCAAAACACCAATAGCAACGCGAGCGCGATCAAACAGGGCAAACCCCTGACAACACTTCGCCTTGCCATGATTCACGCCCCATTCGAACCAGAACTTGGTCATGAGGAACCATAAACGCTGAAAAATACTGATATGCTTGATTGTAGCGTCTTTTACGTTATGCGTCAAGCCATGTTGCTTCGATGCTTTACCGTTTTCGGAAAATCCGTGCGGCTTGTCCGCAGGGTAAGTTGTAAAATGAATTGCCGCGCCCCCGGGAAAAAAAGAGACCCAAACCCGTCACATCAGGTACAATGAGGTTGCAAAGACAACAAAGCAACCGAGGTGACAGGAATGAGTCAAGAACAGAATAGCACAAAGCGGCGGAAATGGA
>Ga0116170_10000821_pt1 | contig 32517 bp, 27 predicted proteins | sample AD_JPNHW1_MetaG_FD_89797 | JGI IMG/M metagenome (GOLD analysis project Ga0116170, IMG submission 89797) | Active sludge microbial communities of municipal wastewater-treating anaerobic digesters from Japan - AD_JPNHW1_MetaG | ecosystem: Engineered > Bioreactor > Anaerobic > Digestate | place... | reverse complement strand
GGTGCGGCCGTAGTCCTGCGGGCCGGGCTGGCCCTCGGAATTGGCCTTCACGAGGAAGCCGCCGAAGTCGGGCACGTGGCGGTAGATCTCGTCGACCTTGTTGCGCCACCACAGGCGCACAGCGGGATCAAGCGGATCGGCGGTGGGCAGGCCGCCGATCTCCTTGGGCGCACTGAATCGGGCCGTGAGGTAAACGCGCACACCGTAAGGCCTGAACACGCCCGCGAGCGCGGCCACTTTTTCGAGGTAGGGAACGGTGAGGATGGTGGCGTTGGCGTTGACGTTGTTGAGCACGGTGCCATTGAGCCCAATCGAAGCGCAGGCTCGCGCGTAGTCGGTGTAGCGCGGTTCGAGGACATCGGGCAGCGTGAACCAGTTCCAGAGGGAATTGCCAGCCTGGCCACGCTCCACAAAGCCGCTGAGGTTATCCCAGTGATTCAGCATGCGGCGCTTGATGCGTGGAGCACTGACGGCGGCGAGCCGATCCACCGGCTGCGCCGTCTGGAATTGTCGCAGGAGCGCGAAGGCGCCGTAGAGCGCGCCGACATCGGACCCTGCGGCGATGACAGCACACGGCTGGGCGCGGCGCTCCAGCCGGATGGCGTAGGCTTCAGGCCCACCGGCGGGAGGCGTGGTCAACCTCTCGACGGCAATGGGAACTTCGTGTCCCAGGAGGCCGCGCAGGCCGGAGGACAGCTCCGCACGGGCGGCAGCAACGGTGGCGGACTCGGTACCCGCTGGCGTGGCGAGCACGATCTGGCCGAGCGCCTGCTCATAGGTCTTGCGCAGGGATGCGTCGGTAACGGGCTCATAGCGGAGCCAGAGCCGGTAGCCATCCTCGGCGTGGGCGAAGGTGGCTACCAGGACAGAACCAAGCGCAAAGCAAAGGATGGACAGACTGCGGAACAGCGGGCGGATCGTCATGGGGCGTCCAGAATGAGGAATCAGAGGGACCAAGAGCCAGAACGCGGAATGGCAGGAAGACTAGCGTATTCCCAATGGGCCCCAGACAGGGGCGAGAAGATCAGGCGCGCATCGCTTGGTGAGGTCCAGGATCATCCGCCGAGGATCCCGTCATCCGGACCCATCAAGAAGCTTGCGTCCATGGCTTTACCCGTCCCCAGGAGGAGCCGCCCACACACTGAAAGCGGCTTTTGGAGGGACACGCATACTCACCCAGCAGCCAGCGCTGCCAGGGGATGCCTATTTCTTCTTGGGCCTGGGCGGAAGTTCTTCTTTTGAAAGCGGCAAGGTGCCATAGAAATCGGATTCGCCAGCGATAAGGACCGCGCGGTCCCAGACTTCCCAGGCCTTTGTGTGATTTTTTGTCAATAAAGAGGGCTTCCACTTCGAATAGCCATATTCATAGAGGATTCCCATATCCACCATGGCGCGCCAATAGCCGGCTTCGGCGGCCTCACTGTAGTATTTCCAGGATGCCTCTTGATCGGACTTGGATGCGGAATCCTCCCCCAGCATCTTGGCCAGTTTGACAATGGCATCCAGATTCCCCCCGCTGGCCGCGCGCTGCAGCCACTTCACAGCCTGATCTTTCGGCGTCTGGGGGAAATCCGGGCTGTCCTTGATATCCGCAGGGGGAGCGGACGCGCCCAGGATATACATGGCATCCAGGTCCCCGGCGTTGGCGCTCGCCGTGAAGGCCAGTCGCGCCTTGTGCCACCATTCCGCCGCACCCGCACTATCGTTCTTTTCCTTCAAAAGAATGTAGGCCCAGTGGTTCTGTGCGATGGGAGATCCTTTTTCGGCAGCGGTGCGAATTCCATTCAAGCCATCCTCACGGGTAGATTCCGAGGAGAGCTTGATGGCCCCCAGCCGATAGAGCGCGTCCGCACGCCCTTCTTCCGCCGCTCTTTCCAGGTCCAGCAGCAGTTCTTCCTTCGGAAAGGGTTTCGCGAGATCCAGGTACAGGCAGTGGTCGTTGGCTCTGCACTTCGCCAAAACATCCAGGCTCAGCGCGGCTTCTCGCTCCCGCTGAACAACCGGATCCGGCTGGCGATCCGTCGCAGAGACAGGGGCAGATGTCGGCTGGGCCGCCTGAACGGACAAGCCTACGATCAGAAGAAGCGGAGCCAATATTTGCATCACTAGCTACCCCTGAAATAGTTAAGGCTGGAACCACCTTCAACAGAAACCATGAAGGTGGAATTGTCTAGGTTGAAGGCATGATAGCCTGCACGCCAGTTGTTCGTGATCAAGTAAAAATGCGGCAAAAGGACGCTTTAAGCAATATGCATATTTTTTCTAAACCCAAGCCAGATACCACAAACTCAATCCTCAAATCCGCAGCCATCGTCGGTTTCATAACCTTGCTTTCGCGCATCACGGGATTGTTCCAGTCGCGCATGCTGGCCTGTTACCTGGGCGTGGGAATGGCGTTCGACGCCTTTTCGGTGGCCTATCGGATTCCCAACCTTCTGCGCCGATTCACGGCAGAAGGAACGATGACCAGCGCCTTCCTGCCCACCGTCAGCGAGGTGGAAAGCGATCGTGGCGAAGACGCGGCCCGCATCATGGTGGCGCGTTTCATGGGAACGCTGGCGCTGCTCCTCGCGCTCCTCTGCGGTATCGGCATGCTGGGCATGGGCCTGCTGGTGGGTTTGCAACTGCTGGGCCGCATCCCCGGGGAGACCTGGGGCGCGCAAGCGATCGAACTCTTCCGGATTCTATTGGGACAAAGCGAAGCCCCCGCCATGGTGCGCGTCACAACCCTCCTGGCGCGTCTCATGTTTCCCTATCTGGCCCTGGTGAGCCTGACGGCGGGGCTTTCCGCTGTACTGAACCTGCGTGGCCGATTCGGGCTTCCTGCTTCCATCTCCACCTTCTGGAACCTGGCATTTCTCGCCATGGGATATGCCGCGTTCAAGTGGGGGCCCGCCACCTGGAAGGAACCTGTCCACGCCACATTCGTTTTTGCCGTTGCCGTGCTGTTCGGCGGCATCGTGCAGGTCGCAGTGCTATGGCCCAGCTTCAGGAGGCTTGGATTCGAGATCCACTGGGGCCTTTTTTTCAAGGATGCAGATGTTCGACGGGCCTTCCGGCGAATGCTCCCGGGCGTCCTGGGCACGGGCATCCATCCCATCAATGTGCTGATTTCCATGTGCATCGCCTCGCACTTGGCCATGGGCGCCCAGGGCGTGCTATTGAATTCGAACATGATGGGCGAGATGGTCCTGGGGTTGTTTTCCGCCAGCCTTGCGACCGTCAGCCTCCCGACCATGAGCCGCTTGGTGGACCAAGGCGATACGCCGGGCCTGCGCCGGGCCCTGGCCGACGCGCTGCGCGCCACCGCGCTGCTGGCCATCCCGTCCAGCGTGGGTCTCGCCGTCCTGGCGCACCCCATCATCGCGATCATCTTCCGGACGGGCCGCTTCGACGCTGAAGCCGTGCGATGGACCGCAACGACGCTGGCCTTCCAATCCGTGGGCCTGCTGTTCATCGCCACCAGCCGCATCAGCGCCCAATGCCTGTACGCGCTGAAGGACTACCGGGGGCCCGCCTATGCCGCCCTGCTGGGCATGGGCGCCAACATCCTGCTCTCCATCGCACTGATGAGACCGCTCGGCACCGGCGGCATCGCGCTGGCCAATGGCCTCTCCAGCCTCGTGGGGTTGGGCTACCTGTGCCTGCGCATCAAAAAACGCCTTGTGCAGCCCCCCTTTCAGGCGGTGTGGAGGGGTTGGCTGGTCATGGGATTCGCCGCCACCGCCATGGGCTGCATGTCGTGGCTCGGATCCAGGCTCCTGCATCTGGGCGCGTTTCACGGAACCTGGGGCACCAGCCTTCGCCTCTTCCCGCTGATGGGGGCTTCGGCCCTTTTCTACTTCGCCATCCTGACGGCCCTCCGTGTGCAAGAAGCCCGGGCGTTCTGCGACATGGCCCGACGGAAGCTGCTGCGACGCTGAGCGGCTCCGCGATTGCGGGGAATCGGGCAAACCCCTAGCCTTGTGCAGAACCATGTGATGGAGCAGCCCATGTACGTTCCGGCCGAGAAGCGATACGAAAGCATGATCTACAACCGATGCGGGCGCAGCGGATTGAAGCTGCCCGCAATATCCCTGGGCCTGTGGCACAACTTCGGCGGCGTGGATGTTTTCGAGAACAGCCAAGCCATGATCCACCGGGCGTTTGATCTGGGCATCACCCATTTCGATCTGGCCAACAACTACGGGCCGCCCGCCGGAAGCGCTGAAGAGACGTTTGGCGAGGCCCTGCGAAAGGGACTCGGCGCTTGGCGGGATGAGCTGATCGTCTCCACCAAGGCCGGATGGGGCATGTGGCCCGGCCCTTACGGCGACTGGGGCAGCCGGAAGTACCTGGTGGCCAGCCTGGATCAAAGCATGAAGCGCATGGGCCTCGATTACGTGGACATCTTCTACCACCATCGCCCTGACCCGGGCACGCCCCTGGAAGAGACCATGGGCGCGCTGGATTTCATCGTGCGAAGCGGGCGCGCGCTCTACGTGGGGATCTCGTCCTACACCCCCAGCGATACGCGCAAAGCGGCGCAAATCCTGCGCGATCTGGGTACCCCCTGCCTCATCCACCAGCCGAAATACAGCATGTTCGATCGCTGGATCGAGGACGGCCTTCTGGAGACGCTGGAACAGGAAGGCATGGGCAGCATCGTGTTCTCGCCCCTGGCGCAGGGGCTGCTCACGGACAAATACCTGAAGGGCGTACCCGAGGGCTCGCGCGCCGCCAAGCCGCACGGTTTCCTGCAGAGCGCCGATATCACCGAAGAGAAGCGCTCCAGAATCCGCGCTCTGAACGAGGTGGCGACACAGCGCGGCCAGACCTTGGCGCAGATGGCCGTGGTCTGGACCTTGCGACACCCCAGCGTGACCTCCGCCATCATCGGCGCCAGCCGCGTCGCTCAGATCGAGGACGCCGTCGCAGGACTGGACCGTATGGACTTCACGTCGGAGGAGTTGCAGGCCATCGACGAAATCTTGAAGGGATGAGCCTCATCCACACGCTGACTCGATGACATCCCGAATGGACATCCCTTGTCCGTTTTTCTTTCCGAGGCCGATCGCTGATGAACCCACGAGGCTCAAGGAAGGCCACATGGTTTCAAGACTGGTCGGAACCCCGTACCATCAAGGCTTCGCTGGGTGGTTGATTCGAAACAATCGGCTGGATCTGAAAACGGGCGTAAAGCCAGTGGAATGGAGAACGCGATGACGGTGGAATTGGTGGTCATGGCCGCAGGCATGGGAAGCCGGTTTGGCGGATTGAAGCAACTGGAGGCCGTCGGCCCCAACGGCGAGACCGTCATGGACTATTCTATTTTCGACGCCAAGCGCGCGGGCATCGAGCGCGTGGTCTTTGTCATCCGCCGCGACATCGAGGAGGCCTTCCGCGAGAAGGTCGGATCGCGCTACGAGCAGTGGATGGAGGTCGCCTACGCGTATCAGGAGCTGGATCTGCTGCCGCATGGATTTCAGGTTCCCGAAGGCCGCAGCAAGCCATGGGGAACAGCCCATGCGGTGCTGGCAGCCCAACCCACGCTGAAGTCCCCCTTCATCGTCATCAACGCAGACGATTTCTATGGCGCCGAAGCCTTCCGCATTCTCGCCCAGTGGCTGGATTCGCGTGATCAGGCGAAGGCGGCCACGCACGCCATGGTCGCCTTCAAGCTTGTGAACACCCTCTCCGAAAACGGCAGCGTCTCCCGCGGGATCTGCCAAGTGGATGGGCATGGGCACCTGAAGGGCGTGGAAGAGCATACGGCCTTGGAGGCGGACGGCAGCGGCGCGAAGGAATGCCTGCCGGATGGACAGCAACTGTCCTTTTCCGGCAACGAGCCGGTATCCATGAATTTCTGGGGCTTCCGACCGGCCTTCCTGGACGAGCTGACCTCCGGGTTCGAGACCTTCCTTCGCACGCGAGGCGGCGAACTCAAGTCCGAGTTCTACCTTCCCGCCGCGGTGGATCGCATGATCCGGGAAGGTCGGGGCGACGTGCAGGTGTTGGAGACGCCCGACCGCTGGTTCGGCGTGACCTACCGTGAAGACAAGCCCCTGGTCGAACGCCGCATCCGCGAACTCGTCGCCGCCGGACTATACCCCGAGAAGCTCCGGGACTAGCCCCGATCCCAGCCCTCCGCTGCGCGGAAGCTGTGGTACCGCTCGCGGCCGAGAATCAGGTGATCGGCCAGGGGCACGCCCAGCGATTCGCCCGCCGCGCGCAACCTGCGCGTGAGCTGGATGTCTTCATGGCTGGGCTCGGGATCCCCAGAGGGATGGTTGTGCCAAGCCAGGGCGCTGGTGGCGCCAAAGCGCAGGGCCTCGCGAAAGAACTCCCTGGGCGAAATCAAGGTGCCTGTGGCTGTGCCCTGGCTGAGCACGCGCTCCGCCAGCAATTCGCCCTTCGCATTGAGCGCGAGGAGCCCGAAGCGCTCTTCGGTCCAGCCCTGACAGCGCGGCAACAGGTAGTCGCCCGCAGCTCGTGGCGAGGTGATGCGCGGCTTGGAGGCGCCGCGCTGAATGCGCCGGGCCAGTTCCATGACGGACCACGTCTGACAGGCGCGGGCGGGACCGATGCCGGGCATGGTCTTCCAGTCATCCAACCCCAGAGCCATCAAGCCGGACAGGCCGCCAGACCGCGTCAGGATCTCCTGGGCGAACTCAACAGCGCTGCGGCCGCGCCCGCCAGAACCCCACAAGAGGGCCAACAAATCCGCATCGCTGAGTTCTTCGCCACGACCCGCCAGAAGGCGTTCCCGTGGACGTTGTTCCGGTGAGAGATCGGCGATGCGCATCAGACCAGGCTCCACCGACCCGTGCGACGGCACCACCGCAGCATCTGAAGGTGCCCCTTCCCCGAAAGCCGCATGCATAAGACGTTGTGCCCATCATGCACGAACCAAGCGGATGCCGTGGCCGTATGGCGCGGAGTGACCGTGATCCGGGCGTGGGCCTCACCTTTCTTGGCTGCCCGCTTGGGCTCATCCATGCCTGGAGGGACGGGGACATCATCGGGCTTGCCCCAGTGAACGCGGGAGGAGATGCGGACGGGAAGGATATCGGGCGAGGTGGGCTCGCCAAGCGCCACGACCACATCCTTGCCCCTGGACCTGGCGAGTTCGAACGCTTGGTGGATGCTGCCGCGCAGTTCCTCCTGCGCCACAGTCAGATCTGCGCTGCCGAGATCCATGGATCCAATACCGACTAGGCTCAGGATGCTCATAACGCCGAGCGCGAGCGAGGTTTCCACCAGACTGAAGCCATGCATGTGGCGGTGTCTCATGGCGCACCTATCGCTTGGGGGTGGTGGCATGCGCGGAAGGCGCCGCTTTCGCTGGCCTGGCGGGCGCGTCGGCGGCAGTTCGGACGGGCACTCCCAACGTGAGGTAGGGACGGAGCTTCGCGAAGGATTTCTCTCCAATCCCTTTCACGTTCATGACTTCCTCGATGCGCCGGAAGCCGCCGTGCTGCTTGCGGAACGTCACGATGCGGTCGGCCGTTTTGACGCCCACATGGGGCAACTGCATCAGTTCCGTGACACTGGCCGTGTTGAGATTGACGGAATGACTGGGCGCCCGGTCTGCTGCCGCCAGGGGAAGAGCCGCACACAGCACCAGGGATCGATACAGGGTCTTGAACATGTCTGCCTCCGAAAGGTAAGCAGACATAGACAAGATGGATGCCGAAATCTAAATACACCCAAAACGATACTTAACAAATCACAAAACGAGATATGTGTAATAATTCAATTACCATCAAAATCACCAAATACAACAAGTGTAATTATTATAATATTTAACCAAATAAATATCTATTACCCAATTTAGTTCTTGAATGACACTTCTTCAAAGGACGGCTACCGAAATCGCGGATCAAGAGACAAAATGATCAGACCGATGGGATCACCAGGACCCTTGGCGCAGGGAAAGCACCCGAGACCATGATCAAAAAAATTAAGCCGGAAGATTTGCGAATTGGAATGTTCATCCACAACCTCAACTCTGGCTGGATGGAACATTCGTTTCTCTGGCCTCGCTTCCTTCTGAAAAAGGAAGCCGACCTGCAGAAGATCCGCTCCATCGGAATGGATGAATTGGAAATCGACACGGACAAGGGTTCCGATGTCGAGCCCAGGCCGATGCCGATCGTGGAGGCTGCAGAAGCACCAGCACCAAGCCTGAACCCGGCGCCCGCCGCCATTCATTACAGCACCTCCCATCTCGAGGAACTCGCCACAGCCAAGCGCGTCCAGAACGAAGCCAATGAAGTGATCCAGAACCTTCTGATGGATATCCGGATGGGGAAACAGCTCGAGGTGGAGCACGTCGAACCCATCGTCGAGCAGATCACCGACTCCATCCTTCGCAATCAAGGCACGCTGGTGAGCCTCTGCCGCATCAAGCAGCGCGACACTTACACCTTCCAGCATTCCGTAAGCGTTGCCACCTTGATGATTTCCTTCTGCCGCTATCTGGGCATGGACCGAGCCACGATCCAGGAAGCGGGCATCGGGGCAATCCTTCACGACATCGGGAAGATGAAGGTTCCCAATGCCATCCTGAACAAGCCCAGCAAGCTCACGGATGATGAGTTCGGCATCATGAAATCCCACGTCACCCTGGGGTTGGAAATCCTGGAGCAGACCCCGGGGGTTTCCGATGTGGCCATCCAGATCGTGGGCCAGCACCATGAGCGGTTCGGTGGATCCGGGTATCCGAGGGATCTCAAAAGCAACGCCATCTCACAGCTCGGGCGCATGGCTGCCATCGTGGATGTCTATGACGCCATCACCTCGAACCGCGTTTATCACACGGCCATGGAACCCTCCGTCGCGCTTCAGAAGCTCTTCGAATGGAGCAAGTTCCACTTTGACGAAGAGCTGGTCCAGCAGTTCATCCAATCCATCGGAATCTACCCCGTAGGCTCGCTCGTCAGGCTCGAGAACGACCAGATCGCCGTCGTCATCCAGCAGGGCGGGACAGGCCTGCTGCATCCCGTGGTCCGGGTCATCTATGACATCCGGCGAAAACGACATATCGCTCCACAGGATCTGGATCTCTCGCAGCGCGTGGGAGAGATTCAGATCGTGGCGGCCGAGGACCCCGAAGACTGGCAGATCAACCCCTTCGACTTCCTGGCGATGGAGCAACTGCGGGCCTAGGCGCGATCTGCCTCGCTGCTCGGCGTGTGCGCTCCATGCGTTTTTTGCATCGGAAGAACCGCAGCCAGGACTTGCAGGAATACCCCTTACAAGGGACCATGTTAGGGCAGCTCCGGCTCTTCCGAGTGGCCGCTTTGAGGACTACATGGAACACAAGATCGTTGACCGCGAAGGCAAGCAAGTTATCATCCGGGCCGCCGGAAATACCTGCGCTTCCAAACACGAGATTCTGGGAAGTCCTGTGTTCCGCAGGATCCTGTTCTTGTTCGTGGAGCATCTCCAGGCGAACGGTTCACTGCTGGTGAACCAGGTCTTGCCGGGCGCGGCGACGGAGGAGGAGGATCTCGACGAGATCATCCTGTTGTTCCGCATCCTGAGCGACTTCCCCATCGAGGAAGCCGTGAACATTGTTCCCGCGGCGCGCAAGTTCGTGGACGCGGATGGCCGCAAGGCCCTGTGGGAATTCGTCGAAGCCCTCTACGACTACTGGCGCTCTTTCGACCGCTACATGGTCATCCAGTCCGAGGACCGCATGGGCGGCCCCGACAAGCGCCCCTACCGCGCCTTCAACGCGACCATCGAAGAGTTGACGCACCTCATCCGTAGCACCTATCGCGATATGTGCGAGAACATCCTGGGCGACCACCCGCGCATCTACCGCCAGGTTCCCGCGGGCTGCAACGTGGGCCTCATCGCCGTTCCCAAGGCCTCGCCCCTGCCCGAGCCCTTCCGGGAGCAACTCAAGGATCTGCCCTTCATCCGTCAGGTCTGGATCGATCCTCCGTTGATCCTAGATCCGCCCAGCAACAAGCGCACGGGCAGCTTCACTCCCGTATCGGAAAACCCCCTCGCGGGCTTCAAGCCGAATCCGACCGAATGGATCTGCTATCCGGCCCAGGTGGGCCCCATGGTCATGTTCGTCTATTTCCACAAGATGTTCATGGGCATGGGCTGTGCGTTGGCCAATCTCTTTGACCTGGCCACCGACGAGCAGATCGCCAAGGGCCCTGCCGCCATTTTCATGTATGGCGTGCCCGAAGAGCTGTCCTCGACCTACAAGGTGCCGACCGTCATTCACGAAACTGCCGAAGGATTGCTGGTGGGCGCCGTCCCTGGCAAGCCGGAATTCAGTTACTTCGGCTACCTGAAGAAGATGCTGCTGACGCTGCACAACGTGGCGATGGTGAAGCGCGGTCGCATGCCATACCACGGCGCCATGATGCGGATCATGATGAAGAGCGGCCGCAACGCCAATATCCTCATCATCGGCGACACGGCCACGGGCAAGTCCGAATCTCTCGAAGCCTTCCGCAAGCTGGGAGAGGGCCGCATCCGTGAAATCCGCATCGTTGCCGACGACATGGGCAGCCTTGAGGTGGATGCGGAAGGACGCATCCTCGGATACGGCACCGAGACCGGCGCCTTCGTGCGCTTGGACGACCTGGGCGCCGACTACACATTCAAGCAGATGGATCGCGCCATCTTCTTCAGCCCACAGAAGCGCAACGCCCGCGTGGTGATCCCCATCACCACCCTGGATGAGGTGCTGCACGGCTATCCTCTCGACTTCATTCTCTATGGCAACAACTACGAAGAAGTGAACGAGGGCAGCCCCGTGCTTCAGCGTTTCGACAACGCGGAGGAAGCCATCAGCACCTTCCGCGCCGGCAACGCCATGAGCAAGGGAACGACCACCCAGGAAGGCCTTACGCACAGCTACTTTGCGAATCCTTTCGGCGCTCCCCACTTCAAGGAACTGCACGAGATCGCGGCGCGCCCCATCTTCCAGACGGCCTTTGACAAGGGCCTCTTCGTGGGCCAACTCCGCACGCGACTGGCCATCCCCGGCATGGAAACCACGGGACCTGAAGCCGCTGCCAAGGCCCTGCTGGACATGCTTGAGGCCTGATCTCGCGCCGGGAGAGATCCGGCCATGAACGCACACCGCCAGACTTCGCTCGCCCCTGTCCATCCTTGGATGGCTCGGCTGCACGGTCTGGCGGATGTGCTTTGGGATGCCGTGGGCAATTTCATGAGGAACGGCGACGCAAACCAAGCCGCCGCCATTGCGCTTTACGCCTTCCTTTCCATCATCCCCCTCTTCATCCTGTCCGTCATGGTCGCGGGACGGGTGCTCGGCGCTCAATTCGAAGCCCAGACGCGCCTGACGCTCGCCCTAGAGAGCTTCCATCCGGGGTTTTCCGGCCAGTTGTTGAGCCAGCTGGGACGCATCGACGAGAAGCTGCGGGTGCTGGGCTGGATTGGCGTCGGGACGCTGATCTGGCTGTCTTCGCTCATCTTCGGCGCGATGGAGACCGCGCTGAACATCTCCTTTCGCGCCCGCACGCAGCGGAACTACATCCAGTCGAAGCTGCTCGCCATCGCCATGATCCCCTTGGGCTGGGGCGTCGCCCTGACCAGCGTGCTGTTCACAACACTGGCCGCCCTGCTGCATCAAGGCGCGCTGATGCGCTACGTACTGCCATGGATCGCATCCACCCTCTTCGTGATCGCGGTCTACCGCATCATTCCGACCACGCGCCCCTCTTTGCGCATCCTGGCAACAGGAAGCCTGCTCTTCGCGGCCCTGCTGGAACCCGCGAAACATCTCTTCGCCTGGTACATCGCACATCACACGGGCTACCACGAGATCTTCGGTTCCCTTGAAACCGTTGTGGTCCTGGTGATCTGGGTCTTCTACGCCGCCCTGCTGTTTCTGTTCTGCGCAGAGCTGATGTCGTCCTACCAGCGCAGGGATCTGCTGCTGCTGGAACACAGCCTTCTGGATGGTTCCGAGCAGCAGCGAGCGGATTCGCCGCGGACGGGACGGTTGCCGTACGCCTCGCGGAACCAGCGCCTCTACCACAAGTTCGGTCGGCTGTTCCCGGCCGGTGCCACGATTTTCAGCGAAGGCTCCGAGGACCGCGAAATGTATTTCGTGATCGCTGGAACCATCCGCCTGGAGCGACGCTCGGGACAAACCCGCAAACTGTTGGCCGAGATGGGGCCAGGGCAATACTTCGGCGAGATGGCAACCCTCATGGGGCTGGCGCGCACCGCCACCGCCATCGCCACCACCGACTGCGAACTGGTCATCATCAACGCGGCGTTGTTCCAACATCTGCTGCGGGAAAGCGAGCGGATTGGCCTGCACATGCTCCGGGAATTCTCAAGGCGCATGCGGGAGACGGATATCGCCATGGACACGCTTTCCCGCAACTGGACGGAGGCCGCCATCCTGTTGCATCTGCTGCGCCCCTCGTCCCCCTGCCACTCAGCGGAAGAACTGGCCCAGGCCACGGGCTGCGCGCTGGAGGATGCGCTCGAAGTGCTGAGGAGCTTCGCAAGCGAAAGCATTATCCAAATGGATCATAAAGGCATATGCCTTATGGATCCGGATTCCGCCTGGGGGCGCCTCATGAACCTTTTTGGGCCGGAATCCAGAACCACTCATGCATCTGCGAATAGCACCGCCCTCGCCACTTCGGCCGAGGCCTGATCGAGGTATCCTTTCATATGGAATCTGTGATCATTTCCCCTGACGCCCCCCAGCCTGTCCAAGGCATTCGCGAAGTGCCGTTCAACTACACCTCCGCGGACGATCCAAGGGCCCTTTCGCTGATCCTTCCAAGCGAACACATCCGCACGCTGGAAGAGCTGCGCGGCCGCCGCGTCACGGGCCGTTCGGCACGCCTGCTCATGCGCTTTTTCGGCGAACTGCTGATCCATCATCGGAATCCCTTCCTGTACCAAGAGCTGCTGGATTCGGCCACGCGCCGCCGCAGGCTCTTCGGCAACGCCGAGAAAGCGCTGTCCATCATCGAGCGCAACGCCAATGGCGAAGCGCGCGTCCTGGAGGTGCTCAAGGTCTGCCACGCGACCCTGAGCCACTTCCGCGCCGAAATCGACGAAGCCCCCGAGCGACGCCGACGCATCAAGCGCGAGCTGGGCGCCATTATCGGCACCGATAATGTGCTGTTCGATCCATTCTCCATCGTCAGCCACGCCACCGATGCAACGGACTGGCGCTTGTTCCTGCCGCTGGTCGTCGTCATGCCGGACAAGGAGGAACAGGTCGCCCCGCTGCTCACCGCCATCGCGCACCTCGGGTTGAAGGCCGTGCCCCGCGGCGCTGGCACCGGGCTCACGGGAGGTGCTGTTCCGCTGCACCCGGATTGCGTGGTGATCAACGCCGAGAAGTTGAACCACATCCGGGGCATCCGTCCGCAGCGATTCCAGCTCGATGACGGCAGCGAGCGCGAAGCGGCCGTCGTGGAAGTGGAAGCAGGCGTCATCACGGAAAAGGCGATGGAATATGCCGAGGAGCGGGGCCTCGTCTTCGCCACGGATCCCACCAGCGCCTGGGCTTCGAGCATCGGCGGCAACATCGCCGAGAATGCCGGCGGCAAGATGGCCGTGCGCTGGGGCACCTGCATCGACAATCTCGTGGAATGGCGCATGGCCATGCCCACGGGCCGCACCTGGATCATCCACCGCACGGACCACCGGCTGCGCAAGATCCTGCCCCAGGACACCGTCACCTTCGAGGTCGTGGACGCCAGCAATGGCCAGTTAGCCAAGCGCATCGAACTGATGGGCAGTGAGATCCGCAAGAAGGGCCTGTGGAAGGACATCACGAACAAGGCGCTGAAGGGACTTCCGGGCATGCAGAAGGAGGGCACGGACGGCGTGATCACCTCCGCCCGCTTTGTCCTCTACCCCAAGTTCGAAGCCCAGCGCACCCTCTGCCTCGAGTTCTTCGGCGCCGATATGGACGAGGCCAGCCGCGCCATTCAGGAGATCACCAAGGCCTTCCCCTTCCCCGATGAAGGGAAAGAGACACTGCTGGCGCTGGAGCATTTCGACGACGAGTACGTCCGCGCCATCAACTACAAGGTGAAGGCCGCCCGCGCGGAGACCCCCAAGGCGGTGCTGCTCATCGACGTGGTGGGACACAGCGACGAGGAAGCCCGCACCGGCGTGGAGCGCATCCGCACCATCCTGGAGCATCACGGCAACACGGAACTCTTCGAGGCCAGAAATGCGGCCGAAGGCAAGGTGTTCTGGAACGACCGCAAGCGCCTGTCCGCCATCGCCAAGCGCACCAACGCCTTCAAGATGAACGAGGACATCGTCATCCCCATCGAGGTGCTTGCCGATTTCACGCGCTTCATCGACGAGCTGAACATTCACGAGGAGCGCCATACCCAGCGCCGTTTCCTGACCCGGGCGGAGGCTATTTTCCGTCGGCGTCTCAGCACGGACGATGGCGAAAGCCTCGCCGCCAAGCTGCCGACCGCGCTGGAACGCTGCGCCCAGGCCCGCGAGACTCTGGAAGGACTGGACGAGCACAGCCTGCGCGCCATGACGGCCCTCAAGAGCCTGCGCTCCGATATCCAGGCCCTGCTGCGCGGCTACCCCGCCATCCTGGAAGAGCTGGACGAGGTCAGCCGGGAGGTCCGCGATCGACGCATCGTGCTGGCCACGCACATGCACGCGGGCGATGGCAACGTGCACGTGAATGTTCCGGTTATGTCGAATGATCGCGAGATGCTGGATCGCGCGGACCACGTCATCGACATCGTCATGGCCAAGGTCATGGAGATGGGCGGCGTCGTCTCGGGCGAGCATGGCATCGGCGTCACCAAGCTGAAATACATGGAGAAGGCGCGCATCGAAGAACTGAGCGCCTACCGCAAGGAAGTGGACCCCGCGGGCCTGATGAACCCCGGCAAGCTGGAAGACTACGAAGCCCTGAAGCGGATCTTCACGCCCAGCTTCAACCTGCTGGAACTGGAAGCCCGCATCCTGCAGTACGGACAGTTGGAAGAACTGGCCCGCAGGATCGCGCACTGCATCCGCTGCGGCAAGTGCAAGCCTGACTGCTGCGTCTTCCATCCCGCGCGCAGCCTGTTCTTCCATCCACGCAACAAGAACCTGGCGATCGGCAGCCTGATCGAGGCGATGCTCTACGACGCCCAGCGCGGAGCACAACGCAAGCGCAGCGAGCCCTTTGAGCTGTTGCGATGGCTGGAAGAAGTGGCGGACCACTGCACCATCTGCCACAAGTGCGCGACCCCCTGCCCCGTGGATATTGATACGGGTGAAGTCTCCATCCTGGAACGCGAGATCCTGCTGCACGCGGGATACAAGCACAAGCCCATCATGACGCAGGCCACCCTGGGCTATCTGGAGAGCCGCTCCAACGTCTACAACAAGCTGTTCCGAGCTTCCGTGTTGCGCCTGGGCGGCGCGGCGCAGCGCATCGGACAGGTGCTGGCGGCGCCCCTGCAACCCAAGGAGGGCTCCTCACCGCTCTATCCGCTGCGGCTGGTGAAATCCTCCATGCCGCCCGTTCCCGCGGACACGCTGCGCGATCTGCTGCCCCCCTGCGAGCCCGATCAGGCCATGGTCTTCGAGCCCGAAGGCGAGGCCACGGGAACCGTGTTCTATTTCCCCGGCTGCGGTTCCGAACGCATGTTCTCGGATATCTCCATGGCCGCCATTCACGTGCTGATCCAGTTGGGAACGCGCGTGGTGCTGCCCCCGCCCTTCCTGTGCTGCGGCTTCCCCTCGCTCGTCAATGGCAAGCAGGATCAGTACGCCAGCTTGGTGCTGCGCGACACCATCCTCTTCAACCAGATTCGCGAGATGTTCTCGCACCTGCACTTCGACGCCTGCATCATCACCTGCGGCACCTGCCGCGAGGGACTGGAGAAGATGGAAGCCGAGCATCTGTTCGGCGATCGCCTGCTGGATGTGGCGCAGTACGCGCTCGAGAAGGGATTGAAGCTGGAATCCGACGGAACAAGCGAAGGCTTCCTCTACCACGCGCCCTGCCATGACAGCCTGGGCGGCAAGGCCATCGACGTGATCTCGAAGCTGGGCAGCTTCGGATCCGTGAAAGCCGTTCCCCACTGCTGTTCCGAAGCAGGCACGCTTTCGGTTTCGCGCCCCGATATCACCGATGCCATGCTGCACCGCAAGCGCGAAGCTCTCAAGGAGGCGCTGCATGAATCGAAGAGCGCCCACGCCACGATCCTGACCAACTGCCCATCCTGCATCCAGGGACTGGGGCGCAACCGCAAGCTGGCCCAGCCCAAGCACCTCGCCGTGGCCCTGGCGGAGCGGATCTCCGGCCCCGACTGGATCGAGAAATTCAAGCAGGAAGCCGCCAAGGCCGTAGCGCTGACCTTCTGAACCAACGCCCATCAACCACCCCATTCCACCGGCCCAATCTCTGCCGGACACACGAGGAAGCCTCATGGATCGTTTCGAGAACGTGACCGCCATCAAGAAGGCCAACGTCTATTTCGAGGGCAAGGTCACCAGCCGCACCATCCTGTTCGCGGATGGCACCAAGAAGACGCTGGGCATCATGCTCCCGGGCGAATACGAGTTCGGAACGGGCGACAAGGAGATCATGGAAATGCTCGGCGGCTCCATGGATGTGAAGCTCCCCGGCGCGGACTGGAAGCAGTTCAGCGAAGGCGAAGCCTTCGAGGTGCCCGCGAATGCCAAGTTCCAGCTTCGCGTTCCCGTACCGGTGGACTACTGCTGCTCGTACGTGAAGTAGGCCGCCTGCGAAGCGAAAGCCATCCCTGAACGATTTCGCGGCGCGCGACATCCCATGAAAGGGCGCGGTCATTCCCCCATGACCGCGCTCGATCACTTTCAGCACCAGGAGCCTCCATGCAGCCCGCCCCCCGATCCCTTCGTCTTCACATCGGCCTGTTCGGCCGCCGCAATGTCGGGAAGTCCTCGCTGTTGAACGCCATCACGCGACAGCAAGTGTCCATCGTTTCGGATTTCGCGGGTACCACAACCGATCCCGTTGAAAAGCCCATGGAACTGCTGCCGCTGGGCCCTGTGCTGTTCGTGGACACGGCGGGCCTGGACGATGAAGGTGCCCTGGGCGCCCTGCGCATCGCCAAGACCCGGGCGGTACTGGATCGCGTGGACCTGGGGCTGATCGTGACCGAGGCAGGGGCCTGGGGTGAATTCGAGCAAGGCCTTCTCGACGAACTGAGTGGGCGCAAGGTTCCCGTGCTGGTGGTCCTGAACAAGACCGATGTGCGCGCAGCGACGGAAGCGGACAGCCAGCGATTCCAGAACCTGAACCTGCCGGTCGCCGAAATCTCTGCGGCCACGGGCACAGGCTTGGCGGGCCTGCGCGAAGCCCTGTTGCGCCTCGCCCCAGCGGACTTCTTCGACAACCGCCGCCTGGTCTCCGATCTCGTGCCTCCTGGGGAGACGGCGGTCCTGGTGGTTCCCATCGACAAGGAGGCCCCCAAGGGCCGTCTGATCCTGCCGCAGGTCATGGCCATCCGGGATCTGCTGGACGGCGAGAGTGTGGCGTTGGTCTGCCAGGAGCGGGAATTGAAGCGGGCGCTCGATAATCTCAAACGCCCGCCCGCGCTGGTGGTCACGGACAGCCAGGCGTTCCTCAAGGTCGCGGCCGATGTGCCCAAGGGCATCCCCATGACCTCCTTCTCGGTCCTCATGTCCCGGTTCCAGAGCGATCTGGCCGAGCAGGTGCACGGCACCCTGGGCATCGAACGATTGAAGGGCGGCGACAAGGTGCTGATCGCCGAGACCTGCAGCCATCACCCCATCGGCGAAGACATCGGCCGCGTCAAGATCCCGCGCTGGCTCACCCAGTACGTCGGCGCAAAGCTGGAGTTCATCCATGTCCAGGGCCGCGACTTCCCGAGCGACCTCACGCCGTACCAACTCATCGTTCACTGCGGCAACTGCACGGGCAATCGCCGCGAGATGCTGTCGCGCTTGCACAAGGCCCGCGAGGCCGGCGTACCCATGACCAACTACGGCCTGACCATCGCCTATTCCCTGGGCATCTTCGCGCGAGCGCTGGAGCCCTTCGATGAAGTGAAGGATCTCAAGCGGCCGACGGAGGCTTGACGCACACGTTCTTCAGCAACTCCGCCAACTCTCCCCGGTTGAACGGCTTCTGAAGAAAGCCTTTGAGCCCCGCGTCCATCAGCTCGCCGATCTTGGCATTTCGCGGGAAACCGCTCATGAGGATGATCGGCACACTGGGGTTGATGCCATGCATCTCCAAGGCCACGTCGCGCCCGGAAATGCCTGGCATGACCAGATCCACCAGAACGCCCGCCAGACGCCCATGGCATTCACGGAAAGCGTCCACCGCATGATGGGCGTCCCCTTCGCTCAGAACGGTGTGGCCCAGGGATTCCAGCATCATGGCGATACTGGTTCGGACCAGGTCCTCGTCATCAACCACCAGCAGCATCCCGTTTCCACGCGGGGGCGCCGTCACGACGGGGGTCCGTCGGACATCGGCGCCCCCCAGAGGCAGATAGAGATGGAAGGTGCTGCCTTCGTTGATCCGGCTCTCCACCGTCACGGCCCCCTTGTGGGACGCCATGGCCCCGAACACAGCGGCCAACCCCAGACCGGTGCCCTTGCCCACATCCTTGGTCGTGAAAAAGGGATCGAAGATGCGCTGGAGATGAACCTCGGGAATGCCGCACCCGGTATCAGCCACGCTGAGATGCAGATAGTCGCCGGGTTCCAAATGAAAGGCCCCCACCTGGCGTCCGGCCTCATCCACCACAAAGGTATCGGATGCAATCATGATCCGTCCCCCGCCTGGCATGGCATCGCGAGCGTTCACGCCCAGGTTCAGCAGGGCGTTCTGGATCTGGGAAGGATCCCCGATCACGGTGGACGGGGCGGCCTCCAGCCGCGTCACGATGGAGATGCGCGGATCAATGGTGCGCTCCAGCAGCGCGACGGTTTCCAGAACGATCTGGTGCACATCCGTGGCCGTCGAAAGGATTTTTCCTTTCCGGGCGAAGGCCAGCAGTTTCTTCGTCAACTGCCCGGCCCGCTCGGAGGCTGAAATGATGGTCTTGCTCAACAGGCGCTGGTGGTCCTCAACGACATTGTCCATCAGCATTTCCGCCGAAGCCAGAATCACGGCGAGCATGTTGTTGAAATCGTGGGCCACGCCGCCCGCCAACTGGCCCAAGGCATCAAGTTTCTGCGCCTGGTGCAGCTTTTCTTCCATCGCGTGGATTTCTGTCAGATCCCGCACCACGGTGATGATCCGTTCGTGCGATTCGTGCTCAAAGGCCATCACCGTCAGTTCGGCGTCAAAGCCGGAACCATCCGCACGCAAACACTGCCAGGGCGTGCGCTGAATCAGGCCTGAGCGGCTGAGTTCGCACAGCCGTTGCCCTCTCTCCAGCGAAAGGGCGCCGTCCGGTTGCTGCGAGGGCGCCAAGGCCCAGGGTGGCTGGCCATTCCCCTGCTGAATCTGGAACAGTTCACGGTAGCGGATATTGGAATCCACCACTTCGCCAGAAGTCCCGTGCCACCGCACCACGGCGATGGCCTCTGGAGAAGCATCGAACAGCGTCCTGAAATAGGCCTCACGGCTATGCAAGACCCTATGAGCCAGATCCTTCTGGCGTTGCAGGAACAGGATGCCGATGCAGCCACCCACCAGCAAGGCCGCCACGGCCAAATTGAGATGAAGATCCTTGCGCCACTGGGCCAGGGCGCGCTGGCGCGAGAACCCAGCCACCGTCAGCAAAGGCAGCCCCTCGATGGGCTGTATCGCCCAGATCTGCGGCTGTTCCTCGCCCAACCCCGATCTCTGAAATGACAGGCGACGGTCCGTCACCCAGCTTCGCAGGATGGGATCGTGGCTCTCCTGACCGATGGATTCTCCCATTCCCGCAGGAAGGGACGGCGATCGGGCCGCCAGGCGCAGATGATCGTCGTACAGCGCCAGAATCCATTGCTGGCGGTCGACGGCCATCATGGCGGCGCCAAGGCTTTCCAGATCCAACACCGCGACCAGGACCCCCGCGAAGCGACCATCCGATGCGACCAGTCGGCGCGTGACATTGATGCCCCATCGCTCGCTCACGTGACCCTTCAGGGGTTCTGAAACCTGGAATCGGTCATCCCGTGCGTTCTGCTGCTCCTGGAAAAACCGCCGGTTGGCGAACGAGATATTTGACGTGGAATTGAAGGATGAGTAGACGGTACGACCATCCGGGGCGATGATGCCCACCGATAGCAGGTGCGGAGCCTCGGCCATATGAAGGCGAAGCAGATCCCGCATCGACCCGGCTTTCCTTGCGGACTCAACATTCGGACCGCGCTGGATTTCCTGCGGATCCAGATGCCCGCGAAGATCCAGCAGCAGCAGATCCGCCTGCTTGATCAGGCCTTGCACCTGATGGGCCGTAGCCTGGGCCCGGTTCGCGGCCCGAAGGCTCATCAGATCCAGCGCACGCTGATAGCCCTGGACCAACATCCACCCCTGGAAGAACAGGGCCACGGCCACCGTGACGATGACTGCGACCGTGATGAACCGGGGGGAATGCACGCGCATGGAGCGGAGTCTCCGAGGCCCTGCGTATCGGCAATGGAAGGAAGGATCTGTAATCTACCTACACCGCATGCTGTTTTAAACCTTACCCTGCCCTGGTCGAATCCGAAGCGCAGATGCCAGAAGGGATTCGGGGGACAGCCGGAATCTGCCCAAGAGAGATACAATCGGCACATGTCTGAACCCCTGCTGCCGATCGAGAACGGCGAACCTGCTGCCCCGCCGGCACCAGGGCCTGCCGCGGAGGTGCGCCCGAACTTCGATCCCCCCAAGGGCTTCGAGACCAAGTTCCGCGATCTGTCGCTGCACCTGGCGGCGTTCGAGGGCCCGCTGGATCTGCTGCTCTACCTCATCCGCGAGCAGAAGCTGGAGATCCGCGATCTGCCGATGGCGGAAGTGACGCGGCAGTATATGGACAGCCTGCTGCTCATGGAGGAGCTGAACCTGGAAGTCGCGGCCGAGTTCGTCGCCATGGCCGCGCAACTGCTTCAGATCAAGAGCCGGATGCTGCTGCCCATTCCGCCAACGGAAGACGAGGGCGATCCCCGCGAGGAACTCGTCCAAAAGCTGCTGGACTACCAGGCAGTGAAGGAAGCCGCCAGGGAACTTTCCACCCGTGAGAGCGAATGGCAGCGCATCATTTACGCCAAGGGCCTGGATATCAGCGAGCACGTCAAGGTGGAGGACGAACCCATCCGCGCTGGGCTGGTGGATCTCCTGGGCGCGTACCGGGAGGCCCTCAAGCGCCTGCTGCCGCCGCCGCCGGTGCAGGTCCGCACGCCGCCCAAAACCCTGGATCAGCGCATCGCCGAAGTGACGCTCATGCTCCAGAAGGATCACTGGACGCTCTTCACCGGGCTGCTGCGCGAGACGCGCACGCGCGAGGATGTGGTGCTCACCTTCCTTGCCCTGTTGGAGCTGGTGCGCCAGGGCCGCATCCACCTGCTCCAGACCGAAACCTTCGGTGATATTAGGATCCAAGCCGCATGACCCCTTCCGATCGAATCTCGCGCGCCTTCTTCATCGCCTACGGCGTGGGCATTGTCTTGTGCATCGTCTGGCCCCTGGCATTACAGTTCATGCTGGGCCACTTCATCATCCGTCCACCCCATTCAGCCGGGGATTTCGTCCAGGAACTGGGCTACACGTTCACCGGGCTCTCGGCGCTGACCGCGCTGTTCGTGAGGCTCCGCTGGCGCAAGGTCCGCGCGGGATTCGCCGCCGCCCCCGGGCCGGATCGCCCGGGCATCGTGATGCGCGAAACCCTGCTGGCGGCGGCCCTGTTCGAGCTGAGCGCCGCCTACGGCATCGTGTATTTCGCCCTGGGAGGCCCTGGCGCAGACCGCTACAGCCGCACCTTCATCGCGCTGCCCACGATCATGTACCTGGTGTTTGTCCCGCGGCTGAAGGCGTGGCATAGAGCTTGTCCGTAAATAATAAATGCCCGCGCTGGGAGCGCCGGGCGAGCATGGGAAGGAAGGCGCCGCAGGCCGTAGCGGTGCCTACGGACAAGGCGCCTGACACACCCAGGCGATGCCCGCCGCCCCAGCCCGAAGGGACGAGCCCAGGCGGGCGCACGGCCGTGTCACGGCCCTTGAACAACGCACCACGTTGCCCTACGGGCCGTTCCTTGCCGTGCATCCCGCCTGGACTCGTCGCGGGCAACTCTTATTTACGGACTAGCTCTTAGTATTCCGCTGGAAGCTCGCTGAGCTGGGCCAATGTGTAGACCGGGCCGTCCTTGCAGACGTAGCTGCTGCCGGTGTTGCACCGGCCGCACTTGCCCAGGCCGCACTTCATGCGGTTCTCCAGTGTGGTGAAGATCCGGTCCGGCGGAAAGCCGATCTTCTGCAAAACGGGCAGGGTCAGCTTGATCATGATGGGCGGGCCGCAAAGCACAGCCACGGCGTTGTCCGCCTTGAGGCCCAACTGTTCGACGACGTGGGGCACGAAACCGACACGACCTGTCCAATCCGGCGTTTCTCCTCCCGGATCCACGGTGGTGACCAGCTTCATGTCCGGGCGCTCGTCCCACTCCTTCAGCTCGTGCTTGTAGACGAGATCCGCGACGCTTCTCGCGCCGTAGACCACGGTGATGTCATTGAAATTCTCGCGCAGATCCAGGCAGTTCCAGATGACGCTGCGCATGGGTGGCAGCGCGATGCCCCCGGCGATGAAGACCAGATCCTTGCCCTTCCAGTCGTCGATGGGAAAGACGTTGCCGTAGGGGCCCCGGAAGCCGACCACATCGCCCACTTCCTTGTCCGCCAGACCACTGGTGACCCGTCCCGTTTCGCGGAAGGTGCATTCGATGTAGCCCTTGCGCGTGGGGCTGGAGGCGATGCAGAACGTGCTCTCACCCTCGCCAAAGGCGCTGTAAAGGCCAAACTGGCCGGTCTGGAAGGCAAAGTTCTGGGCGGCGATCTCGTCCACGAATTCCAGGCGGAAGGTGCGAACGCCCGGCGCCTCGTCCGTAACTTTTGCGATGCGCATCAGGTAGGGCAGATAGATGTTCTTCTCGCTCATGCCTGGACCTCCGCCGCGTCCTTCAGATGTTCCTTCAAGTTCATGTCCACGGGGCAAGCCCGCGTGCATTTGCCGCAGCCGACGCATCCCAGCATCCCGTAGCGCTGGGGATAGTAGCTGAACTTGTGATAGACCCGCTGACGCCAGCGCTGGCTCTGCTTCTCGCGCGGGTTGTGGCCCGAAGCGTGCAGGGTGAACATCGAGAACCCGCAGGAATCCCAGCAGCGCAAGCGCTCGCCCTTCTTGGCGTCGGCCTCTTCCTGGATATCGAAGCAGACACAGGTGGGACACACAAAGGCGCAGGCGCCACAGCCGATGCAGCGCAGGGACTGATCCACCCAGAGTTCGTTATCGAACAGCCCCGGCAGCTTGGCCGTGAGCGCGGGCTGATCGAAAGCGGATTCAACAACTGCTGGCGAAAATGGGCTGGGTTCCGAAGACAGGAAGCATTCGGGAACCAACGCCTGGATCGCGCGGCCCTTGTCGGTCAGGACTTCGGCCTGGTATCCGCTCGCATCCGCCAGGGGCTTCAGAAGGATATCGCTGCCCTTGGTGCTATCGGGCGCCCCACCCACGGAGGTGCAGAAGCACGCGGCGTCGGACTGGGTGCAGGCCATGCCGATGACGGCGAGGTTTTGCCACCGGGCATTGAAGAAAGCGTCGCGGGTGTCCCAGTTGAACACCGCATCCAGCGCGGCAAAGGCCGAAGCCTCGCAGGGGCGGATGCCGAACAACACCGTGGGAAGGGCCTGCGGCGTTGCATCCTTCAGGTCCACCTTGCTGGGCTCCAATTCATAGGAGAGCAGGCGCTCCACCTTGGGAAAGACCGTCTCCTTGGCAGACAGGATGGTTTGCAGATAGCCCTGCGCCACATCGGCGGGACGCGCCACGAGTTGGAGCTCGATGCGCCCATCCGCGTCCACGGGCGCCAGGATGCGCCGCCCATCCTGAGCCATCGCCTGGAAGAGCCGGTCCAATGCTTCGTTGGAAATCGTGTATGTCTCTGCCATGGGAGCTACCGTATGAAGGTTTCTTTGTCGTCGGGCTTGAAGGTCGAAAGCGCGTAGTCGAGCTTGGCGGTGCGTCCAGCTTCGGATCCGAACTGGCGGCGCACGCTATCTTCGGCATGGAAGGTCATCAGATGCACGGGGATGCCCACGGGGCACGCGCGGCCGCATTCGCCGCATTCCACGCAACGCCCGGCCAGATGCATGGCTCGGACGGTGTGATATTCCAGGTTGCCCACCGCGTGGCTGGGCACGGGCACCCACTGGGGGCGGTTGCAATCCATGGTGCAGCGCTCGCAGTAGCACATGGGGCAGCTGTTGCGACAGGCGTAGCACTTCACGCAGCGAGCCAGCTCCTTTTGCCAGAAGGCCCAGCGTTCGGCGTGGGTCATGGCCCTCAAACGCTCCAGCAGCTCACGGTCCTTGGCGGAGATACCTTCCGCCTGCAGGGCGAGGTGCGCCTCCAGCGCTTCGGCGGAATCCAGCACGGCGACGGAATCCCCCGCTTCGACCAGGATTCGAACGCTGCCATCCGCGATCTGGCGCTCGGCCATCAGCTGCAGGGCCGCGCGGGCCGTGGCGGTGCGCGCCAGGATCGCCGCTTTCCCAAACCGTTTGACTTCAGGCTTGACCAGATAGCTCGCCAGATTCTGAACGCAGCCTTCGTCAAACACTAGGCACGCCGCCTGTGCAGCGCTTCGCGCCACATGGGGGCGTCGTGTGCCGTTCGTGCCGGCCGCGTAGCCGATGATCACCTGGACCGCGCCTGAATCCAGCAGCTCTTTTGCCTGTGAAACCAGATCCGCCATGCTGCGCTCCTAGTTGATGCCCTGGCCCGCAAGGGCGTGGAAAGCCTCGTGGGGCCCCAGCGCGCGGATCTTGGCGGTCACGTCGTTCACCAGTTCAGCCCACTTGGCACCTTCGGCCGCCGACACCCAGGAAAAGGTGATGCGGTCCGTATCCACACCCATGAACTCCAGTTGTTCCTTGAACACCATCCAGCGGCGCCGGGCGTGGTAATTGCCGGACGTGTAGTGGCAATCGTTGGGATGACAACCGCTGACGATCACGCCATCCGAGCCGCGTTCGAAGGCTTTGAGGATCAGCATGAAATCGATGCGCCCGGTGCAAGGCACGCGGATGATCCGGACATTGGAGGCGTATTTGATGCGGCTGGTGCCCGTCAGGTCGGCCCCGGCGTACGTGCACCAGTTGCAGACGAAGGCGGTGATCTTGGGTTCGAACCGTTCGTTCATCGGTGCCTGCCTCACAGCGCCATGACTTCGGCGAAGAGCTGTTCGTTGCTGTATCCCTGAAGATCGATGGCCTTGGTGCGACAGGTGGCGACGCAGGTGCCGCAGCCCTGGCACAGTCCCGGATTGACCCTGGCCACGGTGCGGATCACTTCGCCCGCGCGGTTCTTGATCTCCTCTGACTCGATGGCCGAATAGGGACAGGCGCTCTGGCACAGGAAGCAGCCCACACAGGTGCTGAAGAGGGGCGGCGCTTGACGGTTCACCACGGCGACGATGGGTTCGCGGGTGAGCTCGTCCTTGGAGAAAAGCCCCGCCACCTTGGCCGCCGCGCCGCTGGCCTGGGCCACGGTCTCCGGGATGTCGCGAGGTGCTTGGCAGGCACCGGCCAGGAAGATGCCCGCGGTGTTCGTCTCGACCGGCCGCAGTTTGGGGTGCGCTTCGGCGAAGAACCCGTAGCTGTCGTAGCTCACGTGCAGCGTCTGGGCCAGGGCGCGGGAATCCTCCTGGGCCTGCACGGCGGTGGCCAGCACCACCATGTCGGCCTTGATTTCCACGGGCATGCCGCCCAGCAGCGTATCCACGCCCTTCACCACCAGTTGTCCATCTTCCTCGTAGATGCGTGAGACGCGGCCGCGGATGTAGGAGACTTCGTCCTCCTCGATGGCGCGGCGCGTGAATTCGTCGTAGGCCTTGCCCGCGGCGCGGATATCCATGTAGAAGACGTACGCCTTGCCGCCATGCACCTTGTGCTTGTAGAGCATGGCGTGCTTGGCCGTATACATGCAGCAGATCTTCGAGCAATAGGGCACGCCCTTGGCGCGGTCGCGGCTGCCGGAACAGGCGATGAACACAATGGTGCCGGGTTCCTTGCCATCGCTCGGGCGCTGGATGGCGCCCAGCGTCGGGCCGGAAGCCGAGGCCAGGCGTTCGAACTGCATGCCGTCGATGATGTCCTTGTGCTGGCCGTATCCGTATTCGGGAAAGGCCTCGGTCTTCATGAGTTGGAAGCCCGTGGCCAGCACGATGGCGCCGATGTCCAGCGTCACATGCGAATCTTCCTGCTCGAAGCGGATCGCGTTCGTGGGGCAGACCTTCTCGCAGACCTTGCACTTGCCGGTCTTGAAGAAGGTGCAGTTCACGGTGTCGATGACGGGCTTGTTGGGCACCGCCTGGGGAAAGGGCACGTAGATCGCGCCGCGCTTGCCCAGGCCTTCGTTGAAGGCGTCGGGGATCTTCTTATTGGGGCACTTCTGGGTGCACAGCCCGCAGCCAGTGCAGAGCTTTTCGTCCACCTTGCGCGCCTTCTTGCGCACCGTGACCTTGAAGTTGCCGATGAAGCCTTCCACCTTCTCCACTTCGCTGTAGGTCATCAGCTCGATGTTCGGGTGCTGGGCGGCCTCGACCATGCGGGGCGTAAGGATGCACTGGGAGCAATCCAGCGTGGGGAACGTCTCGGAAAGCTGGCTCATGTGCCCGCCGATGCTGGGGGATTTCTCCACCAGCACGACCTTGTGCCCGGCATTGGCGATATCGATGGCGGCCTGGATGCCCGCCACGCCGCCGCCCACCACGAGCGCTGTCTTGGTGATGGGCACCTGGATGGGAAGCAGCGGCTTGTTGCGCTTGACCTTCTCCACCAGCAGGCGCACCAAATCGATGGCCTTCTGCGTGGTGGATTCGCCCTTCTCATGCACCCACGAGCAGTGTTCGCGCAGATTCGCAACTTCGCACTGGTAAGGGTTCAGCCCCGCTTCGGAGACAGTCCGGCGGAAGGTCGCCTCATGCATGCGCGGCGAACAGGCAGCCACCACGACGCCATCCAGTCGATGCTCGCGGATGGCCTCCTGGATCATGCGCTGGCCGGGGTCCGAACACATGTATTTGTAGTCGACGCTGTGAACGACGCCGGGAAGACGGCCACTCTCCTCGGCGACACGGGCGCAGTCCACCGTTGCGCTGATGTTTTCGCCACAGTGGCAGATGAAGATTCCGATGCGCGACATCGCTGCCTCCTAGACCGTCGTACCGGCCGTCGCGGACTCGGCCTTGGGGAGTTGAACCGAAACCAGGTGGCGCTGCAGCCCAAGCGTCTTGGGGTCGATGCCGAGGGCCAGGCCGATCACCTGCGTGACGAAGAGCACGGGGACATCGGAGGGCTGGCCACCGTTGGCTTTCAAGTGAGCGTTGATCGCATCCCGGCGCAGGTCCAGGTTCGAGTGGCACATGGGACAGGCCACGATCAGGGCCTCGGCGCCGCGCTTGACCGCGCCTGAAAGAATCTTGGCGCCCAGCTTCGCCACGATATCCGTGCGCGTCATGGAAAAGGCCGCGCCGCAGCATTCGGTCTTGAAAGGCCAGTCGATCGGATTCGCGCCGACGCTTGCCATGACGCGATCCAGGCTCTGGGGATCCTCGGGCCGGTCGAAGTCCACCACGCGGGGCGGACGCACCAGCAGGCAGCCGTAGTAGCAGGCGACGGAATGCTGGAAGGAGGCCACGCACTTCTCGGCGATGCGGTCCTTCAGGCGATCCAGCACCTCCAGCACGTTCACGATGCGAACGCGGCCGGCATAGGGCATGCCGATGGCCGTCTCGATTTCGGCCCGCTTCTCGGGATGATTGGACAGTTCCTGTCGCGCAGTGAGCAGACGATTGGAACAAGCCGCGCAGGGGGCCAGGATCTCATCCAGACCCGCGGCCTCCGCCAGCGCCATGATGCGCGCAGGCAGGGCCAAGGAAAGTTCGTGGTCCAGCACATGGGCGCTTGAGGCGCCACAACAGTTCCAGTCGGGAACTTCCACCAGTTCAACGTCCAGCGCCTTCAGCACGGCGCGCGTGGATTCGTCGAATTCCCGGGAAGAACCAAGCAGCGAACAGCCGGGATAGTATCCGATCCGCATGGCCTACCCCCGATCCGAAGTGTTTTTGGACAGCGTGCGACGGAAGATGGCCCGCAGCCCTGCGCGGTCCTTGATGCGATGAGGTATGAGCCCCAGCTTGCCCTTCAGGAACATGCGAGGAGCCACCAGGATGTCTTTGAGGAAGTGTCCCGTGCGCCGCTTGTAGTCCGCGACCATACCAACCTCGTTAAGGCGGCCCGCGAGCTTCACCGCTCCGAGGAACGCCCGATGGAAGGCCAGGATGTCCCGACTTTTCGGGTGCGACAGCCCGCGCTTCAGGGCCTCGCTACGTAGGGCATCCATGACCTTGGATATCTCGATCTCCTGGGGACAGCGCGTGGAGCACGTCTCGCAGGCAAGACACAGCCAGATGCCCTCACTGCGTAGCGCCTTCTCTTCCAGCTCCGGAAATCCCAGTTGGACCAAACGGAAGATCTGGCTGGATGTCAGATCCATCTGGTCGCCCACGGGGCAGCCAGCGGCGCACTTGCCGCATTGGTAGCAGTGAGAGAGTTGAACGCCTGTGAGGGCTTTGACCCGCTCAATCAGCGTGGCCTCGCCGGGGACGATGTGATGTCCGCTAGACATGGGAACTCCGATGGGGCACGCCTGGATGCTCCAGTCCATTTATCCTGTTGTCATTCAGTCCGAAACCCTTCGATGGATTGTCTGCCGACGCACAGGCAAAAGGCAAGCCCGCCCATTTTTTTCAGATCGCCTCGGGCACCAGAGCGGTATCCTGGTCGCATTCTCTCGGATGTTTCCATGATTGAACCCCAGCCTGAGTCCCGGCCCGAATCCGGCAGCAAAGACATGCCGACCATCGTCGATCCATGCTTGGCGCCCCTGCCTTCCGATTCCACCTTAATCCTAGAGCCCATCCCGTGCGCTGAAGCCACGTCCGAGACGGTGCCCCAAGCGGAATCTCCGGTAGGAACAGAGGGCACCCACCCCGAACCCGCCTTTGCTGCCTCCGACGAACCGGACCAGACCGCCCGCATTGCTTTACCGCGAAATGAATCGCCCCAGGAGACCTCCGGAGATCCCATCGTCGAGGCCGCCCTTTCCATTGCATCCACCGACCCGGACAGCGCGCCCGAAATCGCCTCGCCGATCAAGCCTCTTTCCGCCGCAAGCACCCAGCCCATCCCCATTCTGGGATCCACCCTGGAGAAGCCCCCTCTGGAAGCCCAGCCTACCGCCTCTGAATCCGCTCACCCCAAAGGCCTCCCGGCCTGGGCATGGGCCATCGGTGGTGCCGGAATCGCGGTGGCGCTCTCCGTGGCCGTATGGTTCATCTGGGGCCCGGGACTTGCCCCCTTCCGTTCGAGCGAGGAGGGATCTTCGGCCGCTGCCGAAGCGGAGCGCCAGCCCACCGCCTCCCTCCAGGAATCGCCTGCCGCACCCCCGCCTCAGACCGACTCCCCGGTCACGAGCGCCGAAGTCCCCGCAGAACTCCGTGCCTATTTCGACAAGGCCACCCAAGGCGACGCCAAGGCCATGCACATGCTCGCGGTGATGTACTACAACGGCCTCAACGTGCGGCAAAACAGAGAAGAAGGCCTGAAGTGGTATCGAAAGGCCGCCGAAGCTGGCAGTCAGGCCGCGCAAAAGGAACTCAAGCAGATTGAGTCCATCCAAAAATAGCCGCCCCTAGCCAAGCGCCTCCGTGGATCGCGTCTCCAGATCCACTTCCACCCATGCCAGGGTACCGATCGGGAGACGCTCGAACCCCAGGCGCCCATGCATCAATGCGACCAGCCCCGCCACCATGGGCAGTCCCACCCCCAATCCACAGCGGGCGCGGGTCAAGGAGGCATCCCCCTGCTCGAAGGGCTGCAGCAGGCGCGCCCAGTCATCCGGCAAACCAATACCCGTGTCTTCCACTTCGATGCGCAGGGCGCACCGTTCAGCGTGGACCGTGCCTTCCACCCGGAAGTGGATGGAGCCGCGCGGCGTGAAAGCCACAGCGTTGTCCAACAGACAGGCCACGATCTGCTCCAAGCGCTGGGCGTCGCAGAGCACCGGACGGTCCATGGGAGGCCAACGCGCCTCGAAGCCCAGGCCCTTGGCCAGAGCCGATTGCCCAAAATCCCGAGCCAACACGGCGAAGTGCGTTCCCAGATTCGTCAAAGCTGGATGCAGCTTTAGGGTCCCATCCGCCAGCGCCGCTAGATCCAGCAGGCGCTGCACCAGCGTGGTCAGGCGCTGGGTGGCGCCGATGGCCTGGGCGATCACCTTCTCCTGATCCGGGCTGGGATCCATTAACCGCAACATCTCCAGGTTTCCTGAGATCACCTGCAGCGGCGTCCGCAACTCATGGTGGGCGTTCTGGGTGAAGGCATCGTGCTTCAAGCGCAGGCGCCGCTCGGCTTCAAGCATCTCCCGCTGGGTGCGGATGATACGCCCCTTGGCGTGCACCAGGCTGAACAAGGCCAGCCAGCAAAGCATCACCACAACAACGGTGGTGAGGAAAAAGATCAGGACGAGGTGGGGTTCCTGCACAGAAAAACCTTCGCGATAAAAACATAATGGATGGAATAAACGCAGGACATCACAACCCAGGGAATCAGAATCAGACTTTTGGGCAACACATGAAGGAAATAGTTTGAAATCGCATTAAAAATCAGGGTGCCAGACCCAAGGATCAGCAGCCCCGTGTAAAGCCAGAAGACCGGCTGTCGCTCCAGAGGAATCGCATCATCCAGGAGCAGCATTCTACGCAACTCGAAGGTGCAAAACGTCAGAAAAGCAAGGCTCATGACGCTGGTGAATAGGGCATTTCGAAAATGCATCGTATTCAACGAAAAGCCCACCACAGCGGCAACAATGCCCACGGCGCCACAGGAAAAGTATTGCCATCGACGGCGCCTGCTCGACGGCTGTGTCAAGAAGAGGATCCATAAAATCCCCAAGAACACCAGGGGATCGAAGACATGGCGGAACCACTGATTATTGAGATGACGATAGGCCATCGCCGTAAAAACGATGCCTTGCAGCAGGTCAAAGGCCACGACCATAACAAAAGGCCCGATCCAACGGGGCCTTTCAAATCCGCCCCTGATCCTGCTCCAGGCGAACCCGAGCATGGGCAGCAGGACCAGGGGGTCAAGCACGTTGTTCAGGATGAATTGGCAGATGAGGAAAGATTTGGGCATGCTTTGATGGTTTCAGCGCATTTTCGCGAGCAGAGCCGTTCCGCAGTTGGGAGGACAGTCATGAGTATTCTGCATGAACAGTGATGTTTCCATACAGAGATCCTCGCCCTGTTCATTCACGGCCACCATCACCATCGTGGGCGAACCATCGGCATGTTCGGCCCGGTAGATGCGAATACCAGCCGCACCGGGCTGGGCCAGGAGTTGTTCGAAGGCGCTGCGTCCGAAGGCCGAGGCAAAATGTAGCCCCGCATCCAACTTGGCCTGGAAGTTCAGCACCAATGCCACCGCTTCCGTGCGATTGATGCGATGGTCACGCTCGAAGTCAAAATTTTCGGCACTCATAATGAGGCTCCAGGTGGCCACCCACGGGATGGCAGGGTTAAGAGCACGAGCTGTTCAATTCATCAGGACGCTGAAATATCACCCAATTTCGAAAAACACCTTTTTAGATCATGGCTTTTCTGAAACTTTACCCAGTCAACGGCATTTGCAAATTAAAACCATATATCCAGACAACAACCAGTTCATTCCTAGTCCGCACAGATAGCCCCTAAGCGTGCACCACGAAGCGGGCCAGGGCTTCTGAGGTAAGCTTTCCGTCCGAGGTGGGAAATGCATCACCGCGCCCCATTCTGTTTTCAGGGCTTGATCCTTGCCGCGCTCATCAGCACTGCGGGGCAGGCCCAGTCAAGCCTTGCCCCTCAGCAGGCAAGCCCAAAGCCCGCACCAACCGAAGCCGCGCACCGCACCCTGCGCGTGGATTACTACCATACGGGCGGCGTCGCGTTTGAAGCCTTCGCGGTCGATCGCTCCGTGATCGAGCCCCTGCCCTGGCCTGGAGCGCCCACCCAGGCGTTGGATACGTCGAACATGGGGCGCTACTTCTTCGAAGTTGCCGATATCGCCACGGGGAAGGTGCAATTTTCGCGGGGTTTTTCGAGCATCTACGGCGAGTGGGAAGAAACGCCGGAAGCCCAGAAGGATTACCTGACCCTATCCGAATCCCTGCGGTTCCCCCTGCCAAACGGCCCCGTCCGGATCACGCTGAAGAAGCGTGATCTCAAGAACGCCTTCAAGAATGTCTGGACCTTTACGGTGGATCCTCGCGATTCCTCCGTCGACACCGCC
>Ga0116170_10000818_pt1 | contig 32562 bp, 34 predicted proteins | sample AD_JPNHW1_MetaG_FD_89797 | JGI IMG/M metagenome (GOLD analysis project Ga0116170, IMG submission 89797) | Active sludge microbial communities of municipal wastewater-treating anaerobic digesters from Japan - AD_JPNHW1_MetaG | ecosystem: Engineered > Bioreactor > Anaerobic > Digestate | place... | reverse complement strand
TCACCGGCAGGATATCCGGCCGCTTGTCGGACATGATGTACATGTACGGCATCACGTGCACGATGTATTCCAGGTAGCCTTTGGCAAAGTCTGACAAACCCGCGTTCCGTCGCCCGAGGATCAGGATATGGAACCACTGGATGAACAGGCAGACGAATGCTATGATCCCGTACACCCATGCAACGATCCCGATCGCGATCCAGTACAGGATACGGATCAGGAGTTCAAGCCGGCCGGCATCGTGTTCGAAGACGAACAATTGTTTCCTGGTTTCGTCGGTCACAGGTATCTATCTCCATTAAGGCATTCTTCCCCCATAATAAAAAACTATGGCGGACACCCGGCACGATGAACCCGGTTTCATGTGCACTAATTTTTAATAATACAAGGACAGATGTTATAGAGCATCAAAGCGCGGGCCCGTGGTCTAGCTGGCTATGACGTCGCCTTGACATGGCGGAGGTCAGGAGTTCAAATCTCCTCGAGCCCATCTCTCTGTTGTCACCGTTTCCTGCAATCGTACCCTCTCAGGAACCCTGTCGTTTTTTATTTTGCGAAAGCCCACTTCTGTACATGGAACGGCTGTATCGGTCGACGAAGGACCGGATTCTCGGCGGCGTCTGTGCCGGGCTTGGCGGATACCTCGATGTCGATCCCTCGATCGTCCGGCTTGCCTGGGCTGCCGTAACGGTCCTGTCCTTCGGCGTAGGCATTGTCGTCTACATCCTCGCCTGGATTATCGTCCCGGAACAGCCCGGCGATCGCGGGGAAGCCCGGTCAACGGATGCCGGCAGCCAGACACCCGGTCCATAGGGCGGAAGGACAGATCTTCAACTGGAACCTATGAACATTCTCTTCGTCGTTTGTGGGGAAGGCCTCGGGCATGCGTCCCGCTGCCTCCATCTCGGGCATTATATCCAGCAGTACGGCCATACCGTCCACTTTGCCACGTACGGCAAATCCTATGATTTCATCGACCAGCACGGGTGCTCGAACCTGCATTATACCCCCCGCGAGGTGTGCCTGGAAGGGGAGAAGGGGTTCTTCAGCCTCAAAAAGACCCTCTGGTGCTCGAAATGGATCGGCTTTGACATGATCCGGTCGTCCCTCTCGGTCCTTTCCCTCATACGGAAAAATGCCATTGATTGTGTCGTCTGTGACACGATGTACGGCGGCATTCTTGCCGCCCGGCTCAACAACACGCCGGTAGTATTCATCACCAACCAGAACCATTTCAACGGGACCGGTGGCAGGGAAAATCCCGTATGGGCGCTCCTGAATTTCATGGTGCGGCGCTATATCCGGCTCGCGAAGGCCGTGATCGTCCCCGATTTCGAAAGACCGGATACCATCAGCGAATACAACCTCCTCGTCCCCAGCAATGAAGAGAGCCGGTACCACTTCACCGGACCGTTCCTTGACGTCGACATCAACCGGTATTACCTCGCCCGGAAAACAATCTTCTGCAGTTTCGGGGGAGAGCCTTACAAGCTGCCGATGTATGCGCTTCTCCGGGATATCGCGGACCGGCATCCGGACCGGTTTTTTGATGTCTTCTATACAGGCGAGGAACTGCCCGAGTCGTCCCCCAATTTCCTCTCCCATGGGTACGTGCCCAACCTCTACGAACATCTCGCGGAGGCGAAGATCGCGATCGTGCACGGCGGACTGACAACGCTCCACGAAGCCCTCGTTTTCGGAAAACCAGTCCTCATCGTCATGGATCCCGGGCATCCCGAACAACAGAACAATGCAAGGAAGATCGTCGATATGGGCGCAGGGTTTGCAATCGACGGCCGGAACGTCACCCGGGAGTCCCTTGAAGCATGGATTGAAAAGACGCTTGAGATTCCCCCGAAACGGTTTGGCAATCCTCATGCCCCTGTTGACGGCAGGAGAACCGCGTATGCGATCATCGCGAAGGCGTGCGGGCATCCCGTCCAGTAGCGGCATCCTGCGGGACGGGTTTCCTGCAAAGGTGCAAAAACCTGCGGCGGCCTCCTTCATCCAGCCTGAACTGATGGCATTGCACGAAGCACAGACCAACAGGACGGGATATTGCAGTTCCCGTCTCTCACCGATGTTCGGGGAGCCCTGATTTGCCGGTGCCACAGAGTAATGTAATACCGGGTTCGCTCATCCTCGTCGTTCATGGAGCAGAGATCTTTGACAGCGGGGAGGCGGCATGGCTCATTGCGATGCTGAAGCCTTCCCGCACCATCGTCGCCGGCGTAATGGCGCGGACGGCTGCCGAGGAGTCCGGCCTGCCGGTTATCTTTGACGGGGCTCCCCCGAGCCGGATCCTCCATTCCCTTGGCGGGCCGATGGTCCTTGCAAACCATGCCAAGACCCCGGAATCGGGAAGGATCTTCGGGAGTATCGTTGCGTTCCGGCTGGAGCACCGGGGGCTCATCCAGGTGGAATGCTCAGATAAGACCGTCATCCTGTGGGGGGACGGCGATCATGACCTTGCAGCCGGGATCGCAGCACTGACGGGATATCAGCTGAGATGTGGGACCGTTCCTTCCGAACGGGCAGGCCCGGAACGCCGGATCCGGGGGTGCCTGCCGGGCGAGTCGGTATACGTGAACGGGATCATCATCGGCCAGGCTACGGGAGATACGGTTGTCATAAAGAGGAGCGGCACAACAATTGATGTGGTCAGCGGTCTCACCCCCAAGGAACACGGGTTGGAGAAGCTCAGAAATACACCCCCTGACCTTGTCACGGCATGGTGCAAGAGCGGGCCGATCCGCCACGCCCCGGCAGCAGCTGCCACCCGGACCGCCCCGCCATCAGGACGGATTGCCGTCATCGACCACTGCGGGCACGAACTCTATACCGCGATTACACCGGACTGCTGCGGGGTGCTTGCCATCGGCGATGACACCACAGCGGTATGCGGGCATATCTGTGCCCATCGCGGGATCCCGGTCCTGGGGATTGTCGACGGGGACCAGGACACGTCGCTCCCTGCCGCATTCGCACCCGGTTCGGTCGTCCTCGAATGCATAACCGTCCGCGACGACGATCTCGGGAAGGATGCCGCAAGGATGATAGGTGGGGAACCTGCTGTCTGGCAGGACTATGTGGCACAGGTGCTGGCCCGGTTTTCCGATCGTACGCGGATCGTATCCGATACGAGGGAACGGCCTTGATGCGCTGTGTCGAATGCAAAGGAAAAGGTCTTTGCGGGCTTCCCCGGTGCCCGATCATGAGCCGGTTCTACGCCCGGCTGGAGGTAAAACCCAGAAGCAGCTACTCCGGCAGCGCCCCGTCGGTCTTCATCGGGAGCCACGGGTACCCGGATGTCAGCGGGGGCCCCCTGCTGGTTGACGATCCCGACAACCCGCCGCTCTGGCTCGCAGAAGGGCGCACCATTGACGATATCGTGGGTATCCGGGCACGGACGATCCGGGGTACAACCGGCATCCGGCGCTATACCGATTCGCTGCAGGAGGTGGCGCTCTCCGACCGGCCCGTCGACGTCGAAGTGGCGTTCTCGCGCCCCGTCACCTTCGATCTCACCTTTGACGGGACCATCGCGCCGGTGGGGATGTCCGGCGCGATGAAGATGATGGATGTCGTCGGGAATGCCCGCGTGGACCGTCAGGTCGACCGGGTGACCTCGGACACCGATCTGACCGCAACGGAGGCGTGCGCCGCGCTGGTCTCATCGGACATTGATGTCTATCGGATAACCCAGCTTTTCTCCGCAGGACTCCTTGGCAGGAAACGGAAGTTTGTTCCCACCCGGTGGGCAATCACTGCGGTCGATGACACGGTCTCGACGCAGCTGAAGAAGACGATCGCCCGCTTTCCACCCATCGAAGAGATCCGGCTCTTCTCCGCGGAGATATTCGGGAACCGCATCGTCTGTATCCTTGTGCCCGGCGACTGGAGGTTCGAGATGATCGAGATCTGGGGCCGCCACACCCTCTGGGGCGGCGATGAGGACGTGATCGTGGAGGACCGGGAAGGCCTGGCAAAACACGGGTATTCCCCGATATCCGGGGCCTATTACTCCGCAAGGCTCGCCGTCTGCGAGTACCTCTCCCGGATACAGCGGTGCGCCCGTATAATCCTCATTCGGAGCGTCTCGAACGAGTACTGGGCGCCTCTCGGGACATGGGTGATCCGGGAGGCGTCGCGCAAGGCGCTGGCACAACCCCCCCAGGTGTTCCCGTCAGTGGACGCGGCAGTGCCCGAAGCCTCCGCCCGGCTCGGGTTTGCCCACTGGACCCACCACAGCACCCTGATCCCCGAGCTCCGGTCCCAGCGGACGCTCTTTCAGTTCTGACCGTTCAGGTCTGCGTCCCGGATCCCGCAGTGTTTCCCTGCCTGCGGTACCGTTCGCGGATCCCGTCCAGCGTCTCGATGTCCTGGATGTCCTTGTCGTCCCGGATGCGGATGAACCGGGGGAACCGGAGGGCAAACCCTCCCTCGTAGGTCGGGCTTGTCTGGATCTCCGAGTAGCCGACCTCGAAGACGAGCGTCGGTTCGAACGTGACCTCCTTCTTTGACGTCGAGATCACGGTCTCTTTCAGCAGGTCGTACACTTCGGCGAGCTGCTCGTCGGAAAACCCGGTGGCAACCCTGCTCAACGGGAGCAGTTTCCCCTCGCTCTGGCAGGCAAGGAGGAACGAACCGAAGAGGTGGGCGCGTTTCCCCTCCCCCCATTCGGCGCCGATCACAGCAAGGTCGAGGGTGTCCACGGCGGGCTTGATCTTGATCCAGTTCTTGCCCCGGAGGCCGGGGGTGTACGGGGACGTGAGCACCTTGAGCATGATCCCCTCATGGCCGACTTCGAGTGCCTGCCGGTAGGTTGCGTCGATAGTATCGGGCTTGTCGCTCACCACCTGCGGGGCGACAAAAAACCTGACCGCGTTTTCCAGCCGTTTCCTGCGCTTCGCAAAGGGGAGATCGATCAGCGTCTCCCCGTCGAGATACAGGATGTCGAAGACATTGGGGACGAGCCGGATCGCCTCCTGCGCCTCTGCAACATCGTGTTTCCTGCGGAACCTCCTGAGCACGGACTGGAACGGCATCGGGCGGTCACCGTGCACCGCGATGACCTCCCCGTCAAGGATCACATCGTGGTCCGTTGCCGTCAGGAGCTGCTGGATCACATCGGGGAGAGCAGCGGTGACATCCTCAAGCCGCCGTGAGTACATCTTCGCCCAGTTCCCTTTCTTGTGGAACTGGAACCGGGAACCGTCATACTTGAACTCGGCGGCAACAACCCCATGGTCGGCGATCATCTCCGCGATGGTCCCCTGCTGCGCGAGCATCATCCGGACCGGATGGAACGGGGTGAGCCGGACGTCTTTTAATGACTCCGGCCCCTTCTTTGCCCGGAGCGCGACCCCGCCGAGATCGTTTTCCACCTGCATCGCATGCTCGACAAGGGCGGAATCAACGGAGAATGCCTTTGCGATCGCCTCCCGCACACTGCCTTCCCCGACGCCGATGCGGAGTTCTTCAAGGATTATCCGGGCAAGGTACCTGCCTTCCAGGGGCCGGGCATCCCCGAGAAGCACCATGACCGCCCGGATCTTCTCTTTCTGGGAGGTCTTCCCCTCCCGCGCCGAGATGCTGACCAGCTTCTGGTACACCCCGACAAGATCGAGGGTATGGTAGGATAACGAGGTCTGGGTTTTCACCGCGAGCAGTTCCTCGACTGCCGTTCCCACGTCGCCGGTCCTGTTGATCCTCTCGATGACCTCGGTCTTTTTGATCCCGGCAACATTCCTGATGGCCTCGTACAGGAGGTTTGGCCCGATCCCGAGTTTCTGCGAGCTCCAGTCGGGAAAGATCCTTCCCATGACAAACCGGACGAAGACCGGGAGCTCTTCATCCGAAAGGCCCGGAAGTTCGCGGCTTATGATCTCGATCATCTCCAGCCGCCCCCGGGTCTTCTCCAGTCTCTCGCAGCACCTGGAAAAATCGATAAAAAGCATTGTGTCTCTTCTTCTCTTGCCGCAGGCAGAGATTAAGATTGTGATAAACTGTGAGAGAAAGAGATCGTCAGGTTTGCCGCCGGCCCGGCAGCATTACCGGCCTGTTGGCGACGATCACCATCGTCTTTGGACGATCGCAGGTTACCGGGGGTTCCCCCGGTTCTTTTGTGTGAAACGGATGCCGGTTGACGATGCCCGCCCATAATTTACCGGGAGTTTACAGGGAGAATTCCTGGGGGGATTTTTGGCTTGTCCCCTTTTGCGATGCCACAATGACGGTTGTCTGATCGAACAGGAGCCCAAGACCGTTCCGGGCACAGGCCATCGCTTTCTCCGGGGTGTTGTTGATCTCGCTTAAATGGGCGAGCACGAGTACCGGGGCATTATGCCCGAGCTGCTGCAGGCACGCTTCCGCGGCAGGATTCGAGAGGTGGCCTGTCTCTGAACGGATCCGCCGTTTCAGCGATTCCGGGTACGGCCCTTCCTTCAGCATGACCGGGCAGTGGTTGCTCTCGAGGACAATCCCGTCGCAACGAAGGAGGTGTTCCATCATCGTTCCGGTAATTATGCCGGTATCGGTACAGATGCCAAGCCGCATCCCGTCTTCACGGAGGACGAACCCGCAGGGTTCCCCTGCATCATGGGACGTTGCAAAAGGTTCGATGGAGAAATCTCCGATGGGAAATTCATTGTTACACGTGCATTTCCTGAAGAACCCGGAGTCTCTGGATTTGTTGCATGACGGGGGGAGGTTATCAACCGTTCCCGGCGTCGCATATGCCGGGATATTGAGCCGGCGGGTGAGGACATCGACGCCGCCGATATGATCCCCGTGTTCATGGGTGACAAGGATAGCCCGGATAAGACCCGGATCTTTTCCCGCACCTGCCAGCCGCTTCAGGATCTCCTTTGCCGAAAGCCCCGCATCGACAAGGAGACTTCCCCCGGACCCTTCGACAAGAAAACAGTTACCTTTGCTGCCGCTCGCAATAACCGTGCACCGCATGCGCAGAAAAGAGTTGGATCGTTATGGTATTTACCTGATGGCAATCAGGAAGATCCCTTATTTTGCGGGTTTGCGGCTCTCGATCTCGGCAAGGACAGGTGCAATCGTCTTCGTGTTGATCGAACGGCGCAGGAGCGTTGTGAGCCTGCGGCAGTACTGGATATGGGCGAGCTGGAAACTGACAATCAGCCCGAAACAGAATGTCGTGATTGCAATCAGGCAGTAACTGAGTATATCGGCCATGGTATCTCCCTCCTTTATGTCTCCCGTGCCAGTTCATCGACGATCGGGACCGTGGATTCTGCATCGGAACACTCCTGTGCAACCACAAGGAACCGTTTCGTATAAAACATGGTCAGGAGGAGGTACCCGGCGATCAGGCCGATGACGAATGTCATGAAACCGATCCCGATATATATAACAAGATCCATCATCAAATCTGTCATTTTCCAAGCCTCATTGGAATTTACAGGGTATATTAAAGATAATGAAAGTGATGTTTATATACCTGTTGAAGAAGTCCTCATTCGTCTCTGATGACATGGATTGCGGTCGCTTTGATGGAAGCCGTGACTGAAGATCCGACTGAGAGATTCAGTTCATCGCAGGATTTCCCGGTCAGCACAGCGTTCAGCAGCATGCCGCTGTAGTCTGCCGTGACCCGGGTGTATGGCCCCAGCGGGACCATTTTTTTAATCGTCCCCTGCAGGAAGTTGCGTGCACTACCGTGCGACGGAGAAGCGTCAGGAAGCCCGAGCGTCACATCCTCCGGCCGGATGCAGAGCGCCACCCGCGTCCCCGGCCGTTCGCCGGTGATCGCCTCGATCCTGACATCCCCGACTGCGATCGTCGTAAGACCATTCTCGCTACTTTCGACGATTCCTCCCCGGACCGGCTCGATCCCGACAAACGATGCGACAGCCCGGTTGACCGGGTGGTAGAAGACCGAGTCAAGGTTTCCCGCCTGTACGAGATGCCCGTCCATGATCACCCCGATGCGGTGCGCGAGGCGTTGCCCCTGGATAAGGTCGTGGGTTGAGAGGACGATGGTTGTCGAAAATTTCCTGTTGATGTGCAGGATGAGATCCTCGATCATCTCCGAATTCGCCGGGTCGAGGTTTGCCGTCGGTTCGTCGAGAAACAGGATATCCGGTCTCGTGACGATTGCCCGCGCGATCGCGAGCCGCTGCATCTCGCCGCCGGAAAGGGTGACCGCCCGCCGGCCGGTAAGGTGGGAGAGCTTAACCAGGTTCAGCGCGCCCGCGACATCCCGTGAAATCTCATCCCCGGGTATCTTCCGGAACTTCAGGCCGGAGGCGACATTCTCTTCAACGGTGCTGTTCAGGACGGCGGGTTTCTGGAATACCATGGCCATCCTTCTCCGGAGGGAAAGCCGCTCCTGCGCGGAGACGTCTGTTACGGATCCGTTGATGGCGATTGAACCTGTTGTCGGCAGGTCAAGGAGATCGAGGAGCCGGAGGAGGCTCGTTTTCCCGCTGCCGGACGGGCCGATCAGGGTGAAGATCTCCCCCTTCCGTATCTCAAGGTCGATACCGTCAAGGATAGCCCGGTTGCCGATACGGCGTGAAACGCCGGTGATCCGGATCATCAGTGCTGCCCTCCCAGCGCCACCAGCTGGTCCCGCGAGAGGCCGGCCGTGATGATATTGAGAACGACAACGACGATGAGCGCGATACTGAGCAGGATGATGCCAAGGGCAATCGAGAACCCGAAGTTGCCCATGCCTGTCTCGAGCGCGATTGCCGTCGTCAGCACGCGGGTTGCTCCCCGGATGTTCCCGCCGATCATCATGGCAACGCCAACCTCGGAGATCGCCCGGCCGAACCCGAGAACGACCGCGCTTAAGATTGCAAACCGGGCCTCCTTTACAATTGCAACGATGCCCTGGAATTCCGTGGCCCCGAGGGAGATCAGCATGTCGCGGATGTCCGATCCCACTCCGCTTAACGCCGAAATGACAAGCCCCATCATGATCGGCATGATCAGGATCATCTGGCCGACGATCATCCCCTCCGGGGTAAAGAGGAGGCCGAAGAACCCGAGCGGCCCGGACCGGGAGATCATGAGGTAGATCAACAGGCCGACGACGACGGTCGGGACGGAGTAGAGGGTCTGGATCAGCACAATGAGCACACGTTTGCCCCGGAACTCGCGGAAATGGATGAGCCCGGCGACCGGTATGGCGATGAGAGCGGCAAGGACGGTTGCGGCAAGCGAGATATAGAGCGAGAGCGCCGCGATCCCGAACACTTCGGGATTGAGTGTGACAATCAGATCGACAGCTTGGGAAAGACCATCAAGAATCTCGATCATGCAGAATGATCCTGCGTCTCATGTACCGGCATGGATGTCGTACCGTTCCGATCTGTATCCGATAACTTCCTGGATCCGGGCGATCCATCCCCGCGGCCTGATCGGGTATGAGGATGATGCCGGAACAGGCACCCTTGCAGCATTGTAAAAAAATGAGAGGATTATTTTGCCGTGGTTGCAGCCGCTGCCGCCGTTGTTGCTGCGGCGGTTGTTGCCGAGGCATTGACCGCCGGCTTTACTGCGGTTGCCGGGGTTGTGTGGTCTGCAACCCAGCCAGCCGGTGCGTCAGGAACACTCACGCTCATCGGGGTGAAGAGCGATTTCCCGTACTTGTCGACACCGAACTGCCCGATCTGTGCCTGGGTCTCATTGGAGATCAGGAAGTTGACGAAGTTGTTTGCCATTGCGATCTTGTCTGCCGGCTGCTTGTCATTGTAGACAGTCATGACGCTGTAGACATTGAGCATGCTCTTTCCTGACGTAACGACCGGTACAAGCGTTAAGTTGCTCTTGTAGGCAAGGAATGTCCCCTCGTCGGTCAAAGCGTATGCTTTCTTCTCGCTTGCCATCTGGAGGGTCTCTCCCATACCCTTACCGGCTTCGATATACCAGGCACCGGAGTTCTCTACCTTTGCCGTGTAGTTATACCCGGCATTCTTCCAGACAGTCTTCTCCGCGCTGTGGGTTCCGGAGTTGTCGCCACGGGACACGAAATAGATCCCGACGGTCTTGTTCGTCCCCTTGGTGTACAGGGTCGTGAAGGCCGCTTCCGGGGTCATGTTCTTGATGCCTGCCGGGTCATCGGCCGGGCCGACGATCTCGAAGTAGTTTGAGGCAAAGGAGCGCCGGTTCAGGCCATTCCCACCCTTCAAGAAATCGAGTTCCTGGGTCGGCGAGTGGACAAGGAGGACATCGGCGTCGCCTGCCTTGGCAAGCTCGATGGCCTTGCCGGTTCCCTGCGACGTGATCTTGAGATCGACGTTGTACTTCTTCTCGAAGATCGGCTCAAGGTAGTTGAGCAGGCCGGTATCGTACAGGCTGGTCGTAGTCGCGATAACAAGCGTTGACGGCGCAGCCGTTGTCGGTGCGGCGGTTGTGGCAACCGGTGTTGTCGTTGCCGGGGTTGTAGTCTGCTGGGATGTGCATCCTGCGATAAACGCTCCCGTTGCAATGAAGAGCGCCAGAAGCAGGACCATTGACAGTTTTAAGGAACCTTTCATGAGTAAAACGTCCTTTCGTTAGAACTTACTGCCTGATGATAGATATTATTTATTATCCGGTTCGGTCAAACCAAGAACGTTAATCAATTGGTAAACCAGATGGTTTACTTCTTTATCAGAGTGCCGCACGCACTGGTCAGCGGATACCGCATTTTCTGACAAGTTCCCGGAAAATTTCAGGACCCAGGATCTCGCCCGTTTCCTTCGCGTACCGGGTCTTCATCAGCCCGATCATCATCCGGGTGCCCTTGTCCGTTGTCAGGATGCCGACTCTTTCAGCACGGGTGACAAGATCCTGTTCCTCCATCATCGCAAAATAGGGAAGGACATAGTAATGGGGAACCTCAAGGTATTCCGCGAGCCTTCGGGTTGTCGGGAACCTGATCCGGACCGTGTCTCTGGAAAATGAAAGCGATATCGACCCTTCCTGCAGCTGGATCCGGACTGCGGTGTCAACGAGGATATCTATGGAAAGTGCGGCCATTGTCCTGTAACTGGTATATTTTACCTGCGGGGATTATGAGGCTTTTCCCCGGCCTTCTTTTGGAGACGGCGAATCCCGGATGATCCCTGGGCATGTCCCGGAAATCTTCCGGTATCCCGGACCGGACGGAACGGGCTCTTGTCAGTCCCTTTTAATCGCGGTGAGGATCCCGTCCTGCTCCTCGACAAAGAGGATTGTCCTCCCATTCACCGGACATGCCTTTGGGGACTTGCGCTCTTCGTTCATGATAATCCCTTCGGTAATCGTCCGCCCGTCCAGTGTGCAGACTTCATCGACACCTGCGGCAAGAAGTTGTCCGATGGATACCGGACCGGTCAGGTCCCGGATCTTCCCCCGCTGGAGGAACCTGCCGTCATTCAGATTGACCGCGAGGCCGAGGCCGGCCATGGCACCGATGACGCCGTCTTCAGTACCCCCGAGACCTTTGAGACGGATATTCAGGTTCTTTGCAAGCGTCCGGGCTTTTGCCTGCGTCTGGATCGAGCACTTTGCATCTTTCCCGAACGCGATCAAGGGTGGGGCAACCTCGCCCGCCCGGGCCACGGCAAGGCCGGGGTCGCTGCCCTTGATAAAATCGGCGAGCATGACCTGCTCTGCGGTCGTAAATATCCTTTCAAGATCCGCATTACCGTTTGTCCGGAGGTGGATGACGGCGCAGCTGTTGTGCGAGGTGTAGGGGATATCGGGGTGCACGAAAAGCTGGTGGCGCGTAACGCCGTATATGGGGTACTCCTTTGCAAGCGTGTCTGCAACCGCACGGGCAAGCCGTCCGGTGCCGCGGGAGTCGAGGTTATCGGTGTCGTCGATGCTGACAAGTACGGTCATAACAGGGTCCTGGTACTGTTTTCTGGAAAGGGGGATATATTCCTGCTTAAACACGATCCGATGGTAACGTCTTTCTGTTAATCCGGTGGGGATTGTTTCGTCAGATAATCCCGATCAGAACTTTCAAAAAATCCTGTCTTCTTTTTCAGTGCATGGCAACGGTGCCTTGCATCTATTTATTTTACTTTGCATAAAAGTTAACATTTATTGGAAGAGTCCATACCGGTGATCTGTGGCTCCGCGTTAGCGGGCAGTTTCCCGTTCACCCCGCGGTCCGGATGGACGCTCCCCTTTGCGGGACATTTCAATGGAGAACGTACGAATGACGATTACATCCCAACATGTTTTTTTCGGGTGGCGTTCCGTCACCCTGGTATCGCTCCTAATGATGGCGATCGCGATTATGCCGACAATGGCAGCCGGCGGCTATGCCGATTCCGCGTGGCCAAGGTTCGCGCTGAATGACAACAATTCGCTCGCATCCCCATATACCGGCCCCCAGACCGGCATCATCGCCTGGAATTACACGATAACAACCGGTACCAATTACGCCAGCACCGCAATCGGACCCGACGGGACCCTTTACATGGGAGGCTCGGATGGCAAAGTCTATGCAGTAAACCCTGACGGGACCGTAAAATGGAGTTGCACCACCGGGGGCTCGATGTATGGCACACCCTCGGTTGCAGCGGACGGGACCATTTACATGGGAAGCAGCGATGGGAAACTCTATGCAGTAAACCCTGACGGTACCCTCAAATGGAGCTACACCACCGGGGGCAAGATCCAGGCCTCAACGGCAATTGCATCCGACGGGACCATCTATTTCGGGAGTTGGGACAAAAGCATATACGCAATAAATCCCGATGGGACCAAAAAATGGAGTTATGCCACCACAGGCCGTATCACCTATAACACGCCGGCAATTGGAACCGACGGGACTATGTACTTCACAGCAACCAGAAGTGGTATGCTCTATGCATTTAACCCCGATGGGACCATCAAATGGAGTTACAGCAGCGGTGGAAGTAACTTTGTGACTTCCCCATCAATTGGACCCGACGGGACCATTTATTCCGAAGATGCTGACAGGAGGTTCTATGCAATAAACCCGGATGGAACCCTCAAATGGAAGAACACCCTTCCTGTCACGAATGATTTCGGTGCTGCATATGCAATTGGATCGGACGGGACCATTTATGTCGCATCTACCGGCCCAAGCACCGCTGTATATGCATACAATCCTGATGGAACAATCAAATGGTCATACGGCTCCGGCATTGAAGGGGTATATAGCTCACCGGTCCTTGGATCGGACGGGACCCTCTATGTCGGAACTTCCATCGGAAGGGTGGCCGCACTAAACTCCGATGGAACCCTCAAATGGGTGAACACCACCAGGAGCACGTTATGCCGCTCCCCGTCACTCGGATCCGATGGGACTCTGTATGTCGTAGGTAACAATGGTGACCTGTACGCCTTCCGCGACCCGGTCGCCACACCCACCGCGGACTTCATCGCAACGCCGCTCTCCGGCCCGGCGCCGCTGACGGTCCAGTTCACGGATGCATCGACAAGCTCGGAGACGCTGACCTATGCATGGGACTTCAACGATGACGGCACCGTTGACAGCATGGAACAGAGCCCGGAGTTCACGTATGCTAATTCCGGGATCTATGATGTCCGACTAACGGTGACTAACTCCGTGGGGAGTGACACTAAAGTGATGAAGGCGTATGTCACGGTCGACCAGAGCACCGTGGCCCCGGAGTTCCCGACCATGGCACTGCCGGTTGCGCTGATCGTCGGAATGCTCGGAACGGTCCTCCTTATCCGGAGAACAAAGGAAAACTAACTCTTTTTTGGAAATGACGTTCCGCAACCCGTTACCGGTGACTGGCCGGGACCGGGTCCAGCCAGTCGGCGACCGGCTCGATACGGACGTGCCTGCCATCAACCTCATCCCGGCCACTCTCCTGCAGGGTGACAATGGTGCCTTCAGTAAGACGGGACGGTGACAAAACTCGCCATCAGCGGAATTACCAAGCCGCGAGGTATTTTTATGGATACTGCGGGCAATTTGTACACAACCGATGGAGCGACCAAAAAAGCATATGAAATCTTTACGGAGGGGACAATCAAGACGCTGGGTAATGACTTTACATTCAATTCGCCGTATTCCATGGTAGTAGATATTTCTGGCAATGCATACGTTGCCGATACGTTCGGAATATAAAAATCTCTCCGGACGGAACGGTGACAACCTTTGGCACCGGATTTAATCAGCCAAAGGGTCTTGCACTTAAACCTTCCCCGATTATTACCCAGAACCCGTCGCACACGTTCTCTTCACCTAGCACCTACACAGTAACCATGGTCGCAGTCAATAGTAACGGGGGCAATACAATAACGAAGACGATCATGCTGGAGGAAGGCAGCGTCACGCCGGCACCAGAGTTCCCGGCCGTTGCGTTCCCGGTCATGGTGATCGGTGCGGTCGCGGTTCTCGCGATGGCATACCGGAAGGTTGACAACGAGAGCCCGTAAGCCCGGATTGCGACATCCGGTTCATCTTGACTTAAAAAAAACGTGCGAAGTGTGGAAAAGACAATTGAAAGGAAAAAATTCCGGTTCGCCCGGTCGTCCAGTAATCCGGTGACTTCAGATGAGGACTGTCATGAAAGAACATGGGAACATTCGCCAAATAATTCCCCGGGAAAATCTTGTTCTGTTTACCGGCAGGTTCCCGATACCGCCCCCGGCGCAGGATCGGTCATTGAATGCAGACAGATCAGACGGCATCGGGGCGAACGTCCGGCTTCTCCGGGTGGGGCCGCCCGCTCTTTGCAACCCACTGGAGATACCAATCAAGATCGGATTTAAAGATCTCCCACATGTAGAATCCCGGTATGGAGGTCCGGTATGATACAGGTGCCTGTCTCATTCGCGGTAAAAAAGATCGACCGGACTGCCTAACGAGGAACTATCGTACCTATCGCGAGCAGGACCAGGATGAATGCCGCGAGAGCGATCCCCATACAGAGATCGGCCCGGCCCGGACTCAATGCCCGGTAACAGGACCGGGGCGCTGACAGGACAAATCCCCGTGCCTGCATGGCATCGGCGGTGTTCTTCGAGCGCTTGAGCAAGGAGACGGTGACCGGGACAAAGAGGGCGGCAAGTTTGTTCCGGTTCCTGATGAGGTTCCCCCGGTCCAGTTCGAGGCCCCGTGAGCGCTGTGCATCGATGATTTGCCGGGTGTCGGTGGCCAGCACATTCATCGAACGGAGGGCGAACCCGAGCGAGAAGGTGATCGTCGCCGGTACCCGCATGTTCCGGAGGCCCCGTACGAAATCGTCCGGTGATGTTGTCATGACGAACAGGAACGAGATGCCGGCAATCGCGAGGAGCCGGAACCCCATCGCGACAGCAAAGATGACCCCTGCCGCTGTGACCTCCGGGTGAAGGAACCCGATCTGTGCCGAGAAATAGACCTGTCCTCCGGCAACCTTGGAGAAGAGGCTGTCAAGGACAATGACGAGGATGAGGAGCGGAATAATCAGCGTCATCGCACGCAGCAGCCGCATCTCCAGCCGGGAGATCCCCGCAAGCGCGAGAACAAAGAGAAATGCCAGTACCAGCGCGGGAAGGGAACTGAAGAGGAGGGCTGCAACGCTCACAACAAGCAGGACTGCAAGTTTCGTGCGGGGGTCGAGCCTGTGCAGAAACGATGACCCCGGCCTGAACTGGAGGAGCTCCAGGCGCCGGCGTTTCTTTCCCCCTCCCGTCTCCTCGCCTCCCGTCTTCTTTGGATTGGGGCTCCCTGCCATCATCCGCTCCCCCCGGGATCTTCTCCTTCCGTATAGGCACCGTGCCCTGCGGCTGGCCGGGTTTTTCTCCTCGCGTCCGATTCCACGCGCCCGCCGGAGATCCGGATGAACCGGTCCCCGCACGCCTCCCCGAACTCCTCATCGTGGGTTGCAACGATGACCGCCTTCCCATCCCCGGCAAGGGCCCGGAGGAGTGACGCAAGTGAGCGTTTCAAGCCGGGGTCCATCCCGAATGTCGGTTCGTCAAGGACGATGACCGGTGTCTCCATTGCGACGATCCCGGCAAGGGCGACACGCTGCTTCTCCCCCCCGGAGAGGCCGAGAGGCGGAGCCGACCGGGCAATGTGGGAAAGCGAGCAGAGGAGGCGGGTCTTATCGACGACCGTCCCGATCCGGTCCCCGCCCACGCCGAGGTTCCGGGGGCCGAATGCCAGTTCCTCTTCTATCGTACCCCCGAATAACTGGAGGTCGGCATGCTGGTTCAGGAGCCCGACTGTCTTTGCTGCCGCTGCTACTGTCGTCGTCCCGAGCCCGGTTTTCCCGAGAAGAACCGATCCGCTGTCCGGCCTGAGGAGGCCGTTACAATGCTTCAGGATCGTCGTCTTCCCCGCCCCATTCGGCCCGGTCATGACCGCAACTTCGCCGTACCAGAGTGTCAGCGAGGTCCCCGGAAGGACCGGTTCTGACTTCCCCGGGTACCGGTACACTAGGTCCCGGAGCACGACCGCCGGCTCCCTGACGTTTCCCGGAGGTGGAGAAGTGCCGGCGGGCTCCAGGCCGTATCCCGCATGTCGTGCCACAACCCCCTCCGGCTTTCCATCAGACAGAACCGATCCGTCCTGCAGGACGATGAGCCGGTCGGCGAGCCCGAGCAGTCCGGTGGTGCGGTGTTCGAAGACAATTACCGTCGTCCCCGTCCGGGTCCTTAGCCCGTCGAGCAGGCCTGCAAGGCTGCGCCCGGCGGCAGAATCGATCCCGGAGAAAGGCTCGTCAAGCACGAGGATCCGGGGCCTTACTGCGAGAACTGAAGCGATTGCGACACGCTGGCGCTCCCCCCAGGAAAGATCGCTGGTCTCGCGGCCAATGAGGTGGCCGATGTGAAGGAGTTCCGCAGTCTCTATTATCCGAGAACGGATCTCCTCTCCGGGAAGGTTCTGGACCTCGAGCCCGAAGGAGAGCTCGCTTTCGACGTCGTTTGTCACCAGCTGGTAACCGGGGTCCTGAAAGACCATGCCTACCAGCCTCGCAAAATCAGCGACATCGTGATCCCGGGTACTCATGCCACTTACGATGACATCCCCTTCCATGGTCCCTTCGGTCGCGTGGGGGATGAGCCCGTTGAAGCACCGCGCGAGGGTGGACTTTCCGGACCCGCTCGGCCCGGTGATCACGACGAACTCGCCCGTGCCGAAACTGAGGCTGATATGCCGGAGCGAAGTTGCATTCCTTCCTGAGAATGACTCCGGGTATCGGAACGAGAGGTCGCGAATCCGGATTAATGGATCATTTCCCGGCACCCGGGATCACCCCTGCTTTCAGGAGACGGTTCAGGACCAGAGCGGCAATGATCCCCCCGATCCCCCCGAAGATGAAATGGGAGACGGATGCGAGGCCGATCCCGATCATGATGAAGACTGCGGGAATGCCGAGGAATGTCTGGAGCGAATAGTTGACAACCATTTTCGCAAGGTTCCCTGCCGCTCCTGCGATGAATCCGGCTGCCAGGTTATCCAGCCGGTAAAAAAGGAGAAGGCCGGTAAGATCGATCGTCACTCCCAGCGCGAGATAGATGAACAGGTTCAGGATATGGAGGGTATTCATGCCGAACAGGCTTGCGAGGATCCCCGAGATAAACCCAATGAAGGTCCCGGCGCCGGGCTTCTTCACGATACCGACGCCAATGATGACCGGGACAACCCAGTAGATCCCCGTATGGCCGGGCACCTTCAGCGGGACGGACAACATCGTGTTCAGGACGACGATGAGAGCGGCACAGAGCGAAAGGAGTGCTATCTCGTAGAGAGAAAAATACGGTTGCTTCATCCCGATCACCCCGTCCGTACGAATTCGGACCGGATCCGAAGGGTAAATCCATCCGGCTGCGGGTGATCTACGGAAACGAGCAGGACGATCTCGCCTCCCGGATCGTTGCCGGTTGAAGCGACATAGAAAAATCCATCCGGTTCAGCGGTTTCCACGATCATACCCTTGATCTTGGCAAGATCCGTTGTGATATGGAGGGCGCCGAGCCCACCGGGCTGGTTGAACCTGAGGGTCCGGGTCTCAACCTTCAGGTCCTCGGACTCCGAGAGTTGGTTGTTCGAAATTGCCACGGTGTAATGGCGGTCCGGCTGGAGGTTCAGCGGGGTTGCTGCCGGCATCATCGTCCCCTGCGTCGCGTTGCCGGTCACCACAACGCCGCAGGTGCCAAACCCGGTCTGCCTGTTCGTCCGGGTGGGCATGGTACCGGTCGTCAGCCCGTACACGTCGAATACCGCTCTTCCGGAAAGTTCGGAAAAGTTATACGTCACCTTCACAGCCCCGACCCTCCTGACATCGGGATTACCACTGACAGGAGATGCGTTGAGGGTAAGGAACATCAGGTACCATTTTTTTGTATCTTCGATCTCCGTCCCCGGGAAGATCCCGAGCGCGTTGTAGCCCGGCCGCCATGATTGCGGACCATACCGGAACCCGGCCTTTGTGAATATCTCATCGAGAAGGATTTCCTGAGACGAGGCCTTGTCGCTCATGGGGAAGATTGCTGCGGCAAAGAAGTCCAGCGCAATCATTCCGATAAGAAAACATACGAGGATGATGCCTGCAACCAGGACCCGGTTCCGGAACTCCATTTTGTCAGTCCCGTTTCTCTTCAATCAATTGTCCGTTCTCCTCTCTTACAAAAAGGACGGTTTTCTCGAAGATGGGGCAGGGTCTGGGCGGTTTATCCGGACGGAAAAAAACCGTTCCGGAAGTATACTTCTTCCCGTTAAAGGAAGAGACCTCATCGACGCCCGCTTTTAAAAGGTCCTGGACGGTACAGGAACTCAGGATATCCCGGATGTCCCCTTTCTGGAGAAACCTCCCGTCATTCTTTGAGAACGCAAGCCCGAGGCCTGCCATCGCACCGATCACCCCGTCCTCGGTCCCTCCAAGCCCTTTGAGCCGGATATGGAGGTTTTTCGCAAGGGACCGGGCCCGATCCTGGGTGATAATGTTGCACTTTGCATCCTGCGCATAGACGATAAGCGAAGGCGTGATGTTGCGATCCGAGGCGACGGCGAGACCCGGGTCGCTTCCTTCGAGAAAGTCGCCGAGCATGACTTCTTCTGCAATCGTAAAGATCCTGTCCATCACCCGTTCTCCGTCAGCATTGACATGGATGACGGCATTGCTGTTATGCGAGGTATAGGGGATGTCGGGATGGACATACAGCTGGTGGCGGGTGACCCCGTACACCGGGTAATCAGCAGCAATGGTATCTGCAATCATCCGCGCCAGTTTTCCCGTGCCCCGCGGACCGGTCTTGGTATCCGTATCATCAATACTGATATAGATCGTCAGAATCAGCTCCCGGCATTACTTTGGAATGACTGATAAATTATTGTTTCATTTTGATTTTATGATTAGGTAAACCACACATGTTCTTACAAGCAATAATGATGAAAAATGAAAAGTCTCCGGATTGAATCGTCCGGCCCAGATTACTCTGGCGGATCGCCGGTATTGCCGGCGACACCTTCATGAGCTCTCTCCCCACTCCTGTCAGTTTCCCGGCCCATCAACGTCCGGACAGACCGGACAATTTCCCGGAATTCTTCCGGATCAGGCCGGTCCTTTGCAAACCCTACTGATACAGAACGTTCCAGCAATCCCCGGATCGTTTCCGGATCCCCGGTGGAGGGACCGATGAGCCGTTCAAGTTCACCGGTTGTCAGTTCCTCTCCGGAACCGATCTCGTGCGAGAGAAAGACCCGGAGAGCCCGGCCAATCTTCCGGTACGCTTCCGGCCACCTGCCACCGGCAGCATCGGATTCGGCCCCGGTTACTATTGCAAGAGCGATCTGGCGATAGGTCTCCGGAGTCTCTGGGCGATCCGCGGTCAGGGTGCCAGGTGGAAAAGTTTTCTGCCGCAGCCAGGCAAGGTACCAGATTCCGGCGGAGATGAGGATGACGAGGAGGATGCCGATCGCCGGTATGACATAGTATAGCGGATCATCAGGATTGTTTCCCTCAATTGCAACAACGGTCCCGTTGACAACCGTCGCTTTCAGGTGGAGGATCCGGCTGCCTGCCCCTGCATAACCGAGGTCCACGGTTTCCGATGAAGCGGTGACATTGATCCTTGTCTGGTTATGGACAAATCCTCTTCCGGATATCGTGGATACGTAGTCCCTGAATGTATTATTTGATTCCAGCGCGCCAGGAAGCGGGATTGGGACCCGGGCCGACTCCTCGGCAAAAAGGACGCGGGCATCTGCAACAGATCCCCGGATCATCGCATTTTTTGCCCCGGATACATACGTTATTTCAAAACTTCCGGACCGGTTCGTCAACGGATCAACTTCAGTTTCTGTGATCGCGAATCCATCTCCCGATAATGGGCCACTGAGCGATGCAACAAGAGGATCTGTAAGGATATATGCCAGCAGCTCTTCCTTCAGGGCATCGGACCGGTTGCCTTTATCCGTCATCTGTTCTCTCAGGACCGAAGTGTCCTGCGGGAGCTGGCTGTTCCGGATTGCCGACCCGGGATCTCTGTCGCCAGGATTTTCTTCCGGAGGGGCCCCTGATGACGTGACCAGTGCCGTGGTATCATTCGAATCTGTGCTGCGAATGCTCTCGTTGTTCGCCGGGACATTCTCAAGGCTGGTGACGAAATGGACATCGATGTCACCCAGCGTTGCCACCCTGCCTCCGCCATCGACATTGTACCTGAAGGTGATTGTCAAAGCATAATCTGCCGGATTATCCGAACTCCCGGCAGAAATCCGGACCGTTCGTTCTTCTGTGAATGCTGAAAAAGTCCGGCTCTGCAGACTTGCACCGGAAGATCCGCCGGCAGATGCTGTTGGGTTTACAGGAACCATTGAGAGCTGAAGAGTACCGGTGATATCATGACCATAGGAGCTTGAAATAGAAAGGGGAATCATCACCTCTTCGCCGGTAATTGAATAATAATCGCTCTGCGGCGTGGACAAAAGGACTTCTGCGCAGGCAACCGGTGTGACTACGATAGAAAGTACGACCAGGAACAGGATTGCGCACCAGGAATTCAACGGGAAATGGACCGGACTTCTGTACTCCATGTCAGATGCTGCCATTGTCTGCCGTTCCCGGATAACCGGTGCTCCCATTTGTCCCCCCGATTTCCGGTTCCTGATACATTTTCAACGGATTACAGATCCGCATTTTTCCGGAAACAAAAAAACCGGATCGCTGGGATAATTTACTTGTTCCGACAATAAAAATAATTACCTTATCTGTTTCGTGTGAGACACATTCAAAAAAACGGATACATCCATGGAGCCACGTGCAATTGCGACAATAACCGTTCTTCCGGGGAAAGCCCGTGACGGCAGCAGGGAAACGTTTGAGAAGATAACGATCCAGGGCGGGGATATGATCTCGATTGTCGGCCCGACCGGTTCCGGAAAGACCGCGTTTATCAATGACATCGAAGTCTTTGCATGGGAAGACACGGTCACCGGGCGGACAATCCTTGTTGACGGAGAAGTTCCCCCGGACGATATTGTCCGCGACCCGGCAAGAAAACCGATTGCACTGATTACCCAGAATACCAAGTGCCTCGCCGACCTCATGGTCCGGGAATTTCTTGAGATGCACGTGAAAGCCCGGAAGATTGCGGATGAGTCCCGCACAGAGAGCACGATTGCTCTCGCAAACGAGTTTACCGGTGAAAAAATTGCCGAGAGCATGCGGATGACTGCGCTCTCCGGGGGCCAGACCCGAGCACTCCTGATCGCCGATGCCATCGCGGTCAGCGCCGCCCCCATCATCCTCCTCGACGAAGTGGAGAGCGGGGGGATCTTCAAGGAAAAGGTGATACAGTCTTTAAAAAGCAAGGGAAAGGCGGTCATCTTCGTCACCCACGACCCCATCCTCGCCCTGCTTACCGACCGGCGGATTGTGATGAAGAACGGGGCGGTGGAAAAAATCATAGAACCGGAGGGACGGGAAGACGAGACCCTTGCCGAGATCTCGGCAATGGACGCGGTCCTCTCATCGATGCGGGAGCGGCTCCGTGCGGGCGACCTCCTTCTCAGGCGGGGGGGATGCTGATGAAACTCCTCATCTTTGCCGGCCCCCCGAGCGCCGGCAAGACGGCGGTCGTCCGACAGGTGATCCGGCAGTTCCATGGCGAGCTGAAGATTGCATTCCTGAAGATCGATGTCGTTCGGGCGTTTGAGGACGAGGAACTCTCACGGGAATTTTCGATCCCTGCCCGGAAAGTGTACTCGGGTGACATGTGCCCTGACCACACCGGGATAATGGTGCTCCGCGACGCCATCACCTGGGCTGAGGACCTTGGGGCCGGCATGCTCATCGTCGAGAGTGCCGGGCTCTGTCTCCGCTGCACCCCATACACGACCCAAGCCCTTGGCATCGTGACGTTGTCGGCGGTCGGGGGCGTGAACAGCCCCCTCAAGATGGCGCCGATGATCGCGCTTGCAGATATCGCGGTCGTAACCAAGACTGATCTCATATCCCAGGCAGAAAAGGAGGTCTTCCGGGAGAAGGTCCGGGTGGTGGCGCCCTCCGTTGACATCATCGAAACGAACGCCATCCAGGGCACAGGCCTCCGGTACCTGATGAAGGCAATCCATGCTGCCCCGGAGATTAATGACCCGGATACGATCGTCCTCCGGGGGACCCCTCCGCTTGGAGTCTGCACGATCTGTGTCGGCAAGAAGGAGATCGGCTGGCAGCACCATTTCGGCGTTGTGCAGAACCTGGAAGGGGCTGACGACCTGTACCGGGGGGACTGAGAGCCTTATGGTGTGGGAGCCCCCCGGCAAAGACTGCGGGGCGTGCGGCAGCAAAACCTGCCGGGAATTCATCGGGTTTGCACGTTCCGGGAAAAAAGATCTTGCTGACTGCCCGAACTACCGGAACCCCGGTGCGGGCGACGAGACCCTGCCGGCGCCCTCTGCATGGACCGGGAAGGATATCTCCGGGTTCGATTACGATTTTGTCCTGGAGCCGTTCCCCGGCGAACCGTCAGCCCGTAAGCACATCCAGCTCTTCCGGAGCGAGCTCATCGAGAAATGGGGGATCGGGCCGGGAGATATTATCATGGGGCGCCCGGTCGAGCCGAGCTGCCCCATCCACCATATCCTTCGGGTCCTGAAAGTGGACCCGGTCACCGGGATCATCACCTGTTATGCCGTCGGTCCGTTCGTTGCCCGGAAGAGTACGAAACTCCATGATGTCCATGCCTACCGCGAGATCGCGATGGAAGGGATGGTTATGGCGGTAAAGCATGAGCCCATGCTCGGGTTCCGCCAGCGGTTCCTGCCGGCAAACTGTATGCGCCAGATGGTACATTCAGGGGTCATCCAGCTGGCCCTGAAAAAATCGACCGGTATGCATGTCCGGATCGAGGAGATCCAGATGCATGGCAAACGGGAGAAACTCAAGGACGTCACCATCCGGCCAGGCGACGCGGTCTCGATCAAGGATGAGGAAGGGTCCCAAAAGACTGTCGTCATCGGCGGGATCGATGTCCTCACCAACGAGGGTGTGAGAATAACCCGGAATATGGGTGATGAGGACCGTGAGAAAGGTTCAGGAGGCGGCCACAGTCACCGTCATGACGGGAGCGGAGGAGGACGCGGGCGCCGGCATCATCACGATGACGATGACTGATGAGCGGGGCCCCTCCAGAATAAATCCGTAGATCAGGATTTCTGGTCTGAAATCCGGCGGTAATACAAAATACCTTCCGGGGTCAGAAAATAGTAGTTCCCTAATTTTTCCCGGCTTGGCACGGCATTTTTGATAAAGCCGCTGTCGAGCAGTAATAGCAGGTGCCGGACAAGGTCACTGACATCCATGGCGAAGAAAGCACCGTGGATTGAATTGATGGGCACCTGAACGGTGGGGGCTCCCCCTGCGAGGTTATATATTGCCTCTAAGACCCTTTCCTGTTCCCGTGTCAGAATCATCTGTTTTCCGTACCCTGACGTTTTACGCCGGCCTTCAAGAATGTTCTCCTGCGATGCACGCGGTAACGGCCTGAATTTATGTCAGCAATTCTGCTCATATCAGATCCGGTTCATTCTGGCCACACCGGGATGACAGGAAGGGGAATTACCAGTATGCTGATAGTCATTGCAGGATGCGCCCCCTGCCATACCGGAGATAGATCTCGAGGCAGAGGAGGGCAAGAGCGCCAAGGATGAAGAAGTCCTTGATACTGGTCTCTTCCTTCTCGCGCACGATCTCCTGGTTCAGGTTGGCATAGATCTCGGTAAGTGTCCTGTCATCGACTGATTTGAAGTATTTTCCCCCGGTCTTTTCCGCTATTGCCTGTAACGTTGCCTCATCCAGTTCTGCGTACTGGGGATTCCCGAGCCAGTCATACCCGGTGATCACCGGCTGTAAAGAGCCAAGACCGATCGTGAAGACCTGAATTTTTGCCACCCGGGCAAACATTATTGCTTCTTCCGGGGTCACAACGCCGGCATTGTTGACGCCGTCCGAGAGGAGGAGGATGACGCTCTTCTTATTGGGGATCGACTCTGCCATGTCAATGGCAAGCGCAAGCCCGTCGCCGATGGCGGTCTGGCCGGACCGTGCCGAGATTGATGAAAGTTTTTCCCGGACCCGGTCCTTGTCTGGGCTTAAGTACGCTGCCGTTGTCGCACCGGATTCAAAGACGACAATGCCGACGTAATCTTCGGCGTTGAGGTCGCGGATCAGCAGGTCAGCCGCACTCTTGGCAGATTCGAGACGCGTGGGGGAATAATCGGTCGCCTGCATGCTGCCGGAGTCATCGAGAACGAGCACAACGTTGACCCCTTCTTTTGTCTGTTCGAGCGGGATATGGGGGTCGGCAAGACCGATGATAAGGAGTGAAATTATGGCAAGGGCAATCCCGAAGGCGAGATGGGTCCGCCTTGATTTCTTTTTGTCACCCAGCACTGATTTTGCAAACGCGAGGCTGGAGAATGCAATCGCCTCCCGTTTTTTCCTCCCGGTCACCCAGATATACAGCCCGGCAAGGACAGGAACGATAAGGAGACCCAGCAGCCATGTGGGTTCAGAAAATCCTGCCACTGTTCCTCCCCCCGCGGAGACCAGCAAAGAACCGGTTCAGGATGGGACCATACGGTTCGCTGGTGGAAAGCCTGATATTCCCGATACGGTTCTTTGAAAATTCCGTTTTCAACCGGAGATCGGTTTCGTTCACGAGCGTACGGTACCGTTCCCGGAATTCTTTGTCAGATGTGTCAATCAGGAGCTGTTCCCCGGTTTCGGGATCTTCGATCTCGATGGAACCTGCATTGGGAAGTTCACATTCACAGGGATCGGTGATCCGGATCGCGATGACCTCGTGACGGCGCTTCAGGATCGCAAGGGACCGGATGAATGGCGGGGAGATGAAATCCGAGAGCATAATGATCGAGCAGCGGCGCGGAAGGATCCGGAAGAGAAAGACTGCCGCCGCAGAAATGTCAGTCTTCCGGGATCCGGGGGTATGGCTGATGATCGCATTCAGGAGCGAAATAAGGTGCTTCCTGCCACTCTTTGCCGGGATGAACTTCTCCACCCGGTCCGAGATGAGGAGGAGCCCGACCCGGTCGTTGTTCCGGACCGCGGCGAATGCGAGACCCGCCGCCACCTCGGTGATCTTCCTCTGTTTGGAGACGTCCGACCCGAATTCCCCGGAACCGGAGATATCGAGGACAAGATAGAATGTCTGGTCCCGCTCTTCATCATACTCCTTCACGAACGGGCGGTTGTACCGGGCGGAGACCTTCCAGTCGATCGCCCGGACATCGTCGCCCGGTACATACTCCCGGATCTCGGCGAACTCGATCCCCTGGCCCCGGAAGAGAGACCGGTGATGTCCCGCCTGGTCTCCTTCGACGGCAATCCTGGTTGCAAGGTCGATTGATGCGAGTGTGCGGATGAGTTCCCTGTGATCGTCCATCAGGGATCTCCCGCGGAGGCTCTCCGGTGAACACCGTGAGACCGGCTCCCCGGACCTGATGCCCGGTATCCGCTCATGGGACTTTCACCGTACCGATGATGCGGTCGATGAGGGCGTCCGTTGTGATGCCGTCTGCCTCGCCTTCATACGTCAGGAGGATCCGGTGCCGCAGGACGTCATGGGCAATCGCCTTGATGTCTTCGGGGATCACGTACCCCCGGCCTTCAAGCAGGGCACGGGCCTTTCCTGCGAGAACAAGGAAGATGGTAGCCCGTGGCGATGCCCCGAGGGCGATATACCGCGCTTCAGTAAGGCCATAGTCCCCGGGATGCCGGGTTGCATCCACAAGTTCCCCAGCGTACCGCTTGATCGCCGGATCTGCGTAAATTTTCTGGACGAACGACTGGATCCCGAGGATCCGGTCCTTCGTGATCACGCACCCTGGGACAACGTTCACGCCTTCCGTGAACCGGTCGAGGATCGCAATCTCATCGTCCTTCTTCGGATAGGTCATCAGCACCTTGAACATGAACCGGTCGACCTGGGCTTCGGGGAGCGGGTAGGTACCCTCGGATTCGATCGGGTTCTCGGTCGCGAGAACGAAGAAGGGACGGTCGATAGTATGCGTCTCTCCCTGGATGGTGACCTGCCGCTCCTGCATCGCTTCGAGGAGCGCGGACTGGACCTTTGGTGGCGCCCGGTTGATCTCGTCGGCAAGGACAAAATGGGCAAAGACCGGCCCTTTCACAGTGGAGAACGTCCCGTCTTTCTGGTTGTAGATCCGTGTCCCCATGATATCTGCGGGGAGAATGTCGGGCGTGAACTGGATCCGGACAAAACTGCAGTCTATGCATTGCGCAAGCGTGCGGATGGTGAGGGTTTTCGCAATACCCGGCACTCCTTCGAGGAGGACGTGGCCGTTGGCACAGAGGGCGATGAGCAGCCGGTCGATCACGTCCTGCTGGCCGACGATAACCGTTTTCATCTCGGTCCGCACGCTATCGAGAACCTCTGCATAGATCTTTGCCTGTACCGTCAATCTGCTGATCTCCTCGTCCATGGGATCACCGTTGTGCTCACTGAAGGATTTCCGGATCCATTCTCCGGTCAACCATCCGGTCTTTATCTAACCGTATTGTTTGAATGATTTAGCAATATCGTTTCCTTTCCGGTATCGACAACCGATGTTGTAATTATTAGGCACCGGTTTAATCTCGTCGCTATATTTATCGAGGTGGTAATCGTGTCTAAACGATTGTTAAACTTATTAAATTTACTTCGAACAAAATGATAAAAATTATATGTAATTGTAACGAGGTATAATTTGAATTTTGTTTACTGTAAAACACTAACACTTAACAAGGGGTGATACACATATGGGAAAATGGAATTTGAAAAGTTTAATTACCGTGAGGAAATCCGTTTGTGTGTTTTTTCTATTTGTAATTCTCTGCATAACCTTTTGTGCGGCGCTGGATGCGTCCGAGGGCGTTCTTCCCGCAGCGAAGCATATCGATATCAGGATGGCCAATAATCCCGCCGGCTATTATTTAAAATTCGACGGCGGGGGGCTGAATGCACTCCATGTCACTACAACGACAAGCGAGCCCTACGGACAGGTCACAACATCGGAAGAGCAGTCCGGTACGTGGTACATATCCGACACCGGCGGGCGGGGATTTTTCGACGATGGCATCCTCATGGTCGGTGTCAACGGCGAGATCCCTGATAATTTCAAGATACATGTGCGGTCCAGCGGGTACCAGTGGACCCCGACAGCTGAACTGAATGAACCTCCGACGCTGGAAAATATTACCTATGTTGCAGGAGCAATTGACGAGACCTTCACGAAAGATCAGTTCATCTACGGTCCCCAGGCATGGAAGCCCGCCGGTGAGAACGCCCCGATGAACTTCCCGATCTTCTACGGGCAGGATACGAGCGATCCCAACACCAGGGCGAAAATCATCTTTGTCGATCTGAAAGTCGGAGCTCTAGGGCCGAACAGCATGCTCTCGGACCTCACCGACAACGGGATGGTGAAGGTCGAGTATTCCATCGAAGGCCTCGACACCTATGCGACATTCAACGTGTACGGCTGGTGCAACCAGTCCAACCAGGGGAAAGGGATCAGCTGGACGAACCAGCTGGTCGGCGAGGGAAGCAGCGGATATACCGTGATCGGGACCCCGTACGCATCCCATAAATCTGATTTCGCGGTTCAGTCCGGGGGAGCAGTGCCGCATGAGAACCAGAAGAAGCCCATCAACGTTTCTGGATCGACGGTGGCCGGTGCTTCTTCTCCAGTAACAACGACGACCCAGAAAGCTCCCTCGGGAGTTCTTGTCTGCTTCGCGGCAGTGGGGATGCTCCTTATCCTGCGGAGAATCCGATGAGAATGTCGTGGCTGTTATCGGGATGTGAAGCCGGGACAACGGGCCTGCGAGTTGCAGCGGTACTGGTACTGTTTTTATTTTTTTCGTCAGCAAATCCTGTGACGGCTGCCGCACTGCCGGACTACAACCACATCTTCATTACGGTTGCAAACGATGAAGCCCCGAAATACAACAGCTTTGGAAACGGGACCTATTACATAAATTTTGAAGGCGAGACCCGGGGGCAGAACGCCCTCCATATCTCGACAAGTCCTGCCGAGCCCTATGGGCAAGCAACCGTGACCCGGAACCTGTCCGGAACGTTCTATGTCACGGATACCGGAGGGAAATCCTACGAGGATGACGTGATCCTGATGATCGCGGTGAACGGGACTGTTCCGGAAAATTTCCGGGTCCATATCACTTCCTCCGGACATGACTGGACGCCGAATACAATCTCCAACCGTGCCCCGGAGAAAGATACCGTGCAGTACGTGGAGCATGCAGTCGATGAGACATTCTCTGCCACCGATCTCACCTATGGGCCCCAGAACTGGAAGCCCTGCGGCGGTCCGGGCTATCCGCTCCATGACGGGCAGGACATGAATGACACTGCCAACGCCTTCCGGCTGATGTTTGTCGATCTCAACGTCGGTGTGCTTGGGACGAATTTCACTGAATTCCGCGACCGGGGGGCGGTCAGGATCGATTATACCATCGAGAATCCCGGCAGTGCGGTCGTATTCAACGCGTATTCGTTCTGTAACCTTTCGAACAACGGCGCAACTATGATCGCGTGGACGAATCGGCTGCAGGGGACCGGCCGTAGCAGCGGATTTTCCGGGTATGTGGTGACCGGTGAGGTATCAGGTACTGGAAATGTAAACCCCGACCCGACCCAGGCAGCGATACCGTCTGTCCTGCCCTTGGCAGCAGCCGGAATAGCAGTTGTAATTAAAATAAGAGGAAAGATATTATGAAGGACAGGATTTGTTCAGAGGCGAAACGGTATTTCATTACATTGATTTTCCTTTCCGTCATCATTCTTGTCAGCATTCCTATAGCATCGGCAGAACCATTACCGCATCCCCGCCACATTTTTATCAATGTAGCGAATGATGACGGCGTGAAGTTCGATCTTGACGGCGCGAAATACGGTGGACCTTCCAACACGTATTATATCAAGGCTGACGGTGGTGGTTTGAACGAGCTTCACATCACGACCGATGCAAGTGATACTTATGGGCAGGTTACTGAAAGTAATGAACAGTCCGGGACGATATATATCACAAATACCGGAGGACGAGGACATGACGAGGATATCATCCTGCTTATTTCCGTGCAGGATCCCATCCCTGATAGCTTTAAAGTCCACATCAAATCGAGCGGATATACGGACTGGACACTTGTCCCGGATGCATCTGTCTGTGGAAATCCGACATCCCTGACAAATTACAAGTATGTACAAGGGGCCGTTGATGCGACGTTTACCAAAGAAGATTTCATCTACGGACCCCAGACATGGAAGCCCGGTCCGGGCTCTGCATATACTGCGATAACCGGTACCCTGCCCCTCTATAATGGCCAGGAGATATCGAACACGGCCACGAATGCCCACCTGATGTTTGTGGATCTGAAGGTCGGCAATCTTGAAGAGGGCAAAACGTTACCGGACGGAACGACACTTTCCGGTCTCATTGACAAAGGTGCTGCAAAGGTCGAATTCAGTTTCACAAATATGGACACACTGGCAGCATTCAACGGTTACGGCTGGGTCCTGTATGCAAATCAGTGCCAGGGAATTTCGTGGACAAATCCGACGACAGGTTTTGTAGCAAATGGAGGTGCCAAGCAATCCGGGCAGAGCGGGTATACTGTAATTGGCGTGCCTCTCTCCTCCTCATCATCGTCAGGATCGGGGGGCAGCTCCGCGAAAATCCAGCGTGAGAGATTCATGCCGGGGACACAACTCCCGGACAACCCGGGCCTGTACGGATATCTGGGAAAATCATTGAGCACGTTCAAAACCGGGACCGTGAACGGATCCCTCCGGTTTTTTTCCGATCCGGAGAGCAAACCCATCGTTGCCGGCAGCCGGATCCGGGGGTATAACCTTTCCGTGGATCTTCCAGAAGGATCCAACGTCACATTTGCGCGGATGTACCTCTACCTGTCCGGCAGCCAGGCCCTCCAGTCCTCTCATGGAGTCATCCCGTCACCCTCGATCCTCCTGGACAAACCGGACGGAACAACCTTAGATCCCGACCAGGTGTATTTCGATGACGACGGTGATGATAACCATCTTGTCGCAGCGACCTATGCATACGATATGAATGACTGGATTACTGGAAACGGGACCTATCACGTGTACGTCAGGAACGACGATTATGAACATTCCGTGTTTACCATCGAAGGGCTCCTGCTCGTGACCGCTTCTGACAACGAGACGCCGCCTGCCACCAGTTACCAGATTGTCGAAGGCTGCGATGTCGTCAGGAGCCTTCCGGAAAAAGGACTGTTTCCGTCAGACTGCATTTCCGGGTTCTCATTCCCGGCATCGATTAACATGAGCACTGCAACAGATGCGAACCTGTACCTCGTCTCGACCGGCCTTGACAAGGATAATTCCACCGAGCATACCGTGACATTCAATGAAGGGACATGGAAAAACGTCCTTGACAACAGGAATGCTTCTCTTATAACAAGGATCCCTGTCGGGGCGTTTCTCAATGAAACCGCCAACCGTGCGAATGTCGAGAGTTCGGTCTATACCCAGAATGCAGATTACCTGGTGAACCGTAATGCATTCCTTATCGTGCAGTATGGGGGTACGGGAGGCTCTGCGACTGACCTGAATGCCACCATGCACGGCGAAATGCCGGCGATACCCTTTGATACAACAAACGTGAACTCCACTGGCAATGGAACGAGTCCCCTTGCAAATGCAAGCCAGCTCTGCAGGATCGCCCTTGATACCGACCCTGAAGGAGCGCAAATTTATCTTGACGGGACCTACCTCGGAAAGGTAACCCCGGCAACAATCACCGTTGATACAGGGTCTTCGCATACAGCGAGATTCGAACTTGAGGGGTACATCCCGGCAGAGATGACATTTACTGCTGTCAATTCCACGTCGCTCAGGACATCCTTGTACTCGCCGACCCATGCCCAGAAAGGACGTCTGGGTGAATTACCAGAGGATCCTGATGGAATCCTGTACGGGGGGGTGTATGTCAATTCAAGACCGAGCGGCGAACCAATCCTGATCAATGGCGTCAGCACGGGGAAATCCACCCCGTTCATGATCATCGGCCTGAAACCCGGCAGTTATACTGTCTCCCTGGGAAAGCACGCAGGGGTTGCAGCGGGAGAATGGTTTATGTATCCGGATCAGACCGTCAATGTGTTGCCGGAGATGATCACGCCGGTTGACATTGACGGGATCGATTACTATACGCGGACCGATATTATCCTGGATTCCCATCATCTCCGGGGGAGATCGTTCACGATGAACGGGTATATAAATAACAATACAATCCCAACAAAGATCAGTACATCAATGTTCGACTCATTTGTGACAATCTATGAGAATGAATCCTATGTCTCGTACCCGATACCGATCCCTGTTGTTGTCACGAAGGAAGACCGCTATATCCTCGTTGAACCCCGTGAATTCCAGCCCATGAATCTATCAGTGACCTCTGACCCGGTGGGCGCTGAGATTTTCATTGACGGGTTCAGGACCGGGTATCTGACCCCATATTCATTCACGAATGTTTCGGATGGGATCCACAGGATCTCTGTTGTAAAAGCAGGCTACATCCCCGGGCAGCGGCTTGTCAACCTGGCCCTGCGCACACCTCTTGTCGCTATAACAAATGTTGACTTCGACCTTGAGGAATACCCCTCCGGCTTCCTCTATGTCGACAGCGTCCCGCAGGGAGGCAAGATATCAATCGACGGGATGGCTACCGGGGAAATCACCCCTGCCCTGTTCAAATCGCTTCCAACCGGAACCCACCTGGTGAGAGTCACCGGTGAGAATATGACGAAATCATTCTATGATGTCACTATCGATGAGCTGAAGATGACCACCCTGACTGCGAACTTTACGCCGAAAGTGACTCAGTGATAAGATACAACCGTGTTGATGAAACCGGGTCGATGACGGCTATTTATCGTTGACAATACTTTTTTAACCCGCTAGGATTTTACAATCAATTCACTATCAAGGATAATCTTCAGATGAAATTGTCCGATACGCGCACATAATAAAAATTTTGTTTTATGGAGTATCTGTCCCCAGTTCCAGATAAAAAAATTCCCG